>ERZ1673700.45-NODE-45-length-164392-cov-20.021711_pt1 | contig 164392 bp, 152 predicted proteins | sample MGYA00580230_ERZ1673700 | MGnify/ENA primary metagenome ERZ1673700 (study PRJEB41218, sample SAMN15661782) | gut metagenome | host: Homo sapiens | place: Canada: London | collected 2015-08-20/2019-03-30 | study: EMG produced TPA metagenomics assembly of...
AAGACATCGCCCTTTCACGGCGGTAACACGGGTTCGATTCCCGTCGGAGTCATTAAAAATATTATATGGCGACATAGCCAAGCGGTAAGGCACGGGTCTGCAACACCCTTATCATCGGTTCGATTCCGATTGTCGCCTCTGAAAATAGAAGGCTTTAGGTTTTTCCTAAAGTCTTTTGTTGTATTCGTAATTAGAAAGAAACAAAAAAGGCAATAAAAAGTAAAAATTTACAAAAATTGACTTTTTAAAATCTATTTTTTGTGATATTCTAGTATATATTCTAAATATTATTATGTTGGAGAGGCAGCAGAAGATTCTGCTCAAGAGGGTAGTGTTATGGCCAATAAGAACAAAAAATCACCTGTAAAAGGTGTAAGATCACAAAGGTCAAAAAAAGTTCCGAAACAGACAATGGTTCAAAAAAAGGAACAGCAGAAAGGCGTACTGTTTAGTATACGTGCGAAGATTTTTTTATGTTTTCTGGTTCCGATCCTGTTTTTGATTTTGGTTGGGGTATTTTCTTATAAAAAAGCAGCTGCCGGTATGTATGATACATTCCGGGATTCAAATGAACAGACAATCAATATGGCAAACCAGTATATTGATGTAAGTAACTCTTTTATTGAGGCAGAGGCATTAAAGTATGCATTTCAGTCAGATCTTGGGAAATATATGATAGGTCTGTATGAGACTGATTCCACGCGGAAAAAATCTGTTATTAACAGTGTGGGATCAAGTATCCGTGCATCTCAGGCAGGAAACGAATTTATCAGCAATATACATATTGTGACAATTGAAGATATCCAGATGTTATCCACAAGGGCAGGCGGAAATGTAATGGGTATCTACAAAGAGTATAAGGATGAAATGCTTGGATATTCTGATAATGGAAAAAAATTACCAGAATGGGTTGATTATCATAAGACTTTAGACGAAACCCTTGGTTTAAAACAGTCAGATTATATTATGGCATATCAGACGACACCACAGTCTGGTAAAGGATTTATCGTTATTGATGTCAAGGCATCTGCAATCCAGCAGTTCTTAGACAGCCTCGATATGGGAGATGGCAGTATTATTGGGTTTGTGACACAGTCGGGAAGAGAGATTATTTCAGAAAAACTTCCGGATGGTCAGGAAAGTACAAGAGCAGATGGAGAAACTGTATTTTACGGACAGGATTTCTTTAATAATATTGAAGATCAGCAGACCACGAAAGAAGTCAGCATAAATGGAAAAAGTTATCTGTTCTTTTACAGTAGGATGGAGCGTACAAATGCTGCTGTATGTGCACTTGTACCAATGGAGATCGTTAATGGACAGGCAGATGATATCCGCAATGTGACGATTGCAGTCGTACTGATTGCATGCGTTGTTGCAGTGTTGATTGGTATTATCATCAGTACCGGAATCCAGAAAAATATGAAACGCATTTCCGGCAGACTTGAAGAGGTTGCAGAGGGAAATCTTACAACAAAAGTCAGCGTAAAAGGTCATGATGAATTTAATAACCTTGCCGTGGTTGCAAATCACATGATCAATAATAATAAAAAGCTTGTCCAAAAGGTAAGCGGAGCGACCGATACATTAGAGTCATCGGCACAGGAAGTACGTCAGGCCTCGAATGTTATGAAAGATTATTCCGTGAATATCATTCAGGCAATTGATGAGATCAATGATGGCATTACAAAACAGTCCGAACATGCAGAGGAATGTGTAAGAAAAACAGATACGCTTTCCGAAGAAATCCAGAATGTCAGCAGTATTGTAGGTCAGGTTGAAGGATTGGTTTCTGAAGCTGAAAATATGATCAATCATGGTATGCAGATGGTTCAGACTCTGGGCGAACGAGCAACAAAGACAACAGATGTAACAATCAAAGTTGAAACCAGTATTGAGGAGCTCAAAAAAGAATCTGAGATTATCAACGAGTTTGTAGAGACAATTACAGATATTTCAGAACAGACAAATCTGCTTTCCTTAAATGCTTCCATCGAAGCTGCAAGAGCAGGAGAAGCAGGAAGAGGATTTGCAGTGGTTGCAGAGGAAATCAGGAAACTTGCAGATCATTCTGCAGAGGCAGCCGGAGAAATTCAGAACAATGTAACTCATATCACAGATCAGACTGTAAACAGTGTAGAAAATGCAAAACAGGCACGGGATATGGTTGCACTTCAGACAGAGGCAGTGCAGGAAGTAGTTGGAGTGTTTGATGATATGAACCAATGCATGCAGAAACTGTTTGATGCGTTAAAAGAAATCGTATCCAGTACAGAGCAGGCAGATAAAGAGCGTGAAGATACTCTGGCAGCAGTAAAGAATATTTCGGATATTATTGCAGAAACAGCAGAGGGAACAAAACTGGTTCAGAGTGTTGCTGCAAAACTGCAGGAGAATGTAGATACCATGAATCAGACGGCTCAGTCACTGGGTGATAATATGAATGATCTGAAATCGGAGATTTCTGTATTTAAAACAGAATAATAAATAAGTAGAACATCAATTAAAAAGGTCAAATGACAAAGTGAATTCCGGTTTGTCAAAGTAAATGTCTGGTTGATCCCTGTCCGCATGTCGGACGGGGATTTTTCTGTGTGAAAACTGCTTAAAAACAGATGATTTTTCCCAAAATATAGCGTAAAATAGATCTTAAACAAGGAAAAAAGGGCATAGTAAATCGCAGGTGGGATTTTCCTGTTTTTTTTGCCTTAGTAAATTCCACCCGTATGAGTAGGCCTATGCAGCTGTGTCCCGGTTTGTCATGTCAGTTAAAAGAATTCATCTTTGGAGAGAAAGCAGTGGTGCTGTTCATCCCAAAGAAGCTCTGTGTCAGAGCCTTTCCAGTAGTCCCATGGACCGTTGGAATAGCCAAATCTGATGCGAAAAGCCTGCAGGTAGTTCAGGGGCATTTCGTCAGAATTCATGTAGTTCCATGGATTTGATTCGACTTCATTGCCTTTATGAACCCACTTTCGGAGACACCGTCGTTCTCTTAGCGTCATGGGAACGGCTTCTTCCATCTCCTGTAAGGCGACTAAATTAACCTGGTAATCAATGGAATCCTTATCTACTCTCATGGCTGCCCTCCTTGTGAAAAATGGATCGATTGAGTGTCACGTCCTGGGGAGGAACTTTGTGGCACCCAAGAAGATCCAGAATCTCCTGTCCATAGAGAAAAGAAAATACATCATAAGGGCATTTATTTCCCAGACTTTCCCGGCTGTAAGAGTTGATATGATCCATCATGAGACGGATATCCTCCTGCGAATAGGGAGCAAGGTCAGTTCTTTTCGGAAGAAAACAGCGTATAAATTCATGGTTACGTTCCGCAGAGCCCTTTTGATAAGGAGCGCTCGGATCACAATAAAAAATACGGGAGCGCAGATTTCCCTGCCGGTCGTATTCGATTGCTTTCGGATTTGAAAATTCGGTGCCGTTATCTGCAAGACAGACTTTAAACAGTGAGCAGAAACGGTCCGGACGCAGTTCAAAGTAAAGCCGTTCAAAGATATCGATCACGGACTGGGAATCATTGTGATCACGGAGAAAAGCAAGCATAAGTTCTGCTTTTACGAAGTGAATGGTAAGAAGGACCTTGTTGCCCTTTTTCCCTTCCACAGGATCCAGCTGGGTGATAGCGAGATCAGGATATTCCAGAAGATATCCCTTAAAGTCCTCGTAAGTGCGTCCAATCCGGCAGGCTTTGTCGACTTTCAGGTGGCACTCCACTTTGCGCGCACTGTAGCGTACTTTCCTTGGAAGATCGATATTCATGGCTGAGATGATGCGTGCATCGATCAGCCGGTAAATGGTTCTTTCACTTACCGTAAGATAATCCGCATTGGTTGCGCAGATGTGATGTGGAGACTGGTTTTGACGGATCAGAGGAGAAATGAATTCATCAAGATAACGGATCTCATCTTCGGAATAAGAAAGACCGGTGCGGGATTCCGAAAGAATATCACGGTATTCCCGGTGGGCAAAGTCAGCTATATATAGCCGTTTTTCCAGACTACATACAGAGCGTTTTCCACAGCCGTTACAGACATAGGGCGGCTTTAGAAGACGTCTGCAGTTTTTTTTTTCGAAATCCTTACAGAAAGCATTGCACATGGAACAGCGCCTGCATAAGGTATACTTTCTGGAAGCATGGCATTCTGTGCAGATATGGGATTTCAGACAGGAAACACGTTTGACGCAAGCTGCGCTTTCTTTCCGCGCTCGGCTTTCTCCACGGCGTTCCAGAGTGTTTCACGGTCTGCATACTCTGGCGGCGCATGGGACGGCAGCAGGATTTCCGAGCAGATCACGCCGCCTTTGCGGGTGTAGTCGCTGATCTCGCCGTAGTATTCGCTGTGCAGCTTTTCCCCGGCACGGTAGGCGGCAGACGCAATAGCGGATTGCCCCGCGCCGCGCTTGATCTGCGTTACATGAAAATGGAATAGCGCGATACTCAGCACCCCTCTTTCTGTTCAGTCCGGTTGTGTTCGTTGACCGCTTCCATGAGCAGACATTTGACCTCCGGCAAGTCAAATGTCTTTTCGGCAAAGGCATAAAACTCAGCGCGTGTCAACAGCTTCGTCAGCGGAGCGATGCTTTCCATATCCGCACTGCGGACGATCAGGTTGTGTGCGCGTTTGGTTCGGTCGCCGCGCTCATAGTAGGCGATTCGGTTTTCCAGACGCTGCTTCTTGTGCTGCTCCTGTGCAAGCTGCTGCTCAATTTTTTCTTTCTCGGCATTCAGCTCGGCAAGGTTTTTCTGTTTAGGCATTGTGTGACCTCCTTCAAAATTAGTGAAATAGTTGTTCAGACTTTGCGGCGGAAATTGTCTGCGTCAGCAGATTGTTTCCGCTGCGAAGTGGGCAGGGATAGATGCGCAAGCATCGCAAGGGGTGCAGCCACTTGTACGGAGCAACGCGACGCAAAACAGCCCGGACACGCAACTGTCTGGGCGATAGGCTCCGCAGGACGCACATACTCCCGTCAGGAGAGTATAGAAGTGCGCCCTTAGTCCCGGTGGGACTTTCGGGATATTCTCGGTTCGTCAGCTTTTCTTTCGCTGCCAGACGATCTCATACCCCAGCGCATCGGCAAGCTGAACGGCTTCAACATAGCGCAGGGACTCCCGTTGGAGCTTATTGGATAGGTTGGATACGCTGTCAGACCAGCCGTGTTCGTCATGCAACAGATCGACCACCTCCTGCATGGTCATTCCCTGACGGACGATGTACGACTTGCTCTCATTTCTCAGATTGGATTTCATCAATTTTTACCTCCATAATTTCGTGTAGTGTGGTTTCGTATCGGTGATGCTGGTGTGCGGGGAGATGAAAAATCTGCCATGCCGCAAATCCGCTCAAATTTCCGTTTGTGATGCCCTGTACGCAGCAGCCCCCTATCGGCTTCATCGTTCTGCGAGAGGTCATGCGGAACGGCAGGATATGCCGCAGTCCGGTGCAGCAGCTTCACGCTTTGGTAAATCACCGGGCGGTGCATTGCATTCGGCTTGCGGTGAAAATTTCCATGAATTTCACAAGGATTGACTTCAATGTGCCGTTTTTGGCATCCTACCGGCACTCTGTAGATAGCGGAATTACGGCATTTTGCTGTGTACATACGTACCGGCGGTGCAGGGCAGGCAGCATTTCACGGCATGGGCAGACTTGTTCACGATTGGGTGCGCGTCAGCTTTCCGGTACATACGTACATAGCGATTTGCCCCAATTCTCAGATATACGGGGACTGATCAGCGGCTCGATGCCCAGATACCCCCACACTCTGCGCCCGGTGGCATTCGTGACGGTGTTCGTATGCTCCAGATTGTACGTTTTTAGATTCCGCATCAGAAAATCACTGAACGAGCGCTGCCGAATGGGTGTCAGCCCATTCTCATCACACCAGATTCCATAAATGGCATACAGCTCCTTGGAGGTGACGGACATATCCGCTTTCAGCCGTATATAGCCGGTGGACTCCATAAAGTCGATGGCGTTGTTCGCGTCGCGCTTGACATACTCCCGGTTGTTCAGCGTCCGGAGACTTTCCGTGAAACGGAAGTTGTTTGCCGCCAGCCGCTGTAAGCCCTCAAATGCCCAGAGAAAAATGCCCTCGATCTCAAGTTTCATCTTCTCGGCAATGTCGGGATCATCCACACGATCAGCAGGCTTCTCTTTTGTGGTCAGGATCAGTTGACGGCGGTAAAAACCGTTGCTGCGGTCGTAGAGGGATTGCAAATCGCCGTTGGAGAACGCCAGTAGGCGGGCGTACATCCACCCCTGATAGCTCTGGACGCTTTTGCGTTCCAAATCCATCTTGCCCTGTGCGGTAACAATGGATTTGACATAGTTGGTCTGCTTCAGCACCTCCATTTTCATATCGTCATCCACAAGAAGATGAATGTGTTCCAGATCGGCGCGGGCAAACCGGTTGTCGGAAATTTTGGCGATGCTGCCGTCTTTCATATTGCAGCCAAACAGACGCGCCAGCACAGGACCGATCTGCGATTTTCCCTCGCCGCCCTCGCCCTTGAGGATCATCATGCGCTGCCCTTTGGTGCTGGGAATGAGGCAATAGCCGATATACTCCTGAAAGGTTGGGATGTCCTCCGGGTAGAGTAGGTCGGAAAGAAACCGAAGCCAGACAACCGGCTTTCCTGCCTGCGGATTGTAGTCGATGGGAAACCGGCTGCGCACGATCTCAGACCGTCCCGCAAGAAAGCTGCCGTCGATGCGGAGCGTCCCGTTCTGCACATGAATCTCATCCGGCTTCGGCGGGAAGCTCTCTGCATGAGCCGCCAGCTTCATGATCTCCACGATATTGGAAATGGTGCGCGGAATGTTCTTTGCGGCGTAGCACTCCAACTCGGCGTAGATTTTTTCTTTCAGCAGCAGCGGGTCTGTCAGCCGTCCGTCCGGTGTGAAAAATGCGTTGTCCGCATAGATGAGCTTGTTCTTTGACAGAAATTCCCGGCAAAAAGCCGCCTCATTAACATCCTTGCCATCGAACCATGCTGGAAAATCCAACCCGGCATACTTCTTGTTCACGCTGCATCCCTCCCATTGATTTTTTCCTTGAGCTTGTCCAACCGACCGTCTACAAGCAGATAATTGACAACTTCGGCACGTTCATAGGAATCCCCGAAAGCAAGAATATCCAAGTAATATTCCGCCTCGTCCAGCTTGTGACAGGCTTCCTCAAATCGTTCATCCGGTGCTTCTGCTTTCTGTCTGCGTTTTTCAAGAACTTCCTTTGTCGGCGGCTGGTTTGCATCAACGCCGAAGTCTGCCGCAAGACGCTGGGCGGCTTCGTAAAGCGGCAGATCAAAAAAGTTCGCGGCAAAGTCGATCACATCCCCATGTGCGCCGCAGGCAAAACAATAAAAGTGGTCGTCTGCCACATACAGGCTGGGATGCCGGTCGTTGTGAAACGGGCAGAGGGCTTTGCCCTGCCGGTTGATAGATACCCCGTACCGTTCCGCAGCTTCCCGACAGTTCACGCCATATTTGACGTTTTGAAAAAGGTTCATGCTGTATCCTCCGTAAAATAGATTCAAGAGGCTGTTTCTTCACCTCTCTGTCTGTTTTATGTTCAGATTCTTTGCGGACAGGCGGATGGCATGACAAGTTCATTTCAAAAAACATGACAGGAGGAAGCGCATGGCTACACCAATCATTGACCACAATCTGCTGACGCTGGACTACTGGCAGGACAGTGTGACCTACGAGGGCAAAACCGTACCCGGCGGCACCATTGGCTGTGAAGCTCTGAACATCCCGGATACGCTGAGGGAAAAGCTGGCACAGGCAAGTATTCCCTTGCAGAAGATCGTCGCGGCAATCAAAGAGAACAATCTGACTGCCGAGTTGCTTCGTCCTGCCAAGGGCAGTGTTCTGCATATGATACAGCATGCGAAGGATACACCGCCGTTTTCCCGTGCCGACGCTGCTTATTACAACGGGCGTGTGGAGCATATCTTCTCGGAGGAAGGGATTCAGAATACCCTTGCCTATGTGCAGGCTGCCGCCGTGGTTGGGCTGCTGGCCACCTTCAACGAACAGTTCAGGCAGGGCGTTGGCATAACGAAGATCATCACCCTTGCGGAGGAACTCCCCGCCACCATTCGCAACTACAAAAGCGGTATGACGGCGTTTGCAGACGAGCTGCATAAGGGGAAGCGGACTCCGGACGGCTATGCGCAGGTGTTTGGCAGGATATTCTCCGGACAGCCGAAGCTGTCGCTGGATGACAAGTCATGGCAGGCATTTTCCAACACAACAATTCAATATGTATCTTCCGTCCGCTCCGCGCAAGACGCGCCGCAGCTCATGCGCCGGATGCACTATATGTCTTTTGTGTCTATGTTCCGCTCTGATCTGTACGAGGGTCTATGCGTCGGACACGCGCCGAGAAAATGCGCCGTCTGCGGGAAATGGTTCCTGACTACCGACGCAAGATATGCCAAGTACTGTGACGGTCTGGCTCCCGGAGACAAACGCAGGCGCACCTGCCGTCAAGTCGGGAATCTTCGTGGACGGGAGCAGCGGGAGCTTGCCGCCGACCATCCTATCAAGAAAATCTATACAAAGCGGTTTAACACGATCACGCAGTATCTTGGCCGCGGTACGCTGGACGAGCAGACCGCCGCCGCAATGAAAGCACTGGCAAAAAGCAAGCTGGAAAAGGCCCTGCAAGACAGTGGCTATGCGCAGGGCGGCTATGCCGCCGAGATGGAGCAGGCGGCTCTGCTGGCGGAAGTGAAAGAAACGATAGAGCGGTAATGGAACGCCATAGCGGTGGGAGGTGCAGACATGGAGGATAACCGTGACAAACTGATACCGGCACAGCTTGCGGGCTACACATGGGAGCTGTCCGGTTATGCGTCCAAAGTGCCGTTCGCCAATGAGGACAGCCTGACCATGCGCGAAGTCCGGAACGTCTTTCAGCTTGACCCGGAACCGCCGCAAATGGAGCTGAACGACTACATATGCAAAGCTGTCCGGAAAAGAGATTTATCCTACTTTTCCTTCTTCCTGCACCACTTTGAAAAGCGGCTGAATGGCGTGATCTACCGTTTTCTTACCCGCAACGGATATGACCGCTATGACCCGGCGCGGTTTCTGGACTACAAGCTGGAAGTTTTGCAAATGCTGCTATACTGTCTGCCAAAGTTCGACCCGGAGCAGAAAACGGAGTTTTTGAAATATGCGAAGCACTATATCCGGGACGGACTGCTGTTCTGCCGCATGATAGGCGAAGCCGGTTCCTTTGCCAGTCTTGCAGAGTACCGGCGTGTACGCCAGATCGGCGCAATCTATAACAATTCGGGTAAGAGACGCGCGGAGGTAGTTTCCGCGTTTGCCGCTCAAAGCGGGTACAAGGACGATAGCGTATCCGCAGATGAGCTGCTGACCATTGCCCAGCGCAACCGCAGCATTGTTTCCCTCTACCGCACGGAGCAGGACGAGGACGGCGAAGAAACCGGCGAGGATGTGACGCGCGACGATAGCTGGAACTACGCCGAAATCCTATGGAACGGAATACAGGCAAAGGCGGTCACGGCAGCGTTTGAGCAGCTTTCCTACAAAGAGCAATGGTATCTGGAAAAGCGGAACGCCATCTGCATGACCTGCGGGCGCGTCAGCCCCTTGTCCACGCAGTCCACCTTTGAAGATTTAGCGGTGGATTTTGAAGGAACGACAGCCAGCGGTGCGGAGCGATTCTATCGGCGCACACTGGATAAGCTGCGGCTGAAGCTGCTGGAAAGCGGTGTGATCCATACCGTGACGCTGAAACAGACCGAGCGCCGCAAAAGGAACAAAAAATAGCCGCCGCTGTCTACCTGTATCAGGCGGACAGCGACGGCGAATGGGGCGAAATTCGGTTCGATTTTGAAAACGGCACAGCGGAGGTCGTAAAGCTGGCGGATTGGGATACGATGAAGTCCAACGTTTTCGCAAAAACGGCGCTCCGGTTTGTTCAGAGCTTACCGGAAGCAAGACTGCTGAAAGATGCCGTTGTGCCGTTTGAGATGGGGATTTCGGAAAAACCAGCTCTTCCGACGAGCACGGCAAAAGCAACGAAGATCAATCCCGCACACACAATTTCTCTGCGGCAGACGGAGTGTCGGAAAACAGGTGAAACGATTACCGCCGCTGTCTACGAATATTTGGTGGACAACGACGGCGAATGGGGCGAGCTGCGGTTTGACTTTGAGAACGGCACAGCCGAGATAGTAAAACTGGCAGATTGGGACACAGTGAAATCTAACGTCTTTGCAAAAATGGCGATCCGGTACATACAGGGATTACCGGAAGCGAGACTGCTGAAATCTGTGGTCGTGCCGTTTTGGAAAGGCAGGGCATAATTACCCGCAGAGCATGACCTTTACACAGAACAGGCCGTCCTGATAGGTAACCGTACTCACCCCGCCGGATTTTTCTGCGATGTGACGGACAGACTGAAGTCCGACGCCGTCTCCTTTTCGCTTGGAGGACTGGAATATGCCACCTTTTTCGCGGATGACTCCGTCATAGGTGTTTTCAACCTGAATCAGGGCCAGACTGTTTCCATGCAGATAGGCGGTCAGCTCGATTCTGCGTCTGGCAGGTGCAGTACGCAGGCTGGCTTCCAGCGCATTTTCCAGCAGATTAGAGAGAACCAGACACAGATTGATTTCGTCTACAGGAAGACATTCCGGCAGATCGAGCTGCACGGAAAATGGGATCTGCTCCCGCTTCGCAAGTGCGCAGTAATGCCCGACCACGCCGTCTGCCGCCCGGTTTTCACAGAAATGCAGCTCCAGACTCGGGATTCTGGAAACTGCGCCGGAAAGATAGGCTTTGATCTTTTCAAGATTCCCCTCTTCTGCAAGGGCAGCGAGCTGACATAGCTGGTGGCGCAGATCGTGCCGCGCCTGCCGTGCTTCCTCAATGGCAGCTTTCAGGCTTTCGTAGTGCTGCTGCTGCATGGAAAGCAGCTGGTTCTCCTGCTGCAATCTCACATTCCGGTTGATGCTGATCGCCATCAGAAGGAAGATTGCGTTGAAGAAAAGCATCAAAAACAAAAGTGCGATGCTGATCACAAAATACCCCTGCAAAACACGCCCGGTATAGAGCGTGTCCGCATACTTGGGGATCATAAACAGATTCAGCGCAATGAACACCAGCGGCAGCACCCAGAACACATACCAGGTCTGCGCAAAATTTTCGTCCTCGACCATCCTCCGCACGCTGTGCGTCGCAGGATAATAGGCGATGGCGGCAAACAGCCAGCAGATCGCATGATAGCAAATCACGGCCCGCAGACAGAACCATGGCGTAGCCTGCGCCTGCGGCAAACCGGCCAGCATAGCGGCGTTGATCGCCCGGCAAAGGCTGTTGATACAGGCAAATACCGCACAGACGGACAACGCAACCGTTCCGGATTTCCAAAGCGTGATCCGGAGCGTTTTTATGTAGATCACGGCTGCGAGCAAGGTCAGCCCCGCAAGCACCGGCGCAGTCGGCATACGGCGCGCATAGCACACCATGCCTCCGGCGGCACAAAGCAGCGCAAGCAGCGGGGCAAGCCACAAAACAAGCTTTGACAGCGGCTGCTTTAAACTGGATTTTACCGGGAAGCAGGCAAGCAGCATGCCGGGAATCACCACGCCGAGTTCCAGAATTGGACGCAGCAGCTCCATTATACCATCCGCCCCCTTTGAAGCAGGAATTCCATAAGCGCCTGCCGGGCGCTTTTCAGAAGGTCCTGACTGACAAACACGCGGCTTCCGTCCGCCATGCGGAAGGCGGCACCTTCCAGATCCTTCGCGTGTTCCAGATTCACGATCACTCCGCGCCCGCACACAAAAAAGCGTGTGTCATCCTTTAGTGGGGCGATGAACGTCTTGAAGGGTTGGCGTGTGGCAAGCGTCTTTTGAACCGTCGTATGGACGTAGATCAAGTGGGCGAAGTGTTCTGCGTAGACGATGTCCTGATAGCGCAGATGGATCTCGCTTCCCTCCACCTTTAGCTCCATATATTTGTCCGGCTGCGGTATGCGGGCAAGCAGCTCGTCCGTCAGCGCATCGATGTCCGCTTCGGTAAAGGGCTTGACCAGATAGTGCAGCGCCCGTACCTGAAAGCCCTCCAGCGCATGGTCGGTCGAGGTCGTGATAAAAACCAGCAGGCAGTCCGTGTCGGTTTTCCGCAGCTTCTTTGCCGCCTCCATGCCCGTCATGCCATCCATATAAATATCCAGAAATGCGGCAGTAAAGGGCGCTTTCCTTGCCGCTTCCAGAAATATCTCGCCGCTTTCGTATTCCAGAATATCCGCCTGTACGTTTCTCCGCTGAAGCTGCCACTCCAGCCGGCCTTTCAGCAGTGTGCGTTCCGCGGCAAGATCATCAACAATCGCAATTCTCATGCAGGGTCCTCTCCTTGTGCTTAAATTCCAAGATAATTATATCACAGCTTGTCGAGGATGACTAAGAACTGCTGTCGGAATTCGTGCCAAAATCGACCCTTTCGTGCTACGGCGCTTGAAAAAACCGAATGGCCTTTTTATACTGAGCGCAAGCAAGATGCCTAATCGGATGAAGGAAGGAGGGATATCTGTGTATCGTATTGCCGTGCTGGCAGAACAGGAAGCAGAGCGGCAGCGCTACGCCGAGCAAATTACCCGGTTTTGTGAAGCGAAGGGGCTGTTTCCGCAGGTCATGCAATATGACGATCAGGAACATTTTTTTGAAATAGCGCAGAAAGCTGATCTAACCAATGCCGTCATTGCACTTTCCGGGGTGGCAGGGTTGAATGCGGCGGAGCACCTTCGGTCCTTATGCCCCGCATGCCGGATGATATGGTGCAGTGACCTGGATTTCTCTCTTCATGCCTTCCGGCTGCGGGCCGATTATTTCCTGATGAAGCCGGTTTCCGAAGAAGCATTCCAGCGAGGACTTAATGCCTGGATTGAATAAACGGGCATCGAACCAAACCGGGACAATAAGCACAAAAATGGAGGATATCAATGAAAAGGAAAAAGTTACAATGTTCTGTACCAACCCTTATGCTGGCAGGTGTGTTGTGCCTGACATTGGCAGCCTGCGGTGCGAAGCAGTCTTCCGACATGCCTGCATCGAATACAGACTCCGCGGTAAGCACTGCCCTGCCGGTAAAGGCCATGAATGCCAAACGTGTTGACGAAAACCCATATATGGCAAAGAGCGACGCCAACATTCACCACGACGGCTACAATACCGACTCTACGGATGAAGTCCTGCCACTCGGCATCTATCCGGAGATCAATGTTTCATATGAAAAAACCAACGCGAACGCTTCGCCTGCCATTTACTTTGACAGCTACGGCCACGCAGTCGTTCCGCTTCTCGGCGGCATCGCCATCCGCGATCTGAACGCGGAGGAAACCACGACGCTGGGCTATTTCTCCCCAAAGCAGCATGACGGCGGCGGTTACGTCATCCAGAGCTCCTATACGTTCATGGACTCAGAAAACCGCATCGTCTGCCCAACCAGCAACAATCATGTGCTGATGCTGCGGGCAACCGATGAAGCAGGAAACGTCCTGCCTGAATTTGAAAAGGTACTGGACATTGACATCAAGGCGGCAGCCGAGGCTGCGCTCGGCAAGGAGCTGACGCAGAATCTTCTGTCCGTGGTCTTTGACTACGATGGAAACCTCTGGTTTGCAACCGGCGGCTTCCGTATCTACCCGGAGCGTGAGCAGCAGGGTGTGCTGGGCTATATCGCGCGCCCCGCCATCGATGCAATTCTCAATGGCGAGCAGGCTGACCTCTCCGACGCGGTCTTTGTTTATGAGCTTACCCCCGGCGAGGGCGCGGAAAACGGCATTGCCGCCTCCAAGGACGGAGCGGTCATCCTGACAAACCAGAACTGCTATCTGCTGCGCGCGAATAACGGCGTTGATGCCGTCTGGTGCACACCGTATGAGAGCGTCGGCGCAAAAGTCAGCGGCGAAGGCGACAAGACCACCGGCGGCGGTCTTGCCTGGGGCGGCGGCTGCTCTCCGTCGCTGACGCCGGAGCTTGTGATGTTCACCGACAACGCGGACCCCGTCAAGCTGCTGGCGCTCGATATGAAGACCGGTGAGATCGTTGCAAGTCTGCCGGTGCTGGATGAGCTGCCCGATGGCTATCAGGTGGCGGTTGAAAACTCTGCCATCGTCTATGACGACAGTGAGGGCACCGTCAGCACTATCGTGTGCAACTGGTTCGGCGCAGGCAGCGCAGGCCTTGCCGATCCAAACAGTGACTCTTCCATCCAGAGCTACGCCAACATCTATGACACAAACTGGCTGACGAAGGGCAACAGCATGATTGCTCCCGGTGTGGAGCGTGTCGATACGGTTAAAACCGATTCCGGCTATGAGATGAAGAGTATCTGGTCTCGAAATGACCTGAGCGATACATCGATTCTCAAACTTTCCACCGCGACGGGCTATATCTACGGCTATGTGCAGGATCTGGAAAGCGGCATGTGGCAGTACATCATTCTGGACTTTGCCACCGGCGAGACGGTATTCACCATGGACGTCTCCAACAAATATGGCTACAATAACATGGCTATCGGTATGTATGCCGGAAACAGCGGCAACGCGCTCTACTGCCCGACGGGCTATCTGGAGCTGCTGTGCTTGCAGGACCGCTTCGTCTATCTTCCCGAAATGCCGTACCGCAAGGTCGATCTCGATAAGGTCGCGCGGAACGTGCTGTCGCAGGCACAGTTTGAACAGGACGGCGGCGAGGGAGCGGTTGCAAGTTGGCGCAACACCGTGACAGTCGAAAACGTCCACCCCAACACGACGGTCTCGTTCCGAATGAACAATCTTTCCGGAAGCACTGCCGAGCTGAAGCTCTATGCCTACGGTGCGGACGGAACGTTGGTGGAGGTCAGCAATGAACTGTGGTCGATCACGGATGAAGCAGGCAGTGCCGTGGATAAGCTTTCTGACGGCACACTGTATGAGCTGCGTGTGAGCGTCGCAGACGGCGGCGCGTTCGACCTGAGCGAGACGGAAAAGGAAATCAAAATTTCCGTTGTACTTGCAAAGTAAGACTCAAGGAAAGCTGTCAAAAAACTACAAAATCACCCCCGTTTCTGATTGATATGCTCCCTTTATGAGGGACAGTGAAATAAAAACACTGTCAATCACGAAGGGAGCATTGTTCATGTCAAGAAGGAAAACCAGCAGATCAGAGCAACTGTCGGCGGCGAAAGCCTCTGCATGACCTGTGGACGCGTCAGCCCTTTGTCCATGCAGTCTACCTTTGAGGACTTGGCGGTGGATTTCGAGGGTACAACCGCCAGTGGCGCGGAGCGATTCTACCGGCGGACGCTTGACAAGCTGCGCCTGAAGCTGCTTGAAAGCAGGCTTGTCCATACCGTGACGCTGAAGCAGACCGAATGCCGCAAAAGGAACAAAAAATAGCCGCCGCTGTCTACCTATATCAGGTAGACAATGACGGCGAATGGGGAGAGATCAGATTTGACTTTGCAACCGGCACAGCGGAGATCGTCTGGCTGGCAGAGTTGGATACGGTAAAGTCCAATGTCTTTGCAAGGACGGCGATTCGGTACATCTATGGCTTGCCGGAGGTGCGGCTGCTGAAAGAGGCTGTTGTGATGTTTGATTAAGCATTGTGATCATAAAAATTTACAATTTTTATTCAAGCAATCGCCTGATTTATTTTGTGAAGTCTGATATCTTATTATAAGAAACACTGGATAATGCACAGAAATGAGGGGATTGTGTTTTGCGGGAAGAAAAGAAAGCCGAAAAGAGACAGGAGCTTGTAGGCGTCTGCCTTGACTGCTTTGTCGAAAAGGGGCTGACCCTTGCCACGACAAAGAACCTCTGTAAGGCGGCAAAGCTGTAAAACGGCGGCATCTACTATTACTTCTCCACCAAAGAGGAAATCGTTCTTGCCTGCGCCGAGGAAGCGATCAGTCGAATTGAAAAAGCCGCGTTTGCCATCGTGCTTGAAGATATTAGTGACATCAAAAGCATGATGGATCATCTCGGTGAGCTGGCGGATAAAATGTCGCCTACCATGCGCTTTCTGGTCAGCGTATGTGTGTCGCGCGAATACGGAGAAAAGGTAAAGCCTTCCCTTGTGCGGCTTGCGGAAAGAAAGGGGCGGAATAATCGATAGTTTACCATAAAGAGAAAATCACAAACGACTTTATAGTCAATCCATACGCACAAACCCTTTCGAGGAGATGACCAAAAACAGAAGAGAATCATAGGAGGACAACATGAAAAAGATACTTGCAATTCTACTATCGCTGCTTTCCTGCGGGTTTCTTTCCGCCTGCTCTGCCGAAAAAACGCAGCCGGATACACCGGATACTGAAACCGTGTGGGAAATGGTCAGTGAGGCATACATCTATGCGTTCCCGCTGGTGCTGACCGACGCAACCAAAACATTATCGACCAATACGGACGGGACCATGACTGGCCGTGCGCCCATCAATCAGTTCAACCATGCAAAAAAGCTGGCGGACGCCTCTTTCCGCACCGTCGTGACGCCGAACGTCGATACCGTCTATTCGCAGGCATGGCTTGACATCAGCACAGAGCCTATGGTCTACGTCCTGCCGGAAACGGATCGCTTCTGCAATGTGCAGCTTCTGGATGCGTGGACGAACACCGCCGCCGTGCTGGACAAGGCGGGTGCTTATGCCATTGCGCTTCCCGGCTGGGAGGGCGAGCTGCCCGACGGTGTGACGCGCGTGGACGTGCCCACCGCAACGATGTGGTCGATCACCCGCACGGTGCTGTCCGGGAACGAGGACCTGCCCAATGTCTATGCTATTCAGGAGCAGATGCAGCTCCTGCCGCTTTCGGCTTATGTACAGGGAGGCGAGTATGCCGCACCGCAGGGAGCTTATAAAGAGGAAAATGACTTTGTTCCCGTGAACAAGGTGCTTTCCATGACGCCAGCAGAGTTTTTCAATACGGCTAACGCTCTGATGCAGGTCAACCCGCCCGCCGATGCGGATAAGGAACTGCTGAAGAAACTCTCCGCCATCAACGTGGGCGCGGGTAAGACCTTCGACGCCGCTCTCCTGGGCGAAGGAGCTGCCGAGCGCTGGACGCAGATGCTTCAGGGGCTTCGCGCCACGCTCGCCGCCGACGGCGCGAAGTATGCGCAGAAACTCGGCCAGTGGGTCTATTATGGCAAACCCATCGGCGACTTCGGCACGGAGTATACCTACCGCGCGATGGTAGCGCTGGTGGGGCTTGGCGCCAACACCGTGGACGTGGCAATCTATCCCAAGACAGCGGTGGATGAGACCGGCGCAGCGCTGACCGGAGAAAAGAAGTATACACTCCACTTTGAAACCCTTCCTCCCACGCTGGAGGGCGGCTTCTGGTCCGTGACCGCCTACGGAGAGGATGATTTCCTCATTGACAATTCCATCGACCGCTACTGCATCAACGACCGCTCCGACTTCAAGCTGAATGCGGACGGCACATTGGATATTATCCTGTCCAAGGATGCACCGGAAGACACCTCTAACTGGCTGCCTGTTTCCGACGGGGAAATTCATCTGTTCATGCGGATCTATGTACCGGATATGACAGCACTGGATAGCTGGCAGCCACCTGTTATCCGCGAACAATAAGGAGATGGAAAAGAATGGCTATGAAACGTATTGCAGCAATGCTTCTTACATTGGTACTATTGCTGTCCTGCGTCGGCTGTGCGCAGGATGGGCGCAAAGAGCCGGGCGCGGAAAAGGCAGACCTGGGTCTGACTGCCGATGTCAAGCCCGCCACAGACTTTACGGCAAAGGCAAATGCCGCCATCTACGATGAACTTGACTTCGATGATAAGCAGGAATATGAATTCGCCACCCGTGGACTGATCGACGCGCCGGAAACACTGGAACTAAAGGACGAGGATGGGAAGATCCTCTGGAGTCAGGAAGCCTATGCGTTCCTGGACGATTACGAAAAAGCGCCTGACAGCGTAAATCCAAGTCTCTGGGAGAACACGAAAAATAACCACGCTTATGGCCTTTTTGAAGTGACGGATGGCATCTATCAGGTCCGCGGCTATGACATGGCAAACCTCACCGTTGTCAAGGGCGATACCGGCTGGATCGTCTTTGATGCGCTGATGAGCGTGGAGTGCAGTCAGGCTGCCATGCAGCTGATCGAAAAGAATCTTGGTAAATTCCCGGTCAAGGCCGTCATCATCTCTCATTCCCACGTCGACCATTTTGGCGGCATCGCCGGCGTGATGGCGAAAGAGGATAAGGCAGACGAGACACTTTCTATTGAAGATCAGCTCGCCAGCGGCAAGATCCCCGTGATCACGCCTGTGGGCTTCACGGAGCACTCCGTGAAGGAAAATGTCTACGCCGGTAAGGGTATGGGCCGCCGCAGCAATTATCAGTATGGCATCCTTCTGACCCCCGGCGTGACCGGCAAGCTGGCGCAGGGCATCGGCATGGGACAGTCCACCGGAACGGTCTCGTTCATGACGCCCAGCTATGAAATCACGCAGTCTGGCGAAAAGCTGACGATCGACGGTGTGGAGCTGGAGTTCCAGCTCACGCCGGGTACGGAAGCACCCGCCGAAATGAACACGTGGCTGCCCCAGTACAAGGCGCTGTGGATGGCGGAAAACTGCACCGGCACGCTCCACAATCTCTACACGCTGCGCGGCGCGGAGGTGCGCGACGGCGCGGCATGGGCAAGCTATATCACCGAGGCCATTTCCCTTTACGGCAAGGACGCGGAGGTCACCTTCCAGTCCCACAACTGGCCGCACTGGGGAAACAACGTGGTGAACGACTACATGGTCAACACGGCTGCCGTGTATAAGTTCATCAACGACCAGACTCTGACCTATATCAATCAGGGCTACACCAGCGATGAGATCTCCAACATGATCGAGCTGCCGGAGGCACTCAATAAAATCTGGTACACCCGCCAGTACTACGGGACGGTCGCCCACAACGCCAAGGCGGTCTACCAGAAGTTCATGGGCTGGTATGACAGCAACCCTGTCAACCTGAACCCCCTCATGCCAAGCGACAGCGCAAAAAAATGGGTGGAGTACCTGGGGGATGTTGACAATGTCCTGCAAATGGCAAAGGCGGATTTTGACAAGGGTGAATATCAGTGGGTCGCCGAGGTCACAAATACCATCGTCTTTGCCGACCCGACGAACACCGATGCACGGCTTCTGTGCGCCGATGCACTGGAGCAACTGGGGTATCAGGCGGAGTCCGGTCCGTGGCGCAACGAATATCTGACCGCCGCGCAGGAGCTGCGCCATGGAAACGCCAATTTCACCGCTTCCACCAAATCTACCGGCGACATGGTCAAGGCCCTCTCCGCGCCCATGCTGTTTGACTATATGGCCATTGTCATGGACAAGCAGGCGCTGGCTGACCGCGACTTCACCATGAACGTGATCCTGCCTGACGTGGGCGAACAGCACATGCTCCGCGTGAAGAATGGTGTGCTGCTGGTCTATGCGGATACATTGTCTGATGATGCGGACGTGTCTATTACCTGCCCGAAGAATGCGCTGTTTGCGATCCTGACTAACAATCAGGAAACGGTTACACAGGTCGTCAAGGTCGAGGGCAGCGCAGAGCTGCTGACGCTGATGATGGAGAATATGAACCAGTTCCCGATCACCGGAGCCAACCCCTTCAACATCATCGAGCCGTAACGGCTTCGCGGGGCGGTCCGTGGGAAGACCGCCCCGCTCGAGAGAAAACAGCGAGATGCTTTCAACGCAAATCAAAAGCTGTCTGTTTCTGTTGGAAACAGACAGCTTTTGCAACCTTACGGTTGCCCTGCACACCCGAATCTGTCAGCCAACAGTAAAAATTAGAATTACTTCCTTATCACTGTTAAGCCAAATTTTCGGGGTTTTTCTGCAACAGAATAGGCACTTTTACGGACTATATATATGACAGAAAAAATGGATATCCCAAATAACTGTCATGAAACCAGGATCCCATGGAGAAAGTAGTGCGAAAAATAAGCTTGATAGCTTATTTTTCGCACGGCTATTTGTTTCTGAGCAAAAACAAATAGCTTTGATTGCAGATGAAAATTTGAGATTCTCATCGTATCTTCACAACAAGTTGCTCAGAAATGAGGATTTTATGAAAAATGATATGAAGCTTGTGCGGCGGGCAAAACGCGGAGATGTGGATGCATTTGCCGAATTATATGCCGGAATATATAAGGATATGTATCGATTTGCATTGTACACACTCCGAAATACGAGCGATGCGGAAGATGCGGTAAGCGATGCTGTTACGGATGCGTTTGCATCGATCCGGAAACTGCGCAGTGAAGAGGCATTTAAGAGCTGGATATTTCGGATTTTATCCAATAAATGCAAGGATAAACTGCGTGAATACGCGGGTAAAAATGAGACCGGGATGGAAGATATAGAGGAACTCGCGCTTGATACCGGATCGGAGATGACAGAATGTATCCAGGTGAGGAAGCTGTTTTTTGAACTGGCGGATGAGGAGCGGCTGATCATCAGTATGCACCAGTTCGCAGGCTATACAAGCCGTGAGATCGCTGCAATATTACATATGAATGAAAATACCGTGCGCTCGAAGGAAAGCCGGGCATTAAAAAAAATGGGTGAGTGGTTACAATAAATTGCTATCAGTAGTTAATGAGGTAGTGAAAAAGGGATTTTTCATTACAGAATGGAGGTGCCTATGTCAGAAAAAGAAATTTTAGATAAAATAGAAAAATCTGCCGCACAGGAAAAAATTCCAGAGAGTATTGAACCGGAGCAGATCAAAAGAAAATTAAAGGAGAACCAGAAAAACAAGGTAAAACGGAGAAGCGGGATCACTTATTACGGGGCTGTAGCAGCGGCGGCACTTGTGCTTGTCATTGGCGCAGCAGGAGGAATCCATGCGGTTACCGGGGGCGGCACAGGGCTTATGACGGCGCCGGTGGGTATAGAAAAAGCGGCATCCGGGCAAAAGTCAGATGAAGGATCAGAAGGCAGCAGCGAATTAAAAGATGGAGCGACTGCAGGCGTAGAGAAAAATGCACAAAAAAAAGATGCAGGATCTTTGTATACAGTCGCAAAAAATTATGGAGAGGTCTATGATGCAATTTGCTCTGGCAGTGGTCAGGAAAAGGAAGCAGATGGAATAGCGGTTGCGGAGGGAGATAGTTCTAACTCTGGTGATGCAGCGACATATATTATGGATGACACATCAGATACCGTGGATGCGGCTGTAGACGGAGTGGAAGAAATCGGTGGTACACAGATGATAAAGGGCGCAGGAGCACAGGAGGGACAGACAGCGGCAGATATATCATCAGATACGGCAAAACAGCGGTATTCCGGGACAAATCTGCAGAAAGAAGGCGTGGATGAGAGCGATTTTGTCAAAACAGATGGTTCTTATATTTACACGGTAAGCCACAATGAAATATTGATTACGGATATCCGGAAAAAAGCATTAAAACAGATCGGAAAAATACAGATTTCTGAAACTTCATCCGACCGTGTGCTTGAGATGTATGTGGATGGTGATATTTTAAGCGTGATCGTGGAAAGTGAAGATTCCGGACTGGAAATGCAGGCAGATGATACAGAAAATTATACGGAAGACTGCTTTTATTATTTTAGTGAGGGAACACAGACACAGGTTCTTACCTATGATATCAGTGATCCGGAAAAGCCTGTAAAAACCGGGTGTGTGACGCAGGATGGAAGGTATCAGACATCAAGAAAGATCGGAAATATCATTTATCTTTTTACCAATAAAAGAATCAGTATGCCACAACAGACAAAAGAAGAAGCCGTTACGGAAGAAAATGTAAGTGGATGGATTCCGTTAGTCAATGATAAGGCGGTAGATGCAGAAGATATTTACGTGGACAATGGCGGTGGAGGAAGCAACAGTCTGCTGATATCCTCAGTAAATGTGAAAAATCCGGATCAGGTTGTGGATAATACCATGATTTTAAGTCAGTATGTGGATATCTATGTGAGTGAAAGTGCGTTTTATGTGTATCAGATAAAAGGTTCCTGGAATGATGCGGTAACACAGATTGCAAAATTTGGGCTTGCTGATGGGAAGATGGATGCTGATGGAGCAGTTTCAGTGAACGGGAGAATTACAGATACATTTGCGATAAATGAACAGAGCGGAAAACTACGGGTTTTAACGACCAGCCAGGATTCAGTAAATGGAGAGGAAACGAATAATCTTTATTTGTTTGAGAAAAATCTGAGTCTTACAGGCAAGATAGAAGGAATTGCACAGGGAGAGGAAATCTATGCGGCGCGTTATCTGGGGAATATGGCTTATTTTGTTACTTATCGCAATACAGATCCGCTCTTTGCAGTGGATTTGTCGGATGACAAAAATCCCAAGGTACTCGGTGAATTAAAGATCAGTGGATTTTCAGAGTATCTGCATTTCTGGGGAGAAGATAAACTGGTCGGGATCGGATATGAGACGGATGAAAAAACAGGGGAACATACAGGTATCAAGATTACAATGTTTGACATTTCAGATTCTTCCAGTTTAAAAGAGATGAACAGTCTCGTATTAAAAGATTATAATTACAGTGAGGCACTCTATAATTATAAATGTGTGCTTGCGGATGCGGAGGAAAATCTGCTTGGATTTGCACTGCAGTCCTATGGGGATGAGGAGAGTGCCGCATATCTTTTACTTTCATGGAATGGAGAAAAATTTGAAACATTGCTGTCGCAGAATCTGACCGATCAGGCTGGAAAGCAGGATGCATCAAAAGGTGCAGACACTTCTGCGTACCGGGGAATCTATGTTGGAGATATGTTTTATATTGTCAGTACAGAAACAATCACGTCTTATGACAGAACACAGGAATATTGTGTGAAAAAAAGCATAAGTTTTAAGTAGGAAGATGAAAAAATTTAAAATCTGTCTTGACGCAGAGGAACTGTTTTGTTAAAATCGTTACAGAACTTCTGCGACAGGCAGATGAATATGGCGCGGTAGCCAAGCGGTAAGGCTCCGGTCTGCAACACCGTCATCACCGGTTCGAATCCGGTCCGTGCCTTTCAAAACCTCGAAAATATTTATTTTCGAGGTTTTTGTTTTATACATATCAAATGAACGATGAGCAAATATCTGGTTGTTGATAAAGATATGTGCAAGTTGGAAATGTAGTGGATACAGATGGAGAAAAAAATGCTGACTGAAGTTTTTTATTTACACGAAAAAGGATCTCTTGCGGATGCAAGACTTTGTACCTATATACTCGATGATTCTGATTCGATTGCGATTGAGAAACGTCCGATGATGCTCATCTGTCCGGGAGGCGGTTACGAGCACACGTCTGACCGGGAAGCAGAGCCGCTCGCCATGCATTTTCTGAGTATTGGCTATCATGTGGCAGTGCTGCGCTATTCGGTGGCACCGGCAGTTTATCCGACGGCCCTGTTAGAGGCAGCGGCGTCCATGAAGCTGATTCATGAACATGCGAAGGAGTGGTATGTGGACACAGATAAGATCGTGGTGCAGGGATCTTCTGCAGGCGGACACCTTGCAGCATGCCTTGCGATGTTCTGGCATACAAAGTGGCTGGCAGAGATGGCGGATGTAACAAACGATATATTAAAACCTGCAGCAATGTTTTTAAATTACCCGGTTATTACTTCCGGAGAATATGCACACCGGGGATCTTTTAAACAGCTTCTTGGCGGAAATGAGACGGAGGAACTGTTAGAATTGCTTTCACTGGAAAAACAGGTCACAGAGCACACACCGCCGGCATTTATCTGGCATACCTATACAGACCAGTCGGTTCCGGTGCAGAACTCGCTGCTTTTGATCGGTGCAATGAAAAAATATGAGATCCCGGTTGAGTTCCATATGTATCCGGTCGGGAAACATGGACTCAGTACCTGCAGCAGGCTCACAGCAATGCGGGATGGTACAGGAATCCAGCAGGAGTGCGAGAGCTGGCTGCCGTTGGCAAAGAGGTGGCTGATCGCACTCCGGGATAAGTAAAAAATTATTTTACAATAATTTTTACAAATTTCTTTTTACCACGTTTTACCATGAGTCCGTCAGCACCGAAGGAATCTGCATTGTAAGTGGTCTGGATGTCTGTTATTTTTTCATCGGCAACTGAGACACCACCCTGCTGTACGGCACGTCTTGCGTCGGAGCGGGATGGAGCAAGTTCTGCTTTTACTAAAAGTGCAAGGATATCTAAGTCTCCATCTGCAAAGTCAGCAGCAGTCAGTTCTAAGGTTGGCATGTGGGCAGAATCGCCACCACCTGCGAATAAAGCGTGGGAAGCTTCTTTTGCCTTGTTTGCTTCCTCTTCACCGTGTACCAGTTTCGTCAGCTCAAATGCAAGAATTTCTTTTGCCTGGTTAAGCTGTGCGCCTTCCCAGCTTTCCATTGCATCGATTTCTTCTAATGGAAGGAATGTCAGCATACGGATGCATTTTAATACGTCTGCATCAGAAACGTTTCTCCAGTACTGGAAGAAGTCAAACGGAGAAGTCTTGTTCGGATCAAGCCATACAGCACCGGACTGTGTTTTACCCATTTTTTTGCCTTCGGAATTTAAAAGAAGGTTGATGGTCATCGCGTAAGCGTCTTTTCCGAGTTTTCTACGGATCAGCTCGGTACCGCCTAACATGTTGCTCCACTGGTCATCACCGCCGAACTCCATGTTACAGCCGTATTTCTGGTATAAGGTGTAGAAGTCGTAGCTCTGCATGATCATGTAGTTAAACTCTAAGAAACTTAACCCTTTTTCCATACGCTGTTTGTAGCATTCTGCGGTCAGCATACGGTTAACGGAGAAATGAGCGCCGACTTCACGCAGTACGTCAATGTAATTTAAGTCCATCAGCCAGTCTGCGTTGTTTACCATAAGTGCTTTTCCATCGGAAAAATCGATGAAACGGCTCATCTGTTTCTTGAAGCAGTCACAGTTGTGCTGGATCGTCTCCGGTGTCATCATCTGGCGCATGTCGGTACGGCCGGATGGATCCCCGATCATGGCAGTTCCGCCGCCGATTAAGGCGATTGGTTTGTTGCCTGCCATCTGGAGACGTTTCATTAAGCATAGTGCCATGAAGTGTCCTACATGAAGGCTGTCTGCGGTCGGGTCAAAACCAATGTAAAAAGTAGCTTTTCCGTTGTTGATCAGATCTTTGATCTCTGCTTCGTCAGTTACCTGAGCGATCAGGCCTCTGGCAACTAATTCATCGTATAATGTCATAATTATAAATCCTCCTGAAAATAAAATTGCATTAAAAAATCCCCGTCCCAAAAAGGACGAGGAAAAAACTCGTGTTACCACCTTTGTTCGCAGGCAATTCACATTGTCTGCCTCATCGAGTGTCCGACAACACTCAGGCGCTTGTAACGTGCGCCGCTACGTCACAGCCTACTATCGCATCCTTAGAAATACGAATTTGGTGTGAAGCTCGGGGATGTATTCGAAATAAGTTTTCCGTGCACCTCTCATCGACCGGTTGCTTTCTGTCCGTTCCGCTTATTTTTACTTCTTCCCGTCAAAGCTGTTGTTCTGCTTCAATTAACGCCATTATAGACGCGGTGCGTCGGATTTGTCAAGAAAATATTTTTTTAAAGACTGCGACCTTTTATCTTTTTTATGCGTCTAATCTATGTAAAGGTTCAGTGGTCAGAATGTTGCCACGGAATCATGCAAAGAGCATGAAAAAATTGTATACTCAGAGGTAAAAAACGACATGGGATATGCAATGACATGCCTTCTATGAGCTCAGAAGAAACAACAGAATATACAGGATATTTAAGCCGGCGGAAAGGAAAGTTATGAAAAAAGAAGAATTGGGAGAGCTGATCATCGCATCCGAGGATATGATGTATCATGTGGCAAAAACGCTTCTGTACCGTGATGCGGACTGCGCAGATGCGATCCAGGAAACGATCGTGAAAGCATTTTCCAAATTGCATACATTAAAATCGGATGTCTATGCGAAGACATGGCTGACAAGGATTCTCATCAATGAATGTTATACCGTGATGAGGAAAGAGAAGAAAGTGGTGTCGCTTGAGGATTATCAGATGGAGGAGCGTGCGGCAGAGACAAAAGATTATTCGGAATTATATGAGGCGATCAGCCGTCTGTCAGAGGATGCGAGGCTTTCTGTCACACTGTATTACATGGAGGGGTACAGTGTGCGGGAGATAGCGGGGATCTTAGGTGTGACAGAGAGCGCCGTAAAGAACCGTCTGTCGCGTGCGAGGGCGAAACTGAAAAACGAATTGGAACAGGAAAACAGTTACGGAATGGAGAGTTGAGTATGAATATTGAAAATATGGAACAGGAATTTCCGAAAATGCCACAGAGCATGCGGGACATGATAGAAAAAGAAGTGGAAAAACAGGTAAAAGTGACACCGCAGAGAGGTTATTTTTCCCTGAAAAAAGCGGTAGTGGCGTCACTGGCGGCAACGTTTGTACTTGGAACGACGATTTTTGCGGGTACAAAATTATATCGCATGAGCAGCAGTCCGCAGGGTAATTACGGTATGACGACTAAAATTGAAAAAACGGATGCGACAGAAAATACAGAAAAAATAGATCCGGCACCGCAGCTTGCAATGAAATTATCTTATCTGCCGGATGGAATGACAGAGACGGAAGAAGGAAAATACAGCTATGAACAGACACCGGGGCAGGGAGGTATCTCGATTGTATTTTATCAGATGGATACCGGTGATGAGGCATTTTGGATGCAGGATCATTATGTGACGGAAAGTGAAAATATACAGGTTGGAAACCACGATGGTGTCTATGAAAAAATGCAGAATATTGTGGGTGATGACTCTGCATTTGACCAGATGATCTATGTAACTTATCCGGAATATCATTATGTCATGCAGATGTATGTCGGTCATGATGTGACAAAAGAGGAGGCCTGCAAGGTTGCAGAGGGCATTATTTTAGCACCGTCGGAGGAACTTGCGGATGGCACGGTGATAAGTCCATATAACTGGAGCGATTATGAGGATGCTATGGCGGAGAATAGCGGTGAGGATGAGGAGTTAAAGACGACAGCCACTGCGGAGGAGATGAAAAATCTGCATAAGATCGGCGAGGAATTTGCTGTGACGGGAGAAGCTGATGGAGAATCACAGAATCTGCGGATCAAAGTGACAGATGTGAAAGTGACGGATGATGTCGCAATCCTTGATCCGGTTTTTATGGATCGTGATATGCTGGACGTGGATGAAAATGGAAAACTTCTTCCGGATACGATTTCTTACATCAAAGCCGGAGACGGCATCAATACGCTCGATGAGGTCATAAGCAGCAGGGAAGTACCACGGAAATTAGTATATGTTACGTTAGAATATACCAATGCCGGGGAAACAGATTTGAAGGATGTTTTGTTTTTTGATTCCGTCATGAAGATAAGAGAAAAAGACGGAGTTTACGAGATCTGCGGCGGGGAACAGCCAAAAGAGGGGGATGTATGGGATACAGTTCAGGCGGACAGTAGCAGTTTAGAGCATGGCGAAGAAATGGCATATTACGATGTGACCGGCGGAGAGCGGGGAAACAATTATTTTGACAGCATCAAAGCCGGGGAGACAAAGATATTGCATGTGGGATTTGTTGTGGATGAAGATGCACTCCCGTATCTTTATCTGAATACCGGTACTTCCGGCAGCACATATATGTTTACGGAGGAGGATTTAGAGCAGGGACTGGTGGATATCCGGCAGTAGAAAGTAGATAGGGAAAAAGGAAAGTGCACCCGGAAATCGGATTGTAGGAACGGTTTTCGGGTGTCTTTTTTGTGTAATGATTGAAAGCCAGTAAAATGCATGATAATATAAAACAATCAGAAAGAATGGTTATGCTAGAAAGGATCAGCCAGTAAAAAGAAAATTTACAGTGTGAACCGTAACAATTTGCAGGCTGGCAGTGTGGAAAATGGATAAAAAGGTAGTATTTCTTGATGTAGACGGAACAATGGTCAACGAAAAAGGCGAGATCCCGGAGTCCGCACAGTACGCAGTCCGTACGGCGCAGGCAAACGGCCACCGGATGGTGGTATGCAGCGGACGCAGCCGTTTTCAGATCTATGATGCACTGTTGGAACTTGGATTTTCCGGGATCGTCGGTGGAGCCGGAGCCTTTGTGGAGGACGAGGGAAAAGAGTTTTATCATGCATATATTGATGAGGAACACAGAAAAAGCAGTTTTGATTATTTAGAGAGCAATGGATTTTTATTCTGTTACCAGGCGGATGACGGTGTGGTGTTGAACCAGAGAAGCTGCGACGGCATGTTAAAGGTTTACCGGGATGCCGGAATGAGTAAAGAGCGCTTAGACCGCCTGATCGGACGGATGCACCTGACCGAGCAGCCATGGAAAAACGAAAAAAATGAGAAGATCATTTATTACGGCGCACCGTTTCCGGTCGCAAAGGTTCATGCGGACATGGAACCATATTTTGATGCAGTGGCGATCAGTCTGGACGGAATGGGTGATTTTGCGGGCGAGATCGGGATCAATGGCATTAACAAGGCGACAGGCATGGAGCGGTATCTGAACCATGTCGGCATTTCACGGGAAAACTGTATTGCGATCGGTGACGGACCGAACGATCTTCAGATGATGGAGTACGCCGGGATCAGCGTAGCGATGGGAAATGCGCGGGATGAGGTAAAGCGGCTGGCAGACATGGTGACAGACCATATTGATGAGGATGGAATTTTGCATGCGTTTGAGCGCCTTGGACTGATAAACGATTGTATTTGATGGAAAATGATGATACCATGAAATGGTGCAGGAAAAACCACGAATGGGATCGTGATGAGAGATCGGAGGAGCCCTATGGATAAAAAATCAGTTCGGGCAGTTGCAGTCACTATTTTTTCCGGGGTATTATTTTTGGAGAGCATGTTTGCAGGCGGAGTCGCAAGCGAGGAGACAGGAAAAGTCTTAGAAGGCATGCGGGGACTGCGCAGAGTGAATAATGTGCATTATCTGGTAACGAACAGTTATTCCGGGAGCCAGGACATTGTGCAGCAGACGCAGGAGATCTGGGCTGACCTGTTAGATGAAACCTGGGCAGCGGAGTATAAGAATACGGATGCCGATGGTGCCATGACGTTTTTAAAGGAATTTTGTGATGGGGTTACGGTCAATTCTTACCAGGCAGGAGTCTGGAGCCAATGGAATGGCTACAGTACGACGACGGACATTCCAAATTATCAGGCACTTACGAATCCTGGCTACCGTGAGGAGGACGTTGTTTCTGCGGAATGTGTAGACTTAGATGACGGGGCGACGCAGATCATTTTTTCATTATCAGGGCAGCAGTTGAAAGAAAAAAGAGATCAGGCGCTTGATCTTATAGAACCGGCTGGTATGGAGGTGGAAGACGATACGGAGCAGATGGATAAGATGTCCGTCTATTACGAACAGTATCAGAAAACAGGCTATCAGAATGAGCGGATCGCATATACCATTAATAAATCCGGTGTTCTGACAGGAATGGAATACAGTTTTGATGTGAAACGGCCAAAAGTTGTGATAAAGGGTGGCGAGCAGAAGTTTGAAGGGGAAGAGGAATACGCAATGGGAGTGAAGATAGAGGTGCTTTCCTATAATCAGGCGAATATTCCGAAAGTGATCCGAAAGTGTGCAGCAGATGCCGGATATGACAGGTGAAGGCTGATGGAGATATAGATGATTTTCATTTATAACGGAAGAATGTGCATTCTAATGTTGGAAACAACAGAGTGATTTGATTGTTGAAAAGTGTGTAATGTTAACTTGATGAAAATAAAAAGTTGACATTACACTCTTTTTTGAGTAATATTGTTAACTATAAGATGAGCGGAGGTTAACAAAAAATGAAAACGAAGGGCGTAATTTACTGTGGATTATTTACTGCACTGATTGCAGTCGGGGCATTTATCAAAATTCCGATACCGGTCGTGCCATTTACCCTGCAGTACCTGTTTACGATGCTGGCAGGTCTGCTGCTTGGTTCAAGACTGGGAACGGTGTCTGTACTTTCGTACATGCTGCTTGGGCTGGCTGGTCTTCCAATTTTTTCGGAGGGCGGCGGACTGTGGTATGTGTTTAAACCCAGTTTTGGATATATCATCGGATTTGCAGTGGGTACATTTGTGACTGGATGGATTGCGGAACATATGGAAAAAAAGACCATTGCATGGTACCTTCTGGCAAATCTGGCAGGACTGTTTTGTGTCTATGCAGTCGGTATGATTTATTACTATATCATCTGTAATTTTGTGATTAATACGCCGATTGCGGCAGGACCACTGTTTTTGTACTGCTTTGTTTTAGCGGTGCCGGGGGACATTGCCTTAAGTATTCTTGGGGCAGTGGTGGCAAAGCGTGTCAGACCGGTGCTTGCTTATGAGGCAGTGCGGGTAAGATCTTAAAGATGTTGCAGCAGATATGGTTCATGAGATACAAATACATGGATCTGCGTTGGGATTATGCGCAGTATCTGAAAGATAAGCGGGAGAAAAAGAAATGAATGCATTTACATTAGCGGAAGAAATTATTAACGGAAGAAGAATCACAAGGGAAGATGACCTTTCATTTTTCCTGACCTGTGATCTTTTAGAGCTCTGTAAGGGAGCAGATAAGATCAGGGAAGCACGGATTGGGGATAAAGTAGATCTGTGTTCAATTATCAACGGGCGCAGCGGAAGATGCCCGGAGGACTGTAAATACTGTGCACAGTCGGCACACCATCATACAAACTGTGAGGAGTATGATTTCCTTCCGGAGGAAGAGATTCTGGCAGCATGCAAAATGAATGAGCGGGAAGGCGTTGATCGTTTTTCTATCGTTACAGCGGGAAGAGCGCTGACGGGAGAGGAATTTGACAAGGCGATCCATGCATATGAGACGATGAAAAAAGAGTGTAAGATCGATCTGTGTGCCTCCATGGGATTTCTTTCTGCAGAACAGCTGCACAGACTGCATGAGGCGGGTGTTACCAGCTATCATCACAACATAGAGACATCCAGACGTAATTTTCCAAATATCTGCACAACACATACCTATGACATGAAGATCGAAACATTGAAAAAAGTAAAGGCAGAGGGAATGTGCGCCTGCTCCGGCGGAATCATCGGCATGGGAGAAACGTGGGAGGACAGACTGGATATGGCGGTCAGTCTTGCAGAGCTTGGAATCGACTCGATTCCGATCAATGCGCTGATGCCGATTCCGGGAACACCGTTAGAACATCTGCCAAAACTGTCAGAGGCTGATATTTTGCGCACGATCGCATTTTTCCGTTATATCAACCCGGATGCCAATATCCGTCTTGCTGCGGGAAGAGCACTTTTGACAAACGATGGGGAGAGTGCATTCCAGGCAGGGGCATCCGCATCCATTACCGGAAACATGCTGACAACGGTGGCATGCGCAACGATCCGCAGCGACAGACGGATGTTAGAAGATTTAGGCCGTGATGTGACACCGGTGTACTGGACAGAAGAAAAGTCAGAGGCATAGTAAGAATCGTCATATGGAAAAGAAATGTCCTTGTTATGTGGAAGGAAAGAATACAGAAAAGAGGATGGATATGAGCAAAGCTTTATTTATCACGGGTACCGGGACGGATATCGGAAAAACTTATGTGACCGGGCTGATCGTAAAAAAGCTGGCAGAAGAGGGAAAGTCAGCGGCATATTATAAAGCGGCAATGAGTGGAAATGACCGCAGGGCGGACGGCTCACTGATCCCCGGAGATGCCCTGTTTGTGCAGAAAATATCGGGGATTACACAGCCGCTTGAGGAAATGTGTCCTTATGTATATGAACATGCATATTCACCGCATCTTGCTTCACGGATCGAGGGACATCCGGTGGAGATGGCTGTGGTCAGAGATGGCTACCGGGCAGTATGTGATAAATATGATTATGTGATCGTGGAGGGCAGCGGCGGTATTTTGTGCCCGATCTGTTTTGATGAGGCAAAGATCCAGCTTGAAGATGTGGTGTCGGAGCTTGGACTTTCCAGTATCCTGATCGCAGATGCCGGGCTTGGCACGATCAACAGTGTTGTGCTGACGGCAGAGTATATGAAGGCACATCATTTGCCGTTAAAGGGAATCATATTCAACCATTATCATCCGGGGGATGTGATGGAGGACGATAACATCTTTATGTGCGAATATATGACCGGACTGCTGACACTTGCGAAGGTACAGGACGGGGACACGGAGCTTAAGATGGATGTGGAAGCACTTGCGGGATTATATGAGTAAAGTTGATATGTATGAAATTTTGCAGCTATCTGGCAGCAGACTGTTAAGTAGTTGAGAACAGAATAAAAGAGGAGTAAAAATATGATCTGGTATCCTTACGAACAGATGAAAACAATGCGGGAACCTTATAAAATTTTAGATGCCGAGGGTGTTTATCTTTATACGAAAGATCAGAAACTGATCGATTCGGTATCGTCCTGGTGGTGCATGATCCATGGCTATAAACACCCGGAACTGACGGCTGCCATCAAAGAGCAGGCGGATCATTTCTGCCATGTCATGCTTGGCGGACTGACACATGAGCCGGTGCAGAAGCTTTCGGATAAGTTGCAGGAGTATTTACCGGGAGATTTGGATTACTGCTTTTTCTCGGATTCCGGAAGTGTTGCGGTGGAAGTCTCCTTAAAGATGGCATTACAGTACAATACAAATCAGGGCAGAAAACGTCCGCTTGTGCTTGCATTAGAGCATGCTTACCACGGGGATACGTTTAAGGCGATGGAAGTGGGGGATGATGAGGATTATCATTTCGCATTTGAAGAAAAAACGGGTGTGGTTCATATACCGACCGAAATCGCGGCACTGGAGGAGGCATTTGAGAAATATCATGACGAATTGAACTGTTTTATCGTGGAACCGCTGCTGCAGGGCGCAGGCGGAATGCGGATGTATGATATTTCTTTCCTGAAACGCGCACGCGAATTGTGTGATGCGTATGATGTACTTTTGATCTTTGATGAGGTTGCAACGGGATTTGGAAGAACCGGCAACCGTTTTGTGGCAGATCTGGTACTGCCGGATATCTTAGTGCTCGGAAAGGCACTGACCGGAGGTTATATCGGTCATGCGGTGACAGTGGCAAACCACAAGGTATTTGATGCATTTTACAGCGATAATGACCGTCATGCACTGATGCACGGACCGACCTTTATGGGAAATGCACTTGCCTGTGCCGTGGCACTCAAAGGAATCGAAATTTTCGAGCGGGAAGATTATATGGGGAAGATCAAACGCATCGAAGAAATCTCACACCGTGAGATGGACGGATTTACGGATCCGAGGATCAAAGAAGTGCGTATTATGGGCGGCTGTACCTGTGTGGAAGTGCACGATGGAGCAGCCCTTGAAGGATTCCAGCAGTTTGCATATGAGAGAGGAGTCTTTTGCCGTCCGTTCTTAAAGTACATGTATTCCATGGTTCCTTACATTATAGAGGAAGAGGAACTGGTTCAGATTTTTGATGTGATGAAAGCATGGTTTCGCAGAGGTTAAAGCAGGTACTTGACATTAGACAGACAACTGTTAACATAGAATTAATCACTGTATGAAAAATCTGCATGATAAGGAGAAAAGACTATGTTAACAGCATTGTTTATTATTTTAATGTTTGCCGTATTTGGAAAATTGATCCTGTTTGCTTTCAAGGCATCCTGGGGGATCTTAAAAGTTTTACTTACGATCATTATCTTCCCGTTGTTTTTGATCGGGTTATTTGTTTCAGGACTGGTTTATATTGCACTGATACTGCTTGTAATCGCAGGAATTGTGTCGGTGGTCAAATCATTGACGTAAAAATTACAATAGCGGATGTTCGGCACATGCTGCCAGACGTTCATAGCGTCTGTCGACTTCTGCCTGAATCTGGTCTGCAACCGATTTATATTCTTCGGTGGCAAGATGTTTCGTGCGCCCCATCATGGAAAACCATTCCGTGACGGGGATTTTTTTATGCGATTTTTTTGGATCATAGCTCAGTGATGTGATGCCGCGTTCGATTTCATAGAGCGGAAAATAACAGCAGTCTACGGCGGCAGCAATGACTTTTCGTTCTGTGTCCGGACGGTCATTCCAGTTGAGCGGGCAGGCGGAGAGCGCTTTTACATAGGCGGTGCCGAATTCCCTTGCATAGGCAGCTGCTTTTGCAGCCTTTTTGATAAAATCATGTGGGTTCGACTCGGCGACGGTTGCCACATAGGGGAGGTGGGTCGCGGCCATGATCTGGGGCATGTCTTTGTGGAAAAAGGTCTTTCCGTACTGTGTTTTTCCGAGGTGGGAGGTGGAGCTTTTCGCACCCATCGGGGTAGAGTAGGAAAGCTGGTAACCGGTGTTCATATATCCGCCGTTGTCATATTCAAATAAGAGCAGATGATGTCCGCGCAGTGCCGTTCCGAGTGCAGAACCCATGCCGATATCCATGCCGCCGTCACCACTTGCCATGATAAATGTGATCTCGCCTTTGGGATATTCCCCGCGTTTTTGCCGTTCCTCAAATACTTCCACCAGACCGCTTAAAGTAGCAGCTCCATTTTGAAACAGGTTGTGGATATATGGGATGCGGAATGCCGTTTTTGGGTAGGCAGTGGTTGTCACCATGCCGCAGCCGGTCTGGAACAGAAAGACCACATTTCCTTCGATCCCTTTTAACAGCAGATTTAAGTTGACCGGTATACCGCAGCCGGGACAGGTTCCGATTCCCGGGGCGATCCGCTTGGGCATGGCGGTGGCGTCTTTGATCAATCCACCTTTTACAAGCATTTTTCCGGTTGCAGGATCGAAAGTGCAGGTTGTGACATCGGGGGACTGGCGATCTTTGGTGAGGGGTGCATAATACTGTGGCTGTGGGCAATTTTCTGTCGTACCCGGCGTGATGCCATAGTAATCAAAAGCTTTGGCATCAGGCGAAAGTCCTTCACGAAACAGCGCAACAGCATCCTCCACAAAAAAATCCTTCCCGCCAAGTCCGTAAATGCGGGTCAGTACCCGGATCGGGTGTGTGGAATCCGTGATATCCTGCAGGGCGGCACGCAGTTCTAAGGACATATTTCCGCCGCCGGCGCCGTAGCTGTCCTGACGGTCTGCGGCAACGATCGTCTTTGCATGCATACAGAGATGGCGTAATTCGTCAGATGGAAATGGACGAAGCACATTTAATGTGACGACGCCAGCGCGGATGCCCTCTTTGCGCAGCGTATCTGCTGCAACTGTGGCGGGGTGAAAAGAGGAACCGAGCAGAAAAAGGATAATATCTGCATCTTTACACAAATATCCGCGGCAAAAAGTATGCATTCTTCCGGAGAGGGAGGCGAACTCATCAAACAGCATGGGAAGTTTTTTTCGTGTTTCTTCCATGGCGAGAAAAAGCTGATATTTGTTGTTGATGATATCCGGTTCATTCATATAGGAGCCGACAGAGACCGGGTGATTCAGGTCGAGTACACTGTAAAAACGATTCTCCCCGGTGGAGTCATTTCCGGCAAAAGCGGAGATTTCGGGATTGTCACAGGAGAGTTTTTTCCCGATAAAGTGCTGTACGGTTTCATCTTCAGAAAAGACCATGCATTTTTGTTTCTGATGGCTGGTAAAGAAACCGTCAAAGGCAACGACAACCGGGAGATTCACTTTTTCGGCAAGTTTCAAGGCGATCAGGTTGAAATCGTAGACCATCTGCGGGTCATCCGCAAACAGAATGATCCAGCCGGTATTTAAAAGATACATGATATCGCTGTGATCACCTTTGATGCACAGAGGGCCGGAGACAGTACGGCAGGCGACATTCATGACCATCGGCATGCGTGTGCCGGACTGCACCGGAAACTGCTCTAAGGCATAGAGCAGACCGTTGGCACTGGTGGCATTAAATACGCGTCCGCCGCCCGCCGAAGCACCGTAACAGATACCGGCGGCACTGTGTTCTCCCTCGGCGGCGATCAGCCGGATGTTGTGCTCGCCTCTTGCACCCGAAAGATCGAGATTTTCCGCAATCTGTGTGGAGGGGGTGATCGGATAATATCCCATGATATGATAATTGATCTGCTTTGCGGCGTAGGCGGCAAGCTCATTTCCACTTTCGTAGAGTTCGCGCTGGGCAGCGGTTTTCTTTACGAAAGCCTGTGTTGATGATTGCTGCTGATCCGATGATGGAAAAGCCTGTGTTGTTGATTGCTGCTGATCTGACATTATACGATACCTCCGTCAATACGTTTTTCATCAAGATAAGAATCACTGGTGATCCAGGAATTTGCGCCGGTCTTCTGGTACCGGACAGAGTCTGGCAGCAGATCCTGATCCGGCATGGAATGCGGCTTGTCCGGGTAATCTTTTTCTTCTGCTTTTACCAGAGCGTGAGTCGGACAGACATCCACGCAGCGGAGACAGCCTTTGCAGTGTCTGTAATCAAGTCCCTGGTTGACCATTGCCTCTTTCCCCTTATAAGTTCCCGGTGCAAACTGAAATACCATATCCGGACAGGTAGAATCACAGAGTCCGCAGTTGATGCACCGATCCTGCAAAAAGAGGGGAATATAACCTTCGCGGGAGGGGGAGAGGTCATTTGATACCGTGCTGCCGGGGCGTGTATTGATCCCGCCGATCGGGGCGTTTTTGTAGCCCCAGATATAAGTTTCTTTTGCGAGAGAAGGGGAAGCAGTTCTGTCAGGAATCTTTTTTTCAGAAGCATGTTCATACCCCATTTTTAAACCCTGCAGATTTGCCCCGATCAGTGCCGGATATTTTTTCCCAATAGTATTTTTGCAGAGTGTTTCAATGGAATCCATCGGGATAAAAGGACACGCTCTGGCGATCGCACCGAGCATAACCATGTTAATGCGGGATCTGGATTCCATGGCGATGGAGAGTGCGTCCAGACAATACAGCGTTCCAGTGGAAATATTGTATTTTTCTGCCGCTTCATCACAGGATAAAGGTGTATTTAAAACAATTTTTGTGTCGGCGGAAATCCCGTCTAATACTGGGTAAGTCCCGATCAGCCCTTCGTGAAAAATGCCAAGTACATGCGGTTGTAATACCGGGCTGTTGATGCGCAGTGGATGGGAAGCGGGACTCCAGCGGATATAGGATTTTACCGGTGAACCTCGTTTTTCAGATCCGTAGCTGGAAAAACTTAAGGAGTTTAAGGAAAGGTATAAGGCACCGAGTTCGCCGAGCATTTTTCCGCAGAGATTTGCGCCGAGACCGCCGATGCTCTCTAACCGTATTTCAAAATAACCGTATTCATTTGTAACCGGAAGTGTAACTGGGGTGTACATCATATGCTCCATTCTTGCGCTATATTCACGCATTTTATTGATTCACTCATATACAAAAGTTTGATTTTACATAGCAAATGTGATTTTACATAGCTATGTGTCTGTTATTTTATAGTGTGTACAGAAGCAGACGAATCATGCGCTTTTTTTTGTTTACATCCGGGGGGAAAGTGATTAGAATAGACAGGTAGGTTTTATGGGTGGTGTCATATATATGAAAGAGAAAATCATAGCATTTGTAAAAAAAGAAACAGTGCTGGTCGTTGCAGCCATTTTAGCTGTAATATCCGCTTTTTTTGTGCATCCGGATCAGGCATATATCGATTATATTGATTTTCGCGTGCTTGGGATCCTGCTTTCGCTGATGATCATTATGGCGGGCGTGCAGAATAATGGAATCTTTGATGAGATCGGGCGGCGGCTTCTTGCGCATACGAAAAATACGGCGCAGCTGGCATTTGTTCTTGTTTTTCTGTGTTTCTTTTCAAGCATGGTCATTACCAATGATGTTGCGCTTTTGACGTTTGTTCCGTTTGCACTTCTCACGCTGCAAAAATGCGGGCAGGAGCGTCTTATGGTGCCGGTCATCGTGCTTCAGACCATAGCGGCGAACCTTGGAAGTATGCTGACTCCGATTGGAAATCCGCAGAATTTGTATTTATATAATCTCTCAGAAATGAATGCTGGGGAGTTTCTTGTCTTGATGCTTCCGTATACGGTTGTTTCCGGTGTGCTGCTTGCCCTGACGATTTTCGTTTTAAGTGCAAGAAAAAGAAAAATCAGATTGACAGACTGTCATTTTTCGGAAGAAAAAAAGGAAATGAACAAAAAACTGACCGGCATGTATGCGGTTTTATTCCTTATGGCGCTTTTGGTCGTGGCAAGGATCCTGCCGTATTATATTTTGCTTGCGGCGGTGGCTGTGTCTGTGTTTTTATCAGATAGAAAAGTACTGGGGCAGGTGGATTACTGCCTGATCTTTACGTTTATCGCTTTCTTTATTTTTACAGGAAATATCGGACGGCTGCCGGCGTTTCAGGAAATACTGCATTCACTGGTTAACGGAAGGGAACTTCTGGTGGGAATTGCCACAAGCCAGGTGATCAGCAATGTTCCGGCGGCACTGTTATTGTCCGGTTTTTCGGGTGATTTAAAGCAGCTTTTGCTTGGTGTAAATTTAGGGGGACTTGGCACACTGATCGCCTCCATGGCGAGCCTGATCTCCTATAAAATATATGCGCATAATTATAACCGCACGAAGGGGTATTATCTGTTGTGGTTTCATCTGGCAAATATCATTTTTCTCGCGGTACTTGTGCTGCTTGCGCTGGGAATGCGGTAAAATGGGAGGGAGAATAAAATGCAGGAAAAACAATTAGATAAAGAAAGTATGAAGGGAACCATCTATGTGCTGCTCTCAGCAGTATGTTTCAGCACTGGAGGTGTTCTGATAAAGTCGATTCCGTGGAGTTCCATCACGATCCAGGGAATCCGCAGTATTTTTTCATTTATGCTGATCGCATCGTATATGGTCATCACAAAACGAAAATTTGTATGGAACAAGACGGTACTGTTTGGAGCCGTCTGCAACACAGTCATGGCATTGACATTTGTTTCAGCGACAAAGATGACGACGGCGGCAAATGCGATCGTGCTTCAGTTTACAGAACCGATCTTTGTGATTCTGCTGATGTGGGCATTATATAAGAAGAAACCGAAAAAAGCGGCAGTGGTGGCATGTGCGGTCGTGTTTGCTGGTATCTTATGCTTCTTTTTAGATTCCCTGAGCGCCGGGGGAATGGCGGGAAATCTGCTTGCGGTATTTTCGGGATTTACCTATGCGCTGGTTATGATGATGAAAGGTTTTCCGGGAGCTGATTTTGAATCGTCATTGCTGGCATCCCATGTGATCAGCCTTAGCATCGGACTGCCTTCGTTTTTGGGGGAGACCGATCATTCTGCGAAGGCATGGATCTGTATTATCCTTCTCGGTGTGATCCAGTTTGGATTATCCTACATCTTTTTATCGAGGGGCCTGGATCGTGTTTCGCCGGTCACGGCATCCTTAACTTCTACATTAGAGCCGATCTTAAATCCAATTTTAGTTGCGATCTTCTGCGGTGAGACGATCGGGCGCACGGCAGTCATTGGCGCAGTGCTTGTGATCGGAGCGGCAGCCTGCTATAACGTTTATGAGGCGGCGCATAAGGATTAAAGTAAGGAGATGTTGAGGTCAAATAGTGCGATCTGGTTTACCGATTGACAAATTTTACAAAGCCGTGCCTATTTTGTTTCGTTGTACGAAAATAAGAAAAACTAAGTATGCCTGATGTATGTTTTCACGGAGTGACGTGAACGGCATTCAACGAACCGTCCATGGCTCGTGAAGCCTTGTTCTGCCATCCGTGGCAGAACATCACTGTGGATAAACAGGCATACTAAGATTTTCTAATTTTCTTCCAAAGGCACAAAAGCAGTCTCGGCTTTGTAAAATTTGTCAGCCGTTAGGTTGTGAAGCACTATTTACCCCCAACATCATCATAAGGGTAAAAAATTAATCACAGGAAGAAATAAAGCTATCCTACAGAATCACAAAAACGTGGTTCTGTATTTTTTTACCCATTTTTTACATAAACCCCCACACCCATTTTACAATATCCGCTTAGGATATAGGGTAAAGATGAGAGAAATAAAAGAATCGATGCCGGGCAGGCGGATTTAGTGCGCAGATGGAAGAAACCGGCAGAAATGGAGAAGAGATGGAAAGAACACTCGTGTGGGGACACCGCGGTGCAAGCGGTTATGCACCGGAAAATACAATGGCAGCTTTTGAGAAAGCGGTAGAGATGGGTGCAGATGGAATTGAACTGGATGTGCAGCTCACAAAAGACGGAGAACTTGTTGTCATCCATGATGAAACGATCGACCGTGTGAGTGACGGAAGCGGCTGGGTAAAAGATTTTACCTACGCGAAGCTGATCAAACATAATTTTAACCGTACACATCCGGAGTATGAACATGCACAGATACCCACGTTAGAGGAAGTCTATGCGTTGATAAAACCGACAGATCTGACCATCAATGTGGAAATTAAGACCGGAGTTGTGTTTTATCCGGAAATTGAGGTGCGTGTGTTAGATCTCACAGAGCGGATGGGACTCATGGAACGTGTGATTTTTTCCTCCTTTAACCACTATACCATACAAAAGATCAAAGAGATCAATCCGGAAGCAGAGACAGGAATGTTATACAGCGATGGAATCATCAATCCGGTCAGTTATGCTTCGTATGTGGTGGGAGCGGATGCACTGCACCCGGCACTTTACAACATTCAGTATGAAGGATTTATGGAAGAGTGCAGGAGGCAGAAAAAGAAAGTCCATGTATGGACTGTAAATGAGGAAAAATATATGCGGCTCGTCTGTGCGGCGCGTGCCGATGCAATGATCACAAATTACCCGGACCGCGGCAAAAAAATTGCGGAAGAGTACAGTGATGGGAAATTGACACCGGAGCTGGTGAAATTGTTGAAGCATAAAGAAATGGCGGCGTTATGAATGCGGCAGGCAGTCTGTATTTTGCAGACGAAGGGTATCTGACCTGGCAGAAAAATCTGGTGGAACCGTACCTGAAGCAATGTCAGAAGTATGCTTATTTTCACAGTTATGACGGGGCGGCCATTTTTTATCAGCAATATCTGGCAGCGGGGGCGGATACCTGTATTGTGATCTCACACGGATTCAGCGAGTTTGCAGAAAAATATAACGAGGTTATTTATTATTTTCTGCAGCAGGGCTGTTCCGTTTATATCTTAGAACACCGCGGGCACGGCTATTCAGAACGTGAGGTTTCGGATGACCAGAAGGTATATATCCGTGATTTTGAAGATTATATCAAAGATCTGGACTGCTTTATGAAAAAAATGAATTACCGGATGGAGCGGCACCGCATCTTATTTGCACATTCCATGGGAGGTGCGGTCGCGGCGCGTTATATCGAGGAACATCCGAAAGTATTTGAACGTGCGATCCTTTCTTCACCGATGTTTCGGATGCAGACCGGAAAATATCCGTGGTGGGTGGCAAGAATGACGGCTGGTTTTTATGTGAAAACCCAAAGGGGCGAGCATTATGCAGCGGGGCAGACAGGGTTTGATGTCAGACCGGATTTTGAACACAGCAGCTGTATTTCAAGAGAACGTTATTATTATATTTTTGAAAAACGGCTGGAAAATTCCAGATACCAGACCAATGGAGGCACTTACGGGTGGCTTTTGGCAGCGATGCGGGCAACTGTGACACTGATGCAAAAAAAGAATCTGGAGCGGATTAAAATTCCGGTTTTGATCTTTATAGCGGGAAATGACCATATGGTAGATAATCGTGCAATCGCGGTTTTTGAAAATCGCGTAGAGACAGCATCGCTTGTCTGCATGCCGGCTTCCAAACATGAAATTTTTAATGCGGACTATCAGACCAGGTGCAGATATTATCAGGAGATTTTTGATTTTATCCTGCAAAACAGGAGGGAAAAACATGAAACAGAAATTAAATAAACTTGAAAAATACTGGGTAATGTACGATGTAGGCAACTCTGCCTTTGCGCTTTTAGTGTCTACGATCATACCAATTTATTTTAAAAATATGGCAACTGAAAATGGCGTATCTGCTGCGGACTCTACCGCATATTTAAGCTATGCAATCTCTATTTCTACTTTGATCGTGGCAATATTAGGGCCGGTGCTCGGAACGGTTGCAGATGGAAAGAACCGGAAAAAACCTTTATTTACGCTGTTTATGCTGATCGGTGTTCTTGGGTGTGCCGCACTTGCACTTCCGAAAAGTGCCATTTTATTTCTGGTTGTATTTGTGATCACCAAAGTCGGGTTTTCCGGCAGCCTTATTTTTTATGATTCCATGCTCGTGGATGTGACGACGGATGAGCGCATGGATGACGTGTCATCCCAGGGATACGCATGGGGATATATAGGAAGCTGTGTGCCTTTTGTTGTCAGTCTGGCATTGATTTTTGGAGCGGATTATATTGGAATCAGCGGTACGGCAGCGACAGCAGGAGCATTTATCATCAATGCCTTATGGTGGGCAGTTGTCACAATCCCGCTCTTAAAAAATTATAAGCAGAATTATTATGTGGAGACAAAAGTAAACGGAGTAAAAGAAACCATAAAAAGATTGGGAACTGTATGTGGTGAGATCAAAAAGGATAAAAAAGTGTTTCTCTTTCTCGTTGCATTTTTCTTCTATATAGATGGTGTATACACGATCATTGAAATGGCAACTTCTTACGGAAAGGATGTTGGAATCAGTGATACAAGTCTTCTTCTTGCACTGCTTCTGACACAGATCGTCGCATTTCCCTGTGCCATTATCTTTGGAAAACTGGCACAGAAATTTGAAACAGCCCGTCTGATCGCGGTTTGTATCGGAGCATACTTTTTGGTTGCAGTCTATGCACTTTGGCTGGATGCGGCATGGAAGTTCTGGATAATGGCAACATTTGTTGGTGTATTTCAGGGAGCAATCCAGGCATTGTCACGTTCTTATTATGCAAAGATTATACCAAAGGAAAAATCAAGTGAGTATTTTGGCATTTTTGATATTTTTGGAAAAGGAGCATCCTTTATGGGAACAATGCTCATGGGTATTTCCACACAGATTTTCCACACTTCAAAAGCGGGTGTTATCGTGATCGCAGCAATGTTTGTGATCGGGTTTATTGTCTTTAAACTTCAGGCAGGACCGGTACATAGGGTGAGACGGACATTTATCAATGAGGATGAAGACGAATATGAGGATGATTACGAAATAGGAGATATGGATTTTGCCAAAGAAAGATTCTAAAAATCAGAAAAAAAGCATAGGAATAAAAGAGACTTTAGCGGGAGCAGATACTTCGCTCATGGAAAAACAATTAAAAGAACAGATCGAAGCACCTATGGTACGGCTTTCTTATACTTATGCGATGGATGTGGTGCAGGCAAAATTAAAAATGATCAATGCGGACCTGACGGAGCAGTTTGACCGTCAGGTTATTCGTAGTATGACAGGCCGGATCAAACAGACGGACAGCATTGCAAAAAAGCTGATGCGAAAAGGAAGAGAAGTAACATTTCAGGCAGCAGTGACCACTTTAAACGATATCGCAGGCATCCGTGTTGTCTGTTTTTTCTGTGATGATATATACCGCGTGGCGGATTATATAAAAAAGCAAAAGGATATTACCCTGATCAAAGAGAAGGATTATGTAAAAAATCCCAAAAAGAGCGGTTATCAGAGTATTCATCTGATTGTGGAGGTCCCGGTTACCTATTTAGAGAAAACAACAAAGATCCGGGTGGAGATTCAGATCCGGTCATTTGCAATGGACTACTGGGCTGAGCTTGACAATCAGATGTGCTATAAGAAGAACGCAGGACAGATTGAAAATGTGGAGCGTGAAACAAAAGATTACTCGGATGTGATTGCAAAAGTTGACAATCAGATGTTAGAACTGCGCAGACAGATTGAAAAGATGTAAAAAGCAACGGAGGAAAAGAGGATGGCAGAAAAAAAACAAAAATATTTGGAAAACAGGGAATTATCATGGTTAAAATTTAATGAGCGTGTGCTGGAGGAGGCAGCGGATCCATTCGTGCCGCTGTGTGAGCGCATGTCTTTCTTATCTATTTTTCAGAGCAATCTGGATGAATTTTTTATGGTGAGAGTCGGATCACTTCACGACCAGATGCTTGTGGATAAAACAGCACATGATAACAAAACAAAAATGACAGCAAAGGAACAGCTTGCGGCAATTTTTGATGCGGCAAGGATCCTGTCGGAACAGAAAGATCTGGTGTACAGGAATTATATGCAGCTTTTGAAAGCGGAGGGGGTAGAACTCTTAAGTTTTGCAGATATGCAGCCGGACGATAAAGTTTTTCTGGAGCATTATTTTAAGGAGGCGCTGATGCCTTTGTTATCCCCACAGGTAATTGGAAAAAAACAGCCATTTCCATTTTTGAAAAATAAGGAAATCTATGCAGTTGTTGTGCTTGGAACAAAAAATGGAGAAAAGCTTGGAATCATTCCATGCAGCAATGAAGTATTTGAACGCCTGATCAAAGTTCCTTCGGGAAAAGGGCGCTATATGCTGGTGGAAGAACTGATCCTTCATTTTCTGCCACTGGTGTTTGAACGGTATACAGTAAAAAGCAAATCACTGATCCGTATCATCCGCAATGCGGACATTGATGTGGATGAAGCATTTTATGATGAGGATCTTGATTACCGGGATTCCATGGAGAAACTGATCCGCACCAGACGCAGACTCTGCCCAGTAAAACTGGAACACAGCCGGGTGCTGGATGTGACGATCATTGAAAATCTGCGCAAAGAACTTGGAATCGGAGCAGACCAGGTTTACTTTTCGGAGGCACCATTAGAGTTATCATTTTTTTCACAGATCCAGGATTCTCTGAGAGAAAAAAGAGAACTGTTTTTTGAAAAGAGAGTGCCGCAGCAGCCGGCATGCATCCGCAATGATCTGCCTGTGATCGACCAGATCGAAGAAAAAGACCGGTTTTTAAGTTTTCCATATGAGAGCATGAAGCCTTTTATAAGACTTTTGAAAGAAGCTGGCGAGGATGAGAGAGTTGTATCCATCCGCATGACACTTTATCGTGTGGCAAAAAATTCACAGATCGTAGAGGCTTTGATCGATGCTGCCGAGAACGGAAAAGAAGTTGTTGTGCTGGTAGAATTGCGTGCCCGGTTTGATGAAGAAAATAATATTGAATGGTCAAGACGGTTAGAGGATGCAGGCTGCCGCATTATTTACGGTATCGACCATATCAAAGTGCATTCGAAACTCTGTCAGATCACCTACAAAAAAGATGGCGAGATTCGTCATATCACGCAGATTGGAACCGGTAATTATAATGAAAAGACGGCGAAATTATACACAGATCTATCTGTTATGACTGCAAATGAAAAAATCGGCGAGGAGGCAGCAGAAGTTTTTCATGCTCTCTGTTTAGAGCAGCTCGTGGAGAAAACGAAATATCTTCTGGTGGCACCGAAGTGTCTGCAGAGTAAGATAATTGCAATGATCGATGAGGAAATCGCAAAAGCAAAAGCAGGAAAACCGGCTTATGTCGGAGCAAAAATGAATGCCCTGACAGATAAGGTTATCATTGACAAACTAGTCGAGGCATCAAAAGCCGGTGTAAAAATAGAACTGATCATCCGTGGAATCTGCTGCCTGATTCCGGGCGTGGAAGGATATACGGAAAATATCCGGGTGATCAGTATTGTCGGACGGTATTTAGAGCATTCCAGAATATATCTGTTTGGAGCAGATGAGGAAGACGCAAAAGTTTATATTGCATCTGCGGATTTTATGACCAGAAATACAACAAAGCGTGTTGAGGTTGCAGCACCGATCTGGGATAAGGCGATCAAAGAGCGCATTATGGCTATGTTTCACCTGATGTTAAAAGACAATGTAAAAGCAAGGGAACTCGGCAGTGACGGTAATTATTCGAGAGTGACAGATTCGGATGTAAAGCTGAATTCCCAGGAGTATTTTTTTGCTATGAGTTATCAGCAGGCGGAAAATACGGAAAAGTAAGCGAAACATTTACCATTATTTTACATACATTTTACCAAATTTCTCTCATGCATTTTACATAAGTGCCGTAAAGTAAAAACTGTCAAAAGGAAATGAAAAGAAAATGGCAGGACGGACAACCTGCAAATCGGAAAAAAGAGAGGATTAAGAAAATGAAAAAGAAAGTAATGTGTATGTTATTAACAGGTATGATGGCAGCCGGTATGATCGCAGGCTGCGGTAACAGTGGAAATGCAAGTGCAAGTGCAAATGCCGGAGCAGATACAAATACAGATGCAAGTGCAGATGCTGCGGATAGTTCAGCAGATCAGACAGCAGACACGACGGCAGCAGATACCACAGCAGACACTACAGCATCTGGTGATTTCGACAACAGCGAGTATATCAACGTCGTATCCCGTGAGGATGGTTCCGGTACAAGAGGAGCATTTATCGAGCTGTTTGGTGTAGAAGAGAAAAATGATGCCGGTGAAAAAATCGATAATACAACAGATGAAGCAATCATTACAAATAGTACCGATGTTATGTTAACAACAGTAGCCGGTGATGAGTACTCCATCGGATATGTATCACTTGGTTCCTTAAACGACAGTGTAAAAGCAGTTTCCATCGATGGAGCAGAAGCTACCGTAGATAATATCAAGAGTGGAGATTACACGATCGCAAGACCATTTAATATTGCAACCAAAGGAACGCCAAGCGATGTGGCACAGGATTTTATCAACTTTATCATGAGTGCAGACGGACAGGCTGTTATTTCTGATAACAAATACATCCCGGTAGATGATGGCGCAGCAGCATTCGAGTCAAACGGCGCAAGCGGAAAAATCGTTGTAGCAGGATCTTCTTCCGTAACACCTGTTATGGAAAAATTAAAAGAGGCATATGCTGCAGTTAACAGTGGTGCAGAGATCGAGATTCAGGAAAGTGATTCCACAACAGGTATGACAGCAGCCATGGATGGAACCTGTGATATCGGTATGGCTTCCCGTGAATTAAAAGATTCCGAGACTGAGGGTGGCTTAACAGCAACCGTAATCGCCATGGATGGTATCGCAGTCGTCGTAAATAACGACAACCCAACCACAGATCTTTCCAAAGATACCGTAAAGGGCATCTACACAGGTGAGATCACATCCTGGGATGGTGTTACAGAGTAATTCATAACAATAGAATGTTTGCAGCGTGCAATCTATTGCTTCATAGATAGTTCCTTATTATAAGACCTTAAGTAAAGACCGGGAGAGACAGTTACTCTGCCGGTCTTTACATAAATAACGTACACAACTTTTTATCAGTCTGGAGAAAAATAATGAATCATATCAAAGAAAAAGTAATGGAAGGCGTTTTCCTCTTTACGGCAGTCATATCCATTATCGCGGTAGCCTTAATATGTGTGTTCTTGTTTGCAAACGGATTTCCGGCAATGCAGAAAATCGGTGTATGGCAGTTTTTGTCGGGAAAAGTATGGAAACCGACCAATAATATATTCGGAATCTTTCCGATGATCTTAGGAAGTATTTATGTAACCGGAGGAGCACTTTTAATCGGAGTCCCGGTGGGAATACTGATGTCAATCTTTATGGCCCGCTTCTGTCCGGAAAAACTGTACCGCATTTTAAAACCGATCGTGGATCTCTTAGCAGGCATCCCTTCTATTGTATATGGATTTTTCGGTCTGGTCGTATTGGTGCCGTTTATCAGAGAACATTTTAAAGGAAATGGAAACAGTATCTTAACCGCTTCGATCCTGCTTGGAATCATGATCCTGCCGACCATTATCGGTGTGTCAGAGTCTGCGATCCGTGCGGTGGAAAACAGCTATTACGAGGGGGCACTTGCACTTGGAGCAACCCATGAGAGAAGTGTTTTTACCGTGATCGTTCCGGCAGCAAAATCCGGTATCATGGCAGCAGTCGTGCTCGGTGTCGGACGTGCAATCGGTGAGACGATGGCAGTTATGATGGTAGCCGGAAACCAGGCGCGAGTTCCATCGAGTATTTTTAAAGGTGTCCGTACCTTAACGGCAAATATTGTAATGGAAATGGGATACGCAACGGATCTTCACAGAGAAGCACTGATCGCAACCGGTGTGGTACTGTTTGTGTTTATCCTCATCATCAATGTCTCTTTCTCTATTTTAAAAAGACGCACAAAGGACAATTAGAAAGGGGAGATTAAGATGGAAAAACATATGGAAACTGAGATTGCTGCGATCAATCAGCAGTCTTTCAAAGATAAGATCAAATCATATACGAAACATCCGGGCTCATTCTTATTGCTGCTTTTAGTACTTGTCGCAGCAGTGCTGACTGTGGGTGTCCTGGTATTTCTGGTGGGCTATATTTTAATCCGCGGTATCCCATATTTAAAACCATCGCTGTTTGCATGGACTTATAATTCGGATAATGTGTCGATGCTCCCGGCGATGATCAACACACTGTTTATGACGGTGCTGGCGCTTTTGTTATCCGTACCGTTTGGTGTGGGCGCAGCGATCTACCTCGTGGAATACGCAAAAAAGGGAAACAAGTTAGTCGGGATCATCCGTGTGACGGCGGAGACACTTTCCGGCATTCCGTCCATCATTTACGGACTGTTCGGTATGTTATTTTTTGTGACGGCATTAAAATGGGGCTACTCAATGATGGCAGGTGCAGCGACGCTTGCAATCATGGTACTCCCGGTCATCATGAGAACGACGGAGGAAGCACTTCTTTGCGTACCGGATTCATTCCGTGAAGGAAGTTTCGGACTCGGCGCAGGAAAACTGCGTACCATATTTAAAATTGTGCTTCCGAGTGCGATCCCGGGTATTTTATCCGGCATTATCTTAGCAATCGGGCGAATCGTCGGAGAGACGGCGGCACTTATTTACACCTCAGGTACGGTGGCAAACCTTGCAGGATTTTTCGATTCCGGACGTACGCTGGCAATTCACATGTATTCGCTGTCTCGTGAGGGTATGCATACAAATGAGGCTTATGCGACAGCAGTTGTACTTCTTGTCGTGGTACTGATCATCAACGGGGTATCCTCCCTGATCGCAAAAAAATTTGAAGCACCGAAACAGTAGAATGGAGAGAAAACATGGCAGAAAAATTTAAAATTTCAAACCTGGATTTATATTATGGTGATTTTCATGCACTAAAAAATATCAATATGTCGATCGCATCGAATGAGATTACTGCATTTATTGGACCGAGCGGCTGCGGAAAATCCACCTTTTTGAAGAGTTTAAACAGAATGAACGATCTGGTCGAGGGATGTAAGATCACCGGCAGCGTTCTTTTGGATGGAGAGGATATTTACAACGGCATGGATGTCAACATTTTAAGAAAACGTGTCGGAATGGTATTCCAGAAACCGAATCCGTTTCCAATGAGTATCTATGATAATATCGCATATGGACCAAGAACACACGGTATCCGCTCTAAGGCAAAGTTGGATGAGATCGTGGAAAAATCCCTGCGGGATGCGGCGATCTGGGATGAGGTAAAGGATCGTCTGAAAAAAAGTGCGCTCGGCATGTCCGGTGGACAGCAGCAGAGACTTTGTATCGCCAGGGCACTTGCTGTGAACCCGGAAGTCATCTTAATGGATGAGCCGACTTCAGCACTTGACCCGATCTCAACATCAAAGATCGAGGATCTTGTCATTGAACTGAAAAAACAGTACACGATCATTATGGTAACACATAATATGCAGCAGGCAGTCCGTGTCTCTGATAAGACCGTATTTTTCCTGTTAGGGGAAGTGATCGAGTCGGGTGAGACAGAGCGGTTATTCTCCGTGCCGCAGGATAAGCGGACAGAGGATTACATCACCGGACGTTTTGGATGATACTGCGGGCTGGGTCAGTTATGACATACAGAAAAAAGTGTAGAAATGAGAGCAATCTATAACAGGAAAAGAAAGAGGGAAGTGGAAAATCATGAGAAACAGATTTGACAGACAGCTTCAGGTATTGAACGATGAATTGATTGAGATGGGAAGCCTGATCGAGCAGGCGATCGAGATGGCATGTTCGGCACTGGTCAGACAGGATGTGGAGAAAGCGCAGAAAGCGATCAGCTTTGATGAGGAGATCGACCATCAGGAGCGCGATATTGAAAGCCTCTGCATGAAATTATTATTGCAGCAGCAGCCGGTGGCAAAAGATCTCCGCCTGATCTCAGCAGCACTGAAAATGATCACAGATATGGAGCGTATCGGGGATCATGCATCCGATATTTCGGAAATGACAATCTTAATGGCGGACGCTGCTTATGAAACCGGGGATCCGATCAATCTTGACCTGATCAAGGAAATGGCAAAAGAAACAACTGACATGGTCATCAAGAGTGTGGATGCATTCGTGCAGAAAGACATGGATATGGCACACTGGGTCATCAAAGAAGATGATGTGGTGGATGATCTGTTCAACCAGTTCAAACAGCAGCTCATCAAAAAGATCAATGAGAATGTAAAAAATGGGGAGCAGGCAACGGATATGCTGATGGTTGCAAAATATTTTGAGCGTATCGGAGACCATGCGACCAATATTGCGGAGTGGGTGATCTATTCCATTACCGGACAGCATGAAAATTAAAAATAGACAAAAATAAATGGTTTCTTTGAGATTTTACATAGATTTTACATAAAGTTGACGGCGAATTTACATACTCCTTTTTATGCTAATTGCAAAATGACGAAAAATGCTGTATAAATAAATTATATGTCAAAAAAACGTAAAGAATAAGAAAAGCGGCATACAAAAGGAGATTGAGATGGATATTTTTGGAGTACTGACCCTCATTGGCGGATTGGCACTGTTCCTGTACGGAATGAATGTAATGGGTGCCGGACTGGAGAAGATGTCAGGAGGTAAATTAGAGAAGATATTAGAGACTCTGACATCAAACCCGATCAAGGCAGTGTTGCTTGGTGCAGGTGTAACCGCAGTGATCCAGTCGTCATCGGCGACGACGGTTATGGTGGTTGGTTTTGTGAACTCCGGTATTATGAAGCTGTCACAGGCAGTCGGCATCATTATGGGTGCAAATATCGGAACAACGGTAACGTCATGGCTTTTGAGCTTAAGTGGACTGCAGGGGGATAACTTTTTTATCCAGATGTTAAAACCATCCTCCTTCTCACCGATCCTTGCAATGATCGGTATCATACTTTGTATGTCGAAAAAGAGCGACAAGAAAAAAGATATCGGTGAGATCTTACTTGGATTTGCAGTATTGATGTACGGTATGGAGAGCATGAGCGGGGCGGTAGAACCGCTTGCAGATGTGCCAGAATTTACGAATATCTTAACGATGTTCCACAATCCGTTCCTTGGTGTATTGGCAGGAGCTGTACTTACTGCGATCATCCAGAGTTCCTCTGCATCGGTCGGAATTTTACAGGCACTGTCTGTAACAGGAGCATTTACCTATGGTTCTGTGATCCCGATCATTATGGGACAGAATATCGGTACCTGTGTGACGGCAATGATTTCAGCAATCGGTGCAAACAGAGGTGCAAAGAGAACGGCATTCGTGCATCTTTATTTTAACGTGATCGGCACAGTTCTGTTTCTGGTATTGTTTTATACAGGCAATGCGCTGATCGGATTCGAATTTACAAATGAAGTCGTTGGAGCAGCGGGAATCGCAATGATCCACACCATATTTAATGTGTTCGCAACCCTGGTTTTACTTCCATTTACAAAGGGATTGGAGAAACTGGCATACTTAACGATCCCGAAAACTGCAGAGGAACAGAATCAGAAAGAGGATGTATTTGTTATTTTAGACGACCGTTTCTTAAACAGCCCTGCATTTGCGATTGAGCAGTGCCATTCTCTTGCCAATCAGATGGCAAAGATTACACACGAAGGATTTTTAGAGGCGATGACTGTACTGGATGAGTACTCCGAAGAAAAGATCGAGGATGTCATTGCAAAAGAAAACATCGTGGATACCTATGATGACAAACTCAGTGCATACTTAACCAAGTTAAGCAGCCAGAATTTATCTTACAAAGACAGTCTGAAGGTAACATCACTGCTTCACTGCCTGACAGATTTTGAGCGAATTTCCGACCATTCCATCAACGTGGTGGAAAATGCACAGCAGATGTATAAAGAGGGCGCTGTATTTTCCAAGAAAGCAAAGGAAGAAATGAAGGTATACAGCACAGCACTCCGTGATATCTTAGAGCGTACCACAAACGCATTTGTGGATGGTGATGAGGCACTTGCGCGTACGGTAGAACCGTTAGAAGAAGTCATTGATGAGTTAAACAAGACAGTAAAGAAAAACCATATGAAGCGTCTTAGAAAAGGGAAATGTACCATTGAGCTTGGTCTTGTATTGTCAGATCTTGCAATGAACTATGAGCGTGTTGCAGACCATTGTTCGAATATCGCGGTATATATGATGCAGTTAGAGGATACCCAGTTAGAGGAACACAGTTTTACCGAGCAGCTGGATGCAGAGGAGAGCGCAGAGTTTACAAAACAGTTAAACGAGTTCGAGAAGATATATCAGATTTAAGGGCGCAAAAATGGGGATTGAGGAAAAATATGGCAACGATCTATATAGTGGAAGACGATATTAATATTCGTGAAATTGAACGTTATGCGCTCAAAAACAGCGGTTATGAAGTGGAAGAATTTGAGGGCAGCGCATCATTTTTTAAGCGTCTGGAAAAAAATATCCCATCCCTGATCCTTTTAGATATCATGCTTCCGGGGGAAGACGGACTGGATATTTTAACAAGGATCCGGGCAGACAAGGCGACCGCGGATGTCCCGGTTATTATGGTAACGGCAAAGACAAGTGAGCTTGATAAGGTAAAGGGACTTGATCTTGGAGCAGATGATTATATCACAAAGCCGTTTGGAGTCATGGAGCTGATCTCCCGTGTGAAAGCACTGCTTCGAAGAACAAGCCGCATGAATGAAGATTCACAGCTGATACATGAAGATATCCTTATGGATATGGACAAACATGCCGTTACGGTTGCAGGGCAGCTGTGTGAGCTGACATTTAAAGAATTTGAATTGTTAAAGTACCTGATGCTCAATCAGGGAATCGTTTTATCAAGAGACAAGATTATGGATCAGGTATGGGGATTTGAGTACGAAGGAGAGAGCCGTACCGTTGATATGCATATCAAAACACTGCGGCAGAAACTTGGAGCAGCAGGAAGCTGCATCAAGACCGTGCGGAATGTGGGGTACATGATCGAATGAAAAAAAGAATTAATACCGGTTTTATGTTGATTGCGGCAATCGCCATTGTGGTGACTGCCGTTTGTTCTATGTTTCTTTTTTATCAGATTCTGGAAGAACAGATATATGATGATTTAAAGGCAAATGCACATGTTGTCTCGGTGATCAGTCCGAATGAACTTTCCAAGGATATCACATATTCACTGGAAAATGACGGACTGCGTATCACCTGTGTGGATGTGGATGGTACTGTCCTGTACGACAGTATGGAAGATGCTTCTTCCATGGAGAACCATAAGGAGCGTCCGGAAATTGCGGATGCCATAAAAAATGGCGAGGGAAAATCAATCCGTGTCTCAGCTACGTCGTCAAAGCATACCTTTTATTATGCACTTAGAAAAGAAGATGGGAGCGTTGTGCGTGTTGCGAAAGAGAGTGGAAGTATTTATCATCTGGTGTCTACGATGTCAGGTCTGATCTTAGCGGTTGGTCTGATGGTATTTCTGATGTGTGTATTTTATTCTTACCGTCTGACACGGAGACTCATGGCACCGATCGGGAAAATGGCAGATAATATTATCCTGGTGGATGAGACGGAAGTTTACGAGGAAATGCGCCCGTTTATTTCCATGATCAAGAAACAGCATATGGATATCTTAAACCATGCAAAGATGCGCCAGGAGTTTACAGCCAACGTTTCCCATGAATTAAAGACGCCGTTGACTGCGATCTCCGGATATGCGGAACTGATCGCAAGCGGAATGACGGGCGGGGAGGATACCGCGCATTTTGCAAATGAGATCCATAAGAGTGCAGAGCGTCTGCAGGCATTGATCAACGATATTATAAAGCTTTCAGAATTAGATGACAGTGATCTGAAACTTGAATTTGAGACGGTAGATCTGCATGACCTTGGGGAGCAGTGCATTCATTCCATGCAGATGCAGGCAGATAAAAATGAGGTGACGCTGCACTTAGAGGGGGCGTCTGTTCCAATGAGCGGAAACAAGACGCTGCTTGAGGAACTGCTTTTTAACCTGTGCAGTAATGCGGTGCGCTACAACAAAAAAGGCGGCAGTGTCACGATCGTGACTACGATCGAAAATACCAGACCGGTCCTGATCGTAAAAGATACCGGTATCGGAATCCCGAAAGAACAGCAGGAACGCGTCTTTGAGCGTTTCTACCGTGTCGATAAGAGCCGGTCAAAATCCACCGGCGGCACAGGTCTGGGGCTTGCCATTGTAAAGCATATTGTCGCGCAGCATGATGCGCAGATGACGCTGACAAGTGAGGTTGGTGTGGGTACGGAGATCAAGATTGTATTTTAGTGAAAAAAGTCTAACCGAATCCTCAAATTTATGTTACAATAGAAAGATGCAAAAAATATACTATTGAGGAGCACAGCAATCATGTTTTCCATATCAGACATTAAGCAGGAAGCATATCCGGCAGCATACCGCCGGGGAAAGGAATTGTATGAGCGGGGACTCGTGCAGGAATTTTCCTATGACGTATACACGGAAGATGGCGTTCCAAAGGCAGAATTAATTGGAAGAGTAAAAGGAACAGTCGAGGATCACTACGATGTCCGGCTTGTGATAGATGAAGAATATGCGGAAGTTTCAGAGAGCCGCTGCAACTGTGAGGCGTTTTGTAACTATGAGGGCATCTGCAAACATTGTGTAGCCGTTGCACTTGCCTATGTGAACCGCAGACAGGCGAAAGATATCTTAAATGCAAAACTTGGAGTAAGCGAGAAGACAGAGCAGAAGGACATCCGCACGGAAAAAGAGTTAAAAACGGATACTTCATTAAAAAATCTGTTAAACCGTTATTCCATGCGTGCAGGTTCCACCTATCTTTTACCGGAAAATATTTACGGCAAGGTGGAGTTAGAGCCTTATTTCAAGATGGAATACAGTTATGCCACGGTGGAATTTAAGATTGGAATGGAGCAGAAATATGTACTCAAAAATATTTCTGCATTTTTACACTCGATTAAAATCAATGAAAAAGTCCGTTACGGTAAAAAACTGGAGTTTTATCATCATCTGGATGCATTTACGGAATCTGCAAAACGTATGATCGCATTTATGGAACAGCAGGAGATGGATAAAAGACGTCAGAGCCAGTTCCATGCATATTATGCGTATACAGGCAGTTATGAACGCACGATGGAGTTAGACAGTGTGGGAATTGACCGCTTTTTTGAGGCAGTCGGGGATATGCCGTTTGAGGCGGAGGTAGGATTTTTACCGGAGGATACCTATACATTTTCACCGGAAGAAAAGCGTCCGAAGCTGATTATCCGTCAGGGCGGTTCCGGTATTTTTCTGATGCTGGAAGATGATTCTGTGATCATCGGTGAAAAATATTTTTATTTCTATGACGCGGATATGATCTACCGCAGTCCGGCAGGAATGAAAGAAACGGTCGGAGAATTTTTTGAATTTCTGCACCGCCAGACCGGAGGACAGACTTATATCGCTGCAGATGAGCTTGCCATGTTCTGCCGCGACCTGCTTCCATTACTGAAAAAATATTTTAAAGTGGAAAAAGAGGCAGGATTTGATGAGAGCCTTTATGTGCCGCCGAAACCTGAGTTTGAACTTTATTTAGACAGACAGGATATGAATACGGTAGGTGCAAAACTGATGGCAGTTTACGGGGATGATAAATATAATGTCCTCGAGAAGATCGCACCGGGTGAAGTGCGCGATCTCGCAGAGGAACTCCGCATCAAAAATCTTGTGGAACCGTATTTCAATGAATATGCGCTGTCCCAGACAGTCTTTGTGCTGAAGAACAATGAGGAGATGTTGTATCAGTTAGTTTCAGGCGGATTGAGAAGACTGGGCGAATTTATGACCATTTATACGACGGAAAATTTCCGCAATTTAAAGGTGGTATCTTCCCCGGCCGTTTCCGTGGGTATCTCGTTAAAAAGTGATCTTCTGGAGTTAAAGATCCATTCCGATGAAATGTCACGGGAGGAACTTGCCTATCTGCTCTCAAAATATGACAGGAAAAAGAAGTATATCCGTTTGAAAAACGGTGACTTTTTAAATATTGAGGAGGATGGTTTAAGCACATTGGCGGAAGTCAGCGAGGATCTGCGCCTGACGGAGACAAACCTCAAAAAAGGTACTGTAATCGTACCAAAATACCGCGCAATGTATCTGGACGCGGCATTAAAGAACAATCAGCTTCTCTCAATCGAGAAAAATAAAGAGTTCAAGGGCATGGTCCGCAACATGAAGACGATCGAGGACAGTGACTATGAAGTTCCGGAAGCGCTGAATTCTATCATGAGAAGTTATCAGAAGAATGGGTTCCTGTGGTTAAAGACACTGCGTGAGAACGGATTCGGCGGTATTTTAGCCGATGATATGGGACTTGGAAAGACGCTTCAGGTCATCAGCCTTTTAACGGCAGAACAGGAAGAAATGCAGGCTGGGGAAAAGGAACTGCGCCGTTCCCTGATCGTGTGTCCGGCATCTTTGGTTTATAACTGGCAGAAGGAGATCATGCGCTTTGCACCGCAGTTAAAAACAGTCATTGTTGCCGGAAGTGTACCGGATCGTGCGTCGATCATCCGTCACAGCAAAGAGGGCGAGATCCTTATCACTTCGTATGATCTGTTAAAACGTGATGCCGAGGTGTACCAGAAGTTTGTATTTGCGATCCAGGTCATCGATGAGGCACAGTATATCAAGAACCCGTCCACACAGGCGGCAAAAGGTGTCAAAAAGATCACTGCGGCATTTAAGCTGGCACTGACCGGAACACCGATCGAAAACAGACTCAGTGAGTTATGGAGTATTTTTGATTATCTGATGCCGGGATTTTTGTATACCTATCAGAAGTTCAGGGAGGAGATCGAGCTTCCGATCGCTGTGAATCAGGATGCAAATAAGATGGAGCGTTTGCAGCGCATGATCCGTCCGTTTATTTTAAGACGTCTGAAAGGGGATGTGTTAAAAGACCTTCCGGAGAAGATCGAAGAAAATGTATTCGCAAGACTCGATGGCGAACAGATGCAGTTATATGATGCTTATGCGACCAGGATGAAGGAAATGCTTAGCCAGCAGAATGAGAAAGAGTTCCATAAAGGCAGGATGCAGATCCTTTCCGAACTTACCAAACTGCGTCAGCTCTGCTGTGATCCGGGACTTTTACTGGAAGATTACCATGGAGAATCCGCAAAGACCGACATGTGTATGGAATTGATCGTAAACGCAGTCGGAGCAGGACACAAGATCCTTCTGTTCTCGCAGTTTACATCCATGTTAGATCGTCTGACAGAGCGCCTGAAAAAAGAAGGAATCGACTACTATCTTCTGACCGGTTCTGTAAATAAGGAAAAACGTATGCAGATGGTGGAAAGTTTTAATAACGATGATGTTCCGGTATTCTGTATCAGCTTAAAGGCGGGTGGAACCGGATTAAACCTTACCTCCGCGGACATCGTCATCCACTACGATCCGTGGTGGAATGTTGCCGTGCAGAACCAGGCGACAGACCGTGCGCACCGTATCGGACAGAAGCATGTCGTGACGGTATACAAACTTGTGGCAGAGGGAACGATCGAGGAGAAGATCATCGATATCCAGGAGCGGAAAAAGAAACTTGCCGAGCAGGTGCTCGAGGGCGAAGGAATGGATTCTGCAAGCTTCACAAAAGAAGAGATTCTTGAATTGCTTGGCTGATTAAAAAAGCATGGGCTGCATAAGGTAATGTATTTTTATTAAAACATTGATTGACAAATCATGGTGCATAAGATATGATGTGAAAACAGCGTTTGGCATAAGTGAAAAACTTATGATAAGCACAGGCTGGTTTGTAAGGGAAGCAGTCTGTGAAACCGTGAGGGAGTAGTTCGCGTGATTGCGTGATTTGTCAACATACCGGTTTCCTTTTGGCGGGCACACACCAGAAGGACCTGGCAAATCTTAAAGAATGAGACTCATGTATATTTTTGTAAGGATATCTGCGGGGATATCCGGTACAGGAATATACGTGGAGTCTCTTTTTTTGACATATTTAACAGATAAATATTATCAGTAAAAACATGAGGGAAATTGGAAATCACTGCAGAAATGGCGCATACAGTACAAAATAACTGCGGAAATATCACGGAAAATGTCTGATACAAAAAGAAAGCGGTGAAAAAAGATGGCGATTTTTATTGAATTGTTTCTGATGGGAGTCGGGCTGTCCATGGATGCATTTGCAGTGTCAATCTGCAAAGGACTTGGGATGCGAAAGGTCAACAAAAAACAGGCACTTGTGATCGGGTTATTTTTCGGAGGATTTCAGGCATTGATGCCATTTGTCGGATGGCTTTTAGGAAGTCAGTTTGAAAAGTATATCACAAGCATCGATCACTGGATCGCATTTATATTACTTGGAATTATTGGTGGAAAAATGATCGTGGAATCCGTAAAGCCGGATAAGGAAGACGTTGAAGTAAAAGAGATGGATGCACCGCTTGACATCAAAGAGATGTTTGTCCTTGCAGTTGCGACAAGTATTGATGCACTTGCAGTCGGGATCACATTTGCATTTTTAGATTACCCGATCGTGGAGGCAATCGCGATCATTGGAATCACCACCTTTTGTATCTCGATAGGCGGGGTTTATGTCGGAAACTTTTTTGGAAACAAGTACGAAAAGAAAGCAGAGTTTGCCGGCGGACTGATCTTAGTATTGCTCGGTGTCAGAATCCTTTTGACACATCTGGGAATTTTATAAATAACAGGATATAAATAACAGGAAAAACGAAGGAGGAAATGTGTATGGTGGCGATGATGCAGTCAATAGCTTTATTGATGGTGGGATTTGTTTTATTGATCAAAGGTGCAGATTTTTTTGTTGAGGGAAGTTCTTCCGTTGCAAGGGCGCTGCGGATTCCGTCTATGATTGTCGGACTCACGATCGTTGCAATGGGGACGAGCCTGCCGGAACTTGCTGTCAGTGTAACAGCTTCCGTTGCCGGTAACAATGCATTGGCAGTCAGCAATGTGATAGGTTCTAACCTTTTTAATTTAATGTTTGTATGCGGGGCATGTGCATTATTTGCACCGTTGATCGTACAGAAAGATACATTAAAAAAAGAAATACCAGTTTCTGTTCTGTGCGCGGTGCTTTTGTTTGTTCTGGGAATTTCCGGCATGGAGATAGGAAGAACAGATGGTGTGATATTGTTACTTCTTTTTATTGGATTTTTGGTATGGATGGTACGGTCAGCATTAAAAGCGCATGCGGCATCGGCAGAAGCAGAAGATCCTTCCGGTGAATATAAAATTTATCCTGCATGGAAATGTGCATTATATATTGTGGGTGGTGCAGTGGCTATTAAATTTGGCGGGGATTTTGTTGTAGATGGTGCGTCAGCGATTGCCGTAAAAGCCGGGTTAAGCCAGAATCTGATAGGGCTTACGATCGTTGCAATGGGAACCAGCCTGCCGGAATTTGTCACCTCTGTGGTAGCTGCAAGAAAAAATGAAGTTGATATGGCATTTGGAAATGTGATCGGATCAAATATTTTTAATATTCTGTTTATTCTGGGAGTGACAGCAGCGATAAGTCCGGTAGCGTTTATTATGGAAAATGTGGTGGACAGTATACTTCTGGTGCTGGTAAGCATTCTTGTATGGGTGTTTGCATGGAGCAGGCTTCATATAGAGAAAAAAGAAGGTGTGGTGCTGCTTGCATTATATGCAGCATACCTGGTGTATATCTGTGTGAGATAGGTGGGCTTCAAAAGCAGAGTTTTGACAAATATGTTTATTGAAGAGTTCTGGGCAAAAGAGTATAATAAAAATATAATTGCCTGGGAGATTAACTAGATGAAAGTTTAGGGAGGTAACACAGTATGGAGTTTTTTGATAAGTTAAGTGAGACGATCGTGAGTGCGGGTAAGGATGTTGGGCAGAAGGCCAAGGATGTGTCTGAGATCGCAAAGTTAAAGATGGATATCAGATCCAAAGAGGATTTCGTGGAAAAACAGTATGCGGAACTTGGAAAAGCATATTATGAGAAACACAAAGATGAGGAAAATGCGGAAACCGAAGAAAAGACACCGGAACAGGAGCACTTTTTCCTGATTACGGAGGCACTCGGAGAGATCGAGCGTATGCGTGCAGAAGTATTTAAGCTTCAGGGAGCCACAGAATGTCCGAAATGTGGTGCCAAAATGCCGCAGGGAGCAGCGTTCTGCAGCAACTGTGGAACAAAGATGGACGATATGTTTGAGGAATAGGAGCCGGATGCGTGGAAAATCAGAATAAAGTCGGGGCAGATCTGCGTCAGTTAATTCCTTTTTTCATGGTGGCGTTTGTGGGGATTATTTATCACCTGCGAATCCGGCCGATGGCGGGAGATGATGTTTTCTTTTCACAGGCGACATCTGAACTTGGATTGTGGAATTATCTGATCGTGCGTTATGAGACGTGGACATCCCGGTTCGTGATCGAGTTTTTACTGGTAGAGATCATAAAGTATCCGCTTTTGTGGCGGCTTATTGATCTGGCACTCTTTATTTCTTTTCCGGTATTGCTTTCAAAGATATTTGGCGGTGGAAAGTGGGTGAACTGGTGCGCGGCAGCGGCAATTCTTTTATATCCGTTTCATGATATGGGGACCGCCGGCTGGATTACCACCACCGTGAATTATTTCTGGCCGGTATGGGGGATGTTCTTTGTCGGAGTCCTTCTCAAAAAAATGATGATACATAAGAAAATCGGAATAATGGAAGGCATTGCGGGCGTGCTGGTCTGCCTGATCGCAAGCAGTCATGAACAGGTGGCGGTAATTCTGTTTGTGGTTTTTGTTCTGTATGGCATCTACATGGTCATCGGAAAACACCGGAAGGAATCTTTGATGCAGGATTCTGCAGGGAGTGATCTGGCGGATCGGAAAGTGATCCGGGGAAACCGCTTTTATCTGGCAGGGATGGTGCTTGTCAATGTGGCGACACTGATCTCGATCCTGCTCTGTCCTGGAAATGCCGGGCGCAATGCGGTCAGTATTGCGGATCTCCCGATTTTTGAGACATATGGATTTGGAGATAAACTGTATCTTGGTCTGCTCAGTATTGAGCGTGTGTTTATAGCAAACTGCGATGCCGTATTTCTGACAGTGACGCTTGTGCTTGCAATGCTTGTCTATGTGAAAACAGATGATTATAAAAAGACACTCATTTCTGAACTGCCGGTTCTGATCTTATTTGGACAGACAGCATTGCGCACCGCCTATCCGGGTTTGTCCGGTCTGTTTATTATGCCGGAGCAGATCACGGAGTGGAGCTGGGGTGCGCTTTCTACCTGGCTTCCGATGGTGTATCTTGCAGTCACGGTGGCGACGATGTTATATGCACTCTGGATCATTTTAGGGGAGCGGCCGCTGGAGTACATTTATGCACTGCTTATGCTTGGATGCGGATTCGGTGCCGGTATGATCTTAGGATTTATGGCGACGATCTATGTTTCCGGTGAGCGGGTTTATATTACGTTGTATTTTATAATGTTGTTTGTGACAATGTTCTGTATTTACCGCATGGCAGATGCAGTGGAAGAAAAAATAAAAAAGACGGGCGGAAAGCTGGCAGTGACACTGCTGGTGCTGATCTGTCTGGTAAATGTTGGATTTGTAACCCTATCCTGTTAAGGATAGGGTTTTCTATCCCTGTTAAGGATAGGGTTTTCTGTCTTTAGCAATTTTTTTATTGACAAAACATAGTATTCATATTAACATAATAGGAAATAAAAAGATAAAGATGAAACATATTTAATATAAAAACTGGATCCGCGGCAGAACGGCGGAGAAAAGGAGACTAGTGTGAAAGAAATATTATGCTTTGGAGATTCCAATACTTATGGATTGATACCGGGAACGAAAAACCGCTACGGCAGAGATACAAGATGGACAGGGCTGATCGAACAGCAGTTATATGGAAAAGGCTGCCGCATCATTGAGGAAGGACTGTGCGGCAGGACGACAGTTTTTGAGGATGAGCTGCGCGAGGGCAGAAAAGGTGCAGCGTTTTTGCCGACTCTTTTGGAGAGCCATGCGCCGGTGGACCGCGTTGTTTTAATGCTTGGAACGAATGACTGCAAGACATTTTACAATGCTTCTGCGGAGGTGATCGGTCTTGGCGTGGAGCGTCTGGTGGAGCAGATCCGCAAGGCAGATAAGAATATCAGGATCTTACTGATCTCTCCGATACAGCTTGGGGAAGGTGTCTGGGAGCAGGGGTATGATCCTGAGTTTAATGAAAAGTCCGTGGAGGTATCGAAGGGGTTGAAAGCAGTTTATCAGAAAGTGGCACAAAAATATGGCTGTGATTTCCTTGCAGCATCCGATGTGGCTGAGCCGAGTAAAGAGGACAGGGAACATCTGAATGAGGAAGGTCATAAAAAGCTGGCGGAGGCGGTGCTTGAAGTGCTGGCGGCGTAATTGACGTTACAAAATCAATGATGTAAAATTGTTATAAATCAGTTTTAAATAGTAGCTGCGCAGGAAAAACATTGTGGGGGAGGCGTGTCATATGGCTGTATTTGAGAAGGTAGTTCATGGTAATTTGAAGGATGTGATCCAAAATATAGATATGCTGTTGAAAGAAGGAAAGCATAAATTAGATTTCCGGGATGAATACAGCATGACGTCCAAGGGAATGGATGTTACGGTCAGAATCTATCAGAGATACAATGTGATACCGGGCAATTCTACCTGTATTACGTTGCTATTTCAGGATAATAAAGATGGAGACATTAAGATCGCCGGACTTTCAGCAGGAGACGAATATGGAATCTTTGGTATGGATTTAGGCATGGGAGCACGCACGGCGCAGGAATGTGAGGAAAAGTTAGAAAGTCTGGGCGGGGCATCCTGACACACGGGGGAAAATGACAGGGAAGAAGTCTGCTTTGGATGATTTTCAGGTGGAATGAAACGAAATATGATACATTGATAAAAATATAACAAAGATATATAAGAAAATGAAACAAAATTGTGTATTATATACAATAATATATAGAAAAAACTGTAAAACACAAACAAAAATGATAAATAACATCAAGAAAGTATTGCATTGCATTGTGCATTATGATATGATGCAGACAGTTCAATAAGAGAGCAATGACAGGAGAGCGAATAGAACGGCCGATGAAGCCGTTGGTATTGTCGCTCTTTTTTATGTTATATTAAAACTGCAATGCAAAAACGTCATGAGATGATCATCAGTTGTATACATATGAAATAGGAAAAAGGTATCTGGGAAGGGGAAAGCATGAATCAGAATTTTTATGAAGCAGTTGAGGATAATCCAATTATTGCAGCAGTAAAAAGTATGGAAGATGTGGAGGAATGCTGTAAACATGATGATATCAGAGTCATTTTTATTTTATTCGGGGATGTCTGTTCTATTGGCTCAATTGTAAAGACGATACGGGATGCAGGTAAGATCGCGATGGTGCATATGGATCTCATCAGTGGTTTAAGTCCAAAGGAGATTGCAGTTGAATTTATTAAGGAGCAGACTGAAGCGGATGGAATCATTTCCACGAAGCCATCACTGATCAAAAAAGCAAAAGAAATGTCTATGTATACAGTACTCCGTGTTTTCTTACTGGATTCAATGGCATTTGAAAATATCAGACAACAGCAGCACATGATAAAACCGGATTTTATCGAGGTACTTCCGGGAGTGATGCCTAAGATCATTGCACAGATTAGTCATTCGGTAAAAGTACCCATCATTGCAGGAGGGCTGATCACAGACAAAGAGGATGTGATGGGAGCGCTTTCAGCGGGAGCGATGGCAGTATCGTCCACAAATCATAAAGTCTGGAATATGTAGCGCAAAAGATAAAAAATAATCTCAGGAATATTTATAATGCTCTGGGGGGAGCAGTTTAAATATTAAATAAAGCCAAAAGAAAGAGGAGGAAAAAGTATGGCAAAATATGTAATGGCACTGGATGCTGGAACCACAAGCAACAGATGTATCCTGTTCAACGAGAAAGGTGAGATGTGCAGCGTGGCACAGAGGGAATTTACACAGTACTTCCCACAGCCGGGCTGGGTGGAACATGATGCAGATGAAATCTGGGCAAGTATGCTCGGTGTTGCAGTTGAGGCGATGAACATGATCAATGCGACAGCAGAGGATATTGCAGCAATCGGTATTACCAACCAGAGAGAGACAACGATCGTCTGGGATAAGGAAACAGGAGAGCCGATCCATCATGCGATCGTATGGCAGTGCCGCAGAACTTCAGAATATTGCGATACCTTAAAAGAAAAAGGACTTACCGATAAATTCAGGGAAAAAACAGGTCTTGTCATTGATGCATATTTTTCAGGCACGAAGGTAAAATGGCTGCTTGACAATGTACCGGGTGCAAGAGAGAGAGCCGAAAAGGGTGAATTATTATTCGGAACGGTAGAAACCTGGCTGATCTGGAAACTGACAAAAGGCGCTGTTCATGTGACCGATTATTCCAATGCATCCAGAACAATGTTATTTAATATCAACACTCTTCAGTGGGATGATGAGATTTTAGCAGAGTTAAATATTCCAAAATGTATGCTGCCGGAGCCGAAACCGTCAAGCTGTATTTACGGGGAGGCAGATCCTTCTTACCTTGGTGGACCGATCCCGATCGCAGGTGCTGCCGGAGACCAGCAGTCAGCATTGTTTGGTCAGACCTGTTTTAACGCGGGAGAGGCAAAGAATACATATGGAACCGGATGTTTCCTTTTAATGAACACAGGCGAAAAACCGGTATTTTCCAAGAATGGTCTGGTAACTACGATTGCATGGGGACTGGATGGAAAAGTTAATTACGCACTGGAAGGCTCTATTTTCGTGGCGGGGGCTGCGATCCAGTGGTTAAGAGATGAATTAAGAGTCATTGATTCTGCACCTGATTCTGAATACATGGCAAAGAAAGTAAAAGATACGAACGGCTGTTATGTAGTTCCGGCATTTACCGGTCTTGGTGCACCTCACTGGGATCAGTATGCAAGAGGTACGATCGTAGGTATTACCCGTGGCGTCAATAAATATCACATTATCCGTGCAACATTGGAATCTCTGGCATATCAGGTGAATGATGTTCTGGTTGCCATGAAAGCAGATTCCGGAATTGATCTTACCGCTTTGAAAGTTGACGGTGGAGCAAGTGCTAATGATTTCCTGATGCAGACACAGGCGAACATTATTGATGCGCCGGTAAATCGTCCGCAATGTGTAGAGACAACAGCGATGGGCGCTGCATATCTTGCTGGTCTGGCAGTCGGTTACTGGTCAAGTAAAGAGGATGTTATTAAAAACTGGGCAATCGACAAGACATTTGAGCCGCAGATCGATGCCGCAAAGAGAGAAGAAATGATCAAAGGCTGGAACAAAGCAGTCAAATATGCATACGGCTGGGCAAAGGAAGATTAAAAAGAAGGTTTTGTATAGGGAAGGTAAAGATTGTAATGTATTGGTAAAGTTAATTGAATAAGGGGGGATAGTATGTTACCATATATAGCAGAATTTTTGGGAACTATGATTCTGATCATCTTAGGTGATGGAGTTGTTGCAAACGTAAATCTCAACAAATCTGGCATGAAGGGTGGAGGAACTGTCCAGATCACATTTGCATGGGGACTTGCGGTTATGCTGCCGGCATTTATTTTCGGAGCAGCATCGGGAGCATCGTTTAATCCGGCGCTGACGTTAGCACTTGCAGTTGACGGAAGTTTTGACTGGGCAATGGTTCCGGGATATATCATTGCACAGTTTGCAGGAGCGTTTGTTGGAGCGGTGATCGTATATCTTTTGTTTAAAGGACAGTTTGATGCAACAGAGGATCAGGCGACAAAACTTGGGGTGTTCTGTACAGCGCCTTCTATTCCGAACATGGGACAGAATATTTTCAGTGAGGCAGTTGGAACGTTTATCCTTGTATTTGCGATCAAAGGTATGGCAAATGTGCCGGGACTTACCGATGGACTTGGAAAGTTTCTTGTATTTGGAATCATTGTATCGATCGGTATGTCACTTGGTGGACTGACCGGATATGCGATCAATCCGGCAAGAGATATCGGACCGCGTCTTGCACATGCCGTTCTTCCGATTAAGGGAAAAGGAACATCCAACTGGGGATATGCAGTTGTTCCGCTGGTGGGACCGGTGATCGGAGCAATTGTTGCAGTACTGCTATATGGAGCAATTCCATGGTAGACCGTATGTTTGTCATGCGATAAGTAACTTTATATGACAATTTTATATTTATGACAGTAGATGTGCATGTGGAACCTGCAATCTATTGTTGAGGGGCAAGAGAGAAGAGAGCCTGACAGGATAATCGCAACAGCATGGGTGCGCTTACTTGTCAGGCTTTTTTATTCATAGGAGATTACATCTTATGAATGAAAAAGCCCTCCGGGTTAGATACCAGAAGAACAAAGTAAAAAAGGAGAGATGGAAAATGTATGACGTAATTATCATCGGAGCCGGTGTATCCGGCGCAGCAGCGGCGAGAGAATTGTCGCGTTATAATGCAAAAGTATGTGTGATAGAGAAAGAGGAAGATGTCTGCTGCGGCACATCCAAGGCAAACAGTGCAATCGTACATGCGGGATATGATGCAAAAGAAGGTTCCCTGATGGCAAAATTAAATGTACGGGGAAATGCCTTGATGGAGCAGCTTTCCAAAGATCTTGATTTTCCGTTTAAGCGGATAGGTTCTCTGGTTGTCTGCAAGGACGAGGAGGATATGCCGAATCTGAAAGCACTGTATGACCGTGGCGTGGTAAACGGTGTGCCGGGGCTGCGTATTTTATCCAAAGAGGAAGTGCATGAGATGGAGCCGAATCTTGAGGATGATATCTGCGCAGCATTGTATGCGCCAAGCGCCGGGATCGTGTGTCCGTTCAACCTGAATATCGCATTGGCTGAGAATGCGAATGTAAATGGTGTGGAATTTAAGTTTGACACAGAAGTAACCGATTTGAAAAAGTCGGGAGATATCTGGGAAGTCCACACAAATCAGGGTGTGTTCGAGACAAAATATGTGGTCAATGCAGCCGGTGTCTATGCGGACAAATTTCACAACATGGTCAGTGAAAAGAAAATCCATATTACGCCAAGACGCGGTGATTACTGCCTGCTTGACAAGAGTGCCGGAAGCCATGTAAGTCATACGGTCTTTGCGCTGCCGGGCAAATATGGAAAAGGAATCCTCATTTCGCCGACGGTGCATGGCAACCTGCTGTTAGGGCCTACCGCCATTGACATTGAGGATAAAGAGGGAACCAACACCACAAGAGAAGGCCTGGATCAGGTGATTGCCGGTGCAAACCTGAATGTAAAAAATATTCCGATGCGTCAGGTCATCACATCTTTTGCCGGACTTCGTGCACATGAGGATGGTCATGAGTTTATTATTGAAGAGGTTGCCGATGCAAAAGGATTTATCGACTGCGCCGGAATCGAGTCACCGGGACTTACGAGCAGTCCTGCGATCGGAGAGATGGTTGCAAATCTGTTAAAAGAGAAAATGCATTTGGAAGAGAAAAAAGATTTCATTGCAACACGCAAGGGTGTATTAAATCCAAACACATTAAGTAAAGAGGAAAGAGCGGCATTAATTAAGGAAAAACCGGAGTATGGAAACATTATCTGCCGCTGTGAGATGATCACAGAGGGAGAAATCATCGATGCCATCAGACGTCCGCTCGGTGCAAAATCGTTAGATGGTGTCAAACGCCGGACGAGAGCCGGAATGGGACGCTGCCAGGCGGGTTTCTGTTCACCGAGAACCATGGAAATTTTAGCGAGAGAGCGCGGTGTGAACCAGTCTGAGATCACAAAATCAGGCGGAAATTCAAAGATTATTGTCGGAACCAACAAGGACAGTCTGTAAGAAGGAGGAGCCAGAGCATGAAAACATATGATATCGTAATCATCGGAGGTGGACCGGCAGGGCTTGCGGCTGCTGTTTCTGCAAAAAATAACGGAATCGATGACATATTAATTTTAGAGAGAGACAAAGAATTAGGCGGAATTTTAAACCAGTGTATCCACAATGGATTTGGACTGCATACATTTAAGGAAGAACTGACAGGACCTGAGTATGCGGGCAGATTTATTTCACAGGTAAAAGATCTGGGCATTGAATATAAATTAAATACTATGGTCATGGATATCAGCCATGAGAAAGTCGTTACGGCGATGAACCGTGAGGATGGCCTGTTTGAGATCCAGGCAAAAGCAGTCATTCTTGCTATGGGATGCCGCGAGAGACCGAGAGGCGCGTTAAATATTCCGGGATACCGCCCGGCGGGAATTTACTCCGCAGGAACGGCACAGCGTCTGGTAAACATCGAAGGCTTTATGCCGGGACGTGAAGTCGTCATTTTAGGTTCCGGTGATATCGGACTGATCATGGCAAGGCGAATGACACTTGAGGGTGCAAAGGTTAAGGTCGTGGCAGAATTAATGCCATATTCCGGCGGTCTGAAACGTAATATTGTGCAGTGTCTGGATGATTATGGAATCCCGTTAAAGTTAAGCCACACGGTTGTGGACATTAAGGGAAAAGAGCGTGTAGAAGGAATCACGTTAGCTGAGGTTGACAGTAAAGGAAAACCGATTCTGGGGACCGAAGAAGAATATAGCTGCGATACGCTGTTGCTTTCGGTAGGACTAATCCCGGAAAATGAGATTTCCAAAGGCATGGGTGTCGACATGAACCCGGTTACTTCCGGACCGAAGGTCAATGAGAGCCTTGAGACAAATATTCCGGGTGTATTTGCCTGTGGAAATGTGCTGCATGTGCATGATCTGGTGGATTTCGTGTCCGAGGAAGCAAAGACAGCCGGAAAAAATGCGGCAGCTTATGTGAAAGCAGATGGCGTGAAGGCAGCAAGAGATAACGACATTGTTTTAAATCCGATCGAGGGTGTCCGGTATACGGTGCCGGGAACCATCAATGTTGCTAATATGGATGAGCAGATCACAGTCCGTTTCCGTGTGGGCGGTGTATACAAGAACTGTTACGTCAGCGCTTATTTTGATGATGAGAGAGTCATTCACAGAAAACGTCCGGTTGTGGCACCGGGGGAGATGGAAGAGATCAAGCTGACAAAAGAACAGCTTTTGCAGTACCCGGATTTAAAGACGATCACAGTGAAAATCGAGCGGGAATAAAATGCTTACGCGCAAACTTGAGATGCAAATGAAAACGTTGTTTTCATTGAAAAGCAGCGCAAAAATGGAGGTATATCATGGAAGAGAAAAATTTAATCTGTATCGGCTGTCCGATGGGCTGCCCGCTGACTGTAAAAATGGAACATGGGGAAGTCGTAAGCGTTACGGGAAATACCTGTAAGCGCGGTGATATCTATGCGAGAAAAGAAGTAACAAATCCGACCAGGATCGTGACCTCCACCGTAAGAGTCACCGGAGGAAGCGAAGCGATGGTTTCTGTAAAGACGAAAGAAGATATTCCGAAAGGAAAAATATTTGACTGTGTCAAAGCATTGAAAAATATTGAGGTTGCTGCCCCGGTGCACATCGGGGATGTGCTTGTGAAAGATGTTGCAGGGACAGGTGTGGATGTGATCGCAACGAAAAATGTGGAGTAAGTTATAGATTACATGCGGTGTGAATAAATTTTAAACATCCGGGGCAAAACAGATATCTTTGAGTATCCGTTTCGCCCCGGATGTTTTTGCAATCATTTTATGGTCAGCTTTTTATTTGCTATAAAATACTGATGTAGGATTGGATACATAAACGGTTGTGGAACAATTTTTCTTTCCGACTTTGCAGACCGGCTTGACACTGATGTAATACATGGTATTTTTTTTCAACTTTTTCTTTTTAAATTTTTTCAGGGTGTAGCTGGTGTTTTTACTTTTAACGGTGTCTACTTTCGTAAAAGTTTTCGTATCGTAGCTTGTGGAAACGTATATTTCATATGCGGAAGCACCGGAAACTTTTGACCAGTTGATCTTTATTCCTGAGCCGGACTGTTTTGCAGTAATCTTTTTAGGCGAGGTGCCAAAAGTAATGACGGTACTCCATGGACTGTAAACTTTTTGCTTAGTGCCTGCAAGTGTGACATAGGAACGGACTCTTGCTGAATAAAAAGTGCCTGCTTTGATTTTTTTTGAATTGGTATATGTTCCAAGGTAACTGTAAAATTTTGTTTCGTTTACAATCGGTTTTTTAAATTTTTTGGAATCAGAAACTTTTGTTATCTGCAACTGAAATGCTTTAGCACCACTAATGCCTTTCCATTCAAAGCTGGTATTTCCGGGATAAGCAGTTGTCACTTTAAAATCACGTATTTTCTTTGGAAGTGTTGTGGCGTAGGTTTCTGTGTAAGTATTAGAAACAGCCGTAAAGTCAGAATTGCTGTTTAAGGCATAAACGCAGATTGCATAAGAGCCATCTTCTTTTAAGTTTTTAATCGTACAGGAATTTGTACTTGTGGTAAGTTCCTTGGAAAGATCAGAAAGACCACTTGGATAATATACAACTTTATATCCGGATGCACCGGAAACGGCTGCCCATTTAAAGGACAGGGATGCAGCGGTTGCTTTGGTTCCTGTAATTTTTGATGTTTTATCGCTGATCCGTGCAACAATTTTTAAGGTGTCAGACCAGTTTCCAATATCACAGAGATTTTTATCGTCCATATAGGCATAGTCGTAAGGAGCTGTGTAGGCGCAGACACGCGCATAAAAAACAGATTTGCCGGACGGAGCATGTATTTTCGCAGTCGGTTCGTAATAGGAACCTTCATCCTTCCAGGTGATTTTGTCCTCGCTTATTTCAAGACGATAATAGATGGTCTGGTCACCTGACGAAACCGCATCCCAGGTAAGGGTAATATCTGGATTTTCGTAGGGCTCAATATCTGTTTCTTTTAAATTTGTGACAGTTGCAGTCTTTGCTTCGACATTTACATTTGCCAAAATAAGCAGAATAAATGAAAAAGTAAAAGCCAGTGCAAACTTCAATAAGGTTGTTACATAAGATTTTGTTTTCATAAACTCTCCATTTCTGCGTATGCTGCGCAAATACTCCTGTCAGACAGACAGGAACTAAACTGTTTTTAGTGTAGCATATTTTGATGATGAAAGGAATGGAGAAAAATATATTAATTTGCAGTGATCGCTTCTCGAATGGCAAGCAAAAAAAGTAGAGTGGATCAGCCGCTTGACTTTTTACACATTCCATGCTAGATTGAAAATAATCGTAAGAAATAAAACACCATGAAAAAGAGAGTACATCTGTTGGAACTTTACAGAGAAGTTTCTATATTTCCGGAAAAGGTGTTGTGAGTCAGGTATTTTAATAAGAAAACCTGTATCACAGAAACTGAAATACCGAATCGGAATAAGGCTGAGAGGAAACGGGCGGATATAGATGGAAGATGGCTTTGGAGTGGCAGGACTGAACTGTTTAAAATTGACAGATAAGTCCCGACAGGTCCGCCTGTTACAGCGGGAGATATTACAGCAGATGAGCATCGGTACAGTATGTATCCGGGCAGTCCGTGAGATATCGAAATGAGGCTGGCATTTTGTGCCGGTAAATGGGAGTGGTACCACGGGATAACATCTCGTCTTCTTTTTAGAGGACGGGATTTTTTTTATTTATAAGATGAAATAACCCACAGTATCAACAAGCAAATCATTAAGAAAGAAGGAAATACACATGAGCAGCAAAGGAAAATTTTATATGACAACAGCGATTGCCTACACATCCGGCAAGCCGCACATTGGAAATACCTACGAGATCGTACTTGCAGATGCGATCGCAAGATTCCGCCGTCAGGAAGGTTATGATGTTTACTTCCAGACCGGAACGGACGAACATGGTCAGAAGATCCAGGAGAAGGCCGAGAAGGCCGGGATCACTCCGAAAGAGTATGTGGACAATGTAGCCGGAGAGGTAAAACGCATCTGGGATCTGATGAACACTTCCTATGATAATTTTGTCCGTACAACCGATGAAGACCATGAGAAACAGGTAAAAAAGATCTTCAAAAAATTATACGATAAAGGTGACATCTACAAAGGTTCCTACGAGGGACTTTACTGTACTCCGTGTGAATCTTTCTGGACAGAGTCACAGCTTGTGGATGGAAAATGCCCGGACTGCGGACGTGAGGTCCAGCCGGCAAAAGAGGAGGCATATTTCTTTAAAATGAGCAAATATGCTGACAAACTCATCAACTACATCAATGAGCATCCGGAATTTATCCAGCCGGTTTCCAGAAAAAATGAGATGATGAACAACTTCTTACTTCCGGGATTACAGGATCTGTGCGTTTCCAGAACATCATTTTCCTGGGGCATTCCGGTAGATTTCGATCCGAAACATGTCGTTTATGTGTGGCTGGACGCTCTGACCAACTATATCACCAAGATTGGATACGATGCAGACGGCAATTCCAGTGATCTGTTCAACAAGAACTGGCCTGCAGACTTACATCTGATCGGAAAAGACATCATCCGTTTCCATACGATCTACTGGCCGATCTTTTTGATGGCACTGGATCTGCCGCTGCCAAAACAGGTGTTTGGTCATCCGTGGCTTTTACAGGGCGGCGAGAAGATGAGCAAGTCTAAAGGAAACGTGATCTACGCAGATGATATGGCTGATTTATTCGGCGTGGATGCAACACGTTACTTTGTATTACACGAGATGCCGTTTGAAAATGACGGAATCATTACCTGGGATCTTGTCATCGAGCGTTACAACTCTGACCTTGCTAATATCCTTGGAAACCTTGTAAACCGTACCATTTCCATGAGCAATAAATATTTTGACGGTGTGGTAAAGAGCACAGGTGTGACAGAGGAAGTTGATGCAGACTTAAAGGCAGTTGTGACATCTGCGAGAGATAAAGTTGCAGAGAAGATGAAAAATCTGCGTGTTGCAGATGCAATCACAGAGGTATTTAACTTATTCCGCCGCTGCAACAAATACATTGATGAGACTGCACCGTGGGTACTTGCAAAGGACGAGGCAGCAAAAGACCGGCTGGCAGAAGTACTTTATAATCTGGTAGAGTCCATCACGATCGGAGCATGTCTGTTAAAGAGCTTCTTACCGGAGACAGCAGACCGTATCTTAGCGCAGCTGAATGCAGGTATGCGTGAATATGATGATCTGGACAAATTCGGACTTTATGAGAATGGAAATAAAGTGACAGACAAACCGGAGATCCTTTTTGCACGTCTGGATGCAAAAGAGATCATGCCAAAGATCGATGCGATCCGTGAAGCACAGAAAGCAGAGTTTGAGGCAGAGCAGAAGGCGCTTGGCGAGCTGCCGGAGACTACAGAGGAATCAGGCGAAGCAATCGATATCGAGGCAAAACCGGAGATCGAATATGATGATTTTATGAAAATGCAGTTCCAGGTCGGAGAGATCATTTCCTGTGAAGCAGTGCCGAAGTCAAAGAAATTATTATGTTCCCAGGTAAAAATCGGAAGTCAGGTAAAACAGATCGTTTCCGGTATCCGCAAATACTACACACCGGAAGAGATGGTCGGCAAAAAAGTAATGGTACTTGTGAACTTAAAACCTGCAAAACTTGCCGGAGTTTTATCTGAGGGAATGCTCTTATGTGCAGAAGATGCAGAGGGTAATCTTGCACTGATGACACCGGAAAAAGCAATGCCGAGCGGAGCTGAGATCTGCTAGTACATCGGGGAACAAAAGAGTGAAAGAAAAAATACAAAAGGTATTCAGGCAAAATATTCCATTTGTGGTGGTGTTTGTGGCGGCACTCATCTGGCATCTGGTCATTAAAATTTCTGCGGGGGATGATGTTGTCTATTTTCAGACTCTGATGGATGGAAGAAGTATCTGGGAAATCTTAGCACACCGCTATGCGACATGGTCTTCAAGAATGGCAATCGAATTTGTACTTATCCCGTTGGTACAGGTTCCATGGCTGTGGAAGATACTGGATATTATTGTTTTTACATTGATTCCTGTATTATTATACCGCTTATTATTCTTGAATCCGGAAAAATATCTGTATATGGAATGTAACATAAATAAAACGGCAGGTAAATGGCTTGTCTGTGCATTTATGCTGCTTTATCCATTTTCTGATATGGTGTCAGCAGGCTGGATCGCGACAACGGTCAATTATCTGTGGCCGCTTCTTGGGTTATTATACATTGCCCTGCTTTTACAGAAACTGGCACAGAAAGGACATGTACACTGGTATGAAGGTGCAGGCGGTGTGGTTTCCTGCATTTTTTGCAGCAGTCAGGAGCAGGTTGCTGCAATTTTGCTGGTGCTGCTGTTTCTTGCCATGGTTTATAGCTGGCGCAGAAAGAAGTCTGGAAGTCTGTGGATCTACGGATATGCAGTCATTGATGTGATCTCGCTTTTTACGATTCTGCGCTGCCCGGGAAACGGCATTCGCAGTATGCAGGAAGTGGAAGGACGTATGCCGGAATTTGCATACTTTTCCGTTTGGGAAAAAATATATATGGGGGCTGCAAATATAGAACGCATTTTTGTTGCGCAGGTCAACAGTATTTTCCTGATCGTCTCGGCCGTGCTTGCCGTATTGGTCGGACTGAAAACAAAAAATTTGATAAAAACGCTGCTGTCATCTGTTCCGGTATTTTGTATCCTTGGATATGCACTGATCCGCACCGGGCATCCGTGGTATGAAAAAATATTTATCATACCAAAGCAGACAGCGGAATGGAATTTTAAAGATCCTGCGAACTGGTTCCCGGTGATATTTTTGATCGTGACGGTGGCAGGAATGTCCTATGCACTGTTTTGCCTGATGAGAGAAAAGCTGGAAACGTATTTCTATACGATTGCCATACTTGGTGTCGGGCTTGCATCCGGTATTGTCATGGGTTTTTCGCCGACGATCTATGCATCGGCGGACCGGCCGTATATTTACCTGTATTTTATTCTGATGGCGGTCTGTCTTTTCTGTATCAGACAGATGCGCGGGCAGATCAGAAAAGAAGTGCCGGTACTGGTCTTAAATATGTCTGCAGTAATATTGGGATTGTTTTGTATGGTTAACATTGCGGAAACGCTCTGGATGTGTCATATCATGTAAATTGAAGGTAATTATTTTGTGCAGTTTTGCCGATGTTAAAGATATATGAATGGATTCATTTTTCATGACAGGCACGCGCAAAGCGGGTAAAAAATATTATGTGATCCCTGTCATGACGTCAGGGAGGAATATGAGTTATGGGAGTTTCGGTGAACAGTGCCGGGAGCACCACGGGGGCAGTGGCAATGGCTGGAACATTGACTATTAAAAATGCAAATAAGGATTCGCGTGCGCGTATTGAGTACGTCTGTGGAAAGAGCAAAAGCAGCGGCACAAAGAAAAAACTGAATTATAACTATAAGGAAGTTTCCAATCAGCTTTTGCGTGCAAAGAAACCGCAGGGGGCAGCAAATGCGCTGACGAAGGCAAAAAGCAGGCTTGCCACTTTGCAGCGGTATGCCGCAACGGGAGAATACGACAGCAAGGAAATATCTGCAGCAGTTGCACATGCAAGACGGATGGTAGAGTGTGCGCAGCTTAAAGTGCGTCATTTGAAACAGGAAGAGATAGAAAATAGAAAATATAAAAGCGAAAACAAGTCTGAGGTGACGCAGAAGAAAGGTGAGATCAAGCGCCGTGCAGCAAATAAAGAACGCGAGTTAAAGGAAAAAATTGCAATCGAAGAGATCCAGAACGTACAGAAAGAAAAGGCAAAAAGGATCGAGATACGGCAGAAGCGCAACAGTCACAGACGTCAGGAGCAAAGCAAGATCAGTGAAGCGGATATGAAATACATCAAAGACCAGATGGGAAACCGCAATACGTCTGATATATCGCCGGATTCCGGTGTGATCGTGAGTCTGTCTGCCGAATCCACAAATTTACAGCTGACGGAGGCACAGATTAAGATGCAGGCGCAGCAGGATGCAGAGCTAGAGACAGATCAGACAATGAGCGGTGATACCGGTACATTGTCGCAGGGCACATCCGCTGCTTATACAGGTGCTTCGGCGCAAACTGCACCTGCAGCAGGACAGAGTCCGGTAGAGAATATTAATATTTCCATTTAATAAAAAAACGATACTCAATTAAAAAATAAGACATTTTATAAAACCTTTCGTCCTTTTATGATAAAGATAAAAAGATGGGAGGTTTTTTTATGTCGAAAAAAAGAAAACTGCATCAGATAAAAATCGTTGTACCGCACAGCTCGATCCGACTGCAGTTAATAACGGGATTTTTAGTACCCATTATTTTTATTATCATAATAGGTGTTGTTTCGTATCAGAAATCTTATGAGGGACTTACCCAGAACTATGAAAAATCAGCGCTTACAGCCATAGATATGACTGCAGATGGCAGGATGATCAGCGTAAATAATCCGGTTGACAGTGGTCTGATAGATACAGCAGAAAGCAGCAGTTATGTAAAAGTGGATGGCAGACGTTATTATTATATGAGTGCAGAGAGTTCCGTGACAGGTGGAAAAATTGTTGTGATGGTGCCGATTGAGTACATTACCGCAGGAACGAAAGATATCCGGGATATCACGATCGCTATGATCGTTGCGGCATGCATTGCAGCCATGCTTATTGCAACCGTGATCACGGCAGGCATTACGCGCAATATCAGAAAAAGTATCGGAAGACTTGATCGTGTGGCAAACGGAGATCTTACGGTACAGGAAAAAGAGAAACGGAAAAAGGGTGGAGAGTTTGGAAAACTTTCCGAGGCATTATTTCATACCATTACAAGAATGAGATCCCTGATCATGACCGTAGCGGAAATGAAAATGAAGTCCTGCAGTCCGGGGAATGTGTCATGGAGACAAGCGGCAAAGTCAATGAAATGGTAGAGAGTGCCGGATATACCATGGAGGCATTTGGAAACATGAGCAGCGTCATGGAGAGTATGATACAGGAACTGGATGAGATATCGGGAAAAGTGGATGAGATGAACGGTAGAAGACATGCAGTGTTAGATAAAATACGTGCAATCGGGGATTCTTCTGAACATACCGTAAGAACCACGGAGGAAATAAATCGCTTCCTTGGACAGCAGATGGAGGATTCAGAGGCTTTAAAATCCGAAGTCGTAAAGATGATGGACAGCATGAAACAGTTAGAAAATGCCATTGAAACTTTCCGGTTAAATTAAAAAGACAGATCTAAAATATATTGTAAAAGTATTGGAACTTGGCGTAAAAGGGTATATATTTAAAGCAGGATTTCAGTTGAAGGGATTGCACCGGTAATCGAGGCTGTATATGGTGGACAGAGTGTACCTGGCGGTGAGATCATTGGAAAAATCCCGGTACTCATGCAGGTAAATAAAGGAGAAATATAATTATGATATTTGAAACACATGCACACTATGATGATGAACGGTTTGAGGAGGACAGGGATGCGCTGATCACATCTATGCCAGGGCGTGGTGTAGGAACGATTATCAATGTCGGTGCCTCAATCGAATCTACCAAAACAACGCTTGCACTGTCGGAGAAGTATCCGTTTGTCTATGCAGCAGTCGGTGTACATCCGAGCGATATCAGTGGCCTGAATGAGGAAACATTTGCATGGCTGAAAGAGCAGACCAAAAAAGAAAAAGTAGCTGCGGTCGGAGAGATCGGGCTGGATTATTACTGGGATAAAGAACCGGAAGTACAAAAACAGCAGAGATACTGGTTTGCGGAACAGATGAAAATGGCAAGAGAAGCGTCACTTCCTGTCATCATCCATTCCAGAGATGCGGCAGCGGATACTATGGAAGTGATGAAATCAGTACATGCGGAGGAGATACCGGGAGTGATCCACTGTTATTCTTATTCGAAAGAGATGGCACAGGAATTTATAAAAATGGGATATTATATCGGTGTCGGCGGTGTTGTGACTTTTAAAAATGCGAAAAAGTTAAAGGAGACCGTACAGGAGATCCCGCTTGATCGGATCCTTCTTGAGACGGACTGTCCGTATATGGCGCCGGAGCCGCACCGCGGGGAGCGAAACGATTCTTCATACATCCCGTTTGTGATTAAAAAGATCGCAGAATTAAGAGGGATCACGCCGGAGGAAGTAGAACAGGCGACGAGGGCAAATGCGGAAAGGCTGTTTCGTAATAAGGATATTATTTACAAAAAAGAATAGTTTGGTTATAATATATATAAGATAGTAAAGAGATGCTCTGTTCAATGGGAACAGGGCTTTATTTTTTTGCAAGTTCCGGTGTATCACTCCAGAAGCGCTTCGGAATGTTCTGTGCCTGAAGTTTTGGATTGATCCGTGCCTGGATCGCAATCTGGTCAAAAAAGGCCAGCCACAGTTTCCGATACGCAGACTCTTTTTCAGAGGTACGTTTTAAAAGGTCCTGATCTATGCCGGAGGCATCCACCAGCATGAAGTTCTTGCCGGCGGCATGGACTGCGGCAAGCTGCCGGTTCTCATCATATATCATAAAATTCTCCTGTGGGAGACGATCGGTGAAGTGCTCTGCTAATATCGGCAGGGCATTATTTTTTGGATGGATCGTGGAGAATAAAACACCATTTTCCAGTTCCGAAAAACGAAGAAAGCCGAGCAGGTGATGCGCTTCGTTTGCGGTAGCGCGCGACAATGTAAACAGGCGGTGGACATAAGGATTGGAGAGATCATGGATGGCGCGTGCTCCGGCGGCTGTATTCAGACCAAGTACAAGAGTGTGGTAAATAGCGTCGGCTTTGTCTAAGTCATTCTTTTTCGCGGGAACAATGGAGAGGATCGCATTTAAAATGGCATCGTAAAATTCACTGCCAAGCCTGCACTGGATGGTACGGGCGACTTTATCTGATTTTTCTGTGGAAGTTTCCACATGGATATACTCATAAAACAGTTGATAATTGTCCGGCTCATGGCAGACAACGTGGATATCTTCGTGCGAGCAGGCATGCGGGTATATGCGGGAAGAAGTGTCAGTCGCTGTGCTGCCGGCTGGATATTTTTTATTTTGATTTACTTTAAAATCCCACGCATCATAAATGCCGGAAAAAATTCCGTTGGGAGAATCTTCGCAGATAAATGTGTACATATTAATCCCCATTCTTGCGCTGTTTTTCAATGAAAACAACGTTTTCATTTGCATCTCAAGTTTGTGCGTAAGCACAAATCCTGCATGTGAAAAATCTTATTTTTCACACTAATCTCCATTCAGCATCATCAGGAAAACAAACTGAGCTGCTGATATCCTGCCTCACGTATTTCGCGTGGAATCTGGGTACGGTCGGCAATCAGGCTGCGGCAGATATAATCCTCGTCTAATTTTGTGGGATACATCATGCGACCGGAACAGGTGATAAAGTACAGGGCACGTTTTAGTACGACACCGATCTTTTTCAGATCGGAAAAATCGAGTTTATTCATACGTCTTGCCTTTACGATGCGGGAGGCAGATTTTGCACCGATGCCGGGAACCCGCAAAAGGGTGTGATAATCGGCGCGGTTGATCTCAACCGGAAAATACTCCAGGTGACGGAGTGCCCAGTCACATTTTGGATCCAGATAGATATTGAAATCCGGGCGGTCTTTGGTCAGTAATTCATCTACTTTAAAATCATAATAGCGCAGCAGCCAGTCTGCCTGATAGAGGCGGTGCTCACGTAAAAGAGGCGGACCACCCGGCAGAACCGGCAGGTTTGAGTCGTGGTTTACATTGACAAAAGCCGAGTAAAAAACTCTCTTTAAGTCAAACTTCTGATAAAGTGTCTCAGCAACGCGCATGATTTCATAATCGTGTTCCGGAGTGGCACCAATGATCATCTGTGTGCTCTGACCGGCGGGGACAAAACGCGGTGCTTTGCGGTAAATGGCAAGTTCATCCTTATTTTCCGTAATGCGGTTCTGGATCTGGCGCATTGGTTTTAAAATAGTAGTTCTGGACTTATAGGGAGCCAGTTTCTTTAAGCTGTCGGCGGTCGGAAGTTCTAAATTGACACTCATACGGTCGGCAAGAAAACCGGCTTTTTCCACAAGGACAGGATCTGCGCCGGGAATCGCTTTGACATGGATATAGCCGTTGAAATGGTAGACATTGCGTAGCCGGTAGAGGGTCTGATAGATCAGATCCATCGTGTAATTGGGACTGATCATGATGCCGGAACTTAGGAAAAGTCCCTCAATATAGTTGCGCCGGTAAAATTCTATCGTCAGCTCACAGACTTCATCCGGGGTAAAGGAAGCCCGTTTTACATCGGAGTTACAGTTGTTCTGGCAGTAGGCGCAGTTAAAAATACATTCATTGGTAAAGAGGATCTTGAGCAGAGAAATACAGCGCCCATCCGCAGAGAATGAGTGACAGATTCCGCAGGCGAGAGAGTTCCCCATGCCGGTGCCATTGCCACGGCGGTCCACACCGCTGGAAGTACAGGCAACATCGTATTTTGCAGCGGCGGTAAGTATAGAAAGTTTTTCCATTAGGGACATATTTTGCTGGATGTTCATGTTGATCTCCATTTCTCATGGTCTTTTCATATTCTTCATAGTTACATATAAACGGGGTTGGATTATCGGTCGCATATTACTAAAAACAGAACGAGTGTTCGATAAAATCAATATAACACAAAATCAAAACACATGCAATAGAAAAACGAAAATATGTTCGATAAAATGAATAAAAAAATAGCATATAATTTTTAAAATCTACGAAAACATAACGAAACAGTATATATTTTATTGAAAATAAAGTCGAATATGGTAAAATTGAAACAACAGGAGGAATCTGGACAGAGGGGGAAATTGGTATGAAATCAATAAAAACAAAAATTATTGTAACTGTAATACTATGTTCGCTGGTATCTACATTTATCTGCGGAGCGATCAGTATTGTAAACTCAGTCAGCACTTCTTATGAAGATTCACAGCAGGAAATGCAGCTTAAGTGTGTGAGTCAGAGCGATGAACTTGATACCATGATGCAGAATGTTTCACAGTCAGTGGAAATGGTATACAGCATTGCAGTTGCCAAACTGGAACATGCAGCATCCTTCCGGACGAGTAAGGACTATGTGGATACTTATACAAAGCAGATGCTTCCTATCCTGATGCAGTCTGCACAGAACACAAAGGGAGCACTCACGGCGTATATCCGTTATAATCCTGAATTTACGGAACCAACAAGCGGACTTTTTCTAACAAGAGATAACAGTGACAGTGAGTTTGAGAGTGTGACGCCAACGGACTTTTCCATGTATGATCCGAGTGATGTGGAGCATGTCGGATGGTATTATATTCCGGTACAGAATGGAAAAGAAACCTGGATGGAACCATACTTAAATTCCAACATTGGTGTATATATGATCTCATACGTTATTCCAATCGAGGTGGACGGCGAGTCTATTGGTATCATCGGAATGGATATTGATTTCAGCGAATTTACGGATACGATCGATTCTTTAAGTATATTTGACAGTGGTTATGGTTTCCTTGTCAATGAATCTGGTAAGGTCATGTATCACAAAGATCTTGAGATTGGAAGTAATCTTGCGGATGCAGACAGCGGACTGCAGTCAGTAGTGGATGCGCTTGGAAATGAGCAGACGGAGGAGACTGCCGTTTCCTATACTTATCAGGGAAAAGATAAGGTCATGTATTATAAGACATTGGAAAATGGCATGAAATTTGTCCTTACGGCACCAAAAACTGAACTGCAGGAAAAATCCAGACAGCTTGCAAAACAGATATTCGGAGGAGCTGCTTTTGCAATGATACTTACCATAATTATCGGTACAGTACTCGGATTTACAATCACAAAGCCGATCACCCAGATCGACGGTATCGTAAAACAGACGGCTGAATTTGAGTTTGCGAGCAATCCGGCAAACCAGCACCTTTATAAAAGAAAAGATGAAACCGGAAGAATGGCGATATCACTTCACAACATGCGCAAGAATCTGCGTCAAATGGTAGCAAATATCCGTCATGTATACACAGATCTGAAAAATACGACAGAACAGCTTTCTGATACAACGAAACGTGTGCGTGAGATGAGCAGCGTCAACACAGATACGACGCAGGAACTTGCAGCAGCAATGGAAGAGACAGCGGCGACGATGGAGACGGTCAACACCACAGTCAGTGACATCAAAGAGCGCGCAACGGATATTGAGCGGTATTCAAAGGAGGGACGGGAGTCTTCTGTTGAGGTAAAGGAACGCGCAGGTCAGCTTAAGTTAAAGACGCAGGCTGCAAGCGAAAAAACGGTTCAGATGTACGAAAATGTACAGCAGAAAACGGAAGCTGCCATGGAGCAGGCAAAAGCAGTAGAAAAGATCAACCAGTTTACACAGGCAATCCTTGAAATTTCAAGTCAGACGAATCTGCTGGCATTAAATGCCTCAATCGAGGCGGCAAGAGCCGGAGAGGCAGGAAAGGGATTCGCAGTCGTTGCCGGAGAGATCGGTACGCTGGCAGCCCAGACATCCACGACGGTCGGCAGTATCAATGAAATCATTGCCGAGGTAAACCAGGCTGTGGCAAATATGACAGGATGCTTAAAGGAAAGTACGGATTTCTTAGAGCAGACAGTACTAAAAGATTATGAGGACTTTATGGGGGTTGCAGACCAGTATACGAAAGATGCAACCGTATTTGATGATGATATGTCTGCCATCAGCGGACAGATCAATACACTGTTAAGTTCCATCGTTGAGATTGCAGATGCCATGCAGGGTGTCAGTTCGACGGTTTCCGAGGCGGCTGATGGTGTGACGGATATTGCACAGAAAACACTTGAGGTTTCCGGAATTGTCCAGGGAAATGAAACACTTGTGGACAATAACCGTGAGAATATTGTACGGCTGAACAGTGTTATCGAAATGTTCCACGATGAAAAATAAATCTTTGCCTTATATATGATTTTTGTATATAATGAAAGACAGGGTGTCAGAGACGGACAGACCGTGATGGCATCCTGTTTGTATATTTATGGCGATAGGTCTGCCCATGGAATGCGCAGTCTGTTTATTGTATACAATATTTTATACGCAGAAATGGAGAATAGTGTGAAACATAAGAATTTTCACACGCAGAAATGGAGAATAACATGGATAACGATATTTTTTCACACTTTCCGGACAGGGAAACATTTGACAGATACTGGAATGAGAATTATGTTCCTGTTACATACGAGGATGTGGCAACGGTATTTCGCGATTTTGTAAAATCTGCAGAGGGACATATTTATCTTTCTGATTATGAGGAGAAAGGCTGTATTTCCAAGGAAGATTTCAAGGACAATCTTTCCCAGGAGGCGCAGTTTGCTTTTCAGGATGGACTGACGGAAGTATTTTATGATAAAAATCCGGAGCTTTATGAAACGGCATTTGCACTTTTTGAGGAGGCACAGATGACAGGTCAGGGAGATGCAAGTGTGGCACAGACTTTTCATGAGACATTTAACGGGTTGTATACAGAGTTTTTAGATACGCTGTTTGAGGAAATGTTAAGTAACCGGAAGGATTGAGAGGAGTTTTATGGCTACATTAGGGATTCCGCAGAATACGATTGCGGTTTTGCAGAAATATCATTTTAATTTTCAGAAAAAATTCGGGCAGAACTTTCTGATCGATCCGCATGTACTTGAGAAGATCGTCGAGGCCGCGGGAGTGACAAAGGATGATTTTGTTCTTGAGATCGGTCCGGGTATCGGTACGATGACACAGTATCTGTGTGAAAATGCCAGGGAAGTGACTGCGGTAGAGATCGATACCAATCTGATCCCGATCTTAGAGGATACATTAAGCGCTTATGACAATGTGACTGTGATCAACCAGGATATTTTAAAACTGGATATCGCAAAACTTGCGATGGAAAGAAATGGTGGAAAGCCGATCAAGGTCGTTGCAAATCTTCCTTATTATATTACCACACCGATCATCATGGGACTTTTTGAGAGCCATGTTCCGATCGACAGCATTACGGTCATGGTGCAGAAGGAAGTTGCAGACCGCATGCAGGTAGGACCGGGAACGAAAGATTACGGTGCACTGTCGTTAGCGGTGCAGTTTTATGCAAAACCGGAGATCGTTGCCAATGTTCCGCCAAACTGCTTTATGCCGCGCCCGAATGTCGGCAGTGCAGTGATCCGGCTGACCAGACACGAGGAGGTGCCGGTACAGGTGGATGATGAAAAACTGATGTTTCACATTATCCGGGCATCGTTTAACCAGAGAAGAAAAACACTGGCGAACGGATTGTCGAATGCGCCGCAGGTACATCTTTCCAAGGAAGAGATACAGGAGTGTATCGCAGAACTTGGCGAGCCGCTTACCATCCGGGGGGAGGCACTTACGTTAGAGCAGTTTGCAGCGCTTTCCAATATTATTGGAAACAGACAGAAAAAATAAAGTTGGAAATGAGGAGGAGAAGGCTATGGACGAAAATCAGAACATGAACAATGGACAACAGACTTACGGGGATCAGCAGTATAATGGAGGACAGCAGACCTATGGCAATCCGCAGTACAGCCAGAATAACTGGACACCGCAGGAGCATGGCCCGGTTTCAGATATTTTCTGCTATCTGTTACTGATCGTAATGCCGCTGCGTGAGATCATCAGCATGGTTGCGACATCATCTGTGTTTCAGGCAATGACTTATGACAGCATTATGGATGGCACTTATATGAATGTGATGTATAGTGGAAGTTATGTGATATTTTCTCTGCTCAATTATGCATTGCTTGCAGCATTCATTATTTTTGTTGTCATCGACATTGTAAAGATCAACAAGCAGAATTATAAAATACTTGGACTGATCCTGTTTGCAATCTTTTTAAAGCCTGGTTATTATGTATGGCGGGCACATCTTTTAAAACGCAAAATGGCGTTTCCAATCGTGTATACCGTACTTTATGCACTGCTGATCATGGCAGAGATCGGATTTGTAATGATGCAGGCATTTAGTCTGGTAATGAATGTGATGTAAAAAATCTGAATGAGAAGTCTCTCTGTTTCATATATTAAATGGACAGGGAGATTTTTTTATGGGAAAAAGACGAAGAAAACGTGCAGGTTTCTGGCTGAAAGGAATATGTCTGATATTACTGGTGCCGGTTTTTATCACAACACTGATGCAGCGAATGCGCCTGGAAAACCTCATTTATGGAAAGGAAGGGGCGCAGGAAGTACTGAACACAATAGACAGTGTAGAGGGTATGGAGAGGGAAGTCCGGGAGCATCAGGAAAATAAAAAAGATATCTTATCAGGACAGGCAGAGACACAAAGTGGAGACAGTAAGGATGAGGATGAAGAAACTGAGATGAAGGTCTTGCAGATCGTGGCGCAGGAGATCGGGATTGATAAATCAGCGGAAACGATCAAAGCACAATGTGTGATCGCCAGAACGAATCTGTATGATGCCATGCAGGCGGGGACGAAGGAACCGGAGAGCATGCCGCCGGATCAGCAGCAGGAGCTTTGGGGAGAAAATTTTGATAAAAATTATCAGAAACTGAAATCCTGTGTGGAAGCGACGGCGGGGGAGACACTCTTATATAACAGAACTTACATATATGCGGCATATCATGCGATCAGCAGTGGGCGGACACGCAGCATGTCAGAGTTATATGAAGATGCAGACATGCCATATCTTGTTACGGCAGAATGTCATGCGGACACCACGGCGGAAGGTTATCTTTCCGTGTTTTATTATGAAAAAGAGGAGTTCCTGGAAAAATGCCGTGCGGCATATCCTGATGCAGGGCTGACGGAACTGACACAGATTGAGATCGTAAGCCGCGATGCGGCAGAGTATGTGACAAAAATCAAAGTTGCGGGGGAAACATACGATGGAGAGCAGTTCCGCCATGCATTAGAGCTTCCATCTGCCTGCTTTACGATCACGGAAATAGACGATCATGTGCGTATCGTGGCAAGGGGCATGGGACATGGTTTTGGATTAAGCCAGAATACAGCAGAGAAACTTGCAAAAGAGGGATATGGTTATCGGGAGATTCTTGCTTATTTTTATAAGGGAGCAGTGATCGGGCAGGCCGGTAATTTATAGGAAAGAAATAAAAAAATAATCGTATAAACCATCCGGGATGTGGAAACACTATGGTTAAAAATAAATAATGGATGGTGAGAAATAATGAAAAAGAAAGGTTTTTTGGGGTACAGACAATATGTGATTGCGGGGCTGCTGATCGCTTTAGCGGCAGTTGGAACGACTGCGTTATACAGCAGCCGACAGGAAAAGGAACGGGAGCAGATGGAAGCCGAGCTTGCAGAAGAAATGCAGAAACAGGCAGATGATATTGCAGCAGAGGAGAGTTCGGAGCAGTCTGCCGAGGCATCTGCACTGGTTCCTCCAAAACAGTCTTTAAATGAAATGGAGAATGAACTGGATGATCCTGCCGTAACGGCGGAACTTGCAGAAGAAAATAATGCAGCGGAAACGGAAGAAACAGAAGCAGCACAGAGCATTCAGACGACAGGCAAAGCACAGACACTTCATTTTTCGGAGGAGCTGCTCTGGCCGATGGAGGGAAACGTGATCATCAATTACAGCATGGATTCCACGGTTTATTTCCCGACGCTTGACCAGTATAAATATAATCCGGCAGTGATCATTGCAGGTGAGGTCAATGATAAAGTCTATGCAGTTGCCAAAGGCCAGATTAAGAGTATTGAAAATGATGAGGTGACAGGCTGTACAGTTACGGTCGATCTGGGTGATGGCTATGAGGCAGTTTACGGACAGTTAAAGGAGCTGAATTTTGCAAAGGGAGATTATGTGGAGGCCGGACATGTATTAGGATATGTTGGAGAGCCGACGAAATACTTCACGGTAGAGGGAAGCAATCTGTATTTTGAACTTGATAAAGATGGCACACCCGTGGATCCGGTAGCATATTTCGAATAAAAGAAAAAGCATTCTTCCTTGAATAAGACACAGTTCTATTTTATAATAAAATGGCATTCTTTTTAGAGAGAAAACGTGAAAAGAAATGTCTGTTGTGGAATGAGAGGAGGCAGTGCACATGGAATACGACGGATATGATGAAATTGTCCGCGCATGGATACAGGGAGTGTACGACAGCCGGGGAAACGATGCAAAACGGACATTGAAGTTTTGTTATGATATTGAACAGTATGCAATGAAAAAAAATGATCCAAAGCTGCTTGGATTTGCATACTATTACAGTGCAGAGACTTATTATCTGTTAAATGAAAGTGAAAAGTTTTTTTTCTGCATCAGCAAAGGCGTATCTTATCTGAATGAATCAAATCAGTGGGAACTTGTGGCGCGTGCATATAATCTGATGGCAATTACGGCGATCAATCGGGGAAATGAGCCGATCGCACTTGACTATTATCTGACTGGATTGAATTTCTGTACGAAATATCAGTTAAAACAGGAAGAAACCATGATAGATATAAATCTTGGAAATTTATATTTATCCTGTGGACAATATTTAGAGGCACAGAGATATTTTGAAAATTGTGGACAGCATGTAAAGGATTTTGTGAAAGATGATAAAAATTACCGCCTGATCACCTGTGTTTATATAGGAATGGGAACCGGTTTTTTGTATCGCGATATGCCGGAGCGTGCAGCACATTATGCAGAGCTTGTCTCGGATGAGTGCGCGGGCCGTATTGATGGCATTGAACTGCTCAGTTTTCGCTGTTTTAAGGCACAGGTATGCCATGCAACCGGAAAGACGGCGGCGCGTGATGAATGCATCCGGTTGATCTGTGAGGAGATCAATGCAGATATTCCGATCATGGATATTTTTAGTGATCTTTATGAATTCAGCCAGCTTTTGCTTGAAATCGGAAATGATGATGCTTTTTTGCGGGTAATGGAAATTTTAGAGCCATTGACATGGCAGTCAAAGATCGTCAATCTTCAGAGGCAGATTATTTCCCTGAAAATTAAGTTTTACCGTATGCATAAGGATAATGATGCATATTTAGAGGCTGCGGGGCAGTATTACGAGTTGTCCGAGATCATGGAAAAAGAAAAACAGGCGATGATCGCAAATATGCTTGATGTGCGGGAATCTTTAGAGCGGGCGAACAAAAAAAGACGCGAGATGGAAGAAGCAAATATACGGCTTCTGGAAAAGTCAGAGACGGATGCACTGACGCGCCTGGCAAACCGGTTCCGCCTTAATGATTATCTGGATCAGGTATTTGAGAAGGCATTATCAGAGCAGACGCCGCTTGCCATGGAGATCCTGGATATCGATTATTTTAAGCAGTATAATGATAACTACGGACATCAGGCAGGGGATGAGTGCATTAAGCGGATCGCAAAGCAGCTTGAGCTGATGCAGAATGATATGATATTCTGTGCGAGATATGGAGGGGATGAGTTTATCATTCTCTATCAGAATATGACGGAGGAAGCGGTCAGACATGCGGCGGAGGGATTGCGGCAGCGGATCATTGATCTTGGAATCCAACATGCATATTCTAAGGCAATGCCTATCGTGACAATCTCACAGGGAATCTGTTATGATATTCCGAAAGATGATACAAAGAGCTGGGATTTTCTGCATGCGGCAGATGCGATGCTTTATCAGGTTAAGAAAAAATCCAGAAATGATCTTGCACTGGGACACTTAGCAGATGTGAGTGACAAATAAAACAGGAAACATTTTATGAATGCGGCATAGAATATAACAGATAGAAACAAAAATCCGCAATCGAGTTTTTCACACGGAAAACCGGAAGTAAAAAGTGATGCAGTAGAATGGATAATATACATGATTGTCGATTGCTTTTAAATAAGAAGTAACACCCAGACCAAAAATCGGCGACGATTTTGTCGAAAGATGAGGTTTGGGGTACATAATTCCCGAAAATCCGCAGTTGATGCGAACTGTTGCGCGGGGGAATTTCTTGACAAAAGTACGGGCACCGTGTTATCATTCAGACTGTTGCGCTTATGGGGGCTGTTGATCAGCCCCTTGTTTTACGCGCGCCAATGGCGCACGTTTCTATAGAAAGGAAATATATGGAAACAGTTAGATTCGATCAGTTAGATTTATATCCGCAGGTATTGCGTGCGATAGCAGAAATGGGATTTGAAGAGGCAACACCGATCCAGAGTCAGGCAATTCCGGTTGTGATGTCCGGTGTGGATGTCATTGGACAGGCACAGACAGGAACCGGAAAGACGGCATCATTTGGAATCCCGGTATTGCATAAAGTAGATCCGAATAATAAAAAAACACAGGTTATCATCTTATCACCGACAAGAGAGCTTGCCATCCAGGTGGCGGATGAGATCCGTAAACTTGCAAAATATATGCACGGTGTAAAGATCCTTCCGGTGTACGGCGGACAGGAGATCAGCCGTCAGATCAAGGCATTGAAGGGTGGGGCACAGATTATTATCGGTACACCGGGACGTGTTATGGATCATCTGCGCAGAAAGACGATCCGCTGTGAGGCAGTGAACACGATCGTACTTGATGAGGCAGACGAGATGTTAAACATGGGATTCCGTGAGGATATTGAGACGATCTTAGAGTATATCCCGGAGGAAGGACGTCAGACGGTGTTATTTTCTGCGACCATGCCAAAGCCGATCTTAGATATCACCAAGAAATACCAGCACGATGCCGTGACGATCAAAGTGGTAAAAAAAGAGCTGACCGTTCCGAATATTGAGCAGTATTACTATGATGTAAAGAGAAAAGACAAGATCGAAGTTTTGACCAGACTTCTTGATTATTATAATCCGAAACTCTCTCTGGTGTTCTGTAACACAAAACGCATGGTGGACGAACTGACTGAGGAACTGCAGGGACGCGGTTATTTTGCAGAGGGACTGCACGGAGATATGAAGCAGACACAGCGTGACCGTGTGATGCGCGGTTTCCGTACCGGAAAAACAGAGATCCTGATCGCGACCGATGTTGCAGCGAGAGGTATCGATGTGGATGATGTGGAAGCGGTATTCAATTATGATATTCCACAGGATGACGAATATTATGTTCATCGTATCGGAAGAACCGGACGTGCCGGAAGAACCGGACGTGCGTTTACTTTCGTCAAAGGCAAAGAAGTATATAAATTGAAAGATATCATGCGTTACTGCAAGACCAAGATCGTTGCAATGCCGATCCCGTCCACGGATGATGTGGCACAGATCAAGGCTGAGAAGGTCATGGAAGAAATCGGAAGAATTATCGACGAGGAAAATTTAAAAGATACGATCGATATCATCGAAAAGCAGATCAATGAATCCGATTATACCGCAATGGATATTGCTGCAGCATTCTTAAAACAGGCGTTGGGACAGATCAATCTTGACAATGACAGAGAGGACTCTTTTGATTTTGACAATACCGGAGCTGAAGAGGGCATGGTGCGTCTGTTTATCAACATCGGTAAAAAAGACCGCGTGAAACCGGGCGATATCTTAGGTGCGGTTGCAGGCGAATCCGGCATGCCGGGTAAACTTGTCGGAGCCATTGATATGTATGATAAATACACATTCGTGGAAGTGCCGAGAGAATACGGAAAAGAAGTTTTAGAAGCCATGAAAAATGCAAAGATCAAAGGCCGCTCCGTCAATATGGAACCGGCAAATCAGAAATAAAAGAGCAGTAAAAAATCCCGTGTGAGTATGATTTTTAAAATCAGTCTCATACGGGATTTTTTTGTAATGTTACTGTCCGATCTTGCTCACGATACTCCGGTTGATCTTCATTAAGAAAAATGCAGTTGCACCCACAGATACCAGTTCAGCGATCGGGAATGCCCACCATACCAGATTGACATTGCCGGACTGTGCTAACAGGTATGCTGCCGGAAGCAGGATCACCAACTGCCTTGCAATGGAAATGCACATACTGTAGACTGCTTTTCCAAGTGCCTGGAAAATACTACTGCAGGAGATTCCAAAGCCGGCAAGCAGGAAACTTAAACTGATGATACGCAGCGCAGGGACACCGATGGAAAGCATTGTGTCGGAAGCCTGAAACATGGAGAGAAGCTGCTTTGGAAAGAGCTGGAATAAAAGCAAGCCGACTGCCATGATGCTGACTGCATAAGCGACACAGTGTTTTAAAGTTTTTGTGACACGCTCTTTGTTTCTGGCACCGTAGTTGTATGCCATAACCGGGATGACACCGTTGTTTAAACCAAAAGCCGGCATAAATACGAAGCTCTGCAGTTTAAAATAAACGCCAAACACCGCGGTTGCCGTGGAGGAAAACGCGATCAGGATACGGTTCATACCGTAGTTCATCACGGAACCGATCGCCTGCATTACAATAGAGGGAACACCGATCACATAAATCTGTCCGATAATAATTTTGTCCGGGCGGAAATGGTGCAGGTCAATCTGTACTTCCTTATTTTTTGTGTGGTTTAAAACAACTGCCAGAATACCGGCAATCATCTGTCCGATGACGGTTGCAGCAGCAGCACCGGAAATGCCCATTTTCGGGAGACCAAACAGACCAAAGATGAGAACCGGATCGAGAGCGATATTGATGATCGCACCGACACCCTGTGTATACATGGTATAAATGGTTTTTCCGGTTGCCTGCAGCATACGCTCAAACATAAGCTGCGTAAAAATACCGAAAGAAAGACAGCAGCAGATCGTCAGATACTGTTTTCCATAAACGATGATCTCTTCAATATCTGTCTGGCTGCGGAAAAACGGTTCTGCAAAAAACAGACCGATGATCAGAAAGAGCAGATAGCTGACAAGAATTAAAAATACAGCATTTTCTGCGACCTTATTTACTTTTTCGGTATCCTTTTCTCCCAGGGAGCGCGCTAAAAGCGCATTTACGCCGACGGCAGTTCCGACACCGACAGCAATCATAAGGTTCTGGATCGGGAAAGCCATAGACACTGCGGTCAGGGCATTTTCGCTGATCATGGCAACAAAAATACTGTCGACAATATTATAGAGCGCCTGAACGAGCATGGAGATCATGATCGGCAGGGACATTGAGATAATGAGTTTGTCAATCGGCATGACGCCCATTTTATTTTCTTCCATAAATCCTCCTTTGTTTAACCTTTGTGTAAAAAATTCCATAATTTACTCCCGGAAAATAAAAACTTCCGGGAGCACTACCTTTCTATATTAGCATTCCTTTTATCCGAATACAAGGTACAACTTCATCAAATCTTAATGTTTTGACTGATTGGAAATTCATAATTATTCCGTTACAATAAAAGCATGATCATAAAGAGACAGGTTTATGTAAAAATCTATCAAAAACCTGCGGAAAAGGGGAAAACATGTACAGTATACTGGTGTGCGATGATGAGAAAGACATTGTTTCAGCATTAAAAATCTATCTGATGGCGGACGGTTATCAGGTATTTGAGGCATATAACGGAAAAGAGGCGCTTGAGGTGTTAAAGGAACAGGATATTCATCTGGTACTGATGGATATTATGATGCCGGAGATGGATGGGATTGCAGCGATGGTGAAAATCCGTGAGACGAGCAATGTTCCGGTTATTTTACTGACAGCAAAAAGTGAGGATACGGATAAAGTGTTAGGGCTGACCGTCGGGGCGGACGATTATATCACCAAACCGTTTAATCCGATTGAAGTGCAGGCGCGCGTCAAATCACAGCTCAGACGCTATATGCAGCTCGGAGGCGGAGCTATCAGAAAAGATGTTCTCTCGATCGGCGGGATCGAACTTGACGACCGCAGCAAAGAGGTGTCGCTTGACGGCGAAAAGATTTCTCTGACACGCACGGAATACGATATTTTAAAACTTCTGATGGAGCATCCCGGAGAGGTGTTTTCCCCGAACCAGATTTACGAACAGGTATGGCAGGATAATCCCTACGGAACGGAGAATACGGTGGCGGTACATATCAGGCATCTGCGGGAAAAAGTGGAGTATAACCCGGCAGAACCGCGGTATTTGAAAGTTGTGTGGGGACGCGGTTATAAAATGGAAGGACAGGTGTGAGAAAAGTGAAAAATTGGAGAGGATCGACAGCGGCAAAGATCATTGCCTGGATCGCGCTCAGTGCCAGTGCACTGTGTTTTGTGTTCAGCGCGGTGGGTGTGATCTTTATGTTTGATGAAGGAATCTATAGAAATTCAAAGGATGAAACAAGAAAGCAGTGGTTTGAAAATGTTTCCTATGAATATGGTCTGTCCGCGGTGGATGATGTAAGGCGGGAACAGCCGGCAGGTTCTGTAGAAAGCAAATATTTTAAATATGGTATTATCAAAGCAGACAGTCTCGAGGGGATTGACCTGAATGATGAAAAATCGTATGCGGAACGCAACTTTTCGGATAAGATCAGTCTGGAAGATGTGTATACAAACAGTGTGGAATTATCGGACGAAGATCAGATTGTATACACAAATGGAAATTTCCTGACCGGCGGCGGTGTGCAGCTCATGTATTCTGGGGATAATTCGTGGGTGAGCGTTTATGCGGACCGGGTCTGCTATGATGAGGCAAAAGGTGTTTTTGTTTATCTGGCGGGAAATGAGTATTATCCGGTGCAGACGATTGAGACGGACATAGACGGATATGGAAGCGCAGTTTTTACTTATGATACCGAGAGAAAAATGTATCTGTTTGAACACACAGACGGGACAGGAGATGCTGCTTCTGCGGAAAGAACGGTTACAGATGAGACATTGACCGATGCTGTTTCTGTGGAAAGAATGGCTGCAGATGTGGCATTGACCGATGCTGCGGACGGGGATACAGTAGCAGAATCAACCGAAGAGCCACTGACGGATGTCACAGACAGCGGCATGGATGATATTGCAAATGGAGAATACGTCACGTTTGACATGTTTGATGGCACGCGCATGGATGTAAATCACTGGGGAAATGTGTTATTAGACGGAGTCCGGGAGATATCCATGGATGAGATCGACCGGGTGGACTCATCTGAAAAAAACAAAGAAGATGCCAGCGTTTCGTATACAACACACGAGGATTATTATCTTGACAGCAACTATACACTCTGGGTAAACATGGGGAACACATCACCGAAAACCACTTATCAGATGGTTGTGATCCTGCCGCAGAATGTTGGGACAGACTGGAACAGTACGGACTTGTACGTACAGGCAAATACCCTGCTGAATTTTGTATACAGCATGCGTTACACGGCGCTAGTCACAATGTTTGTAAGTTTTATCATCGGAGCAGCAGCCTTTGTATTTCTGATGTGTGCGGCGGGGCACCGGAATGGAACGGATGAGATCGTTACGACTGTCTGGGATCATCTGTGGCTGGATGTTTTTGCAGTGGGGGCTGTGCTGGCAGAGGTATTTGTTTTCTATGTGGCAGCGATATTCCTGATAAATGTCGATGTTGCGTATCTGCCGTTTATCTTATTTGTTACTGCAGTTGCAACCCTTTGCATGGGATGGCTGTTGTTACTGTTTTTATTAAGTTTTTCCGTGCGGGTAAAATTGGGAAAATGGTGGAGACATACCCTGTGTTACCAGCTTTTCCGTAAAATCGGACAGTTCGCCCGGATGATCTGGGAAAATATCGGGTTTCTCTGGAAAGTGATCCTGGTCATGCTGGTACTTGCATTTTTTGAGGGCATAGGGGTATTGATGTTTTTTAATTCAGACATAGCCCTTTTACTCTGGCTGTTAGAAAAACTGGTTTTATATCCGCTGGTCCTGTGGTACTGTGTGCAGTTGAACCAGTTAAAGAACGGAACGGAAAAAATTGCAGGCGGTGAGCCGGGCTATCAGATCAGTACAAAGCGTATGACCGGTATATTTAAGGAACAGGGAGAACAGATCAACCATATCAGCGACGGCATGACACATGCGATCGAGGAGCGGATGAAGAGTGAGCGTTTCAAGACAGAACTGATCACAAATGTTTCCCATGATATCAAGACTCCGCTGACATCGATCATCAACTATGTGGATCTGCTGGAAAAAGAAGATCTGCACAACGAGACAGCGCAGGAGTATTTAGAGGTGTTAGAACGTCAGTCGAGCCGCTTGAAAAAGCTGATCGAAGACCTGATCGAGGCGTCCAAAGCATCAACCGGAAATCTTCCGGTACATTTAGAGCGGTTAGAAGCCGGGATATTCATGACGCAGACGGTCGGGGAATTTGAGGAAAAGACAAAAGCGGCAGGACTTGATCTTGTGATCGAGAAGCCGGAGACGCCGGTCTATATCATGGCGGACAGCAGACATTTCTGGCGTGTGATCGATAATCTGATGAATAATATCTGCAAATATGCCCAGAGTGGGACGCGTGTCTACATCAATCTTGAAGTAAAAGAGGCACAGGTGTCTATCACCTTCCGCAATACGTCAAAATACCCGCTCAATATCAGCAGTGATGAACTGATGGAACGTTTTGTGCGGGGCGATGCATCCAGAAATACGGAAGGAAGCGGACTCGGACTTTCTATCGCAAACAGCCTGATGGATCTTATGGGTGGTACATTCCGTCTGTATGTGGACGGAGATCTGTTTAAGGTCGTGCTCGGGTTTGCCGAGACAGCAGAGAAAGAAACAAAAGAAAAAATCGAAGAACTGTAATTGTTGGAAGTTGCACTACAGGTGTGAACCAATAACCCAAAAGCATGGTTGTCCAGAGGGATGCCATGCTTTTTTCATTCATAGGAAATTACGTCCTATGAATGAAAAAGCCCTCCGGGCGGGATGCGCACTTCGCATTCCAAATCGGCAAAATCTGCTGCCACCACTGTATCATACGGCATTTTCAGTTCAGAAAATGCCTGCCTGTGAACAGTAACCACAAGCGACTCCTTGTTCCTGTGCGGCGAAAAGCAGATTGTGAAAAGGAAAATTGGAGGGTATAATATGTAGGGAAAAGGGAGAGCAGCTTATGAAACAGATAAAACAAAAGTGGTTGTAAAATAATCAGTTGAATCAAGTGGCAATAGTATAAAAAATAAAATTTTTTACATATAGAAATGGAGCTTTTATGGATAACAATAAAATCGATGAGGGATTACAGGGAAATGAGAAAATAGAAACCGCAATCGCGGCACTGCAGCAGGAGGCAAGCGAAGAGATGTTAGCGCATACCCTGACAGTGATACGCAGACGCATGAAAGAGGGCGGTCAGTTTATCATAGCGGTGGAACCGCCGACGGGTGGCGGTCAGATGCAGATACAGGCAGTGCAGACGCCGGACGGCAATAGCTGGTGGGCGGCATTTACCAGTTTTGAGGAAGAATTAAAGGGAAGCGGGAGTGTAATGTCTACATTTTTAACGGGGATAGAGCAGGCATTCCGCGCGGTACTTGCCGCAGAAGAGACAAAGGGAATTATCGTGAACCCGTGGAACCGGACGATCATGCTGGATAAAAACCTGATACGGATCATACTTGGGGAACCGGCATAAAGTATATATATTGATTTTCAAACGAAAAGGATAGACAGCTGACAACTGTCTATCCTATGAAATGCTTATTGTCTATGCGGTTTAAAGATTAACCGAAGTATCTGTTCAACAGTCCTTCAAATGCTTTTCCGTGTCTAGCCTCATCGCGTGCCATCTCATGAACGGTATCATGGATTGCATCAAGGTTTGCAGCTTTTGCACGTTTTGCAAGATCAGTTTTTCCTGCTGTTGCACCGTTCTCAGCGTCAACTCTCATCTGAAGGTTCTTTTTGGTGCTGTCTGTTACAACTTCACCGAGCAGTTCTGCGAATTTTGCAGCGTGTTCTGCCTCTTCCCATGCAGCTTTCTCATAGTAGGAACCAACTTCCGGGTAACCTTCACGGTAAGCAACACGAGCCATTGCAAGATACATACCAACCTCAGAGCACTCACCCTCGAAGTTTGCTCTTAAATCGGATACGATATCCTCACTTACTCCTTTTGCAACACCAACTACGTGCTCAGCAGCCCATACTTTCTCACCTTCCTGCAATTTGAACTTTTCAGCCGGAGCTTTACATACCGGGCAGATCTCCGGAGCTGCATCGCCTTCATAAACATAACCACATACTGTACATACATACTTTGCCATAATTTTAATCTCCTTTTCTTTGAAAAATGTTATTTGTCCGCTGTAATAGATTTCCCCGCTTATTTGAAATCTATTACTGTGTGCTTTAAATTGATATCAGTAACTATTACTGATTCTAAATGAAAAACTTCTTTTTGTCAACATTATTTTATGTTATTTTAGAAGTTTTTTGGGGAAAAATGATCAGGAAGTCTGTCTTTTGGCTTTACAGGAAGAGCATTTTCCGTAAAAATAAGTCACATGTCCTTCAATCTCACCGTCAAAGTCCTGTGCGGCAAGAACATTGATATGATCCAGTCCCGTTACATTTAAATCCAGAACGCTCCCGCATTCCTTGCAGATAAAATGGTAATGCGGCTTTGGATTACCGTCAAAACGATCAGGTCCAATTCCGGTGGACAGTTTCTGGATCTCACCGATATCTGCCAGTAATGACAGATTGCGGTATACCGTACCGAGACTGATATTCGGAAATTCTTCCTTGATATTCATATAGACGGTCTCTGCGGTAGGGTGGTCATAACGCGAGATGAGAAACTTCTTGATGGATTCCCGCTGCTTACTTCGTTTCAGCATATTACCATCCTTTCTTGATAATAGTAATTGTTACTAAAATTATTATATAATCACAGAGAAAAAATGTCAAGATGAAGATGGTTTGGTTTTTCATTTTAATCTTTGATAAACGAATGCTTTGTGGTATATTGGAATATAGCTTTGACAATAAATGGCAGTGTAAGGGAGAAGCAGTTTGAAAGTAAAGACAATTTTGAGCAGGATATATTATATCATAGTGGCAGTGTGTGTCTTTCTGCATGTTGTTATTTTATCATTGAGTTTTTTTGACAACAAACATCAGGAAAAATATTGCCGCAGCATTATTCCGGACAGGGAATACCAGACAGATGAGGATAACCGCAGGTTTGTATTTTCTGCACAGAAGATAAAGGATGGAGGGGACTGTCTGCGTTTTTATACGGCGCATATGGAAGTCAGTGTGTACGCTGATGACACGCTGATCTATCATGTCGGACAGCAGCAGGCAATGCCAAAGGTGTCACCCGGAGTTATGTGGAATTATGTCGGGATACCATCCGGGGCAGAACAGATCCAGGTTATGATCCGTGCGGTCTATCCGGAGGTCAGACAAAAGCAAATTGATTTTTCAATCGGCGGGTATACCCAGATGTATAGCGGAATGTTGTACAGATCCATGCCGGTAACATTTATCTGTCTGCTAGAGATATTATTGGGTTTCTTCATGGTACTGTGGTGGCTGATCGCACGGACCAGAATGAAAATGAAGCAGACTCTGCTGCATTTTGGCACTTTTTCCTTTCTGACCGGAACTTGGGCACTGAACGAGACAGATGCCGCACTTCTGATCCTGTTTCCGGTCAGAGTTGAGATCGTATTCGTATCAGCGGTAGCCCTGATACTCATGGTGCCTTCCTTTGTGTGGTTTACCAAGGGATTCTTTGATATTGAGGACAAGTGGGGATCAGATATTATCTGCACGCTGGCATATCTGAATCTGGCGGTACAGCTTATATTGCAGCTTGCCGGGATCCGAGGCTTCCGGCAGATGTACACGGTCACACATGTCCTGTTGGGGATAACGCTGCTTTATACGATAGTCATGCTGATTTCTGAGTATAGAAAAACGAAGGTACACCGTCATCTGTGGGTTGTTGTGGTTGGTGGGTTTATTCTTCTGGGAACGCTTGTGGCAGATCTGCTGCACTTTTATTACGGATCATTTCAGACAAGTATATATGACATATATGGTGTTTTTATCTATATCATTATTTTTGCGGTCGAAGTATGCAGACAAGTGGCAGAGCAGGTGGATGCAGGGCAGAAGCTGCAGCTCTATGAAGAACTTGCAACCAAAGATATGCTGACGAAACTCTATAACCGGAATGCATATGATGAATGGATCAAGGTAAACAGGCAGCCGAAGAAGGCGAAGATTGTTGTTTTTGACCTTAACAATTTAAAACAGTGCAATGATACGATGGGGCACGCAGCCGGAGACGCATATATCCAAAATGCTGCGGGGATCATATTGCATGTGTTTGGAAATTGTGGAAATTGTTACCGGATCGGTGGAGATGAATTCTGCGTTGTGATCTATGGGAATGATCCTTCAGATATGGAAGAGTTATTCCGGCAGATGAAGCAGGAACAGGATGAGTTTAATTCGAAAAACGCAATACCACAGATACAGATTGCCTATGGCTATGCGGAGTTTGACCCGGAAACAGACCGGGATATCGAGGATACCAGATCCCGTGCAGATGACAAAATGTATCAAAAGAAGAGAGAAATAAAAGCGGGATACCAATGAAAATGAAAGGACAGAGTAAGTAGTTATATTTAGACCGTCAGGCAATGGATGTTATCGTTTATGTTCTAATTTATAAAAAAACGGAATACAAATAGAAGAAAACAAAAACAGAGATGAGAGATTGCCTATGGCAGGAATGAAACGGTTTATTGCATATATATATGGGTATGAAAATGCAAAAAAGGCAGGCAATACGGGATTTGCCAGGATCGAGCTGCGGGGAGAAGAGTGCAGGCTTGAAATCCATCTGCGTAGTGTCTATGCTGCGCAGACGCACTGCAGGGTTTATCTGTTTCGCAAACAGGGTAATCAGATGGAGGGAAGCCTGATCGGAGAAATGGACGTCCGCAATGGTGCTGGAGATTTTGCCACAGCAATGAAAATAATGCATATACCGACATCATCACTCAGTTTTTTTGAGATGGACGGGATTTTTTTGTGCAGCGAAGATGGACGTATTTTCATGAGCCGCTGGACGGAGGGGGAGCCGCTTACCGTGGATATGGAGCACTTTGGGGAGTGGAGAGAAAGCCAGCCAGAGGAACCGCCGGTGGAAGAAGAGGTGTATACAAAAGAAGACCTGCATAAAAGAGAAGATATGCATGCAAGAGAAGATGTGCATAAAACGGAAAATATCATATCAGAAACAGAAAACAAGCCTGTGTCAGGTAAAACACCTGTGCCGGACAGTATGAAAAAGCAACAGAAAAACAGAAAACAGACCACCCAGCCGGCACAGAAATATGACAGTGAGCTCGCTGCGACAGAACTCCCCGCGCGCAATTTCTTTCCACAGTACCAGTGGACGGACATCTGGGAGCAGTTTTTAAAAAGCCATCCGGCAAACACGCCGTTCTCAGAAAAAAATATTACCTGTATCAAAATCGAACTAAAAGATATTCGTGAACTCCCGAAAAAATACTGGTATCTCGGAAATAACAGTTTTCTGTTACATGGATTTTTTAATTACCGGTATCTGGTGATTGGAAAAATAGAAGAAGATACACAAAACAGATGGTTTTTAGGGGTGCCTGGCATTTATCAGAATCAGGAGCGTGTCATGGCGATCATCTTTGGATTCCCGGAATTTATGCCGGAGCAGGTTGAAAACCGGTTTGGCTGCTGGTATCGTTTTTTTGAAGAATAACTGTCTGACAAAATGGAGACGTTTTTGACAGGGGCTGTGCATAAAAAATGCAGCTGTTAATTGTCGGTGGAAGGGTTGAGATACGCGTAGCGCAGATGATCTGCCCATCGGTTCTGGATAAAAAAACAGCCGCGTTCTACACCTTCATACTGAAAACCGAGCGATTCCAAAAGGTAGATGGAAGGCTTGTTTTCCGGCATAACACGTGCGAATACACGATGAAGATGAAGGTCGTAAAAGGCAAGTGACATGACTTTTTTAATCGCTTCTGAGGCATAGCCCATGCGCCGGAATGCTGCGTCAAATTTATAGCCGATCTCTGTGCAGGAATATGCTGCAAAGCGGATGTCGTGCAGGCATACGGTTCCGATGATCATTTGCGGATCATCCTTCCGGAAAACATAGAAACGGATACACTGTTGTTTTAATGCGAGATCCCATTCACACTTTAAAACTGCCTGCTGGTAGGATGCGGTATAAAAGTTGGCAGGTCTTGTCGGTTCGTAGGCTTCAAAACTTTCACGATTGCGGTTCTGAAAATTTAAAACCGCATTTGCATAATTCGGTGTTAAGACTTTTAAGATCAGCCGGTCTGTCTGAGATTCATATTTTAAAGAAGCGTTTTTCCACTGCATCAGGCAAGATGCCTCCTTCTCGACAAAAATGAAAAAATGCGGTACAATACTGCATACTATATAGTATAACATTTCGGGGAAACTGTCCATGAATCAGGATGAAAAATACATGAAAGCGGCGATACGGCAGGCAAAAAAAGCATATGCATTGGATGAGGTGCCGATCGGCTGTGTGATCGTGCAGAACGATAAGATCATTGCGCGTGGATATAATAGAAGAAATACAGAAGGCAACACATTAGCGCATGCGGAACTGACCGCAATCCGCAAAGCGAGTAAGAAAACCGGTGACTGGCGGTTAGAGGACTGCACGATGTATGTGACGTTAGAGCCATGTCAGATGTGTGCAGGTGCGATCGTTCAGAGCCGGATGAAAAAAGTGGTGATCGGAAGCATGAATCCCAAAGCCGGATGCGCCGGCTCGGTATTAAATCTGCTCCAGATGCAGCAGTTTAACCACCAGGTCGAGATAGAAAAGGGTGTGCTTGGGGAAGAGTGTTCGGCAATGCTTTCCACATTTTTTAAAGAACTTCGCCAGAAAAAGAAGTCTTAAGCGCGTATCTGGCTTGACAATACAGGGCGAAATAGGCTATACTTAAATCTCCGAGCAGCCGGGGTGGCAGCGGTACCCTGAACCAGCAATCCGCTATAGCTGGGGTGATGCCGAACGGAGGGTTGTCAGATTGTGGAGCTGCCCTTCATAAGTGGCGTTGAAGTTTGGGTCTTACGCAACAGGAATCTGTGAACCGGGTCAGGTCAGGAATGGAGCAGCCCTAAGCAGAAGCTCTTGTGTGCCGTAAGGGTGCCTGGGCCGAGTTAACTGTGGAGGTAACGTCTGTGGTCTGGATTCGATGGGAGGCGCTCGGTTTTGTATATCTAAAATTGACCATATATCAGGATGAAAGGAATTACAGTGGACAAACTCAGAAAAAGACTGTATCAGGTAAGTGAAGGTTTAGAACTCATCATAGCGTTAGTTGCTGTGGTTGGTGTGGTCATAGCGGCGGTAAATCTTTTCCCTGAACTTCTGGTATACTGGCAGAACCGGACGAATGGGGAGGCATTTCTTATTTTTCTCGATGCTGTGTTTGACGTCGTGATCGGGGTAGAGTTTATCAAGATGCTCTGCAAACCAAGTTCACAGAATATCATGGAGGTTTTGATCTTTCTGATTGCCCGTCATATGATCGTACAGAAAACGTCAGCATTAGAAGACCTGTTATCCGTAGTCAGCATCGGAATTTTATTCTTTTTCCGCAGATTCATGCTCGCAACCAAACCGGATAAGGAACAGCATGTGCCGGAACTGTTAGGTGCAATCAGACATTCAGGGAATAAGCAGGAGAAAGAAACAAAAGATAATGAACAGTAAATTTGTCACAGACAACAGAAAATTATATGGAAAAGGTACCGTATATCAGACGCATGATCCGGGGATCAGGTCTCTGGTATACGGTACCTTTTGTATAAAGAAAAATACAATTTACGTTAATTTTTTCACAAAGATACTGACAGTATATCAAAGTTGAGAGAATATGTCAAATAAAACTGCATTTATTTGAATACAAATATTGAATTTCGAAAAAACTGCTATATAATGAAAACATGATATGCGCTGGTAGAGAGCGCCAATTACAATTTATAAAAAGTGAGGAATTAATCATGTTTGGATTTGGACAACTGATCGACATCTTAAAAAAAGATCCTAAGAAAATCGTGTTTACAGAGGGCGATGATCCTCGTATTTTAGAGGCAGCTTCCCGCCTGTTAGCAGGAACATTCCTTCATCCGATCTTAATCGGTAATCCGGATAAAATTGCTGCTGAAGCGGAAGAGTGCGGTTTTAATATCCGTGGAGCAGAGATCATTGATCCGACTAATTATGACAGAATGGATGAGATGGTAGATTTATTCTGTGAACTTCGTAAGAGCAAAGGTGTGACACCGGAGCAGGCAAGAGGTATTCTTTCCCAGGCAAACTACTTCGGAACCATGCTTGTAAAAATGGGCGTTGCTGATGCACTTCTCGGTGGAGCAACCTATTCAACAGCAGATACCGTACGTCCGGCATTACAGCTGATCAAGACAAAACCGGGCAACACAATCGTATCTTCCTGCTTTATCATGGTACGTCCTGCAGCTACCGGTGAGAACGAAGTTCTTGCAATGGGTGACTGTGCAATCAACATCCATCCGACAGAGGATGAGTTAGTTGAGATCGCAGGTGAGACAGCACAGTGTGCAAAGATTTTCGGTGTTGATCCGAAGGTTGCATTCTTAAGCTACTCTACACTTGGTTCTGGTAAAGGTGAGGATGTAGATAAGATGCGTAATGCTGCAGCCAAAGCCAAAGCAAAATATCCGGATCTTCCAATCGAGGGAGAACTTCAGTTCGATGCAGCAGTTTCTCCTCGTGTAGCACGTACCAAATGCCCGGGCAACCCGGTTGCAGGTCATGCAAACACATTTATCTTCCCGGAGATCAGTGCCGGAAACATCGGTTACAAGATCGCACAGCGTCTTGGTAATTTCGAGGCTTATGGTCCGATCTTACTTGGATTAAATGCTCCGATCAACGATCTGTCCCGTGGATGTAATGCAGCAGAAGTTTATTCTATGGCTATCATCACTGCAGCACTTGCATAAGACGGATGATTGGAACTGTTGGTACGGGTAGAATTTTCCGTGCATGACAGTACGTTTTAAATACAAAACAAATATGACAGAATAAAAACGTGGCATGGCGTAAAGCTATGCCACGTTTTGTGTGGAAACACATGTGAAAAATTGAATTTTCTACATGTAGGAATGTGCTTATGTTCAAATTTGTTATACAGAAAGACTGTGCAGGAATGTACTTATGCTCAAATTTGTGATACAAAAAGACTGTGCAGAAATGAGGATTAATATGGAACAACCGATTTTTACAAGAGAGGATTTGAAAAAACTGATCATACCGCTGATCATAGAGCAGATGCTGGCTTTAAGCATCGGTCTGTTTGATACCCTGATGGTGTCTTCCTGTGGAGAGGCTTCCGTTTCCGGTGTATCACTCGTAGACAGCATCAGTGTGTTATTGATTCAGATACTGTCGGCACTTGCGACAGGCGGGGCCGTTGTGTGCAGCCAGTATCTCGGTAAAAAGATGCCGGAGAAAGCAAAACTTTCTGCGGGACAGCTGATGTTTATCATGCTCACATCATCCGGAACAGTAATGATTCTGGTATTATTTTTACATCGTTTTTTATTGCGTACAATTTTCGGACAGATTGAAGCAGATGTGATGGATGCGGCTCAGATTTATTTTTTGATCTCGGCGATATCTTATCCGTTTCTCGGTGTGTATAACGCCGGGGCGGCACTTTTCCGAAGTATTGGAAACAGTAAGATCAGTATGTACACCAGCCTTGTCATGAATGTGATTAACATTGGCGGCAATGCGATCCTGATTTATGGTGCTGGAATCGGTGTAATGGGAGCAGCGCTTGCGACACTGATCGCAAGAATGGTGTCTGCACTTGTCATGGTCGTGTTATTATCGAAAAAAGATAATCCGCTCTGCATCGCGACACCGGGCTGTATGCGTCCACAGAAAGATGTGATCGGAAAAATCTTAAAGATCGGTATTCCAAGCGGTATTGAAAATGGGATGTTTCAGATCGGTAAACTTCTGGTGTCAAGCCTGACGGCAACGTTTGGAACGGCTGCGATCGCCGCAAATGCCGTGGCAAACAGTATTGCCGGGTTTGCCAATATTCCGGGGATTGCGATCGGGCTTGCGATGGTGACAGTGATCGGACGCTGCATTGGTGCCGGGGAAAAAGAGCAGGCGAAATGGTACAGCAGAAAACTGTTAGGGCTTGCATATGGAGGTATGTGTTTGACCGACATAACGTTATTGATTCTGGTCCGTCCACTGGTTGGCTGTTTTTCATTGTCCGGCGAGGCGTTTGCAATCACGGTGCAGCTTTTGCAGACTTTTTCCATCTGTGCCATGCTCATCTGGCCGCTCAGTTTTGCGCTTCCGAACGTTTTGCGTGCAGCGGGGGATGCGAAATATACCATGGAAGTCAGCGTGTTTTCCATGTGGGTATTCCGTGTTGCAAGCAGCTATTTCTTTGCAGGAACGTTGAAAATGGGCGTGCTTGGCGTATGGATTGGAATGTATGTGGACTGGGTGTTCCGTTCGCTTTTATTTGTAATACGGTATAAACGTGGAAAATGGCTGAATAAGCGGGTGGTATAGGAAAACGCTGGAACAGCAAAAATATGAAATGACAGATGAATGTAAAATGTTAGACAATATACAAAAAATACACAAACTATCAGAAAAAATGTGGATAACTCTGTGGATAATGTGGATAAGAGTGCATAATAGTGGAAAACCATATAGTTGTTGCACAATTATAAATTATATGTAAAATAAAAGAAAAATATACATAAACATAAAAAAGAGGCATATTGCAGCCAGCCCAGCTGGTTTCTGCAATATGCCTCTTTAGCATGTGATCTACTTCTCCGGGTGGATATCGATCATACGCTCGATCAGTTCTACGGATTCTTCGATACCGTAGCATGCACTGTTGATACAAAGATCATAGTTTACGGCATCGCCCCATTTACGTCCGGTATAAAAATGATAGTACTGCTCATGTCCTTTATCAATCTTTTTCAAACGGCGGACGGCTTCCTTGAGTGGAAGATTGTTTACCTCCATCATACGGCGCACACGCTGTTCAAACGGAGCGGTGATGAAGATACTGATGTGCGGGATACGGTTGTTTGTCAGAATCACATCCGCACAGCGGCCCATTACGATAAAGTCTTCTTTTTTTGCCATTTCCACGATCAGATCGCTCTGGTTGAAAAATACGGCATCTTTCTTCGGCAGGCCGTGATAACGGCTGAAATCTTTTAAGAAACGTTTTGCACTGGTATCATGTTTTGCAACCTGATCAAGTTTTGATGTAAAGCTGTCACGGTCTGTGACGGAATCTTTTTCTGCCTCTAAACGCTCTAATACACGGTTGAAAATTTCAACATCGTAGTAGTTGATCTTTAATGCATCCGCAAGCGCGAAACCAATATCCGTACCGGCGCTTCCGTGTGTTCTTCCGATGCAGATGATCAGATGATCGTCTTTGGAAAACTTCTGGTGCAGGTTGGATGTATTTAAGGAAGCAAGGTTCTGGTCAAGGATATCAACCGAACCAAAACTTTCCGGCAGTTCTGCGATCTGATGTAAAATCTCATTGTACTCGTGCATCATACGGCTGCGATCCTCTTTGTTACGGATCGTACGCGCCATATTACCGATTAAAGCGATCTCACTGCGGAGCAGATGTCCCTGTGGATGTGTAGAGATCAGGGTTGTCAGGTTACGAATACTTGTTTCTTTGTCGCCGGTAAAAGTGCGTCCAAGGGAAGAACCTACCAGACGGTAAACTTCACTGTCGAGATCATAAATGCGGGTAGCAAGTGCCCGTGATGTTTCGATATTATTTTCCATTGTGAAATCCCCCCTTTATAAAAAGAATACCAGAGTGTCAATGATAAACACCGGAACTAAAGATACGATTGACCATAATAAGTATCCGAAGAAAGATGGCATACGCACACCGTTTTCGTCAGAGATGGATTTTACCATAAAGTTTGGTGCATTTCCGATATAAGTGTTTGCACCCATGAATACGGCACCACAGGAAATCGCGGTAAGCATTTTGACCGGAATCGTTCCGACCGTGGTTGCAATACCCTGTGTGAAACCAAGTGTACCTGCAGTTGTCAGGAATACCAGATAGGTCGGTGTGTTATCAAGGAAACTGGAAAGTGCACCGGTTGCCCAGAACATCTCAAGCGGTTTGGAAAGACCAAGCTCCGGTCCCATGGATTTCAGAAGCATCAGTGCCGGCTGCATGGTAATAAAGATACCGATGAAAAGAACGGCAACTTCTTTGATCGCACCCCAGGTAAAGTGGTTACTGGTACGGATCTGAGAGTCTGTTGTTTTAAAAGATAATAAAGCGGCAAGCAGGATGATGGCAACCTCAATAATAGAAGGAAAACCAAGTGTCACCTCACGGAATACACGGATACCGCGAACGTTTCCGGCTGCATCCTGAAATGCTGCAAGGTTCGGAAGAGTTCCACTTAAAATAACAGCAGCAACGATCATAATAAGGAAAATAATGTTGTGCAGACCATCGATCTTTAATGTGGTACCGGCTTTGCTGATATCCGGTTTTCTGCCGTTTGCAATATCTTTGCGGTAATTGTGACGGTCTAAGAGATAGAATACAGTCAGTAAAATTACCATATTAAAGATTAAGATCGGGAACAGATGCAGGCTCCAGAAGAACGGAACACCACGCATAAATCCCATTAAAAGTGGCGGATCACCGATCGGGGTTAAGCATCCTCCCATATTCGAGATCAGGAAGATAAAAAATACCATAATGTGACTCTTGTGCTGACGCCAGGAGTTCATCTTGATCATCGGACGTACCATTAACATACTGGCACCGGTTGTACCGATACAGCTGGAAAGTAAGGTACCGATCGCAAGGAAGATTACGTTGACGCGCGGGGAACCTGCGAGATCGCCTTCTAAAGTGATGTTACCGGCAACACAGAACAGACCAAATAACAGGACGATAAAAGTCAGGTAATCGTTTAAAATACACTCAAGTACTGTTTCGACCGCATCTCCGGCACTATAGGTCACTGCAAACGGAATGATAAATAACAGGGACCATACGGCTACGGCAAGCGGCTGGTTTTTCTCCCACCATTCCGGTTTTACAAGCGGAAGTACTGCGATACAGAGTAACAGACCGGCAAATGGGATACAAAGCCATATCGGAACTGTTGCAGTACTGCTTTCGCCGGATTCTGCTGCGAGAATCGTTAGCGGTGTGAAAAGCAGCATAGTTGCAATGCTTCCACAAAGAGCAAGTAACTTTTTCATAAAATCAGCCTCCAAATTCTATGATATATAAATCCATATCATTATTTGTTGATTGCAAAAAAATGTCAATAAATAGTCTTTTTGCAAGGTTAAATCTTAACACAATCTGAACCTTTTTTCTACCAGAAAATAAAAAAAACATAAAAACAATAAAAAAAATACAAATTGCATTACGACCTTTAAAAAAGCATATACATATGGTATAGTGGATTCTGACAAGTTTATATCATGTACGATAAAGATGTTCCTTGTCTACGGGGTATGGCGTAGTTTGGTAGCGCGCACGGCTGGGGGCCGTGAGGTCGCAGGTTCAAATCCTGTTACCCCGATTGGTGCTGCGGCAGAGTTTTTCAAATGGGAGAACCTGTTGCAGTACTTTTTTGATTTTCATCTGAAATATTGCAAAATATCCGTGAAAAGGGTAATATTTTAAATAGAGCGAAAGACACACAACCGGCGCAGACGATTGTCAGCGGCCGGAATATGTGAAAACTGGGCAAAGTAAATATGGGTATGCAGGAGGAAACGCGGATGAAGAGAATCGGTATGTTAACAAGCGGCGGTGATTGCCAGGCATTAAACGCAGCAATGCGCGGCGTAGTAAAAGGCTTAAGTGAAAATGTGGATGAGCTGGAGATTTACGGCTTTTTAAATGGTTATAAAGGGCTGATTTATGGAGATTACAGATTACTGACATCTGCAGATTTTTCCGGAATACTTACCAAAGGCGGAACGATCCTTGGATCTTCCAGACAGCCGTTTAAGCAGATGCGTGTGCCGGATGCGAACGGATTAGACAAAGTGGAGGCGATGAAATCTACCTATTATAAATTAAGACTTGACTGTCTGGTTATCTTAGGCGGTAATGGGACAGAGAAAACAGCGAATCTGCTCCGCGAGGAAGGTTTAAACGTGATTCATCTTCCGAAGACTATTGATAACGATATTTATGGAACAGATGTTACATTCGGATTTCAGAGTGCGATCAATATCGCAACGGATGCGATCGACTGTATCCATACAACGGCAGCTTCCCATAACCGCGTATTTATCGTGGAAGTTATGGGACATAAAGTTGGCTGGCTGACACTTTATGCAGGAGTTGCAGGTGGTGCAGATATCATTTTACTGCCGGAGATTCCTTATGACATTGAAAAAGTGATCGCAGCTATTAATAAGCGTACCAAAGCCGGAAAAGGATTTACAATTCTTGCGGTTGCGGAGGGAGCTATCTCAAAAGAGGATGCGGCATTATCCAAAAAAGAGTACAAAGAAAAGGTTGCAAAACGCAAATATCCGTCTGTTTCCTATGAGATCGCAGACCGTATTTTTGAGGAGACCGGAGTGGAAGTCCGTGTGACGGTTCCGGGACATACACAGAGAGGCGGAAGTCCGTGTCCATACGACCGTGTACTCTGTACCAGACTTGGTTCTGCCGCAGCACAGGCTGTCATGGACGAGGATTATGGCAACATGATCGCCATGATCAATGGAAAGACAAAACGCGTTCCATTAGGTGAAGTGGCAGGCAGATTAAAAACAGTAGACCCGGATTGCCAGATGATCAAAGAGGCAAAACGGATTGGAATCAGTTTCGGGGATTAAGATGTCATACACAGCATTATATCGTAAGTTCCGTCCACAGGAGTTTGAGGACGTCAAAGGACAGGAACACATTGTTACAACATTAAAAAACCAGATCAAAGCAGACAGGATCGGGCATGCGTATCTGTTTTGTGGAACCAGGGGAACCGGTAAGACGACCATCGCAAAGATATTTGCAAAGGCGGTCAACTGTGAGCATCCTGTAGACGGCAGCCCGTGTGGAGAGTGCCCGGCCTGCAGGGCGATTGCAGCGGGCAACTCCATGAATGTGATCGAGATCGATGCCGCATCGAATAACGGTGTGGATAACATCCGCCAGATCCGTGAGGAGGTGGAATACCGTCCGACGGAAGGCAAATACAAAGTCTACATTATCGATGAGGTTCATATGCTTTCCATAGGTGCATTTAATGCACTGCTAAAGACACTCGAGGAGCCGCCATCATATGTTATTTTTATTCTGGCAACAACGGAGGCACACAAGATACCGATCACAATCTTATCCCGCTGTCAGAGATACGATTTCAGGCGTATTTCCATTGAGACGATTTCTGCAAGACTGATGGAACTGATGGAAAAGGAGCAGGTCACAGTGGAGGAACGTGCGATCCGCTATATCGCAAAGGCGGCGGACGGTTCCATGCGGGATGCACTCAGTCTGTTAGACCAGTGTATTGCGTTTTATCTTGGGCAGGATCTTACTTACGACAAAGTACTTGAAACACTCGGTGCGGTTGATACTGAGATTTTCAGCAGACTACTCCGTCAGATTTTAGAGAAAAATGTGACCGGTGCAATCGGTGTGATCGATGAGATGGTCATTGAGGGCAGGGAATTAGGACAGTTTGTCAATGATTTTACCTGGTATCTGAGGAATCTCATGCTTGTACAGAGCTCGGATGACATGGAGGATGTGCTTGACATTTCAACGGAGAATCTTGCTCTGTTAAAAGAAGAGGCGCAGATGGTAGATACAGACATTCTTATGCGCTATATCCGTATTTTTTCAGAACTGAGTAATCAGATCCGTTATGCCGTACAGAAGCGTATACTGATCGAGATTGCGGTGATCAAATTATGTAAACCGGAGATGGAAAAAGATTATGGTTCGCTGATCGACCGCGTGGACAGTCTCGAAAAAAAGCTGGAGAAGGGTATTGTGGTAACGCAGGCATCCGGTGACATGGCTGCGGGGACAACAGGTTCTTCTGCCGCATCGGCGGTGTTAAAAAAAAAGGAACTTCCCAAGGCAATCCCTGAAGATATCAAACAGATCATGAGCAGCTGGAGCGGCATTTTATCACAGCTGACAGGGATCACAAGAACCTATCTCAAAAAAGCAGTTCCGACATTAGGAGAGGGCGGTACGCTGATCCTGGCATTTGAGGATGCCAATGCGTACACTTATATAGAAGAGAACCGTTCCAACTGCCAGGATGAATTTCGGGCAGCAGTTGCAGAAAGACTTGGCAAAGAGGTAGAGATTCTGGTAAAATTAAATGACACTGGCACGCCAAGCGGGGAAATATACCCTGATTTGCGCCAGTTGATTAATTTTGAAATAGAAGAAGACGATTTTTAGGAGGATTCACATGGCAAAAAGAGGCGGTTTCCCGGGCGGTATGCCGGGCAACATGAACAACCTTATGAAACAGGCGCAGAAAATGCAGCGTCAGATGGAAGAGGCACAGAAAGAATTAGAAGAAAAAGAGATTACTGCAGCAGCAGGTGGTGGAGCTGTTGAAGTTACTGTTTCCGGTAAGAGAGAGATTACAAAAGTAAAATTATCCGAGGAAGTAGTTGACCCGGATGACATCGAGATGTTAGAGGATCTGATCATGGCAGCAACCAATGAGGCACTTCGTCAGTTAGAAGAATTCTCTTCGGATTCCATGTCAAAAATTACCGGCGGCATGGGTGGTCTTGGCGGACTTCCATTCTAAGGGGAAAGAGCACGCCATATGTTTTATGGGCGAATTTATTTATAAGACCCGGGTGTCAGCCACTTTTTGATACCCGGATTTCCGCAGGAAAAAAGGCATAATGATTCAGGGAAGACAAGGAATGTTTTTCGCCTGAATCATTATGCCTTTTTTGATTCATTGGAAATTACGTTCCATGAACCCAAAAGACCTCAGTTTACAACTTTGCCCGGAACACTTCGTCTGCCGGATAGCCGCCGGCACATTTCTGCATGCCGCGCTGAATACTGTCTGCGGAATTTCCCCAGTCTTTATCTTTGTTCCGGTAGTCATTTTTTTCTACAAACCATGCGACTTCTTTTTGCAGACGTTCCATATTTTCCTGCATCAGTGCAAATGCCTTCGGGTAAAACTCCTTTTTCTGCGTATCGTTTAATTTGTTTTCCGCAGTCTCAATCAGATCTCCGAAATGAGGCAGGCAAAAGCCTTTGCTCTCTTCAAAAAGCTGGCGGAATTCTTCATTTTTCAGATACAGGTCGAAAAAGGTATCCAGATATCTGCCGTAGATTTTACGGAAATGATCGCAGACATAGCAGTCTGTCGTCTTTTTGGAGATCCATGCGCCAAGTGCAGTCTGCGGTTCATGTTCGGAGGTTGCATCGGTGCGCTTCATGCGCTTTAACAGACTTGATTTGCCTGGGGCAAAATCGGACATTTCTTTTGCGAGTTCCTGATTCAATTTCTTCAAATGCGTGCTTAAGATCAATGCATTTCCAAGTCGGTTGCCGTAATCGTACATCATTTTAAAGTGATGGCGGCAGAATCCGGTTGCATCTGTCTTTTCACGGATATCATCCTCCATATAGGCGGAACCTAAAATAAATGAGACCGCATGCTGCTCGGCTTCGCGCTCTAAATTGCAGAAAGGGCATTCGTCTTTGGTGTTGAATGCTTTGATTAAAGGGATGGTTGCAATATTTTCTTTCATATGATCTATGACTCCTTTGGCTGGTTGATCCACTTCTTTATTTATAAGAATTATAACAAAGTCTGATAATTCAAACAATAACTCATAATAAATTTAAAGTTATGCCATAATAAATAAAAAACGCAACATTTCATATAAAATGTTGCGTTTTTTATTTGCAATTATTATTTCGGCAGAACAAAAAGAAACTTAACCCCAAAATCTAATTTTTTTTAAATCCGTTCAGAAATTAATGGTATGAAAAATACTGTCCCGCTCGTCCTGAGAAATTCCCAGATAACGCTTTGTGATATAAAACGAGGAATGATTATACAGATCCATCAGAAGAACCGGAGAAATTCCCTGTTTCCATGCATGATAGCCAAACGTCTTGCGGAGCGAATGACAGCTGACATGCGTTACGCATAAGGTTTCGTCCGCTGCTCTGCGTACAATACGATATGCCTGAGAGCGGCAGAGCGGATGCGCAGGTGTGGTGGGTTTTGAAAAAATATAATCCTCCGCGTCAGGTTTTCTTGTTTTCCGGTAACAGTCCAGTGCTTTGATAACGTGTGAATTTAAGGCAATCTCATTGACCTTTCCTGTTTTCTGTTCATGGATCAGAAGATGATCTAAGAAACAGTCTTTCTCAAAATAATACACATCGTTCCATTTTAAATTCAATACATCACTGATGCGCAATGCGGTGTAGAGCCCAAGAATGATCATCGTATAGTTGCGGATATTCGGATGTGCAACCTCGTAATACGCAATGAAATTTTTTAGTTCGTCCTTGTCACGGATCGGCTGTGTTGTACCCATAATGACTCCTTTCTGCGGAAAATACCGCAAGCCTGTAAACGCAACATTTTATATGGAATGTTGCATTCAGGGAGAAACAGATAATCAGGGAGGAAAACAGATTATATGCTCAAGTTAACGTTAAAGCCTGGTGACTATATTGACATCGGTGAAAACATCAGGGTCGTTTTTTCCGGCGGTTCTGCAAATAACATTCATCTTCTGGTGGATGCACCGAGAGAGATGAACATTGCGCGCAGTTCTGCAGAAAGAAAAAGCAACCGTACTCACTACTATAAGGAACAGGGCATTTCGGAACAGGCACAGAAAGAGATCGCTGCAATTCTGATGAGGGAGCGCCGCAGCAGATCAGAAGAAGCAAGGTAATAAGGTCAGGCTAACCTAGGGGTCGGGCTTATTATAAATCTTTTTAAGACGTATGTCTTAAGAATTAAGAAAAATTTCCGCATATCACGGGAAAAAAGGGAAAGGATTCCCGGATGCCGGGCAACGGCAGAACACATTTTTTATCACACGGAGGTAAATATTATGGCAATGGTAGTACAGCACAACATGTCCGCAATGAATGCGAACAGAAATTTAGGTGTTACAACAGGAATGCAGGCAAAATCATCAGAGAAGTTATCTTCCGGTTACAAGATCAACCGTGCAGCAGATGATGCAGCAGGACTTTCTATTTCTGAGAAGATGAGAAGCCAGATCCGCGGTTTAAATAAAGCATCTGACAATGCACAGGATGGTATCTCTTTAATCCAGACCGCTGAGGGCGCATTAAATGAATCCCACTCTATCTTACAGAGAATGAGAGAGTTATCCGTACAGGCAGCCAACGGTACAGAGACAGATGACGACCGCGAGGCAGTACAGAACGAGGTTTCCCAGTTACAGGAAGAGCTGACAAGAATTTCTGAGACAACAGAGTTCAACACGATGAAGCTGCTGGATGGTTCTCAGAGTGGAAGTACATCTTCAACCGGGTCAGGTCCGAAGTTTGGTGTTGTAGATGCAACATTAGACGGTGCACTTGTAACATCTAACGTGAAAGGTATTAAAGTAGCAACAGCAGCTGCCACAACAACAAAGGCAGGTCAGGAGACTGCTATCTGGGCTGCTGATGGAAAGACATTAACTTTAAATCTTTCGAAAAATAAGGTATATACACAGGACGAAATTGATGACTTGATCGCAAATGCAAAACAGGAAGACAGTTCTGCAACGGGTGCACCGGCTGAAGTGAAAGTATCTTTAAAGAATGGTATTTTTAATGCAGATGCAGACACAACTGCCGGAACTGTAACAGCCGGTGGTGTGAAGGCAGTATCTGATGAAGGAACAGTAACTGGATTTGTTGGTGCAGATACAATTTCATTTACGGCAAATAAGTATGGAGCAGAGTTCAATGATACTGTATTTAAATTCAAATTTGATAAGGCAGCAGGCAAAGAAGAAGTAGAGACAAATACAGCAATTGAAATTGATGGAGCAAATGCGGTAACAGCAGGTGAATATACAATTCATCTTGCAGCAGGCAAAGAATATACGGCAGAAGATTTAGAGGATGTTCTTAAAACGGCAGGATTCGACTTTGATGTTAAATTAAGTGGAAATACACCAGATGAGCCAAATACTTTATTTGCAACCAGTGGCGCATCAACTGTGACTGATATTACAATGGGTGCTGGCACCACCGGAGCTGGTCTTGGAAGTACAGATGCTATGTGGGGGCAAGCTGGTTATGACAGTGTATCTTCTGGTGCTGGCATTACCTTGCAGATTGGTGCAAATGAAGGTCAGACCATGAGTTTCTCTATCGATGACATGAGTGCAAGAGCACTTGGCGTAGATGGCAACAAAGTTGATTTAAGCACACAGGCTGGCGCACAGAAAGCAACTGATACCATTGATGCAGCAATCAAGAAAGTATCTGCACAGCGTGGTAGAATGGGTGCGATCCAGAACCGTCTGGAGCACACCATCAGCAACCTTGATACAGCAGCAGAGAATACCCAGACTGCAGAGTCCCGTATCCGTGATACAGATATGGCAGAAGAGATGGTTGAGTACTCCAAGAACAACATTCTTGCTCAGGCAGGTCAGTCTATGCTCGCACAGGCGAACCAGTCTACACAGGGTGTACTCTCCTTATTACAGTAATTTCAGTAAAACAGTAATTATCATATGCAACATGAAAATGTCCCGGGGCATCATGCTCCAGGGCATTTTTCATAGAAAGAGGAAAGAATGAATCTGTTAAAAACAACGTTTTACGATGAATTTGCATGTATTGGAGCGGAGTGCCCATTGACCTGCTGCGGGGGATGGATGATAGCAATGGAAGAGAAAACATTAAAAGATTACAGGATGATGGGGGGAGAGATTGGAAGATTTGCCAGAAAAGGTGTAACATATAACTCTGATTTACAGAGTTATATAGTGCGGCTGCGGGATACGGATGGAATGTGCCCGATGCTGAATGAAGACCAGTTGTGCGAAATTGTACTAAATAAAGGAAATAAGAAACTATGCCGTACCTGTGCAATATTTCCACGGGAAACAGTAAGGTCGTATGATACAGATGAGAAATATATCTTTCTGGGTTGTCCGAAAGCAGCACAGCTGTTATTTGAAGTATCCGGAAAAATAACTTTTATGTTTGAGCGCGGTCCGGATTTAGATATGGAAGACATTCCTATATACAATCATGTGATGAAGATCAATCTTGCAGTGAGGAGGAAAATCACAGATTTTATTCAGAAGTCAGAACTTCCATTGTGGTTCCGGGAATTTTATGGGGCTTATACGATAGAAAAAATGAGTTCACAGATAGCTGAACAGGATTTTGAAGCAGTAGAGGAAATGCTGGAACATTTTTTTAAACCATCGTTTTACCAGGCAATGTATCAGGGGATAAAGAATACAAAAGTTAACAGAGAACAGCAGTTCCAGTCTCTGTGTGGGACGGTAAATGCTTATGAAAAAATTATTCTTGGATCAATGTTCTCCGATAAATCCGGTACCAGTGATAAAATATTGCAATTACTTCATTTAAACCGGACATGTACATTTGATGAATGGAATCATGCCAGAGAAGAGTGGACAGCACAGGAAAATGAACAGCAGTGGGAAAACATGCTTGTGTATAACTGGATGCGTTCTGCTTTTACGCCCCAGAAGAACCGTAAATTATTAAAAAATTATCTTGCATGTGTATTATGTAATTTAGTGGCGGCGCACCTGTTGATTTTATATTCCATGAAACACGAAGCGGATGCGGAAATAAGAAATGTGATCGTTGCATTTGTTGTCCGCAGATTTTTACATGGAAATGAGGAAATTATGAAGATTATGCAGCTTGGAATGGACGAGGGGGTTTTGTCTCCGACATTTCTGATTTACCTGTGTAATTTATGGGGATAAACAGAAGAAGGAGTGTAACGGGCGAAATACACAGAACGGTGTGTGCTATCGCCCATTTTTGTATACTGTATAGTTTGAATGACACATTTTTGTGCACACTGTATATTTTGACCTCAAAATTTTTGTAGAAAATAACGTTTTTGTTTGCCAAGTGTAAAATATGATGTTAAACTGCACTTACATTTTTCGGAAGATGTATGTTGGGGCATTTATTATCATGATTTTAAATTTGTAAATGGGGTTATTTTAGCGTACAATCAGGAGAAGAACATATGAGTGAAAATATGAATGGGATGTCTGCAGGTAACACTGCAGACAAAACGTATGCCAATACGAAGTACAAAGATACTTTTTTCCGGTATCTGTTTAAAGAAAAATCGGGTATGCTGGAGTTGTACAATGCGTTATTTGATGATTGTCTGACAGATGAAAGCGAGATAGAAGACTGTACCATTGAAGATGTATTTACAAGGCAGATGAAAAACGATCTGGCATTTCGTGTCAGAAAAAAGCGTGTAATTGTTTTGACGGAACATCAGTCGACACTGAATGAGAATATGCCGCTGCGTTTTCTGATGTATTTGGGAAGGACATACAATCAGATGATGACAACAAATGCCGTATACAAGGAACGCCGGATAGAACTGGATGCACCGGAGTTTGTGGTATTTTACAATGGAGACCGCAATCAAAAAGAATATTGGGAAATGCACTTGTCGGATGCGTTCCCGGAGGGAGTGAAAGTTAATATTGATCTGAGGGTAAGAGTATATAACATTAACTACGGAAAGAACTCTAAATTATTGCAGCAGACAAAATTACTAAGTGGTTACAGTTATTTTGTTGATAAAATCAAACACTTATGTAAAAATGGAAGTGAATTAAAAGAAGCGATAGACACCGCGGTGCGTGAATGTATCAAGGAAGGAGTTCTTACAGATCAGTTAACTTATTTAGGATCGGAGGTAATGGGTATGTTTGCAACAGAATTTGATATGGATGAAGCTGTAAAGGTCTGGAAGGAAGAGGCGAGAGAAGAAGGGTTAGAAGAAGGACGTGAAGAGGGGGTTGAGTTATAATAATGACAGGTCAGACGAAACCTAGTAAAATCAAGGGTTTCCGTGATGCTGATTTAGTCCTACTACTTGTGCTAAATGCTTCAAATAGCGTACAAATGGATAGGATGGCGCCATTTTATACTCAATACTGTCTATGAAAAGTAAATAGCCGGGATCTGCCAGCATAGGGTTTGCTGGTAGGTGTCGTTATACCTAAAACAGGGCTAAATCTATATTTCAGAAATGGAGTGGTGGATTTAGTCCTGTTTTAATTTTACCCGAAAGGAGGCAAGTGCCTAACCCTGTTTTTTATCCAAAAACAATGTAACCAATAACAACAATTTTAACAAAGAAAGGAAATGCAAATATGTGCAAAGTATGGGGAGTCGTGACAAGAAAAGGTGGTGTGGGAAAGACCACAACTTCGACCACCATGGCATATCTGCTGGCCAAGGCAGGCTACAAGGTGGCATTGATCGATTTTGACGGACAGCGGCATTCAACGAAATTAAGCGGAGTCATGTTGCCAGAAAAACTGCCAATTACAATTTATGAGATCTTATCATCATTAGTAATGGGCGAGGAATTGCCAGAAATAGAGACATACATCATTCACACAGAGTCGGGTGTGGATCTGATACCAGCAAATAACAGACTGGATTATTTTGACAAGCTGATGTGCAATACAGATTTTGCGGAATACAAATTAAAGGAATATGTAGATACCATCCGAGACAGATATGATTATATTCTCATTGATGGTATGCCAAAGATGGGTACTGCGATGATCAATATTATGATCAGTTGTGATGGCTTGATTGTTCCGGTACAGTCGGAAACACTTGCAGTGGAGGGAATGGGCGAGTTCATGCGTGCATTTCATCGTATTAAGACACAGGCAAATAAGAATCTTGAAATTGAGGGCATTTTAATCACGATGGATAGCGAACGAACCAAAGTATCAAAGCGTGTAAAGGCACAGCTACAGGAGACTTTTGGAGAAAAGGTGCGTATATTCTCAAACTGTATCCCACGTACAATCCGTGTGCCGGATGCCGCAGACCACTGTATGACCATATGTGAATTTGAGCCAGATAACCCAGCATCGATTGCCTATCAAAATGTAGTAAAGGAGTTGACAAAACATGACAAGAAAACCGAAAATACCGGAAAGAGGTTCATTGCTTAATAACAGCATGGATGGAATGGATGAGCTGTTCAATTTCCAGACAAAGGAAGAATCAGCAGCGGAAAAACAAACGGAAAAAGTGTCTGGAGAAAACACGTTAGTGGAAATGGAGTTTGCCTATATGAGTGCATTTCCAGACCATAAATTCAAGTTATATACAGGACAGCGTTTAGATGATATGGTCAGCAGTATCAAAGAGTATGGTATCTTAATGCCGGTTATTCTTTGGCATCATGAAGGATTGTATATCATACTCAGCGGCCATAATCGTGTCAATGCAGGAAAGATTGCAGGACTTACGAAATGTCTTGTTATCATCAAAGAGAATCTTTCTTATGAGGATGCAGTACTGATTGTAACGGAGACCAACCTTCGTCAGCGTTCCTTTGACGATTTATCGCCATCGGAAAAAGCATATTGTCTGAAACAGCATTACGAAGCAATCAAGTGTCAGGGCAAGAGAAATGACCTATTAAATGAAATTGAAAACCTCTTAAACCCCAGTGAAATCAAGGAAAACGAGACACTGTCTGAAAATCAGAAAAGGTTGCGTTCAGACGAAAAACTGGGTGAGGAATATGGTCTGAACAGAGATAATGTTGCCAAGTATTTGAGGATAGCAACTTTGGTTTCACCGCTTTTGGAAATGCTGGATGAGAAAAAGATATCCATGAAATCAGCATATGATCTTTCTTTTGTAAAAGAGGAATTCATGCAGACCATGATTGCAGATATCTTAGTAAGTGGAGAGGTAGTGCTTGATACAAAAAAATCTGCACTGATTCATGATTATGCAAAGAATAAGACATTGACAGAGGAACGTATTGAACAGATCTTAAAAGGTGAGAAAACGAAAAAACCTAAGAGCACCGCTCCCCAGCCCATTAAAGTAAAGGGAAATGTGATCAGCCGCTTTTTTACCAAGCAGGAATCGAAAAAAGAGATCGAGGAGACGATAGAGAAAGCATTGGAACTATACTTCGCCAGAATGAGTGAAGAGAAGGAGCAGTTGGTTGGGTAAAGCCACATATCTTGCTGACCTCTATCAGAAGTCAGTTGAAATTTTGACACAGAACCGGACAGAGTGGATGGGACTGTTGTCCAGTGTGTCAAAGTACTATAAGTTATCTTTTGATAAGAATGTACTGATTTATGTCCAAAGACCAGATGCAGGACTGCTTGCCACCAAAATGGGATGGGAAAAGCAGACAGGGAGATATTTAAAGGCAGGATGTAAAGGCATTGGTGTTGTAGATATGGATAATCCAAAGGCAACACTGACCTACTATTTTGACCTTGCAGATACCCGTGGCAGTTATGATGGGTTCCGTGCCGCAATGAACGCAGTATGGGAACTGGAAAGACAGTATCAGCCAGAAATCATGCATCGTTTTCATATACAGTTTCGTACAGACACGACAAGTATTGAGAATTGTCTGTGCCAGCTGGTGCAGATGCAGGGCAAGGCATATATGGCAAAATACAATCCTAAGCTGGAAGTAAAGGATGAGAACAGTGTCTTGTATGGACTGCCTGAAAAAGCGGTACAGGAAGAGTTCGCAAGGCTTGTATCGGACAGTGCAGCCTATATTGTATTCAGAAAATGTGGTATCCAGCCAGATGTTTTTGAGGAAACGGGAGCATTTCAGAATATCAGTCATTTTAATAGCACTGAAATGTTCATGGCACTGGGGTATCATGCAACAGCGATTGCGAAACCTGTGCTGATGGAGATCAACAGACAGATTGAGGAAATCAAAGAAGAGAGGAGCAGGCGATATGAACAGAGAACCATTAGTGAAGATGGAATATATGACAGGAGCAGACGGAATGCAGTATCCGAATCTCCAGATATCGGCAGACGAGAAGTTCGACAAGAAGGAGACAGGCCGGTTCGGAAGCCAGTGGAAGGAGTACATGAAGGAGAAACATCCACAGAGACTGTCAGAACTGATAGCCACGGGGATGATAAACGAGATGATCTGCAAGGTGGACGAGGAAGCGGAACAGAAGAAAGAAGCCCTGATCCAGCAGTTATTGAATCTACAGCCTATGCCAGAGACAGAGGACACATTGGCCAGAGCAGGACACATGGAACTGATAACCAGACAGGCGGAAGAAATCATACTGGAAGAAGTGATCTATCAGGTCCGTTAAGTCAATCGAATAAGGAAACAGAGAGGGAACCCGATACGGCAGATGCTGTAGAGGGTTCCCTTTCTGTTTCCCAAGACGAACAAAATGCCCCCGCATTGGATTATACAGAGCCATCCGAAAGCGTAACAGCTGGTCAGCCACATAAGTACAGTGACAGAGAAATCAGATTATTTTATGAAAGTATGCTGACAGATACAGAACTGTATCCGATAGGACTGTACGATGCAATTAACATCATTTTTGCTGAGAACACATCGCTGAAAGAAAAAGCGGAAGAGGTCAAAGCAGTTTATGAAGAGTATGGGGACAGAAGAAATACAGCAAATAACAGTTGGACGGTGTTAAAGCCGGAAGCGATTCTGTTTCATTTTGGAGAAGGCGGTTTTACCCAGCTTACATGGTATGAGGCAGCCAATGTCATTGATATGCTCAGAGAGGCAGAGGAATATGTGCCTTATGAGGCGGTCACAGAAGAGGTCGATGAGATTGGAGATTTTAATATCCCAGATGAAGTTGCCCAAATGCAGCCTTCAGACAGCCAGCGTACAAGAATGGGACAGCTCAATCTGTTTGAAGCCTATCCTGCCCAATATGATACCGATGAGACAGACGGCACGCAGATCATAACAGACGAGCTGGACAGAGAAGAAATCAAGTCAGGTTATCTTCCATTTCCAGTAGGTACACATATCAGCTATGATGACCGAAATTTTGAAATCCTTGGGTATCTGGATGACAACCACACTGTTGAATTAGGGGATATCGAGCAGAGACAGGGACTGGACAGTTATAAGATACGGGAGCGCATTCCTGTAGATTTCATCAGATCAGCAGAGGTATTGAAAGAAGCTCAGACAGAAGAAAAAGAAAATGACCATGCCACAGAAATATTACAGAATACAAGTCAAAATGAAGCAGAGAATTATCACTTTCTTCCGGAACATCATTTATATGATGGCGGGCCCAAAGCGAAGTTTCGGAACAATGTAGAAGCCATCCGATTACTGAAAAGCCTTCAGGAAGAAAAGAGAATGGCAACCAGAGAGGAACAGCTTGTGCTTGCAAAATTTGTGGGCTGGGGCGGTCTTGCAAATGCACTCACACCAGAGAAGGAAGGCTGGGAAAAGGAGTATGAGGAAATCGAAAGCCTGCTATCCGAAGAAGAAATGCAGTCGGCATCCGCATCCACCCTGACTTCCTATTATACAGACCAGAACGTGATCAATTATATTTATAAAGCCTTGCAGAACTTTGGCTTTCAGTCAGGAAATATTCTTGACCCAGCAATGGGAACTGGAAATTTCTTTTCCGCACTTCCAGAGAGCATGAAACAGTCAAGATTGTATGGTGTGGAACTGGAACCGATTGCCGGGGAGATCGCAAGACAGCTATATCCCAAGGCAGATATTTTGGTAAAAGGGTTTGAAGATACCCAATTCTCCGATAGCTTTTTCGATGTAGTGGTAGGAAACATTCCATTCAGCAGAATCAAGGTCAGTGACAAGCGTTATGACCGTCACAACTTCCGCATCCACGATTATTTCATAGCAAAAAGTCTGGATAAGGTCAGGGCAGGCGGTATCATTGCAGTGATCACGAGCAAGTTTACCTTGGATAAGGAAAATCAGTCTGTGAGGAAATATATAGCACAGAGAGCAGAACTGGTTGGAGCTATCCGCCTGCCGGAGAATGCGTTCCGATCGATTGCTGGAACGGATGCAGTAACAGATATCCTTTTCTTGAAAAAGCGTTCACAGGAGATCATACCGGATGAATGGAACACACCATGGCTGTCCGTAGAAAAGGATGAGAACAACGTACCTTATAACAGTTATTTTATCGACCATCCAGAAATGGTACTGGGAACGATGGTACAGGAATCAGGCATGTATGGAAGCAGTGATTTTGTAAGCTGTAAGCCATTTCCAGATAAGGAATTGGGAGAACTATTAGAAGATGCCATTGGAAATCTTCATGCAGTATATGAAGAACCGGACACAGATCTGGCAGATGATAAAGATACCATTATAAAAGAGTGGCTGCCTGCGACACCAGATGTCAAGAATTACAGTTATGCAAAGGTAAATGATGCAATCTATTATCGTGAAGATTCCAGAATGTACCGCCAGGATATCACAGGGAAAAAAGCGGAACGTATCAAGGGCATTTTGGAAATCAAGACTGCGTTAAGAGAACTGATGGACTTTCAGCTTTATGGAGAACCAGAAAAGGATGAAGCAGAAGAGACGAAAGGATATGATGAACATCTGGCTGAATTGCTGGGAAATCTGAATCAGAAATATGATTCCTACACAAAGAAAAACGGATATCTGAACAGTCAGGGAAATGTCATTGCCTTTGCAAAAGACTGCGATGCTCCACTGCTCCGGTCCATAGAGGATGAAGTGAAAGATGAGACCGGTAAGAAGATAAAGGGCGAATACAAAAAAACTGCGGTATTCTTTAAAGCAACGATCAAGCCAAAAGAGATACCACAGACGGCAGATAATATTGAAGATGCCCTTCGCATCACGATGAATGTCAAAGGACGTTTTGACTTGGATTATATGCAGTATCTGTATCGGAAGAATGGCGGGATCACTACGAAATCGACAATCATCGAGGAACTTGGGGATAAGATATACCAGGACCCGGATAAATGGGAACCGGGAAACTCAGATACGGGATGGGTGCTTGCAGAGGAGTATTTAAGCGGTCATGTAAAGGACAAGCTTGCATCTGCAATCATCGCTGCTGACAATGCTCCAGACTTATTTCAGAGGAATGTGGAAGCGTTAAAGCAGGTACAGCCGGAACCATTAAAACCAGAGGATATCAGTTTTGTACTTGGTTCTACATGGATACCGGTCGAGTATTACCAGGACTTTATGTATGAGAAATTCCAGACCAGTACATCCAATAAGAAAAGATATATCCATATTGAATTTGCAGAATGCACGGGAACCTATTTTATTACGGAAAAAGGATTTGAAAAAGGTTCCATAGCAGCGAACACGACATATGGAACAAAACGCATGAATGCCTATGAGATTTTGGAGAATACCCTGAATCTTCGTTCAGTGGAAGTCAGAGATAAAGACGAATATTATGACCCTGACAGCGGAGAGAAAAAGATAAAATATGTGCTGAACAGGCAGGAAACGCTTCTGGCAAGAGAGAAACAGGCGCAGATAAAGATGGAGTTTGATAGCTGGCTGTTCGCTGATCCAGAACGAGGTACGGCTTTGACGCAGCTCTATAATGACCGTTTCAACAATATCCGTCCCCGTACCTTTAATGGAGATGACCTGATACTTCCAGACATGAATGAGAGCATTACATTAAGAAAACATCAAAGGGATGTGGTCGCAAGAGGAATCTATGATGACGGTAATTTATTAGTAGCACATGAGGTAGGCGCAGGTAAGACCATGACGGCCTGTGCCATTGCGTATGAAAGAAAAAGGCTTGGTATCTGTAATAAACCGATGATTGCTGTGCCAAATCATACATTGGGACAATGGGCAACCGAGTACATGCGTCTGTATCCCAGTGCAAATATTCTGGTGGCAGGAAAGAAAGACTTTGAAAAGAAGAACAGAAGGCGTTTTGTCAGCAGGATAGCAACAGGAGATTATGACTGTATCATCATGCCGCATAGTTCCTTTGAATTAGTGGGATTGTCAAGAGAACGTCAGCTATCAGCCATGCAGCGCGAGATAGATGAGGTCACGGTACAGATCGGCGCGACAAAGGCGATGGAAGGGAAGAAATGGTCACTAAAGCAGATGGAGATATTCCGTCACAATCTTCAGACCAGATTTGATAATCTGTATAACGCTGAAAAGAAAGACGATACCATCATTTTCGAGGAATTGGGCGTGGATAATCTTTTCGTAGATGAATCCCATACCTACAAGAACAATTTCAGCTACACAAAGATGCAGCGTGTGGCAGGTGTTGGTGGAAAGAACAGCCAGCGAGCCATGGATATGCATATGAAGTGTCAGTATATCAATGAGATCACCAAGGAACATGGAGTGACCTATCTGACAGGAACCCCGGTAACAAACTCCATGGCAGAATTATATGTCATTCAGAAAACGCTGCAGCCTACAGAAATGGAACGCAGAGGACTTCTGATGTTCGATGCATGGGCGAGTACCTTTGGCAGAGTGGAATCAGCACTTGAAATCAGACCCGAAGGATCTGGTTATCAGATGAAGACACGTTTTGCAAAGTTCCATAATATTCCAGAACTGTTAGGAATGCTTTTTATGGTCGCAGATATCAAGACATCCGATATGCTGAACCTTCCTATCCCAAGATTGAAAACAGGAAAGTTTCAGGTAGTAAAGACACGTATCACACCAGATCAGCAGGATATGATGGATGAACTGGTAGAGCGTGCAGAGGCAATCCGTAATCATGAGGTGGACAGCACAGAGGACAACTTCTTAAAACTTACCAATGAGGCAAGACTTTTGTCCGTTGATCCCCGCATTTTGGATGAGAGACTGCCCAGTGATCCGGATACCAAACTAAATACCTGTGCAAGAATTGTAGGGGAGATTTATAAGGAATCCACACCACAGGCATCTACACAGCTCATCTTTTGTGATAAGGGAACACCAAAGAAAGACGGTTCCTTTGATTTCTATCATGCATTGAAAGACGAAATGATTGCACAGGGAGTGAAGGAAGAAGAAATATTCTTTATACATGATGCAGATACAGATACCAAAAAGGCAGAACTATTGGAGAAGGTCAGAAATGGTACGATCCGTGTACTGATGGGAAGTACTGAGAAGATGGGGACTGGATTGAATGTGCAGGATAAGCTGTTGGCACTGCATAATCTGGATGCACCATGGAGGCCTGCTGACCTCACCCAGCGAAACGGACGTATTCTAAGACAGGGCAATGAGAACGAAGAAGTCTCTATTTTCAATTACATTACAGAAAAGACCTTTGATGCGTACTTATGGCAGATCTTAGAGCAGAAACAGAAATATATCAGCCAGATCATGACGGGAAGGTCCGCAGCCAGAAGCTGTGAGGATGTGGATGAGGTAGTCCTTCAGTATGCAGAGTTCAAAGCACTTGCGGTATCTGACCCAAAGATCAAGCGGAAGATGGAAATAGATAATGAAATCTATCGTTTGCAGACAGTAAAATCCGCATGGAAAACAGAACATACCAGCTTACAGGAAAAGATTGTAAGCCATTATCCGAATGCAATCAAACGCTATATGAACCGAATTGAGAAAGCAAAAATGGATGTGGAACTATTCAAAAGAGAGAAGCCTGCAAGTTTTTCCATGATATTAAATCATCGCACATTTGAGGAAAGAGTGGCAGCCGGGGAGTATTTGAAGATGATGCTGCCTAAGCTGGGAGGGAATGCCGGAGACATTTTGCAGCTTGGCAGTTATGCTGGATTTCAACTATTTGCAGAGCGTGACACGGCATTTAAAAAGGTATGGCTCTGCATACAGGGAGAAGGAAAATACAGTGTAGAAGCTGGAGATTCTGCTATTGGAAATATTACAAGGCTTGAGAACCTTGCAGACCGAATTGAGTCGGAGATGAAGATAGATGAAAATGATCTGGAAGAGACCAGACAGCAGTTCGAAGCTGCCAAAATACAGGTGGAGAGACCATTTTCCGAAGAGGAACGATTAGCAGAGCTATTGCAGGAACAGGTACAGCTGAATCTGGAATTGGAATTTGCAGAGGATGGAGGAGAATCAACAGAGAATGAAAGTGTACGGAAAGAAGGCAAGCTATACCGAGGGCTGCATAAACAGTTCCCGGAGATATTCAATAATACCTATACCTACATGAAGTTCAAGTCGTATGGTTTTGATGATCTTGTCTTAGAGAAGATTCCGGGTGGATACAGCATGGCACATTATTACAGTCAAAATGGCGATGCAATGAGAGACCCAGAGATCACATTTGACATGGATGATGAAAACAGACTGGTAAAGCCACTTTCCTTTCAACAGGATAATATGGGAATCTATTACAGGACGTGTGACCAACCAAAGGAACGTGTGGACGATTTAGTAGATTTCTGGAGTCAGTGGCTAAAGAATATCAGTGAGCAGGGATTTGAACTGTATGAGGCTCATGGAGCAGACACACAGTATCGTAATGCATCGGATATAGAGGAAGGAGAAGAAAGAGAATGAACCAGAAATATGTAATGGCATTGGTAGATGATGATGCGTTTTGCATCAGGGCTGATGGAATGAATGTGGCGTCATTTATTAAAGAATATGGAGAACTTGAAGATATTGCAATTATGACGATGCACAGATATCCATTGCTGAATACTCGTGGAGGATTTGTAGATCGTTGTTTTGACCAGGAGTATCTTGCAAAACAGCTTTTGCCCTGTCTGATTCCCATACAACAGGAGCAGATACCACCAGCAGAAATTGATTATCTGAAGTCATGGGATTTATTACCAGAAAATGCAGCACCAGTACCAGACTGGGACTGTGATAAGGGACATGGAATCTGGAACCTTGATATCCCAAAACCAGACCATGAGTGGAGTGCGGCAGAGGAATGGCCCGAGGAAGAAAATATGGAGGATGAAGGGATAGAACCATAAGAGTGGCAGAAGGAGGTAAAAGCAATGAGGAGTCAGGTGACACGGAAAATGCCCTTTACCGAAGAACAGATGCAGAAGATTTATAACACGAACATTATTGATTTTGCAAGAGAACATGGATTTGAAGTGGAAAAGGGCGATAAGGCCACGCTTCATGTGAAGAACAGCGGAGGATTATATCTGTTCAAGCATGGGCGTGGCTTTTACTGTTTTACAGAAGAAAAAGGTGGGAACATCGTAGAATTTGCCATGAAATATCTGAATATGGAGAAGCTGGAGGCTATGGAACTGATATTGGGCAGTAAGGCTTATGAGCAGACGACCCATGTGGTAGCGCCACAGGAAAAACCTGAAAGGGGAGAATTGCAGTTACCGCCCAGAGATCAGAATGACAGAAGAGTGTTTGCCTATCTGACTAAGACCAGAAAGATAGACCCAGAGATTGTGCAGGATATGATGAAACAAGGCAGAGTATATCAGTCAAGACAGGAAATAAATGGAAAAATTCGTGTCAACTGTGCATTTATAGGATATGATGAAAAGGAAGTACCAAGATATTGTGCACTTCGGGGGCCAAGTGCTGACAGCAGTTTTCGACAGGACATGGAAAATTCGGATAAGACATATGGGTTTACCATGACAGGACGAAGCCAGCGTGTATATGAATTTGAAGCACCCATAGATGCAATGAGCCATGCTACCTTGTGTAAGATGCAGGGAATAGACTGGAGAAAAGATTATCGTGTGTCAGAGGGATGTCTGTCCAGCAGAGCTTTAAGGCACTTTCTGGAACATCATCCAGAAATCAAAGAAATTGTGCTGTGCTATGACAATGATGTGGATGGCAAGCTGGCAGATGGTACACCGCATAATCATGGTCAGGTCAGGGCAGAAGAAGAAAAAAGGAATTTTGAAGCACAGGGGTATCGGGTATATATCCAGACACCCACACAGAAAGATTTTAATAAAATGCTGACTTCACTCTATGATAGACCAGCAGTTTACGTTGAGGAAGAAGCGGACGAAATGGAACGGTGAACAGGAAAGGGGCAGAAATAGCAGTGTGGAAATCTGAGAAAGAGGTTGAAGCAATCAAACATAAATATCCAAAAGGAACAAAGCTGGAACTTGACTTTATGGATGAGGAAGGAATGTTACCAGGACTGAGAGGTACAGTGGATTATGTAGATGATCAGGGGCAGCTGCACATGAACTGGGAAAATGGACGATCCCTTGCACTTGTGCCCGGCGAAGATGTTTTTCATGTATTATCAGAGAAACAGGACAATAAAAGTGAAAAGAAAGATCCAACAGATAGTTATATTGAATATCTGAACAGCAATATCTTGAATCGTATTGATTATGGACGATTGCAGGAATCTTATGATACAGAGGATAAGGCATATGCAAAAAGAATTTTGAATGCACTTCATCGGGCAATGGTACATGCCTATGGAACAGAAAATTTGAACAGTGATGTGGTGGAATATGCACTGATACCGGGTGTGATACAATCACGTAATACAGGAAATGTATGCCTTGCTTTATTGGAACTGGATCTTCAATCATCAGGAGAGCATTTTCATACTGGTTATCTGACTAAAATGGGTGTGTTGTCCTATGGAAATCCAGAACTTTCAAAGGAAGCACGTAACTTTATAAAGGAGATGTATGGACCATACGATTATGGATACACTGCTACGATACCAAATGATATCCATGTTTCACCAGAGACATTTCCACCAGCAGTCAAGGAAATCGTAAGTACCTTCCGAAATTATGAAGTGGAACTTTTAAATGAAGAGGAAATGTCGGAAGTGGAAGATTTAGAGCGATAGAAGACTTATAAAATGCGAGAATGCCTGATTGAAAGCAGAGTTTATCTCTGTTATAATTAGGCATTATAAGCGAGGAGATGATAAGATGGCAGAAGGCATGAAAAAATACATTCTGATGCATAAAAACATTTAGGTAGCAGATATGGAACTTGATGAAGCAACCTGTGCAGTTTCTGCTGTCAGTCATGTATATTCAGAAAGTCATGTTCCAGTAGGAATACCAGTGAAGAAAGGTGTGATTAACCGGGCAGCATTAAATGAATGGTGGAAAGGAAGAGCCATTCCTGCCAGTCGTGCCGGTATCCGAAATGCGCTGGAGCAACTTAATCTTTCCACAACACAGAAGCTGTTAGAAAAGTGTCTTGGACTCAGCCTTTCGGATCAGTACTGGATATGTCCTGCCGGTTCTGGAATAGAGTGGTCATAGGTCAACTTTTTGGAACACGCATTTTCCGATGATGTTGGTAATATCTTATTTGGTAAAGGTTCATCTAATGATAATATGAGTTTGATGTCCCCAGATAATACATCGGATGGATGGCTGAAGAAAAAGTGGAAAATCATGGATGGGAAACGCTGTTTAATCAAAGGTGGAAGTGGTGCGACACAGCAGGAACCACATAATGAGGTGCTGGCAAGCAGCATTATGAAACGCTTGGATATCCCTCATGTGGAATATTCATTACTGATAGAGGACGATTATCCATACAGTGTGTGCGAGGATTTTATCACACCTGACACAGATCTTATTTCTGCATGGCATTTGATGCAGACAGTGAAAAAGCCAAATCATGTATCTGTTTATCAGCACTATTTTGACTGTTGTAAGGCATTTGGAATTCCGGGAATCAAAGAATCACTTGACCGTATGATGATTCTGGATTATCTGATTGTGAACGAGGACAGGCATCAAAATAATTTTGGAGTAGTCCGCAATGCAGAAACACTGGAATATATTGGGGCTGCACCTATTTTTGACAGTGGCACATCACTCTGGTTTGACAAACCCACCATGATGATTGGAGCAAGGGCAAAGGTAGGATGTAAGCCATTTAAGACGGACCACGAAGAGCAGATTAAGCTGGTAAGTTCTTTTGACTGGCTTGATTTAAATGCACTCTATGGGATTGATGAAGAACTACGGGAACTGGTCAGAGGTTCTATGTTCATAGATGAGAAGCGGTGTGACGCACTTTGCAGGGCATTAAAAAGCAGGGTAGACATGCTGACAGATGTTGTAAATGAACAAAGAACAAGCTATGCAGTAGATGATTGTCAGGGCGATGTGAAAGAGGATATTGCTTATAGTGGTTTGGATGACGATATGGAGCGATAAATATTTGAAGTAAGATTGTCAACCCATCTATATTATTGGAAAGCGGGGGATGATTATGGCAAATGCAGTGATTAGCCCGAAATTTACCATTGAGGATATCCATAAAATTCGTGAAGAAAATTATGAGAAGACCAAAAACATGACCATGGCAGAAAAAATAGCTTATTACAATGGTCTGGGTAAAGAAGCGGCAAAAGAAATTGAAAAAAGAAAAACATTGATGCATGTTTAGACGAAATGCAGACAAGCGCACCTGTGGAGGGGAGACTTCTACAGGTGCTTTCTTTTGCCCATAATTACTGCAAACATGAAAATCAGTGCATATTAGGAAGGGAGAAGAATGCGGCCAGTATATGTGTGTCAGTTACCTGACAAGATGCAGGAAGAGCTAAGAGGCATTTTAGAACGAATCCTGTTATATCATTGTGGAAGTGTGGAAAAAGCGGAGGAATATTTTGGTACGAGTTTGGAAGAGGCAGTACAGAATGGGATGGATTCCAAAATCGTAGATGTGGATTGTGTGATTGATTCCCTTTGGAGTGGTGGAGAACTTGCATCTGATGCACCGGTGGAAGTACAGAATGATGCTTTGCGGTTACTGATGCTGATCAAAGAATCCAGAACATTGGATGTCGATGATACATTCCTCTATGCAGCAAAACAAAAATCAGATGAAGGACAAATGTATGAAACGGTCCATGCCGTACATTGCTATGGAGAGAACGACTTTTCTTTCTGGCAGGTCACGATTCCCTTGTATATGGTAAGGAACATCCTAAATAGTGCGGAAAACGATACTGGAACCATGGCGGATATCCTTGACAGACTGCCTAGAGGACCCGATCCGGAAGGAACAACCTTTCATTTTCTGTTCCCAAGGGGAGATGGATTTGCAAGATGTTCCATGGAAATGGGAGAACAGTTCTTTGATGAATATAACCACAGAGGCACTTCCGTAAGAGGCCCCCGTGAAGATATTGAAAAGGATCTTAGATGGATATTCAATCCAGGAGAGCAAAGCAATACTGAAACAGAGGAATCAGAACAGGAAAGGTAAGGGCGAAAATGGAAAAGATAAAAAGTATTGAGGTTGATAAATGGAGTGAACCGGATGAAAACCACAGAGTAAAGCATCTGGGGATGATTACCAGAGGAGAAGCATTTGAACAGTTAAAAGCACATCTGGAGAGTAAGGGATTGCTGCCGGATGAGTATTTTCTGCCAGGCATGGATGGAAAGTTAGAAGATGAACTGCCAGACTATGATATTGCCGAATGTGTGCCTAACTTTGGAGGCAGCGAGGGAATTTATCTTGATATCACACTGATATATGTTGAAAAAGGTAAAGTCCACAGAGATCGGTTCGCCACAGGTAAGACTTTAGAAGAAAGTGCAGATGCGTTCTTCAGAATGTCACAGATTGGTGCAGAGTGTTTACTTATGCTAAATGGCAGAGGATGCAGCTATGAAAAGAATAATCGCACTGTTGAACTAAGTGAGAATGAGGCAACGTTTTTGACTGGGTTTTTGCAGGAGAATCTACATCAAATATCTGAGGAACAGGATATTGAGGCAGTTGGCAGCATTATGGGAAAGCTGGAACCACAGGAGAAAAGTGTGTTGACAGAGGAGCATTTGGCAGGGAACAGTCTGGATATGGAGCAGGAGAGATGATTTCTTTTCCGCTTTTTTGAGAAAGGACGCTCTGCGTCCGGGGGATGCCGCAGGCACGCCCCGGACTTGACACCAAGCTCAGCTTGGTGGTTAAGGCAGGAATAGGTGGGTTCCACCCACCGAGAAAACAGCTTACAGGCAAAGCCTGTAACGGGGTTCTTAGGTAAGATAGGGTATTCCAAAGAGAACCCATGAGAAACATAGAGAACCGGAAGGAGGTTTGCAATTTGAAACAGGCAGTGTTTCATGGACAGGAGATGTGGATTGGAATTGCGGATGTTGCATCTGGAACAATCAGGGAGACACATACGTTAGAAGAAGCAAAGAGAGCAGACTTTCATACCTGCTTTTATTTCTCCGAAGAGTCAGAAAAAAAACATGAGAATAAAGATGGAATATTTTTCTGGGTACAGGATGGGAAAGTGGAATTGGAGTATAACGATCTGTCTCCTTATGAAAAAACATTATTGGAGACTCAGATTAAAGCACAGGTCATAATATTGGATCAGGATGAAAGTGTCCTGAGGAAAACCATGTTGTCAGAACGGCAGGAAAACAACAACCGTGATGGGAACAGAATGCAGATACAGATTTTATATAGCTGTAATGAATGGAAAGAACATTCCAGTATGAAAATTGTGTGTGCTACTACGAATCCAGAAGTATTGTATGCCTTGATAGGGGAAAGCATTAAAGCAGGAGATATGGAGTATGGCTGTGAGGATAAAGAAAAAGGATGGGAACTTTTTCAACAGGACTATGGAAAGCAGCAGATCAGACTTGAGCTGTTACAGTATGGATTTGTGGAAAGTATGCCGAATTTGTCTATATCAGATAAGACATCCATCCGGAATTATTCAGAAGTGTATCTTGTTTATACGGCACTGCATAATCAGAGGGCAGAGGAGATTTTAAGACCGCTGCATCTGGATAGGCAGTGCCTTATTTATTCTATGGCAGATGTTCATAGCGATTATGGCAGCAATCAAATCATTCTGTCTGGGTTTGGAAAAGAAGAAGCACTTAGGGCATCGGAATTATTTGAGGCATATGAATCAAATGAAGATTATCTGGAACTGAAAGTAGAAGTCAGTACTTATAAAGTAGGAAAAGGAAACATACGAGAGTGCAGTAAAGAAGAAGCCAGACTGATTGAAGAGAACTTTCAGGATGTAATAAATCTTTATGAGACCAGTCTGCTGTCATCGGCATATTATGAAACCTGTATCGAACGTGATCTGGAAGAATAAGAGGTATCTATGGCAAAGAATACACAAAAACGCTCCATCAATTTCAGTACAGAGACACTGGAATCCTTGGATAAGCTGGCAGCCAAGAAGCATACGACAGCATCGGAACTGGTAAGGGGATATGTTGATAAGGGTCTTTCTATTGAAGGAAATCGGGAGGACATAGACTTCATAGCACAGATAATCCGACAGGAACTGACAGCAGTGTATCATGTGGATGAAATCAAAGCTATTGTGGATCATGATGCTGACCGATTAGCAAAAATGCTAATGAAGGTAGGAAAAATCAACGGTGCAATGTTCTTCTTACTGATCAAGGTATTGATGAACCTTGCCAATGAAGGCAGTGAGGACGACTTTGACCAGATGCTTTCCGAAGCAGTAAAACTGGGAGTCGATTATATGCAGAAAAAGGATTTTCAGATCAACAGCTTTTTAGAGGATACCGGTAATTTAAGAAATACAGCAGATAAATTATAAAACAGAAGAGTAAAGATTGGAGGATTGAAATGTTATCCTATGAAGAATTTAAGGAAAAACTGGTAACGGAAGTGACCGTATATGCACCGGAGAAATATAAGAATGCCATAGTCGATATCATGGGTGTTCCAAAGGCAGAGGGAAATGTAGATGCAATCATTATGCGTATGCCGGATAGGAATAGTGGTGCATCATTAAATTGTAAAGATCTATATGCAGATTATGTGAAAAGCAATTCTTTTGAGAAAACAATGATTAGATGTTTACAGTCTCTGATTCCTTACCTGAAAAGAGATGATGAGATTGATATTCAAAAAATAATGAATTGGGAAGAGGTAAAGGAAATCATTGTCCCTGAATTGGTGTGTACCAGACGTGCAGGAGAGAATTTAGAAGATCTTATCTATCGTAATGTGGAAGGAACAGACCTTGCAATTATTTATCGTGTCAAACAGCAGGTTGCAAATATCGTTGGCAGTATCAAGGTAAGTAAGCAGATGATGGAAACGTGGGGAGTGGACGAGAACCGCATACATGAATTTGCTTTTCACAATATGAATCAGTTGAGTACGCTTCAGATTGTTGAGTTAAACAGTGATTTTGCTATGCCGGAGGAGACATTTTCGGAACTGCCAGAGAAAATGAATAAATACAGCAGTTATGTATTTACCAACAAGGAAGCATTTTATGGGGCTGCCACAATTATGGAAGAAGGTATGCTTCATAGTATCGCAGAGCGATTACAGGAAGGTTTCTATCTTTTACCAATGGATGTAGATAATATTGTGGTCTATCCGGAAGGAATGATGAAAAATTTAGAATCCATACATAGTATGGTCCTGATACATAATATTCAGTGCTTAGAGCCAGAAAATTATCTCTCAGATCAGGTATATTACTACAGCAAAGAAAAAGGGGAACTTTCCATGTCAACAAATCCGGAAAATACACAGGATGTCATTATCAAAATTCTTCAGCAGGCAATGGAATGTTCACCGGGAAAGAAAGAAGATTATGGAGAAGAGCGCTAATGGGGAGAAAATGCTGCCAGCAGATTATGATAAGTTGGACTATGAAGAGATAAAGGACAGGCTTTGTATTACCCTTCACAGCAAAGAACAGAGAATAGAGCAGCTCAAAGGCAATCTGTCTATGGATATTGAAGGAACAGATCTCACGGCAGCTATTCGGATATTCACTGGAAAAAAAGATAATGAGAATGGGTATTTTGGAATTGAACCACGTTACCTGGAAACATGGGGAAAGACACTTGAGGAAGTATACCAACAGGCACTTCAAAATATGCCCCGGCTTTTTCCACTCAGGATCATGGAAATGGATGAGATGATAGGACGGCTGATATTTGGATTAGATGATGTGGAACAGGATAGTGAAAGTCTTGAAATCGAATTTGAACCATACAAAATGTATGTTTTGTCAAATGATACAAAAACAGACGGCGCAGCAGCAATCCTCTATCCGGGATTACTGGAGAAACTGGCATCAAACATGCAGAGCAATATTTTCATCTTACCAAGCAGTGAGCATGAAACACTATTAACGAAAGATACCGGAGAAATCAGTGCCAGGGATTGGCAGAGCGTAGTGATTCAAGCGAATCAGCAATTGTTTTCACAGGATATTTTGTCGGACGAGGTGTATTGCTATGATTATCAGGAACATATGCTAAAGATGGTAACAGATCCAGAGCAGACAAAGGAATTGAGAGCACAGTTGCAGCAAATGTGTTGTTGTGTGGATGCAACAGGAGCAAATACGCAGGAGTATGAGGAAGAAGATTATGGAGAAGAACAGTAACCAACCACTAAATCAGGCAGAGAGATACCAGTATCTTATAGGGCTGACCGAAGGAAAGCAGTTAGACGCAGACTATCGGGCAGCCTTTTATATTTTATCCAGTGTACCGGAAATGTTCGAAGCAGCTGCAAAGTGCGTGGACCATGAAGGAATCACGTTTGATAAGATCAAGAGACTTTGCAAGGGAAAACTGGAAGAAAGTCAGATGCACCTTTTATCCCTTGCACATAATGTCTTTGCATGGAACAGCAGGACAAGCCCTACACCACACGAACTTTCCAGATTAGGCTATCCGTGGTTGGAAGTTGCCTTAAATGCGATCTTCATATCAGGTGGCAACATGAAGGTGCAGATACAGAAAAATGAGAAGGGCATACCAGAGCTGTTGCTAGATGTGTCCTCTTATGAAAAGACAAAGCAGTTTCACGAAAGATTTCAACAAATGCAGAATGACTTAGACGATGAATTTGATGAAGAAATGGAGCAGTAACGTATGATTGATGTTTTTATAGAAAATGGACGCAACACCCTGCACACCCAGTTCCCACTTAGAATGGACGACCTTGCAGAACAGCTTGCATCAATTGGTGTCCGTCAGTCTGTTGCACAGATTACAGCAAAAGGCACGGATACACTTAAAATTGAGATGGAAGGTCTGGAAGATATTGGCAATGAGATTGTTTCACGAGTTGGAGCAGAAGATAACCTTGCAGACGTGGTCCGAGCCTGCCATGCAGTTAGAAGAGCCTGCCCTTATGGATATTCTGAATTTTTAGATATGCTGCACCCGGAAGAGAACGGAGCATTTCATTTTTATCAGAAGTATGATCATATGGGAGCAAGCAGTAAAGAAGGAATACCAGGGTTGATAGAAGAAGTCGTGCGCTATAGTGCAGCAATGTCTGAATATACCAGAGTATGCAACGAGGAAGAAGAGGCAGAATCGCAGAATCTTGACGATGAATGGGAACGATAGGATAAGGAGTACATCCGTATGTCAATTCTGTTTTATAAGCAGAGGCACCGCAATCCGAATTTTAAGGATACGGCAGGTGCGAATTATGCACATATCCGCTACATTGCCACCAGGCCAAGGGTTATGAAGAATGAAGCCGGCAGTCATGGCCTTTTTGGAAAACTGGAACCGGGAACACTGACAGAGTTTGAGGACTGGAAAGAAGTTGCCAAAAAGGTATATGCCAACTCAAAAAAAGGAATCGTGATGTACCGCAGTGTCGTATCCTTCACAGAAGAGACCGCAAAAGAATTACTGCTGAAGGATCAAAAAAGCTGGCAGAGGTATGTAGAAAATCACATCATGACCATTGCAGAAAAAAATGGCATCAAACGGGAACATCTGCAATGGGCAGCATCCGTCCATGGGGAAAAGAGCCACCCACATGTGCATATCGTGTTCTGGGATAACACAGTCTGTGCAAAGAATCCTTTTACCAGTCCAAAGATACCGGATGCGATCCGAAAACAGATGATCAAGGACACATTTTCGGAGAAGATACTTGCTTTTGCAAAACAGAAGGATGAAGCCATAAAAAATATGCGTCAGATCACAAATGAGCTGGTGGCAGAGTTTGAAAATGACTTACGGTGCAGAAATCCGGGCAGATATAAGATGGCTGGAAAAGTATTAGAGGATGAGCTTGAGATGGGAATATCCTTTGATACGAAAGTGCTGGAGCAGTTGGCAGATAAGCTGTTCGCATTAAGAGACCTGATCCCGGAGCAGGGAAGAATCGCCTACCAGCTATTGCCACAGGACTGCAAAGAAATGACAGATCAATTGGTAGAGTTTCTTTTGTCAGAAGTTCCAGAAATCAGGAAATGTTTTGACTGCTATGTAGATGCAAAATATAAGCTTTCAGAACTGTATGCTACAGATAACAAATGGCTGAAATCCCAAAAGGAAAAATATGGGAAAGAGGCTAAAAAGATACTGGCGAACCGTATCTTATCAGGGGTAAAGACTATCTGTCGTTTGGAAAAGGAAGAGAAGGGCGCCGCTTATCTTGCAAAACATCGGGAGTATTTGGCATCAAGGATCATAATGGAGGCTATGGATATGCTGGCGCAGGCTGCATCGGAACAGGAAGAAGCATTTAACAGGCAACAGAATATAGCAGGTGAATTGTCGAAGGAGGCAAAAAAGGAATTGTTTATAAAGAATCAGGATAAAGGATATGAACATTGATAAAAAGGTATCTGCAAAGCAGGGACATCCATGTACTGGGTGTCCTTATATCTTTGCAGGGAAAAGGAAAGGCTGCATCATGGGAGCAGTTCCCGGTGACTGTGCATGGTATTTCTATAAAAGACTGATGGGGCATAGTGATGCGTTCCGTCCAGTCGAGGAGATACAGAAACAGTATAGGGAATCTGTAAGGAAGAAGTCAGATGCAGGAAAACAGTTAGAAAAAGGAATGGAAATGTTGCTCGTGACAGCAGAAATGAAATATGGAGCGAAATATGCCGCTGAACTTAGAGAGAAAGGATATGTATGAACCCAGTAGAAAAGAATTACCTGAAAGAATTGCTGGAGTATATCGGACTTGATTTGAGAATGGATGATAAGGAATCGGAGTATTCAATTATCTGTGATGCAGAGGGGATTGCGTATGCAAGGGTCAGGGATGGCGGTTATCACATCAATGACAGTGTTCCGTTGGAAAAAGAATACCAGATCCAGGATGCGATACAGCGAGCCTATGGTTTTCGGGTACAGTTTGAAAGGTCTGAAAGCTTGGATTCGCTAGGAGTAAATGGATATCGGAAAATCGGGGGTTTTGGTGATGCGGTACTTGCAGCAAAGCTGATGCAGGACAACCGCATGGAGTATGTGGTGTGGAACTATGATGCGAACAGGAAGGGGCTGAACCAGGGCGCATACTGTTCCCAGCTGGAAACAGCTAAAATGAAATTATTGGAGAGAGAACATATCCTGCCCTTTGGTTATAAGCTGTTGAATGTGACTGAATTTACCAGATATGAACAGATGAAAGAAAGTGAAGAAGTCTTGAACGCAAGCTGGGAAGATGAAGAAATGGAGAGGTAAGATTACATGAAATCAAAGGTAGAGTTTTATAAAGCATTTTTTGAAGAATTGGAGAAAAAAGGGTTTGGTGTAGATAAGCCATCATCCCCGGATTATGTGGTGGATATTCTTTTTAAAGGGAAAACGGTTGCATTTTATACCAAGAATGACATGATCGAGAAAAATCCCTTTGAGGATATCCCGGAGAAACAGATGGAACGTTTATGGAGTATTGCAAAGGCTACGGTCAGCTTATGCGGTATCTGTAATGACAAGCCTTATGATGATCAAAAGACAGAAAAACTAAACAATAACGTGATGAAGCTCAACGAGCATAACGGTGTGATTCTTGCCTGCAAGCAGCATCCCCTTCTAGGATATGTGCTTTCAACCTATAAACAGGATACACAGAACAATAACAGACCAATTCAGAGACAGTATTTTTATAACAAAGAGGAAGCATTTGAGAGTTTTGCAGTGCGGAGCGGTCTTGTTGACGAAAAGAAGTTATTTACGGAGAGTGAATTAAAGATTCTTTATGACGGCTTGATAAAGGTCAGCACACAGGATGAGTCTTTATCCCAGGACCAGTTGGAAGAGGTAGGAAAACTGGTGAACCGTATGGAAGAGTTATTGCCGGAACTGCATAAAGAAGAAAAAAGATTTGATATGTCGAAGCTATTAGATGCCATTTCCTTTGGAAATATGGGAAACGGCATGGAAAGATAGGAGGCGGTCAGTATGCAGCCACAGGGCGAAAGTATCTGGGGCAATATCAATCTCTGTATTGAAATTGCGCTGGATATTTACTTTATGATCGGGGAGAACGGGGAAGGGATTGTTGTGCCCAAGGAACGTGCAGAGGAAGTCTTTTCAGAAAAGACAGTCGAGGCAGGAAAGGAAGCAGACGGCTGTCTGTATTATCCCAAAGGGGACACCATGGAAATGCCATTGTATGAAATGATGCAGAAAAGAGCAGCCCTAGCCAGAAAAATGGAGATTGCAGCCGCAAAACAGATGGAGCAGATCAGAGGAAATGGTTCAGGCGCAGCGGACAGCCTTTTTGCAAAGATTGCACCGCCAGCAGAGACAGAGTATGTTATCTGTTGTGCGCGGGATGGCATTTATCTGACTGGTGGGAATGAAATGCAGCTGCTTGTGGCAGAACAGCTTGCAGAACATTTTCTGACACCTTATGCCTGTGAATTTGCCAGAAATGAGAACGGATATTACCATTTTCCCCTACAGGCAGGAGCGATTGCTTTACATGAATTAAAGACTGTGTTTCCAGAATGCAAAGAATGGATCATATCAGAAGAAAGTCTGAATGCTACGATATGCCAGTGTTATCCAACCTATCGGACGGATTACAATGCGATCGTGTCAGAGCAGGAGCAGATACCAGATGTGAAAGCACCCATCAATCTATTTCTACAGGAACAGCTTGATCAAGAGAAGTCACAGATGCAGAACACAGAGCAGGAAGAGAAACTACAGGAATTTGAGGAAAACATGACACAAGAAGAAAGTCAGGGATATGAAGAGGATGATGAGTATGGAGAACAGATTGAGTTTGGCTACTGAAGGGAAAGGAAGGCAGATTGAAGCTTGTATATTTGTGCAGTCCCCTTCGTGGGAACTATGAAGAGAACATGAAACGTGCCACAGAATATTGTAAAACGGCAAGTGAATTGGGCGTGATCGCATTTGCGCCCCATCTGTATTTCACACAGTTCTATCGTGATACCATTCCAGAGGAAAGGGAAAAAGGATTGCAGTTAGGGCTTGCCATGCTGGATAAGTGTGAGGAACTATGGGTCATGGGAAATAGAATCACACAGGGAATGGCTTCTGAAATTGCATATGCAAAGGAGCATCATATCCCTATCTTTGAGATAGAGCATCCAGAGGAAAAGGAGTTTTATCCAATCAGTGCAGATGAGAACCAACTGCTGGGGCGTCATTCCTGTGAGCCGGATAGTCAGGAACAGAATTATGAAGGCAAGATCTTGGTCATGAATTATGATGCCCTAAAAGAAGAATACCGAAGCAGACCATTTCAGTTATGGCTTGCAACAGGCGGTTTTGGGTGCAGTCCAAGTGCCAGAGGCAGAAGAGTGTTCGCAACTAATATGTATGATGGGGAACAGACCAGCTTTTACCGGCAGGATTTTGCAGGAATCGTAAGAAAGGAAGTTTTGGAAGAAGTACAGAAACAGTATCAGTTCGGATATACCAATCAGGAATCGCAGAGCACCAGTGAAACAGAAGAGGAAGGGATAGAGCCATAAAGAAGAAAGAAAAACTGATTTTGGGAAGTATTCTGGCAGGACTGGGAACGCTGTTGAATCTGTTCTTCAGTGCTGCCATGCATAAGATGTTATCGAGGGAAGCAGTCACTTTTACGCTGGTCCCCTTGTGGGAGTGCATAAGCGGACTTTTTACAGAACAGAGACAGGGAATGCTGTTCTTATCCTTTGAATGTTTTGTAATACTGTGCTGTGTGTTGTTCTTTGTACAGAACAGCAGGTCTTACCAGTCTGATTTGATGAAGGTAACGGACGATATTGAGATACCGGTACCGGTGGGACAGTATCAGCATGGTTCCTCACGCTGGTTAAAAGAGGAAGAAAAAGAGAAAGTATTTGAAGCGTATAACTTAGATCCATCCAACCCGGTTATCAAAGAATTGATAGCAACAGGGTATGATGGACTGGATTTCATAAATAACGCAGATCATGCGGATACCGGGGATGTTGGAGAGCAGGAGTACAGAGAGCTTTCCGATATCCCCGTTCCTATACATGAGGAAACGACAAGAGAGACGAAGCAAAAGGAGAAAATGACAAGACCAGAAGAAGAGGGATTTGAAATGGTAGAGTATGAATACCATAGAGATTCCACAGAGCAGGAAACGAAGGAGATACAGGACGAGACAGCTGTACCAGAGGATCTTTCAGTACAGACCAAGACCCAAAAGAAGGAATTGTCTGGTGGTCCAGACCCATACCGCCTGATAAAAGAGGGTGGTATCGTGATCGGCATGGAGAAGTGTGGGAAAAAGGAAAAGATCTATTACATTGCAGACGATACCCATACCATTACAATCGGTGCGACACGTTCCGGAAAGACAAGGACACTGGTATTGCAGTCCATCTGTCTGATGGCGCTTGCAGGAGAAAGTATGGTGATCAGTGATCCAAAGGCAGAACTCTATCAGTATGCCGCCATCTTATTGGAAAAGCTGGGATATGATGTCATCTGTATCGACTTTAAAAATCCAGAAAAGAGTACCAGATATAATCTGTTGCAGCCGATCATTGATGCAGTGAACCGAAATGAGATGGATAAGGCAGAAATGTATGCGTGGGACATTACCAATATTCTGGTCGGTGATAACACCAGCAATGAGAAGATCTGGGAAAATGGAGAAAAGTCCACGATTGCGGCAGCGATTCTATGTGTCGTGGTGGATAATGCAAAGCGGCCAGAGTATCAGAACCTGACAAATGTTTACTGGTTCGTTGCAGAGATGTGTAAAGCAGTAGGGAATAAGGCCCCAATGCAGGAGTATGTGAAGAAACTGAAACCGGGGCATCCGGCCAGAGCGTTGTTATCCATTTCGGATGTTGCACCAAGCCGTACCAAAGGAAGTTTTTATACTTCTGCACTTACCACGCTCCGGTTATTTACATCGAGGGCAGTTTATTCCATTACCAGCCACAGTGATTATGATATTGCAGATATTGGAAAGAGGAAGCAGGCATTGTTCTTTATCCTGCCAGATGAAAAAACGACCTATTATCCGATTGCAAGCCTTATGGTATCACAGCTCTATGAGCTGTTGGTTCACCAGTCAGATGAAAGAGGCGGAAGGTTGTTAAATCGTGTGAATTTTGTACTGGAAGAATTTGGTAACTTCACAAAGATCAATGACCTGACGAATAAACTGACCGTTGCAGGCGGACGAGGTATGCGGTTTCATTTCTTCCTGCAAAGTTTTGAACAGCTTACAGAGAAGTACAGTAAGGAGACAGCAGCCATTGTCAAATCCAACTGCCAAAGCTGGGTCTATTTGCAGGCAGATGATAAGGAAACGCTGTCAGAAATCTGTGAAAAACTTGGCAAATATACCTGTTCTGCATATCAGCTTTCCAGCCAGCACGGAAAGTATGTCAATCCATCGTCAAGCAGCTCTATCAGCCTAGTGGCAAGAGATTTGCTAACAACAGATGAGATAAGACGTGTATCAAGGCCTTATCAGATCGTGGTGTCCCGTTCCCACCCTGCCATGATGCTTTCACCAGATCTGTCAAAATGGTATTTTAATCAGATGCTTGGACTTGGGGATAAGGAACATAATCGAAAAGTCAGGGAAGAACGGGAAAGAAAGCGTCCTATTATCAGTGATTTTAAAGGTGAGATACCTCTTTGGAATATATGGGTGTATTACATGAAGGACCTGATGATGAAGGAACAGCAGAAACAACAGGGAATGCCTATGCCCGTACAGCCAGGTTCCCTGTTCTCAGAAAAATTTATGCGGAGAGGAGTAAAGACAGAAAGTGAAGAAGATTAACTGGAAAAAGAAATGCAGGGCGGCAGGCCGTATGGCGATTGCCGCTCTTACTATGTTCTTCCTGAAAGCGAATACCGTGTATGCCAGCGGAATCAGTCAAAGCAAGCTGGCAACAGGAACACAGAAACTCATCGGAGATGCGACCTCATGGCTCATGATCTTAGCACCAGTCGTTGCAGGACTTCTGATTATCTATTTCTGTATTCGAAGAAGTGCTGCGGATGAGATGGACCAGAAGAAGTGGAACAACAGAATCGTGGTTGCCATTGTGTCCTGTATCGGAGCAGTCATTGGAAGTGCCACACTCAATATCATTATTGGATATTACCAGTAAAATAACACTATCCAATCATGGGAAAGGAAAAGAATGGATAAGAACCAAAATGAAGCGCAGGGACAGGCAGAATTAGAACTAAACGATGACCAGATTGCCAGAAATGATGAGGTATGTAATGCGGTATTTGAGTTGTGCAAAGTCCTAACAGAAAATCAGGAATTAGAGTGGGACATGGAGTATATCGGGGATATTGCAGATTATGCTTCAAATGCACTAACACTCTCTGGGATGAAGGTTAGATATCCAGCAGTTGTTACCTGCAAAGATGGCAGTCAGTATATTGAAGAATATGTGAACTGTGAAACCAATCTGGCGGAAGAATCTCTGAATGCAGGAGAAGAACGTTAGAGTAAACCTATTAACGAAACCAAATCTGAAAGGAAAAAATTATGATGAAAAAAATTAATGAAACCATGAACCACATGACAGTAACCGCTTATGTAAAAGGAAACCAGATGAAGAACAAAGTAGCAGATATCCTTCGCAGAAAAGAAGGGGAAGGATTTGTGGATACCGCATTAAAAATCCTGATTTCTGTTGTGGTTGGAGCGTTACTCTTAGCAGGTCTTTATACCTTATTCAAAGACAACATCCTTCCTACCCTTACCCAGAGAATCACGAACCTGTTCAACTACCGTGGATAGTTAGGACCAAGATACACAGTCTGCCGGATTGCATATGCATCCGGCAGTATTCATGTAAAAGAAGGGAGATTACAATTTGAAGATTACAGCAAAGATCACAAAGACATTTGAAGATGCTGGAAAGCTGAAAGCCTTTGCTACGATTTGCCTTGCAGATGCGTTCCTTGTGACAGGGGTAAGAATCGTAGAGTGTGAAAAGGGACTTACGGTATTTATGCCGAGCATGAAGGATAAAGAGGATGAGTACAGAGATGTTTGTTTCCCAATCAAGGCAGAAATGCGAACCCAGATCAATAACACGGTGCTGAATGCCTATGATGCGAGCTTAAAAGAAAATGAAGCGGATGAGGAATAAGCACTGTGTAAAAGGCGTACCGGGAGGTGAGATTGTTTGGAAGTGATACTGGTACTGCTGATTGTTGCAGTATTAAATGGAGCAATCGTTTACATTGATGAAATGCTTCAGGAACTTGTGCCAATGACACTGTATGCTGACCAGTATATGCTGGCAGCAAATGGTGGAAGCATGGTGGATGTGCTGTTTGACATTATGCTTGGCTTTGGTATTTCGCTCATTATCCTGAAATTCTTGAAAAAAGGGTTTGAGTGCTATGTCATGTGGACGGATGGTGACCCGGATTCAGAACCGGTAGGACTTGTCGTGCGGTTCATGCAGGCAATGGTGGTGGCAGTCTGTTTTCCAGTGATGTATGGCTGGATGGGAGAAATCGCAGAAGATCTGATCGACCAGCTGATGACGGCAATCGGAGCATCCACAGAGTATGACTGGCAGACCTGGGTCAATGGCATTTCTACGCTTGGACTGACAACAGCGATCTTTGGGCTTATCTTTATTATCTGCTATTTCATGCTGTACTTTCAGTTCCTGATGAGAGGATTGGAAATCATGATCCTTCGTATCGGTATGCCCATGGCCTGTGTAGGACTTCTGGATAATGATAAAGGTGTATTTAAGACTTACATCAATAAGTTCTTTCAGAGCACCCTTGCAGTGGTCATTCAGATATGCCTTTGCAAGCTGGGTGTCGGAATGATGCTAAATATCGGGATCAATATGAATGTGTTCTGGGGACTGGCCTGTATGGTGCTTGCCATTAAGACACCGGCATTCCTAAGAGATTTCCTGATACCGACGACCGGAGGCGGTGGCGCAATCAACAATATTTATCATTCTGTAAGGCTGGTAGGTATGGCAAAGAATCTGGCGAAGTAGGAGGCGGCTATGACACTTGATGATATTTCAAATGCAATCATCGCCCTAATCAGGGTGGGTGCAGGCTTCCGCTTCGTTTATTGTATGGTGCGACTGGAAAGTGCAGAAGAGGAAGCCACACAGTACAGGAAAAGAGCAAAGAATACAGTGCTGTTCTATATCATAGCGGAAAGTATCTGGCAGATCAAAGATATTATTCTGTACTACTATTCGTGAGGCAGAAAGGAGGAACTACGGAACGGGAAGGCTGGGCGCTTTATATCCCAAGTGGAGTAAAGACGGATAATGAGTTATTCAATGGGTTTGGAAAAAGGGAACTGATGCAGAGTGTCATCGGTTCCCTTTTTGGCGGAGCACTTGCAGCCGTCATATGGCTTTTTAGCAGGAACGTAGCATTTACAGTGGTCATGGTATTAACTGCGATCTTTGGTTCAGTCATGATGTGTACAAAAGATCAGAACAACCAGAGCGTAGTAGATCAGATAGGCAACATGATACGTTTTGCAAAGAGCCAGCAGATATACCCTTACCGCGCACTTAGCGAGTGGGGAGAATGATCCGAATACATGCAATCTTGTGTGGAAGCTAGACTAAGGCAGACAGAAAAAGAAATGTGAATACCTCTCAAACCATAACAGGAGGTCTGTTTGGAATTTTTAGACTTATTTAGTGGAATAGGCGGCTTTAGACGAGGATTGGAACGAAGCGGACATAAATGTATTGGACATGTGGAAATTGATAAATATGCAAACAAAAGCTATATGGCTATGTATGGACTGTCGCATTGTAAATATGGACAATGTGACAAAGATAACTGCTGTAAGATCTGCAAAACGGAGGTGATGGAACACTGTGATGGAAACAAATGTGAAGGCGAGTGGTTCGCAAAAGATATTAAGCAAATCAGAGCAGGAGAGATTCCAAAAGCTGAAATCTGGACTTTTGGATTTCCTTGCACAGACATTTCCCTGTCAGGAAAGCGGGCAGGTCTTGAAGGAGAGCGAAGTGGACTTTTTTTTACAGTCGTTGGCCTGCTCAAAAGCACAGATACCGAAAATAAACCCGGCATCCTTATCATTGAGAATGTTAAGCATCTGCTGTCAAGCAAGAGAGGCGGGGATTTTACCGCCGTTCTCACTAACCTATGGGAAGCAGGGTATGATGTTGAATGGCAGTGTGTCAACTCAAAAGATTTCAGAGTGCCACAGCACAGAGAACGAGTGTACCTTGTTGGATATCTTGGAGGAATCCGTGGACGAAAAGTATTTCCTATCAGCGGATCAAACAGAGCGGTTATTAAAAAAGTTATAGGCGGATACCAGGGCGAGCGCGTCTATGATGGAAACGGATTGTCTGTCACTTTGACTGCATCCGGTGGCGGTGCTGGTGGAAAGACAGGACTGTATCTTTGTGACACAAAAAAGCCAGAGGAGTGGATGGAGTGCCTGAAAGAAAATGGAGAGGAAGAATGCGGAGCAAAGAACTATGCAGGATTCTTATCTTATAAAAAGGAACCGGACATGACCAGAATTGCCAGATGTATCGTAGCAAATTATAATTCGGGCATTACCCGGTTCGGGGAAAGTTCTGGGGTGATGTACTGCAAAGCCTGTGATGAAAAGTGTACACAGAAATGTGTCGAGGCAAGGGCAGCACTTACACCAGACCGCCTGAATAAAAGACAGAATGGCAGACGGTTCAAAGAGGATGGAGAACCAGAGTTTACATTAACGACCATTGACCGGCATGGAGTAATGATGCTGCAGTGTCCGTATTATACGGGACTGCCTATCAAAGAGGCTACAAAGAAAGGGTATGTCATGGCGCGTCATGGGGATGGAATCAACCTGTCCTATCCAGACAGCGATTACCGCAGAGGCAGAGTGGGAAAACAGTGTTCACAGACACTTCTCACTGGAGCTAATATGGGAGTTTTAGTGTACTGCCGAATCCGAAAGCTGACACCGAAAGAGTGTTTCAGATTGCAGGCCTTTGATGATTTTCTGTTTGACAGGGCAAAGGCAGCCGGTGTCAGTGATGCACAGCTCTATAAGCAGGCTGGAAATTCAGTCACAGTGAACATTGTATATGAAATCGGTGTGCGCCTGAAGAAGATGGAGGGCTGCATCCATGAAATTTAACATTCTCTACGTTGACCCACCATGGGCTTATAAGGTGTATAGCAGGAAAGGACAGGGTAGGTCAGCCGAAAATCATTATCATACCATGAATATTGAAGATATCTATGATCTGGATATAGCTTCGATTGCAGCAGAGGATTCCATATTGTTCCTGTGGGTAACATTCCCATGCTTGGAACAGGGATTCGAGACCATCCGCAGATGGGGATTTCAGTATAAGACACTGGGATTCTGCTGGGTAAAACGGTGCAAAAAGCAGACCGAAAAATGGTTCTGGGGACTTGGCTTTTGGACAAGAGCCAACCCAGAACTCTGCCTGATTGCAACGAAAGGACACCCGAAGAGGTTCAGTAAAGGTGTACATTGTGTCGTAGATACACCGGTGGAAGCACACAGCAAAAAGCCGGACATTGTAAGAGAACGGATCGTGGAGCTTGCCGGGAATCTGCCGAGAGTGGAATTATTTGCAAGGCAGAGCTATCCGGGCTGGGTATGCGTAGGAAATGAGATAGATGGAATGGATATCAGAGACAGCCTGATTCAGTTAAGGGAACGAGAAGAGAAAGGAAGGGACAATGTTATGGATGTTTGAAAGTAAGGAATATGCAGTCATATTGGCAGCCAGCTTTTTAGCTGGCCTGCTGATGGATATGATCTTAAAGAAAGTAACAAAGCAGGGAGAAACGAAGTATACAGCTTTTCTATCCGTCTGTATCACGGCAGTTTTTCTTGGAACATATGGAACAAATGAACATGCGCTTGTCTGTACCTTATTCGGACAGATGCTTTTGTATGCGTCAGAATATGACCTGACCACGCATACTGTACCGGATTATGTCCATGTGCTTTTGTTGCTGATTGGATTATTGGAAATACAGTTCGTTCCGGCATTGCTGGGACTTGTACTTGTGCCGCTGCCATTCTTGGCAGCGGCCCTTTTCAAAGAAGGAAGCATGGGAGGCGCAGACATCAAGCTCATGGCAGCCTGTGGATTTATTATGGGCGTGCAGAAAGGATATATGGCAATGATTGCAGGTCTTACCCTGGCAGTCATGATACAGAAAGTATATGTAAGGGAATCAGAAAAAGGATTTGCCTTAGTGCCATATTTAAGTATCGGGTGTCTGCTGGCCATGCTTTTATAAAATCAAAAGTGGAGGAAATCAAATTGAAAAAAATATTACAGAACCGTATCGTGATTGGACTGACCTGTATCATCCTGTCACTTATCATTTGTTTTGGACTTACCCCGATGTTCAACAATGCATTGAAATCCAAAGTATCCATTGTGAGAGTCAGCAAAGATATTAAGGAAGGCGACCAGATCACAAAGGAAATGGTCACCACAGTAGAGGCAGGCGGTTATAATCTGCCAGGCAATGTTGTGTATTTGGAAGAGGATGTAATCGGCAAATATGCAAATACAGATCTATATCCGGGAGACAGCATCCTAACAAGCAAGCTGTCCGATACTCCCATGTTAAAAAATGCCTATTTAAGCAAGCTGAACGGAGAAAACAGGGCGATTTCTATCAGTATCAAATCCTTTGCGGCTGGATTGTCCGGGAAGTTGGAAGCTGGGGATATTGTGACTTTGATCGCATCGGATGTAGGAGAGAATCGGGAAACGTTAGTACCGCCAGAACTGCAATATGTAGAGATTATTGCGACTACCACCAGTACAGGGGCAGACCAAAACGTGCAGGAAGAAACAGAGGATGGGGAAGAACAGGAGCTTGCATCTGCCATTACAGTGCTTGCAACGCAGGAACAGGCAACACTTTTAGCAGAATTAGAGCAGACTGGAAGTATCCATGCAGCACTGGTCTTTCGTGGAGACAGTACCACAGCACAAAAGTTCTTAGACGAGCAGAATAAGGTATTAGAAGAACTGCTTGCGAAAGAGGCAGCGGAAACAGAACAGGAGGCCGGAGCAGAGGAAGAAATCGTGAATGATGATCCGGAAGAGATGTAGCAGAAGGAGGCAGTGAGATATGGAATACGGAAATATGCTTGCAGTAGTGGGCAGCCCCGGAAGCGGAAAGACAACGATTAGTATCAAAACAGCACAGGAGATAGCAAAGCATCATAAAAACGTCATTGTGGTGTTCGCAGATCCTTTTGTTCCAGTACTTCCGTTTGTACTGCCCATGGATGAAGAACAGAAGATATCTTTGGGAGAACTGCTGACACTGCCGACACTGACACAGAACCAGATCTTAAAATCCTGTGTCACGATACCGGATAGTGAGTATATCAGTGTGATCGGGTATTGTATGGGCGAAAGCCTCTTATCCTATCCGAAAGTCACAAGGGAACGAGCCATTGATTTTCTTGTAAATCTAAGACACCTTGCAGATTATGTGATCTTGGACTGTACATCCATTTTAGAAGCGGATGTTTTTTCTATCCTTTCCATGGAGATGGCAGATAAGGTATTGCGGATGGGAACATCCAATCTAAGAGGCATTTCTTACTATCAATCCCATTCGGGAATGATTTCAGGAACCAGTCAGGAAAAATATATCAGTGCGATTGGAAACTACAAGACAGGTCAGGTATGGGAAGCGGCAGCGGAACAGTATGGCGGCGTGTCGTTTGTTTTTCCTTATGTGGCAGAGCTGGAAAGGCAGTACGATGAGGCAGTCTTATTTGAAAAGCTGGGTACTAAGGATGCAGTAGCCTTTCAGACTGAGATCAAGAAACTGATAGCGGAAGTCTTTGGACTGCATGAAAGTGTTCCGGTCAAGGCAAAGTCTGGCGGAGCAGGAAAAAAGAAACTGACAGTCAGAAGTCCGTTTGTCTGGAATAAAGGAGAATTTTAGGAGGGAGCAGTGTGCAGGAAACAGAAATACTAAATATACATGAAACGACAGAGCTTGCAAGGGCAAGCAGTGTACTACGCACTTTTCCCGAAGTTCTTAGGGATGTGCAGGAGTACATATCGAAAAACTTTGCAGTGGTATTAAGAGATAATCCCGATGAGAACCGGGAACTGATCAAGTCCTACATTGGCAAATACTTAGAGCAGAGCAGTGTAGGTGTGGCTGGAATGGAGCAGGAGGAACTATGCGAACTTTTGTATGGAGAGATGACAGGATTCTCTTTTCTGACAAAGTATCTGTATCGAAGTGATGTAGAAGAAATCAATATCAACCAGTGGAAAGATGTAAAGATTACTTATTCCACAGGAGAAATCCTGCCAGCAAAAGAAAAGTTCAGCTGTGCCGGTCATGCAGTGGATGTCATCCGAAGATTGTTACATAAATCGGGCATGATCTTTGATAATGCACAGACGATTGTGGTAGGGCATCTGAATAATAAGATCCGTATCACAGTTATGGGTGACGGTGTGATTGATAAGGATAAGGGACTTGCAGTTTCCATTCGAATCGTCAACCCAAGAAAGCTGACAAAAATGCAGTTCGTGGAGTTTGGAACAGCAACAGCGGAGATGCTGGAAATGCTCTCCATGTGCTTTAACCATGGGGTGTCTATGTGTATTACCGGTGCGACTTCTTCCGGAAAGACGACACTCATGAGCTGGATATTGGGGGAAGTTCCATATAATAAGCGAATTGTGACCATTGAACAGGGATGCCGCGAATTTGACCTGACCGCAGAGGATGAAGAGGGAACTGTATTAAACAACGTAGTACACCTCGTTACACGATTCTCCGATGATCCAAAGCAGAACATCAACATGGTAAAGCTGCTGGAAACGACCTTGACCATTAACCCGGACTGTATTGCAGTGGCAGAGATGAAGGGCGGGGAAAGTATGCAGGCCATCAATGCTGCCAATACCGGCCATGCAGTTATTACAACGACCCACGCCAATTCCTGTGAAGATACTTACTATCGAATGGTCACACTGTGCAAACAGGAACAGCCGAGCATGGATGATGCGACCTTGCAGGGACTGGCAACAAAGGCCTTCCCATTGGTGGCATTTGCAAAAAGGCTTGAGGATAATTCCAGAAGAGTCATGGAGATTACAGAATGTGAGATACTTCCAGATGGCAGACGGAAAATGCGTACCTTGTACCGCTTTAACATCACAGACAACATCATAGTGGATGGCAGGCCAAAGATCATCGGTCATTATGAAAAGGTGGAAAATCTGTCAGAAGGATTACAGAAACGATTAAGAGAAAATGGGCTGCCATTAAAGCTTCAGGAGCAGCTCATGGCAAAAGGATAAGGGGGTATAACATATGGTCTTACTTGTAACCATTGCCTTTTTTATGGCGGTGGCAGGATGCTTTATCATGCTTGAACTGTCACCCTTTGCGTTCTTAGATGGCCTGTCGGGCTATCTGAAACCAAAGAATGACAGTATCAGGAGCAAAGTAAAGGACAGCCGGAAAAAGAAAGAAGTAAAGGGATTGCAGCTGCTCTTTGAGGATGTAAACGAGATTCTGCGCCTGACAGGAAAGAGCAGTCAGTTTTCGATTCTTTGTGTGCTGGCTATGATTCTATTTGTATTAGGTGTACTGATGGCACTGACTATGAACAATGTGCTTTTAGTTCCGGTACTTGCAATCGGATTTGCGCTGATGCCGTTCTACTATGTGAAATTCACGGCATCCAGGCATAAGAAGCAGATCAACACGGAACTGGAAACAGCACTTTCCATGATTACCACAAGCTATCTGAGAAATAAGAATACCATCATCCGGGCAATCGAAGAGAACCTGCCCTATCTGAATCCACCAGTATCGGAAGTGTTCCGCAACTTTTTGATGGAAGCAAAGCTGATCAATTCCAACACGGCAGAAGCATTAGAAGGACTGAAAAAAGGAATGGATAATGCAGTATTCCATGAATGGGTGGATGCAGTGGTAGCGTGTCAGGAAGATTACAATTTGAAGAATACTCTGCCGTCGATCGTGTCAAAGCTGTCTGATATGCGTGTGGTATCTTCCGAACTGGATCTGCTGATCTATGAACCGGTAAAAGAATACATTACCATGGTATTCCTCTTATTTGGCAGTATTCCATTATTGTATTTTTTGAATAAAGACTGGTACGAAACACTGATGTTTACCGGATTTGGAAAGGCACTGCTTGCAATCAGTGGTGGAGTATTGTTCGTTTCAGTGGCAGCGATCGTAAAACATACGCGCCCCATTGAGTACAAGAGATAACGGAGAGGAGAAGAGATGCAGAATATCATTTTATTGCTCTTTACCATTTTTTTTGCCACAGGAAGCTACTTTCTGCTGGCAGAACTTTGTAAAGTGCCAAGTTACAGGGCAAGTAAAGTTATCTTAAATGCAGGAAGGAAACGAAAGAAACAGGTCAAAGATTCGGACGCATTCATTCTGGAACTTGCAGAAAAACTGGCGAAGATCCTTCCAATGGAAGAATACAAAAGAAGAAAGATCGCAGGCGTGCTGAAGTCGGCAGAGATATCCATGACACCAGAAGTATATGTGGCGCAGGCTTATGTGAAAGCAGGACTGGTACTGTCAGGTATCATTCCATGCCTGATATTCATTCCACTCCTGTTTCCAGTATTCCTTGTATTGGGAATCGGAGTTTATTTTTCCGAGAGTGGGAGTGCAGAAAAGCTGATAAAACAAAGAAGGGAAGAAATCGAGTTCGAACTTCCGAGATTTGTAGCGACCATCACACAGGAACTGATGGCAAGCAGGGATATCTTATCCATGCTGGAAAGCTATCAGAAGAATGCAGGCCCGGCACTCAAGAATGAATTGATGATAACGACAGCAGATATGAGGACGGGAAACTACGAAGCGGCATTGACAAGGTTGGAAGGCCGTGTATCGAGTGCCATGTTATCAGATGTGGTACGTGGACTGATCGGGTGTATCCGTGGAGATGATGGAGTAACTTTCTTTCGTATGCTGTCCCATGATATGAAGCAGCTGGAAGTCCAGCGTCTGAAAAGACTTGCCATGGAGCGTCCACCGAAGATCAGAAGATATTCCTTTGTACTGCTTGGATGTATGCTGATGATCTACATGGGAGTCATGGGGTATCAGATACTTGGCACGATGTCGGGAATGTTTTAGGAGGAGCCAATGAGGAAAAAGATAAAGAAAGTATGGCACTGCCAAAAAGGAGAGGGCTATATTGATGTGGCGGTAGGTGTTCTGTGCCTTATGCTGGTAGTGGAGCTTTGCATGGTCATACTGCCAGTGTTCATGAAAAAACAGCAGTTAGACAATTTTGCATCCGAGATTGTGAGACAGGCAGAGATTACTGGCAACAGCAACGTATCAGGCCGCATCAATGAGCTGAAGGCCCAGACGGGATTAGATCCGCAGATATCATGGGACTGTGATTACTTTAATGGAACAAAGGTACAGCTGAACGGAGATATTAAAGTGACACTGACCCAGCGTGTGGATATCGGATTTTTCGTATTCGGTTCTTTTCCCATAGACCTTAGAGCAAGAGCCAGTGGAAAAAGCGAAGTGTACTATAAGTGATGGAGGTAATTGTGAAGAAAATCCAAAAAGTCATAAAGGATAAAAGAGGAATGTCTTATCCGCTTACCGTTTCGCTTGTGCTTGCACTTCTGATCCTGTTATGTGTCATGGCGGAGTTCTTTCGACTGAATGTGATTGCCTATGGAGTGAGGGAATCCCTTCAGGCATCTGTCATATCCGTAGCGACCACCAATTATAATGAAGTCTATGACGGAATCAGGGAAGGATACAGCGGTGGCTATGCGATGAATGGAAGCGGGTGGGAGCAGAATCTTGATTATGGAGATGTGTATAACAGTCTGGATGGCATCTTGGGGACACAGATACAGGGAAATTATCATGTAAAGCCACAAAGTAGTGGATATGAATACCGAGTGTCAGATTTGAATGTTACGATTGTGAATACACCTTTTGCACCGGGAAATGCGAATCAAAATTTTGAAGCACAGGTATCCGTGTTATTAGAGATACCATTATCTTTCGGGTGGGAAATGCTGCCGCCTGTGAGAATGACGATACATACCAAAGCGGCCTATATGCCAAAATTCTGATTACAAAAAATAACTGGACGCGTAGTAAGAAATCTTGTATGATGAAATTGGATAAAAAATAGGCCGACATTTGCCATAAAAAAAGAATGGAAAGTGAGGTCTTTTAAGATGAAAAAAGATTATAATAAGACAAAGAAATTAGTGATTATGGGGCTTGCAGTGGTTGCAGTGTGCCTGTTCGTTGGTGTGTGCATCTATCTTTCAAAGATGGGAAAACCAGAGCCGGTAGAAGCAGAACCTACGGAAACGGTGACAGAGACCACAGAGATAAGCGTGCCGGAGATCGTTGTTCCAGAAGCAACAGAAGAACAGCCTGTGACAGAACAGATCCATGATACAGAAATGCAGTCTGAACCAGAAACAGAAGCGGATACCATCACTCCAGGGCAGGATAATACATCTAAGAGCGAAGCAGAAGCTCCGGTAGAGAAACCAGAGGTATCAAATGAGGAAGCACTTACCAATCCAGAGCAGGAGCCACAGTATGAAGCAGAAGTGACACAGCCACAGACGCAGCCGGAACAGCCACAAGGCGGTTCGACCAATGAAGCTGGTCAGGTCTATGTACCGGGATTTGGATATATTGATGATCCGGGACAGGCACAGGGTGGTGTAGCGGATTCTGATGGAGATTGGGATAAGCAGATCGGCGATATGAATTAAATATGGGATGTATTAATGAATGTAAGCAAGAGCATGGCGCAGGCCATGCTCTTTTTTTCGGCATCAAAGCCAGAGAGGAGTAAATTTGAGAAAAGTATTAAGCAGCCTTTTCTTATGTCTGATATTACTTTGTTCTACGACCATGACTGCATTTGCAGATGGAAATGGAAACGTAGATGGCGGCGGAGGAAATTTGAATCAGGGAACAGAAGCCTATAACTGGCCGGGCAGTTCTTATCAGGGAGTCCGTGTAACGGTAGTGGATGCAACAAGTGGAGCAATTATCTGTAATCCGGTTGACTTTACGAATAAAAATATCGCATCTATTGCAGGTAGAATCATTCATTTTGGAAAAGTGAGTAAGATACAGTATAGAAATGGTGCATCACTTACACCGCAAAGTTCAGGATATGTATATTATGCGCCAACAAATGCCATGCCGCCAGTAGTATCCAGCAACAGCAATCCAGCGAGTATTGCAGCGATAAAACGATATTTTTGTTCTGAAGGTGCAGCATCCATGGTAGCAAACCGTACTGGAATTAATGTAACAAGTCTTACAGATGGAACGTATAAACTGGTCATTGAGCCAGTGATTTATCTGATCTACAATCATTTATACTATGCAATGACAACCACAGAAGCAGGACTTTACAACCGTATGTTAGGCGGTGACTTAGGGGCGCATTTTCCTACGGTAGTCATGAAGAATCTGGCTCTTGCTTTATTTCTGGAAAATGCAGATCTGGGATTTCAGGCATGGACGGGATCAAAGACAACAGCACGAACCACGGATGAAATGATCAATATCCTTGGAATAGGAATTATCAGTTACCAGGGTGCGCCGGTCACGGATGTGGTGTATGATGCAGAATACCGGATTGATACGGATGTGATTACAGCAGTGACTTTATCTACCACCAATGAGATTAACAGTGATAGTACAGCAACGGTATCTTTTTCCATCAATGGCAGGACCTATCATATGACGGGTATTGTAATACCAGCAAATCGAAGCCAGCTTGTTTGGGTAAAGTGGCACACACCAAGCAGTCCGGGCGAAGTGAACATAAGCATATCAACAAATAAAGGAACATTAAGCAATACCAGCATTCATGCAAATGTGGTAGATATGAATGGTAATCCGCCACCAGACCCTACGGCAGATGACAGAAACGACAGTTTCCGTACTCCATCCATACCGAACAGACAGAATGTGACAAGCCTGTCGTGGGGCGTTTGGAGCTGTAGATGGCACGCAAACTGGGTATGGGTGCCTGACTGGGACTGGGAGAGCGGAAGCCACAGTGCAAGTTGTCCGGCAAACTGTAGTTCCAGCCATGGACATTGGGTAGATAACGGAGAGTACGAAGATCAGGGATGGTATGATTACACATGGCATTCTTATTCGGCATCTCTTTCCACAAGCATGGATATTTCAGCAGATGCGAAGAACCCAACTGCATCCGGTAATGTCATGAAATCCGGTTATGGAATCAACATGACCGCAAGTACACGTCTTAACTCTGGAGCACCTTCCAGCCATATCACTGGCGCACAGACCTGTGTGGTCTATTTCCCTGAATTTCAATACGATTACTACTGGAGATTGTTGGAACGGACAAGTGGCGGTTATTCAGCAGATTTTCAGTTCCAGCAGAATGAGTACAGCACATATAACAGAAGGGTACATTTTACACCGGTGTGGTATCCGAATGGAAACTATACCGTCTATGGCATCATCATGGATGCATGGACACCGGGAGGAATGCTGCAGGCCGGAAGGACAGACAGTATGGCAATCAGGGACAACCTGTTTTCAGACTGGCATGTAAGGCCGGTAAATTAATTTTATAGGAGGTTCAAATGGAAAATTTCATGTTTCCCATTATCATGCTTGCCGTCACCTTAATTGGTGGCGGTATTTTGATGCTATTCTTAAAGAGCGGAACAAAGCGTCCACTTACAGAGAACGAGAACGCAGCTATGGTAACAGCACAACAGTTCATCAATATCAAGGACAGTCAGGATAAATACCTTTATACCCGTGACGGCATGATATTTGTATATCTTCGTATTCATGCCATTAGCATCGACTTGTTCAGTAAATCGGAAAAGAACGTACTGATCAAGACATTGACCGCTGAATTATCAGACATTCAGTATCCATTCAAATTCCTTGCACTATCAAGACCGGTGGATATCTCCCCACTGATCACAGAAATGGGGGATATGTTAAAGGAGGCAGAAGAAAAGCGGAAAGAAATATTACGTCAGGAAATATTGCAGATGGGAAGTTATGCTTTGTCAGGCGAAATCGTGGAGCGGCAGTTCTATATCGCAATATGGGATAAGCAGGACGAAGGAAGTGAACGGGATATGTTAAAAAAAGCATCCCTTTTATGCGAGAAGTTTGCTGCAGGGGGAGTGGTAACAGATATTTTGACAAAAAAAGAAATCGTAAGGCTGGTCAATCTTGTCAACAACCCATCCTATACCCATTTAGAGGATGCAGAGACCAGTGCAAGTATTCCAACATTGAAAGGAGTGATGTAGCCCATGCGAAGAGGACAGACAGAAGAACAGATACCCGTTAATTCTGCTTTATTAAATGTAGTCACGCCCATGGGGCTGGAATTTCAGAAGAACCGGCTTTCTGTAGGGGAGAATCTTGGAAAGATTTATGGGATCATACGCTATCCACAGAAGGTAGATGTAGAATGGCTTTCAAAGCTGACGAATATACCAAGTACCTTAGTGTCAATCGGATTTCATCCGGTAGATAATGGTACACTGATCAATGCCATATCCAAAAGTGTGGTCCAACAGAGAGGACTTGCAGATGGGGCAAAGGATCCACTTTCCAGACAGCGTGCGGAAAAGGCCGCCGAAGATGGAGAGAAGGTCATCATGCAGATCGACAGAGAGGGTGAGACAGTAGGCCTGATGAGTGTTGAGGTCATGCCAGTGGCAAAAGATGAAAAGGAGTTCAAGAAAGCCTGCCGCAGAGCAGAGAGCGTGGCAAGTGTAATGAAGTGCAAAATGCGAGTCATACCGAATCTGCAAAAAGAAGCATTCATGCACTTATCCCCAACGTTTCCCAATAACCCGAAAATGGAAAGCATCTTGCAGAAAGTAGTTCCATTTTCCACTTTTGTGGGAGGATTTCCCTTTTCCAGCAGTGGTTTTAATGATGGAGAGGGGTATTATTTTGCAAAAGATACCAGTGGCGGACTTGTGATTGTTGACACCTGGAAGCGTGGTGGAGACAGGACCAACAGCAATTTCTGTGTCATGGGTAATTCGGGGGTCGGAAAATCAACAGCCATCAAACATATCCTGCTGGCAGAATACATGAAGGGAACCAAGATCATCGTTATAGATCCTGAATCAGAATATAAGGATATGTGCCTGAATCTGAAAGGAGACTGGATCAATGCAGTAGGCGGTTCCAAGGGCATGATCAATCCCCTTCAAGTCCGTCCATCACCCAAAGATGATGAAAACGAAGCAGAAGAAAATCGTCTGTACCATGATGAAGGGTATGGAATGAACGATTTGGCATTACACATGAAGAATCTGGAGATATTCTTTAGCCTTTATATTCCATCCCTTACGGATATGCAGAAGGCTGTCTTGAAAAAATGTCTGGTAGAGCTGTATCAGAAGTTTCATATATCGTGGGATACAGATATCGCAGCATTAAGCTCCACTGATTTTCCAATCTTTTCGGATCTATACAAGCTGGTGCAGGAAAAAGCGAAGTCAGAACGGGAAGGAAAGACTTATGCTGACCTTGCATTGCTTCTCTATGACATTGCGGAAGGTGCTGACAGTTTTATATGGAACGGATATACCAGTGTATCCAGTGACGCACAGATTACCGTTATGGATACCCATGCATTGCAGGAGACTGGGGACAATGTAAAACGAACCCAGTATTTTAATATCCTGACGTATGACTGGGAACAGATGAGCCGTGACCGTAATGAAAGAGTACTGCTGATCTGTGATGAAGCATATCTGATGATCGATCAGAAAGTCCCACAGTCTTTAGTGTATCTTCGTAATGTAATGAAACGGGCAAGAAAATATGAGGCAGCACTTGGTATCATTTCCCACAGTCTGGTGGATTTTCTTGGAGATGCAATCAAGCAGTATGGACAGGCATTGCTTGATATCCCATGTTACAAGATACTGATGGGAACAGACGGAAAGAACCTAAAAGAGACCGCAGACCTTTATGATCTGACGGAAGCCGAGCAGGAATTATTGCTGTCCCGAAAGAGAGGCCACGCCCTGTTCATGGTAGGAGCAAAACGACTGCATATTCAGTTTGACATTCCAGAGTATAAGTTCAAATACATGGGAGCGGCAGGAGGACGATAGATATTCAAAAAATTTATCATATAATGACTTGCTGAATGAAGGAAAAACGGTTATAATGACAAGACAAATAGGTTATTTTTCTTCCTACTGGACATTATACTGTCTATACAGGTACAGTGAAAGGTGGTATAATATGTGTAGGAATGAAGATGAAGTGAAGCATACCAAAAAGGAGGAACAGGCAATGAGCGCAGCTATGAATCAAGTGAGACCGTGTACTATTTCCGAATCTATTATGCAGTCATGTAAAGAAGTAAAAAATATGCGTGAAGGCAAGACTCCAAAACGTTCTTTGAACGATCTATTTACGAATATTGAAAAATGGAGCAAAGAGGAAAAAAATAAATGTACGAAGTAATCCCAACCGAGCGGTTCGAGAAGGACGTTAAGTATTATGTGAAGAAAAAAGGGTTTGTGCATATAGGTACGGACATCAAAGCAATAACGGATGAATTGGAGAAAGGAAATCTTGTAGGAACAGAGATTCCCGGTTTGAAGATTGCAACAGAAGGACATACATTTAAGGTAAGATCTGCAAATTCAGATACCAAAATGGGACAGTCCAATGGATACCGTATTATATATTATGCAATCCGTGATGATGAGGAAGTATATCTGCTTACCATTTATTACAAAAAGGATGATAACAGGATACCTACAAATCAGGAAATCATAGAGTTAGTAGAAAGCTATTGTATGTAAATACATAAAAAATAATGAGAGCCATTTGATACAGTGTAAAAGCTGAGTCAGATGGCTCTTTTTGTATATCAGTATGAATTTCAGGAGGTGGAAACATGGCTGATCCGGCACTTATTAAAATTGCTGTAGAGGCAGCAATACAGGTGGCAAAGGATGAAGAGAGCAGGAAACGTCTGCTTGCCATTATCCTTGCGCCGACCATTTTCCTCTTGATTCTGATTGCTTTTATTCTCTATCTGGTTACCAGTCCCCTGTCTATGCTGACAGGGTGGCTGGTAGGGGATGAAATCAGTGTGGTAGAAGAATTTCAGAGGGATTATGGTTTTAACCAGAGTATAGGTATTTATGATGCTGACTATGTGGCTGGCAGTGGACAAAGTTATGAAGGTGTCACGCTAGGAAGTGAAGGTGAAACACAGGTTGTTTATTTCAGTCAGTTCGATGAAAGATGGAGAGATCAGAACTATGGACCAGATAAGATTGGTACGCATGGCTGCGGTCCCACCAGCATGAGCATAGTTGTCTCTACACTGACTGGTGAGAGTGTAGAGACACCAGCAATGGCACAGTGGGCATATGATAATGGATATTGCTGTCCGGGGAATGGTTCTTATCATACATTGATTCCATCCGCAGCGGCAAACTGGGGATTACAGGTAGAAAGCAATTTATCGGCGCAGGGGCTGGTGGATGCACTTTCTTCTGGAAAACTTGTGGTGGCAATCATGGCAAAGGGACATTTTACATCTGGTGGTCACTTTATAGTGTTACGAGGTGTGACAGCAGAAGGAAAGATACTGGTTGCAGACCCGGCAAGTATAGACAGGAGCAATCAGGAATGGGAGTTATCCATTATTTTAGATGAGGCAAGAAGAGGAGCTGGAGCGGGAGGCCCGTTCTGGGCAATATCAAGATAAGGAGTAAGACCACTTAGGTGGCAGAAAAGAGGCGAAGATGATTTTATATCTGACATCACAACAGCATACGAATCTGCTGGATTTTCTGACAGAGCAGACAGATGCACTGCCAATCAAGAAAATGACCGGTAATTTTATGCTGAAACAATTTGTCATATATGATATGAGGAATTTCTCACATTGTACGGAATTAGTATTGGATCGGGACGCATTTGGGGATGATGATATACACTTTGCAGAAGCAATTGAAGAATTTCTGACCATGTATAATGCCAGAATAACGGTGATCTGTGAAGGCTTGCAGGAAAGTGCTCCACTATGTCACGATTTGTTAGAGGCAGGTGTTGGAAATATTGTTACAGCAGAGGAAATTGGAGCAATCCAGAATGAAATCAGGCAGTCTTTGAGCGGACAAGGCATGACACGTTACAAACCGAAAGAACGTACAAAACCGCAGGAAAAGGAAAAACTGTATCAATTTGCTACAGAAGGAGTAAGGATTACCATGGTAAGCTCACAGAGTCGAATCGGAACAACCACGATGGCACTTGGCCTTACGGCATGGCTTGGGAGTGTGGGTGCGAGTGTGGCATATGTGGAGCATAACAGCAGCGGAATGATTCCTTATCTGTCAGAAGCATATGAAATGGACGAGGAAGCAGGAGGTTTTCGGTTGGAGAAGATGTGGTATGGAACACAGAACCCGGATGCAGGATTTCACTTTATTGTAGAAGATTATGGAACAAATCTGCCAGAAGAAGTGGGGGAAGTCGTGGTATTGGTATGCGGAACAAAGCCTTATGAGATTGCGCATACCATGAAGCTGCTACAGCGATATGAGACCACACCAGCATTTGTGTTATGCCCTTTTGTAGATAAGACGTTGTATGACACCTATGCAGATGCATTTCAGAGTGATTACCATAAAGTATTGTTTGCAGAATACCAGCCTGACTGCATGAATGGAAAACCAAACGAGAAAGTATTTACGTCAATGATTGAAACATATATAGCCGGGGTATGATCTGCCCCGGTACCAACATAAAAATGAGAAAAGTGAGGATAAGAGCATGAACCAGTACGAAATGAAGCAGAGAGCATACCAGTCCAATTTGAAAAGCAGAGCATTACAGGTCCTATTATATTTAATTGATCGTTCTAATAAGGAACAGACCTGCTTTCCTGCTGTTCCTACCATTGGGAAGGAATTACATATCAGCATTTCAACGGTAAAGAGAGCTATGAAGGAATTGGTGGATGCTGGTTATGTGACAAAAGAGAGCCGTTTTCGTGCTGGGAATAGGGGACAGACATCTAATTTGTATACGTTGTATTTTCCAGAACAAGAGGAATGTGGTAATCTGGATAAAGCAGTATCAAAGGCAGAAAAGAATAAAACTATTACAAAAAAATATGAGGAAAATACACAGAAAATGATTGTAGATGAAAATGTAGACTGTAAGAATCAAAATGAAATAGAGCGCAGTGGGGCAGAACAAAATATCCAAAGTAAAAAAGAAAATCTGATTGTGGGGAGTTTGAAAAAAAGAGAATGCAAAAGGAAGTTAAATCCCATTTTGCGTCATAATGGGCTTACAACAAAAGTATTTTATTCTATGTGGACGGGGGAGGAGGTCAGTTTGATACCACCTTGAACCTTCAAATTAACTAAAAAAATAAAAGCGGAAAGAAAATATTATAGAATACTAAAAATATATTGAAAGATAAGACAGTAAAAGGGTGCAGCTATTATCAAATATAGCTACACCCTTTTACAAGGTTAAAATTTTCTTAATTGCTTGAGAGAATCCGGTTTTTTCGGATCATGGAAAATATAGGCGCAACGACTATTAGAAGCCATGGTAGCGGATACAATTGCAAGGCTACATAAAGATTGAAGTACAAGATTTTTCTTGCTTAGTAAAGTTTTAAATGATTTCATGTGGGACCTCCTTTGTGCGAATGATAATGCATCTGATTTATTTATAAAATCAGTGTCATGATAAATCAAAAAATTTCTGATTAATCTATCATGTAGAAATTAGGAGTCTCCATGTAATTTTTCCGGTGGATACAATAGGACCGTTGCCGAGACCGTTTCAAGTTTTGTGTAAACGTTAAAAACTGATATAAGATTTATGAATAGTTACAAATGGGCAGAGCCGATTTTTCAGGTTCTGCCCATATCTGCATTATACAGGAGTTTTTGGGCATGTCAATAAAACCTGCC
>ERZ1673700.48-NODE-48-length-161809-cov-27.803078_pt1 | contig 161809 bp, 135 predicted proteins | sample MGYA00580230_ERZ1673700 | MGnify/ENA primary metagenome ERZ1673700 (study PRJEB41218, sample SAMN15661782) | gut metagenome | host: Homo sapiens | place: Canada: London | collected 2015-08-20/2019-03-30 | study: EMG produced TPA metagenomics assembly of...
CCTCCCGTCTCCTGCGCCCCTCCCGGAACTGTCCACATCAGTGTAGCCAATCCATACCTGGTGGGCGACCATGCCGGACGGCAGGGCCGGCTGGGTCGCCCTCGAGGACGGGAGGCTCCCCGGCGGCTGCTCCTACCGCCTGCTGCCGGACGGGTGGGAGACCGGCTGGAGCGCCTGGTCGGGAACCGTGCACCTCTACGCGTCCTGGGATGAGCATTGATGCCTATGGGCTATTCTCTCTAAAAGTTTCCGCAACGTATGTCTTCGCATTGAGAATTGAGTTTGAGTGAGCTTCGCTAGGATGCGTCGCGCGTATGTGCAGTGACGACCAAGAGACCCGGTCCGCAAGGGCAGATATGTTCCTGGCTTTTGCCATTCTCGCTAAAGATCGGTTAAATTTTAGTTTAGTCGCGATATAAATCGAGATAAATGGACCTCCAACGTCTGGACGGAGGATTGTCACAGCATTTACAGCGCCATACGACTACCTGGGGGTTTGGCATCCCTTTCTCGGTCTTCATAAAGAAAATATTAGATCGCCCCCCCAGCAACGAATCACTCGAGTTTAGGAATTTCGTTGCTGGGGGGGTGATCTACATAGCGGCTTGCGCTTCGCTTGTATTAGCTTGATTGGGAAACGGAATTACACGAGCAGCTTTGTAGGTATCAGCCAAGTGAATTCATAAGAGATAAGTGCTCGCCTATTTCCTACGGGCGGAGGAAGCATGAGAGATACCCCTAATTAAATTCCAAAGGCCGCTTTAATTATCGGCATCCTCTTTGAAACGCCGATTACTAAGGTAGAAACTATAATTGAACCACTCAGAGTAAAAAGAAACAACAACGGGCGATTTACGTTACTCGCATACAGATCCGGATTTGATTGTCCGCAGATTCCGTAGACAAACACGACAACGAAATACATATGCACAAGGTAAATAATTGTGCTCATACGGCGCGCTAGCGCACAGGAATTCAAGTTCACGCCGTACCTGCGGACTGATAGTAAAAACAAACCAATGCTTGCAATTGCGCAGAATGGCAGATGCGCGTCGTTGCTCACCAAATATGTGCCAGCGAGCCCAAACGCAACAGCTGCAAATTCAAGTAACAATGGGACTCTGTTCAGTTGATCCCATTTCAAACCAAGTGCTGCACCCACAGCAATATAGAAAAACCCTTCAAACAGACCGTTGCGAGAACTGCCGAACACGCGACAATAAATCCTAATCGGAACCGCTAAATACACCGGAGCGCCATCCCAGCCCTGCACGTAAGTAATACCGAAGCCAAGGAGTAATAAGATTAGGGAAAATGGAATTATGTGCTTAAACCGCCACCCCCCCTATGAAGGCAAATAAAGACAAGCGTGAAACCAACGATGCTCGCCAGCAAATACCATAAAGGCCACGAATAATAATTCTCCCCTACGAACAAAGTTCCCCGGATGAAGGATAAAGAACCATGAAGAAGGTTTTTACCGAGAAGCACATTGCCGAAGATGGTGAGGGGAAGATAGAGAAGAGTCCATATCAAATACAAGCGCAATAATTTAATAATGGTATTGCGGACGCGTTCAGTGCCAGCGGAAATAGCAACGCCAAAGGATGCATAGTTAAGATCTCGAAAACAAAGAAAGCCGGACGCGAGAAAAAAGAGGGGTACGGCCAGCACATCAATCCCTTCAATCAGGGTTTCTGCAAAATAAAAGCACTTCAATGGCCTTGTGTGAATCTCAACTACAAGCAAGGCCAGAAAGAACTTCATGAGATCCAAATTTGGATAGTTAACCTTAGCTGTTTTATGAGTCGAAGCCACAGTTATATCCATTCTTACTTAATTAAATTAATTATTCGGATATTTCTTGTACCTAAGACAAAGCAATTTTCGGGGCACGACTTAACGGGCTTGCTGTTGATTAAAAAAGAAACTCGCTTAAACTTCTTACTCAAACCAAATGAGTGCTTTCGAGAAATTGGCAGAACGCTTGATGTGAAGTTAGCCGTATTGCGCACCTATCATGAATCGCAAATCTTATTCTGTACAGTCGCAAACTTGACCCTAGTTTAAGGCTGGTTAATAAAGTTATTTGAATACCGGCTAATGCTTTGAGTTATGTACCTCAACGATAGGCAAATCACAACGAGGCGAGATGCGGCTACCGTCTGTTCCGCGTGAGCTTTCCCTTCCAGTTGCGAATGCCTTCAACAACGATACCACGGTAAGTCATATTCAATTTATTGCAAAGATACATAGGCCACTTCCAATTGTTGTAAACAATTTGGGAGAAGGCCTGACCCAGAACAATTCCCCAAGCGCCCATATCGAAGACACCGCACATAAGGCAAACAAGCACTGTGCCGAGTGCCGCCGCAGCGATGTAACCACACATATACGGTATTTCATTCATGCTTATTATGTAATTGCAGAAGATTGAATGCTGCTGAAGCAGCGCGAGGTAGAGACACATGCCCAGAAATAGACCGTAATCAACGGAAACGTTGGGCTTAAAGAGGGGTAGCAGGGGAAGAACGAAAATGTAAACACCAGCAGTCCCGATAGCGAACAGACCCCAGTAACCTACGATGCCTGTGGAGACATATTCTCTTTGCCTCTCCATGTCTCCCCCTGCGAAAGCAGATTGCATCGCCGGAAAGAAAGACTTTGGATACGTTGATGCAAAATTATAAATGGCGTTTGCAAACTGAAGAAGGATTGAATATGTACCCGTCTCGGCTAGCCCAAGAAAAATCGAACTTAGAATGCTCATGGCTTGGGTCGAGGCGTATACCGCAAGTTGCACGAGGCCGTCTCGCCATGCTACATGGAAAATAGTAAGGAAAATTTCTCGGATCGACGATGCCTCTACCGGCATCGTGTCTGAATGTCTCCCCTTCTCGATCTCCTTATGCTTCCTGAGCATGACTACAGCAGAAAGCCTAAGCAGTATAGCGTTAGCAAGATATCCGATTGCTGCGCCAACAAGACCGTAACCCAATAGCAGCAGTATGGCGCTAACTGATAGCTGAGCCGCTCTTCCGATAACGACTGCCTTATTCTCGCCAGCTATATCGCCGTATCCGCGAAGAACAGTAATCGACCATAGAAAATAAAGGTTAAGAAACACTGATGCGCAAAATAGACCCCAGGAGACCCAAATATCGAATGAACCCATTCCAGAAGCCACAAACGATATGTACAGAGAGCCTATCGTCGAGAGCAGAGCTAAAACTACAACAGCGAGGATTGCATATATAACTTTTGAAGCCTTTATTACAGTGTTCAGGAGATACCAATCGATACCCTCTTGAACTGATTATATGTCGCAGCCTTCAATGGATAGATGTTGTGCTCCGCTAATCACATAGACTATGTTTCGAGCAAAAGTTGGGTTGAAGCCAAACTCAAATAGCATGGCAAAGTTGGATAATGCTACATATACATACCAAAGGCCAAGTTCAGAGCTAGAAAGGAAATGCATGAGCAGCGGGAGAAGTACGAAGCCGCTCGCCATCGAAACAATCGTTCCAATATAATTCCAAACAATGTCCGACTTGCGGGTATTGATGCTAGACACAATCGTTACCAATCTCGAAATATGAATACGAACGGCCCGTCGCTGATGACTTTTCGCTCATAAAAACGTTTGTATAGAGTAGTTCAGCTCCAACAGCGAATAAGAAATAATTGCATTCGAAATGGATACCAAGCGTTTCACACAGTCCATAAATGCTCATCAGGACAAGCCCGAAGAAGATTGAATTCCACCAACCTTGACGTACAGCCTTGATTAAGATAGCGATATAGCCGAACAAAAAACAGAATGCTGGTATCAAGCCAAACCTAAGCAATAGGTGGCACCAAGCGTTGTCCACAACAAATGCAGACGGAACACCATTCTCCCAATAGATTGGTGGTAAGCCGGAGAAATCTGATCCAAACAAAGTAATCGGCTGCATTTCGAAATAACCATTTGCAAGCCTCAGCCTACCAGAAAGCAGTTTATTAAGTTCAAATTGAATAGGATTGGAAGGATCATAGGCAATCATTAAGTATGCACTTACGATAATAACTATAAATACAGCCACAAGGAAATAGGTTAATACCTTTTTACGCAATCTGTCTGTTCTCACAAAGAAAAAAATGGTCAAGAATATTGCCAGTAAAACTAAGAGGAGTGCAGAAGTTCGTGAGTCGGCAAAAGTTAAATTGATTAAAATAGAAACAGCAATTAAACCGAAATCGGGTATAGGATTCTTGCCGAAGCGAAGCGCGGAAAAAGCAACGCACGCATTAAAGAGATATAGGCCTAATGCATTCGGATGGTTAAATCCCAGGGCATATCGAGTGATTCCACCGCGAACAAATACTTTATTCTCGATAACTCCGAAACCGGCAGATAATATTGTGATAATAAGAGTAGCAAAGGATACGGTTAATGCAATTTTTGCAAGGGGTCGAATCCTTACGTTGTTTGCACAGACTATAAATATAGAAGCCCAAAATAACGAGCTTTCACCCGATTGACGCCAGGAAATGAAGCTTATAAGAACAATTGCTAACGAGAATGCCCAGCATTTAAATGATGCTCTCTGCATGATGTATTTCGAGATGAGAGAGAATACTATGAGAGCCTGAGTAAGTGAAGTAAATTCATCTATTGGGATGAAAAGAATCTCAGTAAATGTCGTACGTTCGATTGCGCATTGAATAGAGAAGATGGCAAATGCAAAGTAATATAGAGCTTCATCGACCTTTAACCTTGACAATCTAAATCACCTGTTTCAAAAAGAACTGCTCAAATTACAGTCCGGCATAATATGCAATGCAAAATTATTTAATTTGCCGCTTAGTTCTAATGCAAGAAGGTCTAAGGATGATGATGTATCCTAGTCACCGAATCCGGGCTTGGAGCCTTTGAAATATTCCGCAAGTTTTAATGACTCTTTATTGATATCGAATCTATTTATTAAATTTGGTTTGAGGCAAAAGGAAGAACGATCAAAGGCACAGAGCGTGTCAGCCCACAAAGAGGGGTTTTCTGGAGGTAGAAAACAAACTGAGTCTGAGACGGCAACAGCTCGAGGCACCTGATCAGAAATCACACAGGGCAATCCATTTGCTTGCGCCTCGACCGCAGCCATGCCGAGCCCTTCGAATACCGAGGGAAAAGCAAACACGTCAAATGCGGACAGAAGAGAGGCTACATCCATGCGAGGCCCCGTAAGAACCAAATGGTTTTCGACACCAAGAGATCGCGCCTCTTCCATGATCAATTCTTTTGAGGGGCCCTCACCCACTAGCACCAGCATTGCATTAGCTCTAAATTTAATAATTTCGGGTAAAGAACGAACTAACATTATCTGATTCTTCACTGATGAAAGCCGCCCAACATGGCCGATGACGAAACTATCCCTTAAACCAAGTTCAGCTCGAACTGAAAGACGGTTTGTTTCCTGATATGAAAATAAGGAAACATCAAAAGCATTATTTAAAATGTCAAAAGTATGACCAGGGAACGCGTATTCCCCAGCCTCCTGGGAACAGGCGAGTAAAACATTGCTTAAATTCGCAACATGTTTTCTAAGTGCCCAGGTGGAAAACCTTTTCGCTGGCCCGCCCAGTGCTTGTGAACAATGATAATGACAAATCCTAACAGGAATATTCGCCTTAGCCGCAAGCTCAATTGTTTCAATATTCCAATAAGAGTTTGCATTATGCCAAAAAGCACAGTATTCAGTTCCATGCCCGTAAAATAAGCGGCGAAGTCGGGTTATATGTTCAATGGGATTTTCTTTCCACCCCGGTATATTGATGATTCTATTGTCTCCCATTGAGTACTCGACTTGTTGATATGGTCTTGAGCTAATAGTGTCGAAAGCATATTTTTCAGACAAAGCGCCAATATAGCGGCTCACTACGGTCTCAGTACCACCAAAACGTGTCCCAACTCCTGAAACTAAAACACGAGGTTTATTGGATTTCATAGTGCTTATCATTAAGATCCCAATTTTAAACAATACCGGGTTCCGGACACTAATGGCATCCGGAACCGAAAACACAGCTGGAACTGTTATAAATAGTTAAATTAGATTAGCTAACAATTGCTGTTACTATCAGCTAAAAAACCAATCAATCTGCGGTAAGATTCTTCTAAATTAACTTTCGGTTCCCAACCAAGCGCGCGAAGTTTGTTCGAGCGCAGCGTCATCTTCGTAGGTGCAGCGTATCCGAACTGTGAGGAGTCTTTTCCTTCGATTACAACGCTATAATGGTCACCTCCGAATCTTTCTGCCACCATCTCTGCCATGCCGCGGATCGTTGAGTGGCATGCCTCATTCGCAATGTTGTAGGTCTCCCCAGAGATGCCCTTGGATAAGAGCAAAAGAATAGCTGAGAGAGCGTCGGTCGAATACACGTAATTGCCTTCGCTCATCCCGTCCGTATGGAGCACGATTGGCTCACCAGCCATGGCACTCGAGGCAAACTGTTTGAAGACGCGACCTTCGGTCGGCAGAATCCCCGCTCCGAAGGTCTGGGCGAGTCGCCCAGCCACGGCGTTGATGCCAAATTGCTTTGCATAAGCAAGACACATCAGTTCTCCGAGCCGCTTGCCCTCGGGATAGCAAGATCGTACCGAGCCCATATCGATAGCACCCATCGTACCCTCGTATACGTCCACGGCATCGTCAAAGCTACCACAGGCCTCCATGGAGGATAAGAAGAGTACTTTCGACTTCGAATTCATGCATGCACTTTCGAGTGCCCATCTCGTGCCGTTGATCATAATGTTAATTACGTCTGCAGGACGCTCAACCATAACCTTCGAAGTGGTAATGGCGGCAGTGTGGACAAGACAGTCGAAGTCTATGCTGAGAGCCGCACAAGGCTCGGAGAAATCAACTACTGCGACAGTAACATCCTCCCTAGCGGCAATTCCGGGCATGATGACGTCGAGTTTAGCGGCGTTACGAACACACAAGATTAGTCTCGTGCCCAATCCTAGCTTGTCGTTGGCCCAAATAACGAGACGAGCGAGCAGGGACCCCAAGAACCCTGTGGCGCCGGAGACGGCAAGGACTTTACCCGATAAGGTGGCGATCAGCTCACGATCTATTCCTGCGAAGTCTGCCTCAAGGGTGTTGTTTATCCCGTATGCACCCATTATTCATCTTCCCCCTCTGCATATAGCTGGTTGTTCTCGCGTGAATCAAGGATGGAGCGCATCGAATAGTAGTCGTCTTGAGTGGTTATCTTTATGTTCTCATCGGGCCCAACGATTAGGTGTAAGTCATTTCCCTGCGCTTTCATCATTGTTGCAGAGTCGATGCAGCCAGTTTCGCCCGCGTCAAGTGCCATTTTATGTGCGGCCAGGATGTCGCTCAACCAGAATCCCTGCGGGGCACGAGCCAGCAACACGTTCTCACGTGGGACGATCTCTACTCCGTCGTGGCTTTAACCAAGATAGTCTCCTTCGCCTTAACGCATGTGATGGAGGAGCCAAACTCCTCCACCGAGGCCACGTTGCGCTCGATGGTGCCTGCATCGATGAGAGGACGAACGCCATCGTGAATGAGTACTACCGTCTTCTTCGGGTCGGATAGTTTCGCTGCGGCCAAAAGGCCGTTGTGGATGGAGAGCTGACCCGTCTCGCCACCAGCGACAACGGCTCTTACCTTGTTCAGACTGAACTCGCTAATAATGCTTTGGCAGTAGTCGAGCCAGTTGGCATTGCACACAACAACGACATTGTCGATGCGAGGTGTCTTCTCGAAGACGCCTATAGTCCACGCAATTATCGGCTTGCCATGTATGCGAAGGAACTGCTTCGGAAGGTCCTTCGAATGCATTCTCGTCCCGACACCGCCGGCGAATATTACGGCGGTCACTGAGGTATCTTTATTTTTCAGTATCATTGGTTCTCCATGCCTTAATCTCATGCGTTATGCGCTTGTCCTCGGGTGGCAGCTGCATATAGTCGCCGTAGAGACCCGAAAGATAAGCATCCCAGCAGGAAATCGCGTTAAGCTTCTGTCCCTCAAATTCGAGTTGAACAGTTTCTTCCCAGCCCGACTAGGAGTATCGCTCGCCCGTTCCGTATAGACCCCATACTGTGCAGCCAACCCAAGGGGTGCTCCCGAAAACGCATCCCCTTCCCAGATCGTCCAGCTTGGAGATCGAGCGGTCGAAAGCCCCTACAGCATTTACAACAGGCACAAATAGTCGCTTAAAAGCGCGTTTCAGCCGTGTCTTTCCTTCCTTAGAGTCTGCTTTGCAGAACATGAGAATCCGTTGGAGCCTACCAGCTCGCTTGTATATGCGAGCAAGCTCTTTCTCGTCGGCGGGAAGCCCCTCGACGGGAGTAACGTCCATCCAGAGAAAGCCTTCCCCGTTCTCGTAATGGGCATCCACAGCGATATTGCGATTAATGTATTTCAGAAAAACCGGATGTCCCCAGTTGCCCGAATAAGGTTCAAGTGAACGGTTTATCGGCAAAGCCCCTGAGCGCGCAAGTGCGACCAGACTATCAAAATCGGGACGTGGCATGGGCACATCGATATCATCGTCCCAAGGGATGAATCCTTTATGACGCACCGCACCCAGCAGCGTGCCGCCAGCGAGCGAGTATCTAAGCCCCTCCCTCTTGCAAAGGTCCCCGAACTCGACAAGCATTGCGAGCTCCTCTGCCTTAACTTCGTTTGGGGTCAAATAATTAGGCATTTTTACCTCCTATTAGAACTCCAGCAACTATTCGGGCAGTGTCATCGGCATCGAAGCCTGCCTCACGCACCGACGCAGCGTACGCAGGCCTGTCAACATCCATGTACGACATCTCGACTGCCTTCTCAGCCCATGCTCGCTCACCGGCGGAAAGCGGCAGCAAGGCCTCGGCATCAGATACATGGGCCTCAGGAGGGAGAGCCTCGGAGCACACAATGCGGCATCCCGCGCATTGTGCCTCAATGCACACAATGGCAAGACCTTCGAATAAGGAGGGCATAAGGAAGCAATCGAGGGCTGAGTAAACGGGGGCGGGATCGGGAAGGTAGCCAGGCATGATCACTCTGTCATTGATACCGAGTTCCCGAATCAACGCTTTAACCTGGCCCTTCATATCGCCGTCACCCACCATCAGGTAGTAAGCACCGGGCACGGCGCGTAAGACCTCGGCGAAAGTCCTTATCTGGAAAAGCGGATTTTTCGCCTCTGCGATGCGACCCACGCTGCCGAACAACACCGTGTCTTGTGGAATGCCGAAACGCGAGCGAATCTCGGTGCGAGCAGCAGGGTCGAAGGCAAAGCGCGAAGTGTCGATGCCGTTGTTCACGACCTCGAAGGGGCGGGCACCGAAGAGGTAATGCCCTGCGTCGGCGGAGCAGGCGAGGCGAACAGTGGCGCTACCGCCGAACGCGGCCCTGCCGAAGCTGTGCATGACGGCCTTGACGACAGCCTGCCCTGACCCGAAGGCCGAGTTGTGCGAGTGCACCACTCGCACAGGAACGCCGTGTTTCTGTGCGACCTCGGAATAAAGGAAGCCCATCCCGTTCATGGTGTTAACGTAGACGGCGTCGGGACGAATCTCGTTGATTAACGCACCGAAAGCAGCAGAGCCCTCGCAAAGGCGCTTCACCTGCCCGGGCTTGCTGTCGGGGAAAACTGTGAAACGATCAATCCCCAATGCCTCGAGTTCAGCATCTAGCGCAAGGTTCCAGTCCCAGCAGGAGAAAAGCGTAAAATAGAACCCCTTACCCTGCCAACGTCGAAATATCGACATTAGGAACGTCTCAACACCGCCCTGTCCCCAAGCTTCAGAATAACAAAGGACATGAATTCCATCAGAACGATGGTTTGACGCGAGAATCCGTGAAAGATATTTCATAAATTGCCCCCAAGGCAAGAACGGCCCAAGGCATCTATGTAAAAGAAAATAAGATCCCTACTAAGCATTAAATGGGCCTTTCTGCAGCTCCGGGGCCTTAATCAGATAACGATGTTTTGCAAAGTAATATAAAAGCCCTTTAATATGCTCAAAATTAGTTTTACTAAAAAGCTTTTTGTGCGAAAGGCGTTGATATTCATGCACGATGTAAGCCTCATAGCAACGAACGACCCGAAGCCCTGACTCATGACATCTCAAGCACCAATCGACATCCTCGGGCGCATAGAATATCTTTTCATCAAGAAAGCCTACGACTTCGAGAGTCTCGCGCGGTATAAACCAACAAGCCGAAAGTAAATAGCCAACGTCTTGCAGACCTCGTACAACTGAAGTACTTGGAATCTCTAAATCAGCGGCCTTTTGTGCAAATTCACCGAAGGGAAATGCTTTCGCTAGCTTAATAGGCAAAGTGGGCAAGGCCCTACCGGAGAGCTGTGTCTCGCCGGAGGAGTTAATCATCGTGGGCCCGACAACCCCGACAGAGCTATCAGAAAGCACTGCCGCCAAACACTCAAAGGCCGACTGGTTCACGACGGTATCAGAATCGAGAATGCAAATATAATCGGTATCAACGCTCAACTGCTTCAAAACTAAGTTACGAGACACCGTTGTACCGAGATTTCTACCAGCAGAGATAACGTGTAGCCTTTTATCGTCCTTAGCAAGAGCTGAAAGATTATCGGGCGTGGAGTCACTCGAGCCGTTGTCCACAACCCAGACATCAAGGGTTCGACATCTTAGAGAAAGCGCCGATTCAACGCATGCACCGATGAAATGATCCGAATTCCAGGCAATAATCACGATGGCTGTTTTTGATTCCTTGAATGAGGGGCGACCCATCTACTTACCCTTCCTCATCGCCTTGAAGGTCTTTACAAACACGCGAGCGTCAAGACCGAACGACTGGTGTCGTACATAGAAGAGCTCGCGTGCCTGACGCTGACCGCTCCCCCACGTTGAGTCGTTGCGATCTGTCGCTGCCCACCAGCCAGTAATGCCAGGCTTACATGCAAGCACTTCGTCGCGGGCGTCACCGTACTCGAAGGTCTCCTCGAGTGTCACAGGCCTTGGTCCAATGACGGATAGATCGCCCGTAAGTACGTTGATGAACTGCGGCAGCTCATCGAGCGAAGTGTGCCGAAGAAAGCGGCCCACGTGCGTAATGCGCGGGTCATTGTCGACCTTCTGTTCACGCCGCCATTGTGCCAGCTGCTCAGGGGTCATGTACTTCTCTGGGTGCTCGTGAGCATCAGAAACCATGGTGCGGAGTTTGAAAATATAGATAGGCTTACCGCCTTTACCGACTCTCTTTTGACGGAAAAACGGTTTGCCGGGAGAGTCAATCTCAATGGCAACGCATGCAGCTACAACGGGGACGGCCAACACCGCGCAGACCACAGCAGAAAAAACGATGTCGAAGGCTCGCTTGAAGGCAAAGTAGCCTAGCCCACCTTTCCTGGGGGCAGCAGCGTTGGGATCGGCAGCAGGCGCCCTATAGCTTCCTGTCGCAACGAAGCCTTGCGCCGGAGCAGGGTTCTCAACGGGGAGAGGAAACTCCGTAGCAACAGGAGTTTCAGAGTCTGCCCGCCAATCCCTAACTTGATCAATCGGTGCCGCATCCACGGGCGCATCCTTTACATATTCTGTTTTACCTGACACGTTCTCTTCCAACACTACGTCCCTGACCCGAAGGTCCTCCTTGGTTTGAGCGGCAATCGCCAGCAGCTAGGCGATCGCCTTTTTGAGGCTTCGCATGGCACGTTGCTCGTTTGAAAGCACGGCAAGGCCAACGCGCGTAGTCACGCGTCGGCCACACAGGTCGAGCTCCAAATAAGCAGTGCTCTTGCGTCTGTTAATGGTTTTGATGAGGCCTTCGTGGCCCAGTAGCGGACCAGCGGTTACTACGACCTGGTCGCCGTCTTTTAGGGCCTTACTCATGGGCACTACGCGGTCTCCCCTATGTGTAAAGCTGCTTATGAGTTGAGCCTCTTCTTTTGCCAGCGGCACAAACTGACCGTCCTGGGCAAGCACCCGGGCAAAGTCGTCCATGCGCAGCAGATACTGTTGCACGGTGCGTGGATCTGCAGTATCGCAGATAAGATAACCGGGAAAGAGCGGCTTGGTCGTATTGACCCATTCACCGTGTACCTTAATCTCGGTTTGAAATTGGGGATAAAAGAGCTCCAGCATGGCGCTCGCCGGCACCACATGCTCGATGCGCTTGCGCATTACGTCTTCGCGACCGTTAATGACCTGGATCACATACCACACGAGCACCACCCCCTTGCTGTCTTACGTGTGGCTCACGGGGTTTGGGTATGGCTTCGCCAGGGCGCTTGTGCGCGAAGGCGCTCCATATTCAAACCCTGAGCCCAGTTAGACAAGCACGTGGCTCTGCCCCACCGTGAACGGTATGTATAAAAGCAGCGCTGAGGTTGTAGGCGCGGTTCACAAACTTACCTAAAACCTCAGTTGGCTGCGTGCGAACTAGTCAAGCAGATGCAAAACTGGACCGCACGTAAACAGCTGAAGGACTGCTTCACTTTGGCATACAAGCTATTAATGCATCTTATAATTAACGCAATGCAAATTAATAACGTCGCATAACTTCTTTATTGGAGCTCGTGGTGTTTCTGGCACCGCCGTTACGGCCGGATGCTGATCGACCCTGCGCTTAGCGACTTGCTGGAGCCGCGAGCACAGTTGAACTCATGTAACGCTAAGTATCCTAGCACAAGCTGGTAACGAAACTGATTTGGCTTGTGGTGGACAACATATCGTTCATTTAGCGTGTTCAAGGGTGTTGTTTTGGAATGTTGTTCACATTGATGCAGGTTATTGAGGTATTGGCGGTGATTAGGGGCGTTCCTTAAGCACAAATGGAACGGCGAGCTGCACTGGTAATTGCGTTAGTCTAACAAACTATGAACAGACATGGGAAATAAATTGTGCAACTTTTTGTTGGCATAGGTGGGGTTTGTGGCGCGTAGTGTTTTGGCATGAAAAAAGGCCTTCGGAATTCCGAAGGCCTTTACATTCACGATGGTGGAGACGAGGGGGATCGAACCCCTGACCTCTTGACTGCCAGTCAAGCGCTCTCCCAGCTGAGCTACGCCCCCGTGACGAGGAGATACTATAGGGGAAGATTCTTAGTTGTGCAAGAAGTTTTTTGCAATTGATCCTCGCACTTACGGGTTTTCCTGGGACGGGGCAAAAATAATCACTCTACGAGCGATTATTTTTATCCGCCGTCCCGATAAAACCCTGATGCAGCAAATACGCTATTGCAGTACCGGTGTGGACTTCGATCTTTGCAGTAGATCTTACTATGTTGCTAATGCCTGTGTCGGCCAACAAACCCAGGGGGCTGTGATCTAGTTCCCACTCTAGGCCGTGCTCGCTAACCTCGGTATTGGGGGCTATGGCGATGATAGAAAACGTCTTGCCTTCGGCACCTTCGATGGCCCAGGATTCGCCTCCGTGCAGGATACGGGCCGTGATCTCGTCTTCGGCAATCCAGACTGGGGCGCCCTTGTAGCCCGCGAGCAGGCCCAGTACGGAAAGCGCCATGTCCGGACGGCCGCCCGTGACGCAGGTCGCAACCACTTCGGCACCCGGCCAGCGACGGCGGACGGAATCGAGTGCCAGCGCCAGATCCGTGTAGTCCTTGTACGGGTCGTGGCGCTCAACTTCAAAGTCGGTGGCGGCATCGACCAACGCACGACCCGCATCACTCACCGTGTCGGCATCCCCCACATACACGTCGCAGCCCAGGCCGGCACTCAGTAGCGCGTCGAGTCCACGGTCCACGGCGACAACGTAATCGCACTCCCCCGCTAGCCTACGCAACAGATCAGCGCTCGCCACCACGGGCGAGCCGCAGACTACAAGTACTTTGCAAGCCACAGCCCTCGCCTATCCCTCAAACGAAAGAACGCGGGCCAGATCCAGCTCCTCGTAGCTGTCGATAAAGATATCGCAGTTGGCGCGTACGTCGTCGCGCTTCATGCGGCCATGCGGGTCATAGATGCCCACACGCTTAAAGCCGGCGGTGCCAGAGCTCTTAAGGCCAAAGACGGCGTCCTCAAACACCCATGCGCACTCAAACTTGTGCCCATGACGCTCCTCCAGACGGCACAGCGCCAGCTCGTATACGTCGGGGAACTGCTTGGAACGACCTGCCTCGCCCGTGGTGGTCACAAACTCCATGTAGGCGTCGAGCCCGGCGCCAGCGAGCGCAGACTGCACCAGCTCGGCCGGCGTGGACGTAGCCACGCACATGGCAATGCCTGCCGCCTTCGCCTGCTCCAAAAACGCCAGGAGCCCCTCGCGCGGCGGCACCTTGGAGTAGCCATCGATCAGGATGTCGCTCAGCTCGCGATACAGCTCCTCGCCATTCGCGCCAATGCCCCAGGTGTCGTGGTAGGCCTGGCACTCGTCCTCGAGCGACAGGTGCTCAAATTGGGCAAAATCGTCGACCGTCACGTCGACACCGTGGCGGTGCAATAACTCTGGCTGAGCATAAGCCCAAACGGGGGTGCTATTAACCAGCGTGCCGTCGCAATCGAAAATAAAAGCAACCTTGGGAGCGGCGGTATGGGACATATACGAACCTTTCGATGTCAAATGGTAAACAACCTGCTAAAAACGTTTTACCAAACGTCTGACTAACAATTTTGAAACCCTAATTGGTAAAACTGTCAAGAGTTTTACCACGGCAATTCTGTCAGTGGTCTAAACATGGCGCTTACCGATTAAACGCCGCACCAAAACCACTTTCGTCCATAAAAGTAACGCACAGGTGTTATGGTAGTTTCTGCCGAAAGTTCCACCGAGCACGCGAGGTGGAACGAATCATAGAACTATCGCCGTCCCTTCGATTCGTGCAGCCCTGGACCTTTCGCATCTAGTCACCAAGGCAACACGCTGCCGCGTCATGATGGGATCAAACGTGAGCGATACAAAGCTAAAGCCAACGGCTAAAAAGCCCGCAACCCGCAAACCGGCTCCGCACGCACCGGAGCTCTCCAAGGACGATGTCTACCTGTTTGGCATTGGAATGTGGGAGCGCAGCTGGGAAAAGATGGGCGCGCATCCCGACACGCAGAACCGTACGCGCGGCTGGCGCTTTTGCGTTTGGGCGCCCGACGTAAAGAGTGTCCATGTCATTGGCGAATTTAACGACTGGGATGAGGAAGCCAACCCGCTGGTGCCCGTGCATACGAGCGCTATTTGGGAAGGCTTTATTCCTGGTGCCGAGCAGGGCCAGCTCTATAAATACCTCATCGAGACCAACGAGGGCGAAAAGCTCTACAAGGCCGATCCATACGCCTTTAAGGCCGAGTGCCCTCCGGGTACCGCCAGTGTGCTGTGGACCCTCGATGGCTACAAGTGGAACGACGCCGCATGGCTCAAGCGCCGCGCCGGCCACAACCATATGTCGCAGCCGCTCAACATCTACGAGGTGCATATTGGCTCGTGGAAGCGCCACGGCGACGCACCACAGGGCGAGCCGGACGAGTACGGCAACTACCCCGGCCCCATGGACCCCTTCCCCGCGCAGCGCGGCGAGTTCTACACATACGACGACCTGTCGGTGGAGCTCGTGGACTACGTGCACGACATGGGCTATACGCATATCGAGGTCATGCCGCTTATGGAGCATCCTTTCGACGGCTCCTGGGGCTACCAGACGACCGGCTACTACGCCGCCACGTCGCGCTACGGCAACCCTCAGCAGCTCATGCACTTTATCGATGCATGCCACAAGGCGGGCATCGGCGTGATCATGGACTGGGTGCCCGGAGGTTTTTGCGCCGACTCCCACGGCCTTGCCACCTTTAACGGCCACATGCTGTTTGAGCACGAGATCCACCCCAACTGGGGCACGCACAAATTTGACTTCGCCCGTGGCGAGGTCCGCTCCTTCTTGGTCTCCAACGTGCTGTACTGGCTCGAGAACTTCCACGTGGACGGCATTCGCATGGACGGCGTGTCCAGCATGCTGTACCTCAACTTTGGCATTGACGATCCGGGCCAAAAGAAGTTCAACAAGTACGGTACCGAGGAGGACCTGGACGCCAGCGCGTTTATCCGCCAGGTCAACTGCGCCGTGGAGGCCCACTTCCCCGACGTGATGATGATGGCCGAGGAGTCCACCGCGTGGCCACTCGTGACCTACCCGCCGCAGGACGGCGGCCTGGGCTTCCACTACAAGTGGGACATGGGCTGGATGAACGACACCCTGCACTACATGCAGACCGATTTTCCGTGGCGCCCCGGCAACCACGGGCTGCTCACGTTCTCCATCATGTACGCCTTTACCGAGAACTTTATTTGCCCGCTGAGCCACGACGAGGTCGTGCATGGCAAGTGCTCGCTGATCGGCCGCATGCCGGGCGACTGGTGGCGCCAGTTTGCCGGCCTGCGCACGCTGGCTTTCTACCAGATGACGCACCCCGGTGCCAAGCTCAACTTTATGGGCAACGAGATCGGTCAGTTTATTGAGTGGCGCTACTACGAGTCCATCCAGTGGTTCCTGACCGAGGAATACGAGACCCACCGTCATCATCAGGCGTTTATCAAGGCGCTCAACCACCTGTACACCGCCGAGCCCGCCCTGTACGAGCGCGGCTACACCGACGACGGCTTTACCTGGATTGACGCGGACAACTCCAAGCAGTCCATCGTGAGCTTTGTGCGCCAGGGCGAAGACGTCGATGAAGACCTGGTGATCCTGATCAACTTTGACCCGGCGAGCTACGAGAGCTTCCGCGTGGGTGTGCCGCGCGAGGGCGACTGGGAGGTCATCTTTGACTCCGACCGTCCCGAGTTCGGTGGCAGCGGATACGCCGGTGAGGAGCCCTACACCTGCTCGAGCGAGCCCTATCCCTGGAACGGGCAGATGGACTCTATCGAGATTAAGGTGCCCGGCCTGGCAGGTGTGGTACTTAAACGCCGCGGCCCCAGCAGCTATAAGCCGCCCGTGGTCGAGAAGCCCAAGAAGACGACGCGCAAGCGCACGTCCTCGGTGAAGCCCAAGGCCGCGGCTGCTAAGAAGGATCCGGCTAAGGCGAAGGCTGCCAAGCCCGCCGCTAAGACCGCTTCCAAGACCACGGCCAAGAAAGCGGCGACCAAAAAGGCTGCTCCCAAGGCTAAGGCAGCCGCTGTTAAGGCTCCTGCCAAGGATGCGTAACAAAGCCGTTACAGCTGTAATTACGCGCCCCGCGAGGGCGTAGGATACAAGACATAAACGTTCCGGGAGAAACATCCCCGGGGGAAAGGAACGTATGAATAAGATCTTCGACAACAAGCAGGAGTTTACCGAGCTCTATCGCGATGCCGTCATGAGCATCAGCGGCAAGAGCGTCGAGGCCGCCAGCGACCTCGACCGCTTTAACGCCCTGGCCAAGCTCGTGGCCGAGAAGGCACGCACCGTTGCCACCAAGAGCGACGCCCGTGCCACCGCCGAGGGCAAGAAGCGCGTGTACTACTTCTCGATCGAGTTTTTGATCGGCCGCCTGCTCGACAACTACCTGCTCAACTTTGGCGTGCGCGACATGGTCGCCGAGGCGCTCGACGACATGGGCTTTGACCTGTCCGTCATCGAGAACCAGGAGCCCGATCCGGCGCTGGGCAACGGTGGCCTGGGCCGTCTGGCCGCATGCTTCCTGGATTCCATGGCAGCCGAGGGCATTGCCGGCTACGGCAACGGCATGCGCTACCGCTACGGCCTGTTTAAGCAGGAGATCGTCAACGGCAGCCAGGTCGAGGCCACCGACGAGTGGCTCACCCACGGCTATCCCTGGGAGGTCCGTCGTCAGGACAAGGCCGTGACCATTAAGTTTGGCGGCCGCGTCGAGGGCTTTGAGGAGAACGGCCGCACGTTCTACCGCACGGTGGACACGCAGGACATCCTGGCTGTCCCCTACGACATCCCCGTCGTGGGCTATGCCGGCGAGACCGTCAACAAGCTGCGCGTTTGGGCCGCCGAGCCAGTCGAGGAGCACTTTGACCTCGAGGCTTTCAACCGCGGCGACTACGCCCTGGCCGACGCCGAGCGCGCCGAGGCCGAGGCCATCAGCGCCATCCTCTACCCCAACGACGCCGGCGAGCATGGTCGTCTGCTGCGCTTAAAGCAGGAGTACCTGTTTGTCTCGGCCGGCATCTACAGCCTGCTCGACACCTTTGAGAAGGAGCACGGCGAGAACTGGGACCTGCTGCCGCAGTTTGTGGCCATCCACACCAACGACACGCACCCCGCCATGTGCGGCCCCGAGCTCATGCGCATCCTGATCGACGAGAAGAAGCTCGAGTGGGATGACGCCTGGAACATCGTGACGCAGGTCGTAAGCTACACCAACCACACCATCCTGCCCGAGGCTCTGGAGAAGTGGCCCATCGGCACGTTCTCCAAGCTCCTCCCCCGCGTGTACCAGATCATCGACGAGATCAGCCGTCGTTGGCACGAGTCGTTCGACACCACGCAGGAGGGCTGGCAGGAGCGTCTGCGCCAGACCGCCATCCTGTGGGACGGCGAGATTCGCATGGCCAACCTGTCCGTGATCTGCAGCCACAGCGTCAACGGCGTGGCCAAGATCCACTCCGACATCATCAAGAACATCGTGCTCAAGGACTTCTATGCCCTGACGCCCGAGAAGTTCAACAACAAGACTAACGGCATCTCGCACCGTCGCTTCTTTGCCGAGGCCAACCCCACCTATGCCAAGCTCGTGACCGATGCTATTGGCGACGGCTGGCTGAAGGACGCCTTTGAGCTGGAGAAGCTCAAGGAGTTTAAGGACGACACCGAGTTCCTGAAAGCCGTGGGTGCCTCTAAGCGCGCCAACAAGGAGCACCTGGCTGCCTACGTTAAGGCCGAGACCGGTCTGGTCATCGATCCCAACACCGTCTTCGATGTTCAGGTAAAGCGCTTCCACGCCTACAAGCGCCAGCTCATGAACATCATGAAGGTGATGGACATCTACAACCGTCGTATCGCCGATCCCAACTTCCACGTGACGCCGACGACCTTCATCTTTAGCGGCAAGGCTGCCTCGAGCTACACCTTCGCCAAGGAGACCATCCGCCTCATTAACTCCGTGGCCGATGTCATCAACAACGACCCGCGCGTCAACGAGGTCATGAAGGTCTGCTTTATCCCCAACTTCCGCGTGAGCAACGCCCAGCTCATCTACCCTGCCGCCGAGATCTCGGAGCAGATCTCCACGGCCGGCAAGGAGGCCTCGGGCACGTCCAACATGAAGCTCATGATGAACGGCGCCATTACGCTGGGCACCCTCGACGGCGCCAACATCGAGATCGCCGACCTGGCCGGCCGCGAGAACGAGGCCATCTTTGGCCTGACCGCCTCCGAGGTCGAGCAGCTCTGGGCGTCGAACAGCTACTTTGCATGGGATACCCTCAACAACGACCGCGAGCGTCTGGGCCGCGTGATGGACGAGCTCAAGGACAACACGTTTGCGGGTCTTTCGGGCAACTTCGAGAGCATCTACAACGAGCTCATGAACAACAACGACCCCGACCTTGTCATGGCAGACTTCCGCAGCTACGTGGATGCGTGGGAGAAGCTTACCGGCAGCTATGGCGACCAGGAGACCTGGAACCGCAAGGCGCTGCTCAACACCGCCTCCTCGGGCTGGTTCTCGAGCGACCGCACCATTCGCGAGTACCGCGACGAGATCTGGCACGCGTAAAGGCGCGCAAGCTCCCCTATGCCAGCACGGCATTACTCGACGGGCGTGACGTTGTGCCGCACCCGTCGCTAATGGGTTTAGGAACATCGATGACAGAAGGAGAAATCGATGAGTAAGAAAGAATGCATCGCGATGCTCCTCGCAGGAGGACAGGGCAGCCGATTGGGGGCACTCACCCAAAAGATCGCCAAGCCGGCGGTTAGCTTTGGTGGTAAGTTCCGCATTATCGACTTTTCGCTCTCCAACTGCTCCAACTCGGGCATCGACACGGTGGGCGTTCTGACGCAGTACCGCCCCTACCTGCTGCATGCGTATGTGGGCTCCGGCGAGGCTTGGGATCTGGACAGCCGTGACGGCGGCGTGTCGATCCTGCCGCCGTACGAGACGCAGACCGGCGGCGCCTGGTATGCGGGTACGGCAGATGCCATCACGCAGAACCTGGACTATATCAAGGCCAACGACCCCAAGTACGTCCTGATTCTTTCGGGCGATCACCTGTATCGCATGGACTACCGCAAGATGCTCAAGACGCACATTGAGAACAACGCCGACCTCACGGTAAGCGTTATGCCCGTGCCGTGGGAGGAGGCCAGCCGCTTTGGCATCCTGACCACCGACCCCGAGGACGGCCGCATCACCAAGTTCACCGAGAAGCCCGATAAGCCCGATTCGAATCTCGCGTCCATGGGCATCTACATCTTCTCGGCCGACGTGCTGATCGAGGCGCTCGAGGAGGACGCTCTGGACCAGCGCTCGAGCCACGACTTTGGCAAGGACATCATCCCCAAGCTGCTCGGCGAGGGCAAGCGCCTGTACAGCTACGAGTTCCACGGCTTTTGGAAGGACGTCGGCACCATCGCCAGCTTCCACGAGACCTCGATGGACCTGCTTGGCAACAACCCCGAGTTCGATCTGTTTGACAAGCACTTCCCCATCATGTCCAACATCACCACGCGTCCGCCGCACTACATTGGCCCGGATGGTCGCCTGGACGACTGCCTGGTCTCCAACGGCTGCAAGATCTACGGTACCGCTCGCCACTCGATCCTTTCGACCGATGTCATCATCGAGGAGCGCGCCGTGGTCGAGGACTCCGTGCTGCTGCCGGGTGCGCACGTTAAGAGCGGCGCGCACATCTGCCGCGCTATTTTGGGCGAGAACTCCACGGTCGAAGAGGGCGTGAAGCTCGGCTCTGTCGATACCACCAAGGATACGGCCGTCGTTGGAAATGACGTCGTTATCGGGAAGGGGGAATGATCCGATGATCAATCGCAAGGCCATCGGTTATATCACCGCTAACTACTCTTCGACCTACGGCAGCGTGCTGCTCAAGGACCGCCCCATCGCGTCCGTTCCGTTTTTGGGCCGCTACCGCCTGATCGACTTCCCGCTGTCCAACATGATGAATGCCGGCATCAAGACCGTCGGTGTCGTCATGCCGGGCAACTATCGCTCGCTGATCGACCATGTGGGCTCGGGCAAGGACTGGGGCCTGGACCGCAAGAAGGGCGGCCTGTTCATGGTGCCCGGCAACGCGTATGGCACCACCAAGGGCGGCATGCGCTTCCTGCTGCGCGACATCATTTCCAACAAGACGCTGTTCCAGCGCTCGGACAAGCCCTATGTTGTGATGATGGGCACCAACATCATCTTTAACATGGACCTCAACACCATCATCGAGGCGCACGAGAACTCCGGTGCCCAGATGACCGTGGTGTACTGCAAGGCCACGCGCAACGTAGATGACGAGACCAAGCTGCAGATCAACGAGAACGGCCGTCTGACGGGCGTCAGCGCCGGCGTCGTGTATGGCGACAACGCGTCTATGGACTGCTGCATCGTCAACCGCGAGACGCTGCTCGAGATCATCGACCACTACCAGGCCGCCGACTATCTGGACCTGCTCGAGGCACTACAGGGCGACTTTGGCAACATCGACGTGTGCAGCTACGAGTACAAGGGCGAGGTCGTGGGCGTGTTTAGCGAGAAGTCGCTGTATCGTCGCAGCATGGACCTGCTCGACCAGACCGTGGCCGACCATCTCTTTGACCCCGAGCGCCCGATTCTGACCAAGGCTCACGACGTGCCGCCTTCGCGCTATGCGACCGGCAGCCACGCCTGCAACTCGATCATCTCGGCCGGCTGCATCATCAAGGGCACCGTGCGCAACTCGATCCTGTCGCGCGGCGTTGTGGTTGAGGAAGGCGCCTCGGTGACCAATTCGATCATCAACCAGAGCTGCGTCATCAAGAGCGGCGCCCGCGTTGAGAATGCAATCCTGGACAAGAACAACGTGGTTCCCACCAACACCGAGCTTCGCGGCACGCCCGAGAACATCCTGGTGCTGGGAAAGGCCCCGTTAACTTCTGATATCACCAACGCGAGCTAGCTTTGGCACCGCAACATCGCTCGTAACACTTAGAATAGCCGCCCGGTTTGCGCCAGGCGGCTATTCTCGAATTGCAACAGGGAGACAATATGGCTGATTCCAGCAAAAAGATGCAGATCGTGTTTGCCTCGGCCGAGTGCGCACCGTTTGTGAAGACCGGTGGCCTGGGCGACGTGGCGGGCTCGCTGCCTGCGGCGCTTGTGCGCGCCGGCGCCGAAGTAATCGTGATGGTGCCCAAGTACGCCACCATCAAGGACGAGTACAAGTCGCAGATGGAGCACTTCTCCGACTTTTACGTGAGCCTGGGCTGGCGCAATGAGTACTGCGGACTCGAGAAGCTCGAGCACGACGGCGTCACCTATATGTTCATCGACAACGAGCACTACTTCGCGCGCGACTATCCGTACGGCTTCTTTGACGACGGCGAGCGCTTTGCGTTCTTCTCCAAGGCCATCACCGAGAGCCTGCAGCACCTGCCCGCCGGCTTTGAGTGCGACATCCTGCACTGCAACGACTGGCAGACGGCGCTGGCGCCCGTGTTTTTGCGCGAGTTCTACCAGGGCCTGCCGCTGTATGACCGCGTCAAGACCGTGTTCTCGATCCACAACGTGGCGTTCCAGGGCCAGTTTAGCGACACCGTGATGGAGGACATCCTTGGTGTGGCGCACATTCCGGCGGCCGCCTCGCAGCTGCGTTGCGACGCCTGCAGCATCAACTACATGCTGGGCGCCCTGCGCTATGCCGACGCCATCACCACGGTGAGCCCCACCTATGCCAACGAGATCCAGACGCCCGAGTTTGGCGAGGGCCTGGACGGCGTACTGCGCGAGCGTTCCTACGCGCTGCAGGGCATTTTGAACGGCATTGACGTTGCGGGCTTTGACCCGGCAACAGACAAGCGAATTGCCGCCAACTACACCGTGGAGGACCGTTCCGGCAAGGCCGTGTGCAAGGCCAAGCTGCAGGAGGAACTGGGCCTCGAGGTTCGCGACGACCGTCCGCTTATGGTGATGGTCACGCGCCTGACGCGCCAGAAGGGCATGGATCTGGTCATGTACGCGCTCGACCGCATCCTGTCCGGCGGCGTGCAGGTGGCGGTGCTGGGCACCGGCGACCGCGACTACGAGGACGGCCTGCGCTACTTCCAGGACAAGTACCCCGGCACCATGGCCGCACGCATCGAGTTCGATCCGGCGCTGTCGCAGCGCATGTATGCCGCCGCCGACATGTTCCTGATGCCTTCGAAGTTTGAGCCCTGCGGCCTGTCGCAGATCATCGCCATGCGTTACGGCACGCTGCCGATTGTTCGCGAGACCGGTGGCCTGAAGGACACCGTGCAGCCGTACAACGAGTTTACCGGCGAGGGCACGGGCTTCTCGTTTAGCAACTTTAACGGCGACGAGATGGGCGATGCGGTATTCCGCGCGGCGCGTCTGTTCTGGGATAACCGCGACGCCTGGAACCAGCTGGTCACGCAGGCCATGAGCCAGGACTTTAGCTGGACGCGCTCGGCCGATAAATATCTGGACCTGTACTTCTTTATGCACCCGGAGATTGAGCGCCCGGCGGCGGTTGTCGACGAGCCTGAGGCTGCACCTGATCCGGTGGCCGCAGAGGAGCCCAAGGCCGAGGAGAAGCCGGTTGAAGCTGAGACCGTTAAGACCGATCCTAAGGTGAAGGTCGAGGCTACTCCCGAGCCTGAGCCTGAGGTGAAGCCTGCTGCGAAGCCTGCGGCAAAGAAGACCACGACTCGTAAGACGACGGCTAAGAAGGCCACTGCGAGCAAGACCACCGCTGCCAAGACAACGACCACGCGCAAGCGCACAACCGCAGCTGCCAAGAAGGCCGCCGAGGCCGAGGCCGTTTCCGAGGTAAAGGCCGAGGCCGCCGTCAAGGCACCGGCCAAGACCACTGCCAAGAAGACGGCTGCGACCGCCAAGAAGACCACGGCAAAGAAGTCAACGACCACGAAGGCCGCCACGACCAAGGCAGCCGCAAAGCCGGCCGCCAAAGTCGAGGAGACGCCCGCCGAGACCAAGGCCGAGGCATCCGTCGAAGCCAAGCCGGCCGCCAAGACCACCACGCGCAAGCGTGCCACGACGACGGCCAAGAAGACCACGACCAAGGCTGCTGCCACCAAGGCAGAGGCCAAGGCCGAGGTAAAGGCCAAGCCGGCGCCGAAGGCCGCTAAGGTCAAGGCCGCACCGAAGGCTACGGCCAAGCCCGAGCCCGCCAAGGAGACCCCGGTCTCCCCCGCCGCTCCGGCCGAGGAAAAGGCTCCGACCAAGAAGACGTCCGTCCGCAAGGCAACGGCCACCCGCAAGCGCCGCTAGTCCACAGACAATCCAAAACCTCATCAAACCCTTAGCAAGGGGCGCTCCAACCGGGCGCCCCTTATCTGTAGATAGTTGGTAAAACGATTTTCTAGGACAACCGTTCGCCGATGGTAAACGGATGTTGTTTATACAGCCTGTGTACAACAGATATACTTACAATCTGTGCGTAAAGCCCATGGCCCGCAGGCCGTGATTCTATTGAACTGGACCGTATTATGAGATTGATTCACAACAGCCGTCTGCCGCAGTTTCGTACTCCGTTTGGCGCTGTGACCACTGGAACTTCCGTTTCGCTATCGGTGATTTTGGAGGATGCCGACCCCAACCAGGCAACGCTTACCCTGCGTACCTGGGTCGATGAAATCGGTGAGTCTCTGTATCCCATGACGCACGAGGGCGACGGCATATTTACCGTAGAGCTTGAGTGCACTGAGCCCTGTCTTATCTGGTACAGCTTTATCTGCAACATCGAGGGCCAGCCCGAGGTTCGCCTGGGCGCGCCGCAGGGCCGCACCGGCGGCGAGGGCGTAACCTACGACTACGCCGAGGTTCCGTCCTTCCAGATCACCGTTTACAAGCACCGCGAAGTGCGTCCCGAGTGGTACGAGCGCGGCATGGTCTACCAGATCTTCCCCGATCGCTATGCCCGCGACGAAAACTGGCGCGAACGCACGCTTGCCGAAGTTGAAAAACCGCGCAAAGGAATCCAGCGCCGCATGGTCGAGGACTGGAACGAACCGCCCGAGTACGAGCGTGCCGAAGACGGCTCCATCAAGACCTGGGATTTTTACGGCGGCTCGCTCAAGGGTATCCAGAATGACCTGCCCCGCATTGCCGAGCTGGGCTTTACGGCCATCTACCTCAACCCGATCTTTGAGGCCGCGAGCAACCACCGCTACGACACGGCCGACTATACCAAGATCGACCCGATTCTGGGCACCGAGCAGGACTTTACGGAGCTGTGCAAGGCGGCCGAGAAGCTCGGCATTTCTATCATCCTGGACGGCGTCTTCAACCACACGGGCGACGACTCGATCTACTTCAACCGCTACGGCAACTACCCCGGAGTGGGCGCATGGCAAAGTGAAGATTCGCCGTGGCGCGATGCGTTTTATTTCCACGAGGACGGCTCGTACGACTGCTGGTGGGGCGTGGGCAATATGCCCGCCATCAACGAGAGCTCCGAACTGGTGCGCGAGCGGCTCCTGGGCAAGGACGGCGTGATCCGCAAATGGCTGCGCGCCGGTGCCCATGGTTGGCGCCTGGACGTGGCCGACGAGCTTTCCGATGACTTCCTGACCGAGATCAAAAAGGCCGTGCTCGCCGAGAAGCCCGACGCGCTGCTGCTCGGTGAGGTCTGGGAAGATGCCTCCAACAAGATCAGCTACGGCCATCTGCGTCGCTATCTGCAAGGCTCCGAGCTCGACTCGGCCATGGATTACCCCTTCCGCGACATGGTCATCGGCTTTTTGATGGGCTACAAAAACGCCTACCAAGCTGCCGAGGATATCGAGACCCTGCGCGAGAACTACCCGCGCGAGGCATTATCCTGCGCGCTCAATCTGCTGTCGAGCCACGACCGCCCGCGCATTATCTCGGTGCTCGGCGGTGGCCCCGACGAGTCGCAGCTGCCCGAGAGTGCGCGCAGCAAATGGCGCCTGGACGAGAACTCCATGGGCCTGGCCAAGAGCCGTTTTTGGCTCGCGACGCTCATGCAGATGACGTTCCCGGGCGTGCCCTCGATCTATTATGGCGATGAGTACGGCCTGGAGGGCCTCACCGATCCGGGCAACCGCCGCACCATGCCGACCAAGGAAAACCTACACGACTTCGATACGTTTGCGATCGTCAAGAATGCCTCGGCCGTGCGCCGCGCGCTGCCGTTTATGATCGACGGTGAGATCAAGGCCTTCGCGCTCAATGACGAGGTGCTGGCCTACAACCGTACCGGTAAAGACGGCGAGTCCGCGACCGTCATCATCAACCGCAGCCTGCGCAATTCGCATCGCGTGACGATCCCGGCGCTCGGCGAATGCGCGAGTGACGTGATCAGCGGTCACGAGTGTGAGATCCATAACGGTACGGTCACGCTCGATCTGTATCCGCTGGGCTCGTCGATCATCTATCACCATGCTGAGCAGCGCCTGCAGGAGCCGCTCGATCACGGTGCGGGTGTTGTGTGCCATATCACATCGGTGCCGACCGACGACGGCAAGCCCGGTACGATCGGTGCGCCCACGCGTCGCTTTATCGACCATCTGGCCGCCATGGGCATGCGCTACTGGCAGGTTCTCCCCGTCAACCCCACGGACTTCTTCCGCTCCCCATACGCCGGTCCTTCGGCCTTTGCAGGCAATATCGACCTGCTACCCGAGAGCCACGAGGAGCTGGCCGCCGACTTTGAGACCTGGAAGGCCCGCGGCGGCGAGGATGCCGATCCGCTGTACACCGCGTTTAAACATCGCAATGCCGATTGGCTCGAGAAATACTGCGTCTACATGGCCGTTAAGAAGTACTTTGAGGGCGAGTCGCGCCATGATTGGCCGGCAGATATCGCGCGCTACAACGAGCATCTGATCGACGACAAGCGCTTCCACAACGAGGCCGAGCTTCAGGCGTACATGCAGTACCGCTTTGACCTGGCCTGGTGCGAGCTCATGAACTACGCGCACAAGAAGGGTATCGAGGTTATCGGCGACATTCCTATGTACGTGTCCGACGATTCGGCAGACGCGTGGAGCGAACCCGAGAACTTCTGGCTGTCCGATACCGGCAAAGCAATCGAGATTTCCGGCGCGCCGCCCGACAACTTTGCGCCCGAGGGTCAGGTATGGGGCAACCCGACGTTCCGCTGGGACCACATGAAGCAGAACGGCTATAGCTGGTGGATGGATCGCCTGCGCCGCGCGTTCTCGCTCTACGACCGCGTGCGTCTGGATCACTTTCTGGGGTTCCACAGCTACTTTAGCATCCCCGCCGGCAAGGCCTGCGCCGACGGTCGCTGGCTGGCGGGACCGGGCAAAGACCTGTTCCAGACTGCCTACGACGAGCTGGGTCCGCTCAACTTTATCGCCGAGGACCTGGGCTATTTGACGCCCGGTGTTCGCGCCATGGCTTCGACCTGCGGTTTCCCCGGCATGGACGTGCTGGAGTTTAGCGATTACGACGTCCGTTGCGGCGTGCACCCCACGCCAGGAAAGATCCTGTACACCTCAACGCACGATACGTCGACGCTGGCCGGCTGGTGTACGCGTTCCTTTGCGGGCGGCGATGAACCGAGCGGTGTTGAGGTGGCGGCCAAGCTGATGAGCGACGCGCTGGCAAGCGACGCTCCCCTGGTGATGATGCCGCTGCAGGATGTCCTGGGGCTTGGCGACGACGCGCGCATGAACGTTCCGGGCGTGGCCACGGGCAACTGGACCTGGCAGGCTAACGAGGCGAACATTGCAGCCGCCGAGGGCAAAACCGCACAGCTCCTGCGCAACAACCATAGATTCTGGGGCGAAGCGTGATAAAACCCCCGATATAGGGTACAGTTACAGACGTTTGAATTTTTGCGGGCAGAGTAATCTGCCCGCTTTGTGCTGAAAAGGAAGTATTATGGCGCGCTACGATTACAAGTGCTCGAGCTGCGGCAACGTGTTTGAGGTTGAGCATCCCATGTCCGAGACTCCCGAGGTCGTGTGCCCCAGCTGCGGTGCCCCGGCGGCCAAGACGTTCTCGGCCAGCGGCATTAAATTTGAGGGCAGTGGTTTCTACAACACCGATCAACGAAGCGGCGGCTCCAGTACCAACGCCACCAGTGGCTGCTGCGCCAACTGCCCGCATAGCCGCTAGAAACCAAGCAGCCCCGCGATCAACACCGATCGCGGGGCTAATTCTTTGCGCTAAGGGTAGCTAATTTGGGACGGGGCTTTTTTAACTACCCGGCCTGCAGGGTAGTTAAAAAAGCCCCGTCCCAAATTAGCTACCCTTGGGCCCGTATTACTTGTGGACCAGTCTGGCGCAGAAGTGGCCGTCGTAGGAGTCGACGTTTACCGGTACGCTTTGGAAGAGGCCTCGATCGTTCTGACGTACGGAGACGAGCTTCTTGGCCTGGGCGAAATCGGGCAGCTGCAGGATCTGCGCCTCGGAGAGAGGTGCCAGGCTAAAGTCTGCGCCCTCGAGCGAAGACAAAAACGCATCCACAACCTGCGTGTTCTCTTCATCGAAAACCGAGCAGGTGGCATAGATGAGCTCGCCGCCGGCAGCCACACGCGCGGCCGCTTCCTTGAGCATCGTCAGCTGCAGGCGGGGCAGCTCAGTCGTAACGTCCTTCTCGGTCAGACGCCACGGTATCTCAGGGTGACGGCGCATAGTGCCGGTGCCCGAGCACGGGGCATCGATAAACACCGTGTCGAACAGGACAGGTTTGCCAAGCATGGCATCGAACGACGTAAGGACTGCATCGAGCTCGCAGGCATCGCCCGAGACCGTGCGAACACCCTGGATACCGGCCTTATGCAGGCGCGCGAGATTCTGATCGCACTTGCGATCGTGCAAATCGAGCGCGGTGTGCTGACGATTGTAGCCGGCACGCTTGGCCTGGCACATCATCACATAGGTCTTGGTGCCGCGACCGGCACCAATCTCCAGGCAACGCCCGGGACGGGTCGCCGCGGTAGCGATGAGCTGGGCGTTAAGGTCCGAGGCCACGGCCGCCGCGCGCTCAAACACACCCGACGCAACCGTGGCCTGCGCATCGACCGGCGCATGGCAACCCGGGAACACAGGCGCAACAAGCTGCGATAGGTACGGATCAGGTTGGGTAGCAAAGGCATTCTCGTGCAAGGCGAGCGGCGCGGGCGCCAGATTACCGGCAAAGTTGAGCGCGCCCTCGGGCGTATCGAACGACGCCATAATGCGTGCGCACAGCCAACGCGGCATACCCATCAGGCGAGACAGGCGAACCAAACGGCGCTCGGACTCATCAGCACCCGCGGCGGCGGCAAAGTCCTCGACGTTGTCCGCGACCTTATGCAGCACGGCGTTCGCAAGACCGGCAGCCGACTTAGCGCCGCTACGAACCAGCTCAACGCCCTGACTCACGGCAACTCGGCCAGGGGTATGCAGGTAGAGCATCTCGAAGGCCGAGATACGAAGGGCCATGCGCACGCGCGGCGCGACCTTTTTGGGCTTATCGAGAAACTGGTCGAGCAGCTCGTCCAAAATGCCCTGGGTGGCTGCAACGCCAAGTGCCAAACGAGCGGCAAAAGCAGAATCGCGCTGGTCAATGGCCTTGGCCGAAGCACGGGACGAGAGCACGTCGCGCGCGTACATGCCGCGGCGATCGGCCTCCATCAAAACATCAAGCGCGAGCTTGCGCGCGGGAGACAACTTGCTCATGACAAAACACCCCACGAAAGATCCGCACCCTGCAGGCCGGCAGCCCAGGCAGAAGCAGCCATAGCACGCTTGCCATCGGGCTTAACCTCGAGTAGTTCGACCGCGCAATCGGAAAGGCCCAGGTAGAGGCGCTTGGCCTGAACGGCGACGAGTCCCTCGCCAAGCGACACATCTGCCGGTGCTGCATCGAGCACGCGAACGGTCTTGCCGGCAATCACGCAACGAGCGGGAGCGGTATCGGACGAGGCAAGCACATGACGCACGCAATCAAGCGCCGCCATCTGAGGATCCAGACGCATCTCCTGCTTAGAAATCTTGGCGGCGTGAGTGACGAGCGACTCATCCTGTTCAGTCCACACGGCGGTGCCATCGGCAAGCGAAGGAATCGTATCGGCAAGCAGCTTGCCGCCAAGCTCAGCAAGTTCCATGGTCAGTGCCTCGGCATGCTTACCGGCAACCGACGTGGAAGCCTGAGCACAATAAGCACCAGTATCCACGCCATGCCCGATGCGCATAATGGAAACGCCAGCAACCTCGTCACCAGCGAGAATCGCACGCTGAATAGGAGCAGCCCCACGCCAACGAGGCAGCAACGAAGCATGAACATTCACAATGCCGAGCGGTGCCATATGCAGCACCTCATCAGGCAAAATGCAGCCATAAGCAGCCACGCAGAAAATGTCAGCCTGGGTAGCCTGAAGTGCCTCAACAACCTCAGGCGTCATGCGATTAGTCTCAACAACAGGCAAACCCAGCTCGAGCGCCTTAGCCTTAACAGGAGAAGGCTCGAGCTTCTTACCACGCCCACGAACAGCATCGGGACGAGTAACAACAAGCGCAATCTCGTTGCCAGCCTCAACAAGCGAAGTCAGCGAAGGTACAGCAAAATCAGGCGTACCCATAAACACAATACGCATAAAGAACGTCTCCCCTCAACAAAAGCCGAGACGGCTACAAATAACAGCGGAAAGCCAAGTACCCAGCCCATCCGCAATAACAGTTCAACAAGAACAAATATACCCAAAGCCAAAGAAAGAGCCGCATAAAAGCAGCCCTCCCAACAAAGCACCTATCAGCGAAGACGCCCTTCCCTGGCCCGACGGCACCTGGGCGAAAAGGAGCATGAAAACGCAGTCCCCTTCCGCCGCAGGGCTTAGGTTATTGCTCCACGCGCAGTTCCGCACGAGCCGAAGAGCACTTAATGTGCTCTTCGTGCGAGCAGGACTGTTTGAGCATGGAGCAAAACCTAAGCCCTGCGGCGGAAGGGGACGGACGACTTACTCCGCCTCGCCCGGTCGAGCGCCGCGGGCCAGGGCGTCCTGGTACTCCTTGACGGCCTTGAGCCTCTGCATGGGCTTCAGTCGCTCGAACATGGTGTTGCCGTGCAGGTGATCAATCTCGTGCTGCAGGCACACGCAGAATAAATCGCCCGTGGCCTCGTAGCGAATCAGGTTGGCGTCCAGGTCGTACGCCTCGACGACGACATGGTCGGGACGCTCGATCTCGCAGCTAATGCCGGGGATGGACAGGCAGCCCTCGCTAAACGGCACCAGATGGTCGCTCTGCTCAACAATGACAGGGTTGATGAGCACGTACGGGTCATAGTCGTTCTTGTCGCTGTAATCGCAGTCGATGGTGACGAGCTGAATGAGCTCGCCGATCTGCGGGGCAGCCAGACCGCAACCGCCGTTGTCGAACATCATCTTCTTCATCTTCTCGGCAAGCGCCTCGATCGCCGGGGTAATCTCCTCGATGACGGCGCACTCCTGGCGCAGACGAGGGTCGGGCGACAGTACGATTCCGTTGGCTTCCATGGCCATCCTTTCGGGTTGTTACATCAAATCATAGGCGTCGACGTCAACGCTCACGCTCACGCCGCGCACGGAGCCCACCTCTTTGAGGCAGGCGTCGATATCATCAGAGACATGGTACCCCACGGGCGACTTCACAAGCAGATGGAAGCGATAACGGTCCTTGGCTCTCTCGATTACACACGAAGCCGGGCCCAGCACCTGCGGCACAGCGCTACCCACCTGCAAAAAATCGGGAGCGGCGGCATGCCAGCGGCGCTTGAGCAACTTTGCGATGCGCCCAATGTAATCCTGCGCCTCGTCACGATTCGCCGACCACACCAAAATGTTAACCAGGCGCACAAACGGCGGATACAGCGCGTCGCGACGCTGGTCCAAGTCGTAGTCGGTAAAGATCGAGCGATCATGCTCGGCAACGGCGCGAATGACCGGGTCCTCGGGCAGATAGGTCTGGATAATGACCTCGCCAGGGCGATCGCCGCGCCCGGCACGGCCGGCGACCTGCTCCAGCAGATCGTAGGCGCGCTCCCCTGCGCGAAAGTCGGGCAGCTTGAGGGCGAAGTCGGCATTGACCACGCCTACGAGCGTGACCTCGGGAAAATCGAGACCCTTTGCGATCATTTGGGTGCCCAGCAACACGGCACAATCCGCCGCATCGAACTGCTCGAGCAGCTTTTTGTGCGCATCCTTGCCGCGCGTGGAATCGGCATCCATGCGAATAATGGCGACATCCTCGGGAAGCATCTGGTGCAGTGCGTCCTCGATCTGCTGCGTTCCCAGACCCATTTTTGCCAGGTAGCGACTGCCACATTTGGGGCATCGGCTCGTGGGCGCGGGATACGGCTGCACGCGCCAAGACGAACCGCAGGTGTGACATTGCAGCGTGTGCGTGCGCTCGTGATATGTAAGCGCGGTGGAGCAGTGATTGCAGGTGGGGACGCATCCGCACTCGCGGCACATCAAGAACGGCGCAAAGCCACGGCGGTTGTGCAACAGCACGGCCTTCTCGCGGCGCTCGACCACACGCTCCAAGCCCTCCATCAAGGGTTTTGAGAACATGCAGCGGCTGCCATGCGAGAACTCGCGGCGCAGGTCGGCAATGCGGACAGTCGGCAGCACGGCGTGTCCCGGGCGCTCGGGCATCTCGACGCGCGTCCAGGTGGCACCGTTATACATGCCACGGCGGCAGCGGTCGAGAGCCTCGGCCGAGGGCGTGGCGGAGCCCAACACAAGCGGGCAGCGGTAACGCCGCGCCATCTCTGCCGCCACCTCGCGCGCGTGGTAGCGCGGACTGGAACCCTGCTTGTAACTGGTCTCATGCTCCTCGTCGATGATGATGAGGCCCAAGTCGCTGAGCGGGCAAAAGAGCGCCGAGCGGGCGCCCACGACCACGCGAGCGGCACCGCTGGCGACCATATCCCACTGGTCCAGGCGCTCGCCAGCCGAAAGGCGGGAATGGAACACGGCGACCGTCTCGCCAAAGCGCGAGCGGAAGCGGCCGACAGTTTGGGCCGTCAGCGAGATCTCGGGCACGAGCACGCAAGCCGAGTGACCGGCCGCGAGCACGCGCTCGATAGCGGAGAGGTAGACCTCGGTTTTGCCGGAGCCCGTAACACCGTCCACGAGCACCACGTCGCCGTGGGCGTCAAGACGGGCACGCTCAATCTGCGCGAGCGCTTGCCGTTGACCGTTGGTGAGTGCCACCGGCGCCTTACCGCTTGCCGAGGACAGCGTGGTCTGCTCGCTGCAACCGCGCCAGGCGCGGCGCTCTTCCACCACCACGACGCCTCTTTTTTCAAGCGCTTTGATGGTCGCCGACATGCTGTTGTAGAGCAGGTTGAGATCGCGCGTCGTGACCGGGCCGCATTGGAGCGCCTCGATGAGCTGACGCTGGCGGACCGCGGTCTTGGGAGGCGTGTAGTCGAAACCCTCGGGCGTAAGCATGACCCAGCGGTTTTGGATGGGTTTAACGGCGGGGCGCTCAACGGTCCACACACCGTCATCGCCCTTGACCACGCGCGGGCTGCCGCCCGGAGGCAAAAACAGGCGCAGGCACTCGGAAAGCGTCGCGACGTACTCGCGGCTCATCCAGTGCGCGATGCGGGCAGCCTCGGCGGTAAAGAGCGGTTTGCTGAGGATGGCTTCGACGGGCTTGATGCGCGAAGGGTCGAGGGCGTTGTTACCTTGCAGGTCACCAAGCTCGGGCGCAATGTCGACGATGTAGCCTGCGGCGGCACGGTTGCCAAAGTGGACCAGGACCGTCGATCCGACCTGGGCCTCGTTGGCAAGGGACTCGGGGATGCTGTAAGCAAACGGTTCGGACAGCGCACGGGTGGGGATGTCGAGAACCACGCTCGTGTAGGCGGCGATGGGCTCAGGCACAGGCTCGGGCTTGGCCGGGGCGGCAGCGGATGCCGGCGCCGCCAGAGTCTTCTCCGGTTCCGGCGAACCAAAGAGCGTTAGTTGCTCAGCCATGGCCCCAGCACCTCCTATCCCATACGTCTACAGAAACAAGAGCCCCGCTCGGGTGAACGGGGCTCGGATACATACGTTTGCGCAGCGATTACAGCGCCATCGTGCGGGCGCGGTCGATGCGCGCCAGGCAGTCGTCGCGACCGACGAGTGCCATGGTCTCGCCCAGCGGAGGGCTCACCATGTTGCCGCAAACGGCAACGCGCACGGCCTGGAACACCACGCGCTTCTTGAGGTCCATCTGCTCGGGCAGCGGTTCAAGCGCAGCGTCGATGTTCGCGGCTGTCCACTCGGCTACACCCTCAAGCGCGGCCTTGGCGGCGTCCAGGATGGCACCCATACCTTCCTTGGCCAGGCCCTTGTTGACGGACTTCTCGTCATACTCGAGCGTCTCGGCCGTGGCAAAGATGGGAGCGGCGACGGTCACGGCGTCGGCCGGCATCTTGGTGCGCGGCTTGACAATGGCAGCGAGCGCGTCGATCCAGTCCTCGCCGTACTCGACGTTGCCCTCGATGAGGCCTGCTTCGTGCAGCTCGGGGACCATGATCTCGTCGGCAAACTGAGCATCGGACATGCCGTTGATGTACTCGGCATTGACCCAATCGAGCTTTTTGGGATCGAAGGTCGCCGGGTTCTTGGAAATGCGGTCGAGCGAGAACTTACTGGCCAGAACATCGCGCGGGATGATCGTGGTCTCGCCGTCGAGCGACCAGCCGAGCAGCGCCAGGTAGTTGACGAAAGCGTCAGGCAGGTAGCCGGCATCGCGGTACTCCTCAACCGAGGTGGCGCCATGGCGCTTGGAGAGCTTCTTGCCGTCGGCGCCCAGAATCATGGAGATATGGGCGAACGTGGGCACGGGCGCGCCGAGGGCCTCGTAGACCATGACCTGGCGCGGCGTGTTGGAAAGGTGGTCGTCGCCGCGGATGACATGGGTGATCTTCATCATGGCGTCGTCGACAACGGTCGCAAAGTTGTACGTGGGCGTGCCGTCGGAGCGGAAGATGACAAAGTCGTCGAGCTCCTTGGCGTCGAAGGTCACCTCGCCGTGGACGGCGTCGTGGATGACGACGTCACCGCGGTCCTCGGGAACCTTGATGCGCAGGACATAGGGCTCGCCGGCCTCGATGCGGCGGCGTGCCTCCTCGGGATCAAGATCGCGGCAGCGGCGCTGATAGCCCTGGAAGGGGTCCTTGCGCTCCTGCGCGGCCTTGCGATCGGCCTCGAGCTGCTCCTTGGTGCAGAAGCAGGGATAGGCCTTGCCCTCATCCCAGAGCTGCTGGGCAGCCTGCTTGTACAGGTCCAGGCGCTCGGTCTGGGCATAGGGGCCAAAGTCGCCGCCCACCTCGGGGCCCTCGTCCCAATCAAGGCCCAGCCAACGCATGGCGCGCAGGATGATCTGCGTGTTCTCGTCGGTGGAACGGGTGGGGTCGGTGTCGTCGATGCGCAGGATGAACGTGCCGCCGTTTGCGCGGGCAAAAGCCCAGTTATAGATAGCGGTGCGGGCGCCGCCGATGTGCAGCTTACCCGTCGGTGAGGGTGCAAAGCGGACGCGAACGTCTGATGCCATGGAAATCTCCTCGATTGCAGGATGGATGTATAACCGCACCAGTATAAAGCATCAACGCAACCTCCGCACAAAGGGCACCGACCAACTCATTGGGGACAGACTTAGATGAGTGGTCGTTAGGGACGTTCTTAGTTTATGGCTGGTCATTTAAGTCTGTCCCCAATGAGTAGGTGCGGAAAGGGTGTGAATGTTGGATTTACGCGCTATGATGTGCCCTTGCATACAGAGCCCGGCGGAATGGTAACGGTCGCCGGGACGCGTTTTTGAAAGGACAATCATGTCAGAAGAACTTCGTTCCATCCCACCCCAACACGGATCGTTTGTGTTTACCTCGGAGTCGGTGACCGAAGGTCATCCCGATAAGATCGCTGACCAGATCAGCGACGCCGTCCTCGACGCAATCCTCGCCAAAGAAATAGAGCTGCAGGAGCAGGGCTATATTGCGCCCAACGGCGTGCCCGCCAACGTGGAAAACGTCCGTTGCGCCTGCGAGACCCTCGTGACCACCGGCACCGTCATCGTCGCCGGCGAGATCCGCACCCAGGCTTACGTTGACGTGCAGGAAATTGCCCGTGGCGTTATCCGCCGCATTGGCTACAACCGTGCCAAGTTTGGCTTTGACTGCGATACCTGCGGCGTTATGAGCCTCATCCACGAGCAGTCCCCCGATATCGCCCAGGGCGTCGACGAGTCGTTTGAGACCCAGACCGGCGTCACCACCGACCCGATCGACCTGATCGGTGCCGGCGACCAGGGCATGATGTTCGGCTATGCCTCCAACGAGACCAAGACCCTCATGCCCATGCCGCACTACCTGGCAAGCCGCCTGGCCGAGCGCCTGTCCGCCGTGCGCCACGACGGCACCCTGGCTTATCTGCGCCCCGACGGTAAAACCCAGGTCACCGTGCGCTACGAGAACGGCAAACCCGTCGAGGTCACGACCATCGTCATCTCCACGCAGCACGCTGCCGAGATCGAGGACATGGTCAAGATCAAGTCCGACCTCATCGAGCATGTCATCGCTCCCGTCATGGCTGCCGAGAACATGCCGTGGGACGGCGCCGACATCTATGTGAACCCCACCGGCCGCTTTGTCGTGGGCGGCCCCATGGGCGACACGGGCCTGACCGGCCGCAAGATCATCGTCGACACCTATGGCGGCTACGGTCGTCACGGCGGCGGTGCCTTTAGCGGCAAGGACTGCACCAAGGTCGACCGCTCTGCCGCGTATGCCGCGCGCTGGGTCGCTAAGAACGTGGTCGCTGCCGGTTTGGCCGACCGCTGCGAAGTCGAGCTTGCCTACGCCATCGGCGTATCCAAGCCCCTCTCAATCATGGTCGACACCTTCGGTACCGCACATATTGCCGAGGACAAGATCGTTGAAGCCGTAGAGAAGACCTTCGACCTGCGCCCGGGCGCCATCATCCGCGACCTGGACCTGCGTCGTCCCATCTACGAGAAGACGGCAGCCTACGGTCACTTTGGCCGCGAAGACCCCGACTTCACCTGGGAGAAAACCGACCGAGTCGAACAACTCAAAGCAGCCTGCGGCCTGTAATTAGGAACCGCTAAGGTCATAACAACATATGCACTTTCAAAAGAAGTACCGGTCCCAAACGGTACTTCTTTTTTATTTAAAGGTGGTGAAGATGAGCCTACCTGGGACATGGAATAAATCACAGGCCGATAAATTTTGCAGCAGAGCGACTCCAACCATGTATCCTAAGTTCCGAGGGCTTTAGTATTTGGTCGATCGCGAGTTCCGCACGAGCCGGAGGCCACTTAATGTGGCCTCCGTGCGAGCAGGACTGTCCGAGCAGGCGACCAAATACTAAAGCCCTCGGAACGGCGGGACAGAGTATGCCCCGCCCCTCGGGACGACGGGATAGATAAGGAGCACCCATGGCAGGCAAGCCGCAAACACTAGCTACGACCTCGGCATTCGAGATCTTGGGCCCCGTCATGGTCGGCCCCAGCTCATCGCACACCGCCGGCGCCCTGCGCTGCGCCCAAGTTGCCGCCAGCCTGCTGGAAGGCCGCATCACCAAGGTCACCTTTGGCCTGTGGAACTCCTTCGCCCACACCTACCGCGGCCACGGCACCGATCGTGCGCTCGTCGCGGGCATCCTGGGCCTCGACACCGATGACGAGAACATCAAGCAGGCCTTCGACCTCGCGCGCGAGCAGGGCCTCGAATATCACTTTGACATCAAAGGCGACGACGCCTCCATCCACCCCAACACCGTCGACATCGAAATGGTCGACGACACGGGCGCCACCGCCCAGGTTCGCGGCGAGAGCCTGGGCGGTGGCAAGATGCGCATCAGCCGCATTAACGGCGTCGGCGTCGACATCTCGGGCATGTATTCCACGCTCTTCGTGGCGCACAAGGACGTCCCCGGTGTACTCGCCGCGCTCACCAACCTACTCGCCTACGCCCACGTAAACATCGCCTTCTGCCGCACCTACCGCACCGAAGTGGGCGGCCAGGCCTACTCCGTCTTTGAGACCGACGGCGCGCCCGACGACACCGTCGTCCCCATGCTGCGCAAGCTCGACAATGTCGATTACGCGACCTTTATCGAGCTCCCCGGTTCTGCCTCGTCGCTCTCCCCCGGCGTCTCGGCAAAGGAGATCTTCGACGACGGCGAGCAGCTGCTCGATGCGTGCGAGGAACTGGGACTCAGCATCGGTGCCGTCATGGCCGTTCGCGAGGCACGTCTGACCGGCGAGGCCCACGCCGTCGCCGCCATGCGCCGCGTGCTCGACGTCATACGCGAGGAGACAACGGCCCCCATCGCCAATCCGCAGCGCTCGCTCGGCGGGCTTATCGGCGGCGAGGCCAAGCTCGTCGAAGCAACCCGCTGCAACGATTTGAGTGAAAGCCTGATGGGCCCCGTCCAGACCGAAGCCGTGGCCCGCGCCATGGCCGTGCTCGAGCGCTCCGCCACCATGGGCGTGATCGTCGCAGCTCCGACGGCAGGATCCGCGGGTGTCGTGCCCGGCTGCGTGCTGGCGCTCGCCGATCACCTTCAGCTCGACGACGAGCAAGTCATGGACGCGCTCTACTGCGCAGCCGCCATCGGCCTCAACCTCACCACAAGCGCCTGCGTTGCCGGCGCCGAGGGCGGCTGCCAAGCCGAGGTCGGAAGCGCCGCCGCCATGGCAGCCGCCGCGCTGGTGCAGATGCTCGGCGGCACGCCCGAGCAGGCGCTTGACGCCAGTTCCATCGCGCTGAGTAACCTGCTGGGCCTCGTTTGTGACCCCGTCGGTGGCCTCGTGGAGGTGCCCTGCCAAAACCGCAACGCCATCGGCGTGGCAGCGGCCTTTAGCTCGGCACAACTCGCCCTCGCAGGCATTAAGAGCCTGGTGCCGTTTGACCAGATGGCACATGTCATGCTCTCAGTGGGCCACGCGTTGCCGGCCACGCTGCGCGAGACGGCAAAGGGCGGCATCGCGCAGGCTCCGGCCGCACTTTCGGCCTGTGCAAAATGCGGTGTGTGCGGATAGCGGCAAAGAACGACTCAAAGGTGGGACAAATGTCCCACCTCTTTTGAATGCCACCGTTTCCGTACCACAAACAGCAGGGCAATCGCTATAATGCAAGCCCAATAAAAACACGATGAACCGCAAGGCGAAAATCGAAGGATATGCATACGATGTCGCAAAACGATCGAACTCAACTGATTCCCGATCCGCAGCAGCCGAGCAGGCACACCGGCGGCGTTCAGTCGCCGCGTCCTATCGCGCCGAGCCACGGTCAGCAGCGTGGTGCGGCAAACGCTTCCCAACGCCCGAACCAACAGCGACAGCAGCGTCAACAACGTCAGCAGCGCCAGGCAAACGGCAATGCGCCCAAGCAGCCCCCCACGCACGCTCGAGGCGATCGCGGCCCCGCGCGCAAACCCGCCGAGAACAATAAGTCGGGCAAAAAGACGACGCTCTTTGTCATCCTGGGTCTAATCGTCATTGTCTATATCGTAGGCGTCGTAGCGTTTTCGCAGGTAGCCTACCCCAACACCACCATTGCCGGCGTCGACGTCTCCTTCTCCAACGCTTCGTCTGCCGCCACCAAGGTCAACTCGGCATGGAAGCACTATAAGCTCACCGTGACAGGCGATGACTTTAGCTGGACCTATCAGCCCGAGTCCGATGAGCCCATCGTCGACGGCGAAGCTGCCGCAAAAGAAATCATCAGCCACAACGAAGCCTTTATTTGGCCGGTCCGCCTTGTGGAATCCTTAAGCGGCAAGACCAAAACAACCGCTACCTCCAACGAAGTCGATCTTGATCAAGACGTCGACCTGTCCATGCTCTCCGACGCCTTTGACCAAAAGAAGTTTGAGGAGGACCTGGGCGCCGCTATCGACGAGTTTAACGAGGGCCGTTCGGGCACGTTCGAGGCCAATAGCTCCTATGACGAGCAGGCCGGCAAGTTTACCGTCGAGAAGGCGCGCTCCAACGAGAAAATCAACCGCGAGCATGTCATTAAGTATGCCGAGCTCGAGCTTGCCTCGCTGGCCGAGTCCGTAGATCTTTCCAAGCTCGGCAACGATGCCTATGAGCCGCTCAATGGAACGCTGACCGATGATCAGATTCAGGCCGCATGCGATGCCGCCAACAACTTCCTGGGCGTCAACGTGACCCTCAAGCTCAACGGCGAGGATGCCGGCAAGGTTGATGGCAGCTCCGTATTGCAGTGGATCAGCTTTGCCGATCCCGCCAACCCAACGCTCGATACGTCGCAGATCAGCAACTGGGCAGCCGAACTCGCCAACGGCTTTAATACCGTGGGCTCCACTCGCTGGTGGACGCGCGCCGATGGCAAGCAGTGCGCCGTCGAAGGCGGCGACTTTGGTTGGTCCATCGACAGCAGCTCGCTCGCCAAGCAGGTCGAGGACGCCATTAACAACAAGCAGACCGGCGAAATCGAGATCAAGTACTCCCAGAAGACCGACACCTTTACCGCAAAGGGAGAGCCCGACTGGAAGGCGTATATCGACGTCGACTTGTCCGAACAGCACGCGCGCTACTATGACGAGAGCGGAAATATCGTTTGGGAGGCCAACTTTATCTCGGGCAAGCCGGGCGAGGACGCCACGCCCGAGGGCGTCTGGCAGATCAACAGCAACGACGGCGGCAGCACCCTGATCGGAGCCAAGGACCCCAAGACCGGTAAGCCCAAATACGAGAGCCCGGTGAGCTACTGGATGCCTTTTGAGGGCAACATGATCGGCTTCCACGATGCCACCTGGCAAAACGACAAGAGCTTCGATAATGCCGAGTCGTACAAGTGGTGCGGCAGCCACGGTTGCATCAACCTGCGCCTGGCAGACGCCAAGGCACTTCACGACTGCATCAAAGTCGGCCTGTGCGTGGTTGTCCACTCGTAGTGCAACGCGCACATTCCTACAACATGGAGCTGCTGCGACCAATCTAACAGTTCCGAAAGAAACCGTCCCATGCGCCCGCCCCAACCGGTGGGCGCATATACTTATCGAGGTACTTTCTATAAAGGAGACGCTATGCCGAATGTCCCCACGACCACCCCGGGCCCGGATGATACCGAGCACACGCCCGAAGATGTCACCGAAACGATTCCTCTGATTACAAACGTACATGCCGATAAGCAGAGCGGACGCGCGAACGATGCGACCGAGATTTCCGATGAAGAGGCATATGCCAAGCTCAAGGCAAAACGTGCCGAACGTCGACGCAAAAAGCTCATCCGACGCGGTATTGCCGCCGGCGTCGTGGGTACCATCGCACTCATTGCCATTGTCGCAACCCTGGTTATCAATGCTCAGCCACAGGGCGCTAGTGGGCCTGTGACCGACATGGTGACCGAGGGTCCGTTTACCACAACGGTCGAGGCGAAAGGCCAGCTCAAACCCATTTCGTCCTCAGTGGTCTCCCCTTCTGTCGACGGCACGGTCGATTCGATCAACGTGCAGGCAGGCCAATCCGTCAACGAGGGCGACGTGCTTATGACCATTAAAAATGACGAGCTCGATCGCAACGTTGCCGAGGCGCAGCGTGCAGTTGCTGCCGCTCAAGAAGACCTCGCCAACGCGCAGAAAGCCGCAGCTGCCGCACAGGCCACCCCAACGACGGACGTCGATGGAGCTTCCGCAGCGGCTGGCGTCTCCGACGCATCAACGGACACGAACGCCGTATCGGCCGCGCAGCGCAGCCTCGCTTCGGCCCAGGCAAACCTCGATCAGGCGAACGCCAAGGCAGGCAGCCGTACGGTCACGGCCCCGAGCTCGGGCAGCATCGTGGAGCTCAACGCCAAGGTGGGCGCCACGGTAACAGGCGGCATGATCATGGGCGAAAGCGATACGAGCGGCGGCAAGCAGTGCATGCAGATCGCCGACCTGTCCAAGATGAAGGTGACCGTGCAGGTGGGCGAAAAGGACATCGCAAAGATCGCCGTTGGACAGAGCGCCAACGTCACGTATCCCGCATTTCCCGATATCGTGAGCCAGGGCACCGTCACGGCTATCGCGTCGGTGGCAAACTCCGACGCCGCCAACGGTGGCGGCGGCAGCGTAACCTTTAACGTCGACATTCTCATCGAGGCGCCCGACGCGCGCCTGAAGCCGGGCATGACGGCCGAGGTATCGGTGGTGACCGAGCAGCTCGACGACGTGGTGATGGTGCCGACGATGGCGCTCATGACCGAAGACGGCGAACACTATTACGTCAACGTGGCGACTGATGACGAGGGCAAGCAAACCCGTCGCGTGAAGGTGACCGTCGTGACGCAAAACGACAACGAAGCCGTAGTCGGCAAGACACAGGTCAAGCGCGACGACCAGGGCAACGAGATCAACCCCAACGTGCCGGTTACCAAGCTGCGCGATGGCGACACCCTCGTCATGGACACCGGAGCGGACGCAACGGCTGACGGCGGCTACGGCGCGGATTCGGGCAGTATGTCTGCCGACGAGGGCATGTAATGCGTCCCGTTATCGACATCCGCAACGTGCACCGCATCTTTGAGAGCGAGGCGGGGTGCGTCCACATCCTGCATAACGTGAGCCTGGCGGTAGATCCCGGCGAGTTCGTCGCCATTACCGGCCCTTCGGGCTCGGGCAAATCAACGCTCATGAACATCCTAGGCTGCCTGGATAAGCCGACGGCGGGCGACTACTACCTGCAAGGGCTCAACGTTGCCGAGCTCGACGATGACGAGCTCACCGAAGTTCGCGCCCTGAGCATTGGCTTTGTCTTTCAGAGCTTCAACCTGCTGCCGCGCCTGTCGGTTATCGAAAACGTCATGCTGCCGCTGGCCTACACCAATGTGCCCCGTAGCCAGCGCGAAATGCGCGCCGTGCACGCGCTGCAGGCCGTCACGCTGCCGGTCGACCACTGGGACCACCGCATATCCGAGCTCTCGGGCGGCCAGATGCAGCGTGTCGCCATCGCACGCGCCCTCGTCAATGACCCGCCCATCATTCTGGCCGACGAGCCGACGGGAAACCTTGACTCCGCCACCGGAGCGCTTGTAATGGAGACCTTCCATAGACTTCAGGAGCGCGGCAAAACCATCGTTCTTATCACACACGACCCCGGCATCGCCGCCGAAGCCGACCGTGCCGTGACCATCCGCGACGGTCGCATTCACGACGGCGCGTATATTCCACATGCACCGCGGACCCTGCGCAGCGCCGTAGATAGCCTGCCCATGATTTCCGCCTCCGCTAACCCGCCGAAAGGAGTGATGGGATGAGCGCCCGCGATCTCATCCAGGAAGCCCTTCACTCGCTCGAGGCCAACAAGGGGCGCAGCCTGCTCACCATCCTGGGCATTGTCATCGGCATCGCCTCGGTTATCGCCATGACTTCGCTCATCGGCGGCATCCAAAACAGCCTGGTCAACAGCCTGGGCCTCAACGCAGCTCGTATGGTTCAGATCTATTCGTCCCAAGAACTCACCGATTCTGACGTTCAGAAGCTTCAAAAACTAGTGCCGCAGATAGAGCAGATCGGAATAGTCGACAGCGCGTACACCGAGTACAAGACCGGCGATAAAAGCTATACCGTCATGGCACAAGGTGTCGATAGCGACATGCTCGACGCCGTGGGGGCCAGCAAGCTCGTTGCGGGGCACACCTATTCCCAGGCCGAGTCCCAATCAGGCTCGCGCGTGGCGCTCATCAGCCGCAACGGCGCCGATCAGCTTTACGGCAACGAACAGGACGCGGTAGGCAAGACTATTGAGGTCTCCAACGGCGAGGTACAGATTGTCGGCGTTATCGACGGCGGCAGCGACTCCATGGGCTCGCTCACGCTGTATATGCCACGCGAAACCATCTCTGGGCTGTTTAGCGACGAGAATCCTTCATTCCCCAGCGTGACGGCACTTGCCGCCGAGGGCACGGACATGGATGAGCTTTGTAAGACCATCGAGTCCAAGGTGCGCGCGATGAAGGGCATCGAGGAGGAGGATGAGTACGACAGTGTATCAGCAACATCCATGAAAAGCGCCATCGATACACTCAACTCCTTTATGGGCGCGTTCTCGCTCATCATGGGCTCTGTCGCCAGCATCTCGCTGCTTGTCGGCGGTATCGGCATTATGAATATGATGCTCACCAACGTAACGGAGCGCATCCGCGAGATCGGCATCCGCCGTGCTCTGGGCGCCAGTCGTCGCGATATCACCGCGCAGTTTTTGGCCGAGTCTTCGGCGCTGTGCGTCACCGGCGGACTGTTGGGTGTCCTGATTGGCTATCTGCTGGCCTGGGCTCTTGCGATGTTTGCCTCCGGATCCGGGATTCTTGGCGAGCTAGGTGCCAGCGGGCAAATCACACCGAGCTTTTCAATCGCCACGGTATTGCTGGCCTTCGCCGTCTCCGTCGGCATCGGCGTAATCTATGGCTTCTACCCCGCTCGCCGCGCGGCAAAGCTCGACCCGGTGGAGTGCCTACGCTACCAGTAAGCCACCACCAACAAGTTGCGGTGAATTAGGGACTGAATATGCTATCTAGTAGCAAAACAGACACTATTTCACCGCAACTTATTTAAGGGCTGCTTGCGCCAGTTCCGGGCGTCCTCCTCGAGCTATTGGCGGATGACGGTCTTGTACGGCTCGAGCTTGCTCGGGGCGCTCCTCCTCGCGGGCGGGAGGACGCGCAGGCGCGGCGAGCGCCTAGCGCGCGAACTCCCGTAAGAGTGCGTCTTCCACTTCCCGAAGCGAAAGGCCCCCGTCTCCCTCGGCGGGACGGGCGACCACGATGCAGCGCGCTCCCACGTCGCGCGCGGCGGCAAGCTTCTCGGCCGTGCCGCCTACGGTTCCCGAGTCCTTGGTCACAAGCCACTGGGCTCCCACCTGCCGAAGCATCGCCTCGTTGAGCTCGCGGGTGAAGGGCCCCTGCATGCCGATGACGTGCGACGGCGAAAACCCCGCGTCGATGCACTTCGTTATAGCACCGGGCAGCGGGAGCACACGCACGAAGAAGCGCTCCGAGAAATCGGCGACGCGCGTATAGGGAGCAAGCTCCTTGCTCCCCGTCGTGAGAAGCGCGCGACCCGGGTTCTCGGAGAGAAAGCGCGCCGCGCAGGCGATCGACGCGACCGACACGACGCCTTTGGGCAGCGCCTCGGCCGCACGCGCAAGGCGCAGACATCGTACACCCACGGCAAGCGAAGCGGCCCGGATGTTGCCGCTGGCGAGCGTAGCGAAGGGGTGCGTGGCGTCGACGACGATGCGCGCGCCGGAAAGCTCGCGCTCCATGTCGGCCTCGTCGAGCCTGCTCGCATGCACCTCGATGCCCGGAAGCTCGCCCAAAAGCTCGCCTCCGTACTCGGTTGCCGCGTAGGCACGGGCGGGGATGCCCGCCCCGCTCGCCCATTCGCACAGAAGGCGGCCCTCGGTGGTGCCGGCGAAGATGCGCAGCGCCGGCGCAGATGCGGGCGCCGTCACTTCGGGCCGCCTGGGCGCGTGATCTGGTAGAGCAGCGCGTTCATAATGGCGGCCGCCACGGTCGAACCACCCTTGCGACCCCTCGCGACGATGGCCGGCGCGCGTCGCGCGAGTAGCTCCTCTTTCGCCTCGACCACGTTCACAAACCCGACCGGCACCCCAACGACGAGCGCGGGCGCGATCTTCCCCTCGTCCATGAGCTCGGCGAGGCGCAGAAGTGCTGTGGGAGCGTTGCCGACGGCCACGATGAGCGGACCCTCGATGCCGCAAGCTTTGTCCATGCTCGCAACGGCGCGAGTCGTGCCCGCGGCGCGCGCAGCCACGGCGACATCAGGGTCGGCCATGTAGCACACGGCCTTGCAGCCGAGCTTCGCGAGCGCAGGCTTGCTTATGCCTGCGAGCGCCATGTTCGTATCGGTGAGCACCGTGGCCCCTGCGCGCAGTGCGTCGAGCGCACAGTGCGCGGCGTCATGAGTGAAAACGAGGGAATCGGCGTACGAGAAGTCGGCAGTGGTGTGGATGACGCGCTTCACGACGGGTTCTTCGAGCGGCGGGAACGTGCGGCCGCCGAGCTCTTCGGTGATGATCTCGAAGCTGCGCCGCTCGATGTCGCCGGGCGCCATCTCCTTGGAATCCATCTAGTACTCCACTCCTTCCCTTGCACATATCCCCTGCTCGTAGGGGTGTTTCTCGCACCGCATCTCGGTTATGTAGTCGGCCTTCTCCACGATCTTGCGGGAAGGCGCGCGCCCGGTGAGCGCTACTTCGACGCCGCGCGCGGACATATCGAGCGCGCGGTCCACGAGCGCCTCGTCGACAAGCCCCTTCGAAAGCGCATCGAGCGCCTCGTCGAGCACGAGCAGCCCCTCCTGCGCGCCCTCGAGCTCGGCAAGCGCGGAAGCGAGGTTCCCATCGTGCAGCTCGCACGTAGCGGCAAGTTCTTCCGACGACATCGACCAGGTAAACTTGTCCGACACCTTCCCCGCGAACACGGGCACGCCGAAATGCTCGGCGAGCAGGCGCGCCTCCCCGCTTTCGCCGTCTTTCAGGAACTGCACGACGACGACGCGGCGGCCTGCGGCGAGCATGCGAAGGGCGAGGCCCATCGCCGCCGTGGTCTTGCCTTTGCCGTCGCCATGATACACGTGAATCATACGCCCTCCTCGATAATGCGGTAGACATACTCCATGTCGAGCGCTCCGCGCACGACGTCGGCCAGGCGGTCGAACTCGCGCGCACGGTGATCGGCCGCGGACGCCGCGCCCGCAGCACCCACGACGCTCTCGGGCAGGCCGCGCATGCGCGCGAGCGAGCGCGCGAGGGCGAGCGCCACCCCCGGTTCGTCGAACAGGCCGTGGAGATAGGTTCCGAACACGTTTCCGCAGGCCGCGCCTTCTGGTTTGCCGCCAATCGTGCCCGCAGGGGCGCAGGAGACGGTCGTTTCGCCGTCGTGAATCTCGTACCCACGCGCCGTCATGCCGTTCCACACCGAGAACGCGCCTTGGGCGCCCGTGATGCGCAGCTCCGACTGGGCGAGGCGCTTTTCCTCCTTGAACACCGTACTTGCAGGGATGAGCCCGAGCCCGCGCGCGGTGCCAGCGCCTTCCCTGCCGTGCGGGTCCGAAAGCTCGTCTCCCAAAAGCTGGTAGCCTCCGCATATGCCGAGCACCGGCGTGCCCGCGCCCGAAAGCGCGCGTACACAGGCTCCGATGCCGCTAGCCGCAAGCCAGCGCGCGTCGTCGACCGTGGACTTCGAGCCGGGAAGCACCACCAGGTCGGGTCGGCCCAGATCTGTCGTCGAGGAAACGTAGCGCACGCCCATGCCGGGCACGCGCGAAAGCGGGTCGAAGTCGGTGAAGTTCGACAGATGCGGAAGGCGCACGACGGCGACGTCGATGACGCCGCGCGCCTCGCGGGCAGTTAGGCGCGGCGCGAGCGAGTCCTCGTCGTCCAGGTCGAGCGTAAGATACGGCACGACCCCCACGACGGGAACCCCGCACATTTTCTCGAGCGGAGCCAAACCCGGACGCAGGATTTCCACATCGCCGCGGAACTTGTTCACCATAAGCCCCCGCAAAAGCGCGCGGTCCTCGGGCGCAAGGAGCGCGACCGTGCCGTAGAGCTGGGCAAACACCCCGCCTGGGTCGATGTCGCCCGCGAGCAGCACGGGGGAGGACACGGCGCGCGCGAGCCCCATGTTGACGATGTCGTTTTCGGCAAGGTTGATTTCGACGGGACTGCCGGCGCCCTCGATGACGATGACGTCGTTTTCCTCCGCGAGCGAATCGAACGCCTCCAAAATCTGCGGCATGAGCGCCTTCTTTCGCGCGAAGTAGTCCCTCGCAGCGAAGGCTCCCTGCGCCTTGCCGGCCACGATGAGCTGGCTTCGGTGATCGCTTTCGGGCTTGAGCAGGATGGGGTTCATGCGCACGTCGGGCGCGATGCCGCACGCCTCGGCCTGCATGATCTGAGCGCGCCCCATCTCGAGCCCGTCGGCCGTGACACCGCTGTTGAGCGCCATGTTCTGGCTCTTGAAGGGAGCCACGCGCAGGCCGTCCTGCGAAAGCACACGGCACAGCCCCGCCGCAAGCAGGCTCTTCCCCGCGTTCGACATGGTGCCCTGGATCATGATGGGCTTCGCCCTACCCACGGGTATCGACCTCCTTCGCCGAGCCTCGGCCATCCGCGCCCGCCATAGCGCCGCTGCAAGAAGCGCCGCCCCGTTCGTCGGGTTCGCCTTCGCCCGATGCGCCTTCCGCCCGAAGCGCGCGGCTGAACGCCATCGCAAGCCGGGCATTCTCCTTGTGCGTGCGCACGGCGACGCGGCACCAGAAACGGGACAGTATCGAAAACGAGTCGCACGTGCGGACCAAAAGCCCCTGTTTATACAGGCGCTCGGGGATGTCTTTCGCCGGCGTGCGGACTAAAAGGAAGTTCGCATCCGACGGCACGACGGAAAGCCCGAGCGAGGAGAGCTCGTGGGAAAGCCACGCTCGCTCGCCCGCCAATACATCGCGCGTGCGCGAGACGTATTCGACGTCTTCCAGGGCGGCGATGCCCGCGGCCTCGGCGACCGAGGAGACGGGCCACGCCTGCCCCGCCCGACGAATCCCCTCGATGAGTTGGGCGTTTCCGCTGATCAGATACCCCAACCGCAACCCTGCCATTCCGTAGAGCTTGGTGAACGCGGAGAGCACGGCCACATGGTGCGAACACGCGGCGCGTGCGGCCACGCTCCTTTCGCGGGCGTCGGGCGCAAATCCGAGGAAGCACTCGTCCACGACGAGCAGCGCGCCCACCTGCTCGCAGCGGCAAGCCGCGGCATCGATCACGCGGGGGTCGACGAGGCGCCCCGTCGGGTTGTTCGGATTGCAGAGGTACGCCATGTCTCCCGGCCCCTCGATCGCGCGGGCGAAGGAGGCGGGCACGTCGAAGTCATCCGCCTCGGAGAGCGGGAACTCCTGCACGCATGCACCGTAGTACGATGCCGCCTCCGCATATTCAGAGAACGTCGGCGCGCACACGACGATGCGTTTCGGGCGCACCGCCGCGGCGAGCCGCCAGATGATGTCAGACGCGCCCGCGCCGCAGACGATAGTATCTTCGGGAATGCCCTGGGCGCGCCCTAGGGCGCGAACGAGTGCGAGGCTTTCCCTATCGGGGTAGGCGTCGATTCGAGAAAGCGCCTTGCAAGCTGCGGCGACGGCGCGCGGCGAGGGGCCTGCCGGATTCACGTTCACCGAGAAGTCAATGAGGTCGGAGGCGCCCCCTTCGCAAGCGATGCCGAGCGATTGCGAGCTGCCCCCATGCGTACGGGCGCGCAGGATTCCCCCGGCAGCCTGGGGCGCGGCGTGGTCTTCCCTCATGCCATCGCCCCCACGGCGAGCACGACCGCCGCGCGCGCGGCGCCGAAGACGACGAGCGCGCATACGGACGCGGCGAGCATGAGCCTTGTCGCCCGTGCGATGTCGCCCCACTCGATTTCGCGGGACGCGTCGCCTATCGTCGGTTTCTCAACGAGCTTGCCGAAATACACCGCGGGTCCCGCCAGGCGCAGCCCGAGCGCGCCCGCGCACGCTGACTCGGTCTGCGCCGAGTTGGGGCTCGCATGGCGACGCCTGTCGCGGCGCCAGATGCGCGCCGCCCCGCGCGCGTCGAGCCCGACGATCGGGCACACGGCGATCATGAGCAGGGCCGATAAGCGCGAGGGAATCCAGTTCACCGCATCGTCGAGGCGCGCCGAGGCGCAGCCGAAGTCGATGTAGCGCTCATTTTTGTAGCCCACCATGCTGTCGAGCGTGTTCACCGCCTTATACGCCATGCCCAAGGGCGCACCCCCGATCATAAGGTAGAAAAGCGGCGCGATGACGCCGTCGCTCGCGTTCTCCGCCACCGTTTCCACGGCGGCGCGCGCAACGCCCTGCTCGTCGAGAACAGACGTGTCGCGTCCCACGATGAGCCCGACGGCTTCGCGAGCCGCGACAAGGCCGCCCTTCGAGAACGCGCGGGCCACGGCCAGGCTCTGGCGGCGAAGCTCGCATGCCGCGAGAATCTGATAGCTTGCCCATGCCTCGGCCACGAAGCGCAAGCCGGAGTGAACCATGCCGCAAAGATGCAGGATTCCCCAGGTCAAAAGCCCACACGCAAGCGGAAGCGCCACGGCGAGCACAAGCCCTGCGGCGCGCGTGCCCGCGGACGTTTGCGGGAATGCGCCCCGCAGGCGGCCTTCGGCCCACGTGATCGCGCGCCCCATGGCGACGACGGGATGGGGAAGCCAGCGCGGGTCGCCGAAGGCAAGGTCGGCCGCTAACCCGGCGGCGACGGCAAGAATCGTCATCACCGGGCATCGCCCCCCGAAGCGGGACGAACGTCGCGAAGGCAGCGCCCATCCCAGGTGGCGGCCCATGCGCCGCCCGGCTCGGTATGCACGTCGAAATATCCCATTTTCGGGACAGCTAGCTCGGAGAGCAGCGCTTTCACGGTACCCGCGTGAACGACGAAGACGGCGCGCCCACTCCCCTGGGCGCGCTCCGATTCGCACGCCTCCCGAAACGCCGCGACGACGCGGCGGGTGAAATCGCTCTTGCCCTCGCCATGCGGGCAGCGCGTCTCGCACCAGGAGTCTACCCAGGCGCGGTAGCGCACATCCTCTTTAAGCTCGGCGGCGCTTCGCCCCTCGAAGTCGCCGAAATCCATCTCGCGCAGACCGGGGCACGCCATAAGCTCCGCGTTCGGGAAGAGGATGCGCGCCGTCTGGTCGGTGCGGGCCATGCCGCTCGTGATAACACGGAACATGTCACGATCACACGCGAGGTCGCGCAAAGCGCGCTCGCCCGCGCTCGACAGGGGCTCGTCGGTGCCCGCCCCGCTGTAGCGATGGTCTTCCGTGCCCGCCGTGGCACCATGGCGCACGAAGACGACTTCCAAAGGCGCGCCCGCGCCCTGCGTCCCTCGAGGCGCATCGGCAAGGTTTCCTTTGATGACCTGGGGAATCCCGCACGTCATGCGCACGACGACGTCGGCACGCGCAGCGAGCGCGCATCCTAAGCGCCCCGCGCGCTCGCGCCATTGGGCGTCTTCCGCACGCATGGGGACGACCCCCGAGCCGACCAAGGGCAGAATTACTGCGTCGAAGCCAATCAGCCGCTCGAGCGCCCGGTCTGCGTCGAGCGCGCGTACGAGCTCCTCAGCACGGTACGCGACACGGCCGGCAAAAGCCGCGGGCACGCCGCCCTCCGCAAGCTGCGCCGCATCGACGAAATCGTCCGCCGCGAACCCGAGCTTTTCGCGCACGAAGGTCCTCTTCCCCGAATGCGCGCCACCTACCACGAGAATCATAGGAGCATGCCCCCCGCCACCAGCATGGCAAGCATCGCGAGCTCGGCCCATTGCAGAAACCATCCGGCCAAATCCCCCGTCACCCCGCTGAAGCGGGACAGGGCAACATGGCGGTACCACGCGAGCGCCAAAAGCCCCGCCACCGCCATAAGGACGCCGACGGCCTGAGCGCACGCGACCATCCCTGCAGCCGAAGCCGCGGCAAAAGCGCAAAGCGGCACGACGATCGCCGCGCGCTTCTTCGCAGGCGAGAGCCCCGCGGCCATGCCGTCCGCCCGCGCGGCAGGCCAGCATTCTACGGCGAGCCCCGAAAGCGCGCGGGAGAACACGAGCGAGCACAGAAGCGCGAGGAACGCCCCCGCCGTAAGCGGCAGCGCGGTGAACAGGGAAAACTGCAGAATAAGGTACACGACAACACCGATGACCCCGAAGGCGCCCGCCCGCGGGTCGTGCATGATCTCGAGCTTTCGCTCGCGCGGGGCCCAACTTGCAAGCGCATCGGAGGTGTCGCAGAGCCCGTCTAAGTGGATGCCTCCCGTCACCGCCACAGGCAGCGCCGCGAGCACGGCCGCGACGATGGTCGCGGGTACGCCGAGCAGGTTCGCCACGTACCCCCACGCCGTCATGAGGAAGCCTTCCGCAAGGCCCACCAGGGGAAACGCGGCAAGCGCATGGGTTGACCCGAAATCGGTCCAGGCCGATTTCGGGACGGGGATGCGCGAGAACGTTCCGAACGCCGCGCCGATTGCCTCTGCTATCTTCACCTTATAGGTCCTTCGCCTTTCATCCACACGGGAATCCCGCATACCACTTCGACTGCGCGGTCGGCCAGCGCCACCACACCCGCGTTCACGCGCGCGAGCGCGCGCCTCCATGCCTCGGTCCCCTCATCGTAGCGCATCCCATCGGCGAACACGTCGACGGTGACCACCACCGTATACGCAGCGGCCTGAGCGAGCCGTTCGATGCCTCCGAGCACCTCGCGCGCCGCAGCGTCGGGGTCACGTGGGGACAAGCCGCCTTCCGCGAAGAGCTCGTTCGCAACCAGGTTGCCCACGTCCTCCAAAAGAAGCGTGCAGCCGCACGGAAGCCCGGGCACTGCGGCGCCCACGTCACGCGTGCGCTCGAGGGTGGAAAACCCCTTGCCCTCGCGCAGCGCCCGATGGCGCGCGATGCGGCGGGCGCCCTCTTCCCCGAAGGGCTCCATCGTTGCCAGGTACACGCGGGGGCCGTCGTGCCCGAGGCACAGGGACTCGGCATAGGCGCTCTTGCCGCTCGCGGCGGCGCCGATAACGAACGTCACCGTCATTTCCCAGCCTCGAAATGCTCGTAAGCAGCCATGCCAGTCGCCGTGAACGTCTTCCCATCCCGGTACACGCGCAGCGCCGAATCCAGAAGGGGCAGATACGCCATGGCGCCCGCGCCCTCGCCCAAGTGCATGCCTGCGTCGAGGGGTGCCTTTATGCCGAGCTCGCGAAGGAGCTCCCGGCTTGCGGGCTCGCTTGATGCGTGGGTGCCCACGAGGTAACCTAAGGCGTTGGGGCACAGGCGCGCCGCGCACAGGGCCGCCGTGCAGGATATGACCCCGTCGAGGAGCGCCGGCGCCTTCGAGGCCGCGGCCCCCAGGTAGAAGCCGCACATCGCCGCAATGTCGAAGCCGCCCACCTTCGAGAGCACATCGATCGGGTCGGCGGAATCGGGCGAGTTCGCATCGATAGCGCGCTCGACCACGTCTCGCTTGCGCGCGAGCGAGGCGTCCGAGAGCCCCGCGCCGCGCCCGACGAGGCTCCGCGCGTCCGCCCGGATGAGCACTGCGGCCACCGCCGCCGAGGTGGTCGTGTTGCCGATACCCATCTCGCCCGCGGCGAGAAGGCGCACGCCGGCGCGGGCAAGCCCGCACGCGACGGCGATTCCGACCTCGATCGCGCGCACGGCCCCATCGCGAGACATGGCGGAGCCGTGCGCGATGTTGCCGCTCCCCCGCCGCACGTTCGCGCGCACCATGCGCGCGTCTTCTATGCCCCGGGCCATACCCACGTCGACGGGCACGACCTCGGCACCCGCGAACGCCGCCATGCGGCAGGCGCTCGTGGCCCCCTCGCACATGTTGCGCGCGACGGCTCGCGTCACGTCTTGCCCGCTTTGCGACACGCCCTCGGCAACGACCCCGTTGTCGGAGAAGAATACCGCGAGCGCACGGGGAAACTCGGCCACATCGACGCTCCCCTGAGCTGCGGCGATACGCGCGACGGCGTCTTCAAAGTCGCCCAATCCCCCCAAGGGGTGCGCGATGGAGTCCCACGCGGCGTACGCGGCGGCGCGGGCGCACTCGTCTGCGGGCGCGATCCGGGAGAGCGCGGCTTCGAGCACGGCGCCCGGCGCCGAAGAGAACGCGCGCTCGACTTCCTCGCGGATGCAGGCAAGCGCGGTTTCGGTTGCTTCAGCCATGCCGTCTCCTCTCTGCGAACGACGCTGCGGCAGACGCGAACGCGCGCGCAACGTCGGGGTTCGCAGGATAGTACACATGCGGGAAGCCCGCAACCAGGGACGGGGTGGTCGTCATGCACGGCCAGCCCTTGTCGCGCCGGGGCTTCTGCGCCCAGAAGTCGCCGCCCGGGCAGGTGGACTGCCAGTAGTGGAACTCGTGCGCACGGATGCGTGTGCCGCGCGGCCCGTAGAGCCCGTCGCGTTGAGAAGTGAGCTCCACGTACCCGAAATGGGACAGCCTTCCCCCGTTCTCGCTTGAGCCCTCAAGGGCGCCCGCAACAGGCCAGCGCCGCCCCTCGCTATCGGCGATTTCGTGCTGCAGGTACAGAAACCCACCGCATTCGGCGACCGTCGGCATGCCGGATTCCACCGCGCGCCGCACCGCCTCGCGCATCGGCGCGTTCTCGGAGAGCTGCCGCGCATGGAGCTCCGGGTAGCCGCCTCCCAGATAGAGGGCGCTTGTCCCCCGGGGCAAATCGCTATCACACAGGGGGCTGAAAAAGGCAAGCTCGCAACCCAGGTCCTCGAGCGCGCGCAGGTTCTCCTCGTAGTAGAACGAGAACGCCTCGTCACGCGCGACGGCGACGATGGGCCGCGCTCCCGCGATCGGCTCCAACCGGTAAGGTTCCTCGCGGATATCGGGTGCCGTCGCCGCTATTTCGAGCAAGCGGTCGACGTCGACGCTCTTTTCCACCAGCTCGGCCATCTTGTCGATGCGCGCGGAGAGCTGCTCGACCTCGCCGGCGGTCACAAGCCCCAGATGCCGGCTTTCGAGCGAGAACGCCTCGTCGGCGGGGATATTCCCCAAAACCGCGACGCCCGTGTGCTTCTCGATCGCAGGCGCTGCGTAGGCGCAGGCAGCGGCGCTCGTCTTGTTCAGCACGACGCCGCGCACGTTCGCACAAGGCAGGAACTCGGCGATGCCGTGGATTACGGCGGCGAGCGATAAAGACGCCCCGCGCCCGTTCACCACTAAAACAACCGGCGTTTCCGTGTCGCGCGCAACCTGGTAGCTGCTCGCATCGGACACGCCGGGCGCAATGCCGTCGTAGAAGCCCATGACCCCCTCGAGCACCGCGACATCCGCGCCCGCGGCGCCGCGTGCGAGCAGGGCGCGCAGCGTCGGGGCGTCGGTGAAGAAGCCGTCTAAGTTGCCCGAGCGCGCACCCACGACGCGGCGATGAAAGAGCGGGTCAATGTAGTCGGGGCCGCATTTGAAGGCCGCGCATGCAAGGCCGCGGCGCGCGAGCGCGCGCAGGAGCGCGCACGTTACGACCGTCTTGCCGCTCCCGCTCGAGGGCGCAGCGACCATGAAGCGCGGGATGGACGTGCTCACCGGGCGCCGCCTTCCCCACCTGCACCACGCGCGCTGACGAGGAACACGGGGTTTTGCGCCTTCATAAGATGGTGCGAGCCTACAGCCTCGGCGCGGGCGGCCGACACCTGGCACGCCTCGAACCCCTTAAAGCGCGAACCCGAGAGGAGCGCGCACGCCTCGGTGAGCGTCTCAACGGTGACGCATGGCACGCACAGGCGAACCTGCGAGTTCTTCTCGAGCGCCGCCTCCACGATGGAGGGAAGCTCGCCCGCGCTCCCGCCGACGAACACGGCGTCGGGGACGGGCAGTTTCGCGAGCGCTTCGGGGGCGACACCGGGGACCGCATGCACGTTGCCGCACCCGAATGCATCCGCGTTCTCTCGGATGAGCCGAACGCCGGTCGCGTTGCGCTCGACCGCCCATACCGACCCCGCTCGCGCGACGAGCGCCGCCTCGATCGACACGCTCCCCGTGCCGGCGCCGACGTCCCACACGGTGTCGGTCGCGGCAAGGCGCAGCTTCGCGAGCGCGACGGCGCGTACCTCCTGCTTGGTCATGGGAACGTCGCCGCGGATGAAGAGCTCGTCGGGAATGCCCGAGGAAGCGTACGGCCAGCGGGAGCTCGCGGCGCGAGATGCGCTAGAGCCCACAGGCGACCCGGCGCCGCCTGCGAAATCGATAAGCATCACGTTCAAGTCGTCGAACGTCTGACCTGCGATTTCACTTGCGGTCGCGCAGGTGATGCGCTCGTCGGGGTACGACAGGCGCTCGGCCACCGTCACGCGCGCGTCCCCGAAGCCCGCCTGCACAAGCTCGCCGGAAAGCCGCGAGGGGTCTTCCCCGTCCGACGTGACGAGGAAGAGCTCACCTGCGCGCTCGGCTTCGGCCACGATGTCGCACGCCACGCCGTGAGCGCTCGCAAAGCGCCAATCCTGCCATGGACGCGCGAGGCGCGCGGCGAGATACGACGCTGAGCTTATGCCGGGAATGACGCGCACGTCCACCTGCGCGTTGCCGGAGAGCGCCTCCACCAGGCGGCGCGCGCCGCTGAACAGCCCCACATCGCCCGTCATCACGACCACGGCGCGCTGCCACGACGCCGCATCGGTGAGCGCGGCGACGATGTCCGCCGTCTTCACGAGCTCGCATCTCACCACGTCGGGCGGCACGTCGATGCCGGCAAGTGCGCGATGAGCGCCGATGACCACGTCGGCGATGTCGATAGCGTCGAGCGCCGCGCGCGAGAGCAAGTCGGGGTTTCCGGGCCCCGCCCCGATGATCGTTACCTTTCGCATGGAATCTCCCGATACCCGCGCGGCGTGACCATACGGCCGCCTACGAGCTTCGTGTCCGCGTTGCCGACGAACACGGTGGTGAACATGTCGGCGTCGATCTCCCCCAGCTCAGAGAGCCTGCACATGCCCGACTGCTGCCCCTCGCGCCCGATGTTGCGTACCCAGCCGCAGAGCGTGTCGGGGGCCTTCCATTCGAGCATAATCTTCGCCGCGCGTGAGAGCCTGTCGGCGCGCTTTCTGCTGCGCGGGTTGTACAAACAGATGCAGAAGTCGGCGCTCGCCACGGCGGCGAGCCTGCGCTCGATGACCTCCCATGGCGTGAGCAGGTCGGAGAGCGACACGACCGCGAAGTCGTGGGCAAGCGGGGCGCCGAGCACCGCCGACCCGCTCTGAGCCGCGGTGGCCCCGGCGATAACTTCCACGTCTACATCGGGGTAGTCCTCCGCAAGCTCCAGCACGGGGCTCGCCATGCCGTACACGCCCGCGTCGCCGCTGCACACGAGCGCCACGGCGTCTCCACTCTGCGCGCGCGAAAGCGCAAGGCGGCACCGTTCGACCTCGTGCATCATCGGCGTCGCGAGATGCGCCGCGTCGGGCACGGCGGCGAGCGCGAGCTCCACGTATTTCGTGTAACCCACAACGACGTCGGACGCCTCGAGCGCACGCCGAGCCGCAATCGTCATGCCGTCGGGGCCGCCCGGGCCGATTCCCACCACGAAGAGCTTTCCCATCACCGCTCCTTAAACGAAAGTTTAATAGTTACCTTGGAAAACGCGACGGTCACGCCGCCGTGAGCGAGCTTCGGGAAGATAAGTTTGCCCCCCTCCGCGAGCGCTGCCCGCTCGCACACGTTGTCGACCCCCACCGTCGCGCGCACGAAATCAGATGGCGAAACGCTGCCTTCGACCTGCGACAACTCCTCTGCGGAATACGTCGCAAGCGGGATATTGCGCGCGCAGCAGAAGGCGAGCAGACCCTCCTCGTGCGCCTTCACGTCGATCGTCGCCGCCTCGCGCACGGCCGAAGGCGAGATACCCACCTGCCCGCACGCGAGAAGAAACGCCTCCTCGATCGCTTCGGCGCACGCACCGCGACGGCATCCTATGCCCGCAACGATGCAGGGCACGACAAGGCGAAGCGGCTCGGGCGCAGGCGCCTGCGCCCGCACGCCCGCCGGCTTCCCCGTCTCACCGGCGGGCACGACCTCGCCCGTTGTCTCCGCCGCACGAACGGACGCACCTGCATTCGCGCCAGCGAACGGCGACACGACGATATCGGCCCGAGCGCGGTCGGACGCAATGTCAACCCCCTCAGGCGGCTGTCCCGAAATCGGCATGTCGGAATAGAGCGCCACGCGCCCGCCCGAAAGCAGCCGCGCCGACACTCGCTTGATGGCCTCGGGATTCGAAACGGCGAGCCCCGCACAGCGCGCCCACGTATCCACCGCCCACACGCCGCGGACGTCGGTCGCCGTGGTGATGACGGGGATGGCCCCTGCCGCGCGTGCCACAGTTTGCGCAAGCTCGTTCGCACCGCCCAAATGCCCCGACAAAAGCGGGACGGCAAAGCGCCCCGCCTCGTCGATCGCCACAACCGCGGGATCGTTTGCCTTCGAGGCGACATGCGGCGCGATCGCCCGCACGGCGATGCCCGCCGCGCCCACGAACAGAAGCGCGTCCGACGCTTCCCACGCGAGCGCCGTCCATGCGCGCAGGTCGGCCTTCCCCTCGCCGAACCCGCGCGAAACGGAAACGTCCCAGCCAAGGTCGTCTTCACCTGTCTGCGCGCAATCGGAAAGCGCGTGTGCGGTGCGCACCGCCAACGCATACCCCCTCTCAGTGAACGCTATGCAGGAAACCCTCATCTAGCGCACCACCATCGTCGAGAAGTAGCTGCCCCGATCGGGCACATCGTCGAGCGAGCGGTACACGCGCTCGCCCGGAAGCCCACAGTCCTCTACAAGCTCGGCACCGTCGAAGGCACCCTCCTCGCAAAGGAAGCGCTTCGTGTCCGCAAGCGAGCGGCGCGCCTTCATGACCACCTTCGTCCCCGGCCAGCCGATTGCACGGCGCACCCCGTACAGAACGCCTTTACTCATACGTCGCCCCCAATTTCCCGATAACTGCATCGGCGCCCGACGTGCGGAAAAGCTCGCGGCGCTCGGCGTCGAACACGACCGCGGCGATGTCGCATGCGCCCGCCGCGCGTCGGCGCAACCTGTCCTCAATTGCCGCAGCGAGCGAGGCGCGCGCAGCGTCCCCAACGCCGGCGGCCTCGATTACCTCGAGCGCCGCCGTGGTCGTGACGGACGACATGATCTCGCGCACGGTCTTCGCGCCCGCGCCGGCCATGGCCGCGTGGGCGGCCAGAATCTCCGCGCGGCAGTCGGCGGTACGCGAATGGGTGTCCATGATGCCGCCCGCGACCTTCACCAACTTGCCGATGTGTCCCACAAGAAGGACATTGGTAAATCCCTCGCGAACGCAGCAGTCAATCGCATCGCCCACAAAGTTGGAGATGAAGACCACCGGCGCACCGTTTAGGTGGAAATGCCCCGAGATGAACTGCCCGCCGTAGTTGCCGGGCGTGAGCACGACTCCGCGCCGCCCCATAGCCGCATGCTGCCGGATCTCGAGCTCGATGCTGTCGCGCAAGGCAGCGAGGCTGCGCGGCTCGACGATGCCCGTCGTGCCCAGGATGGAGATGCCGCCCTCTATCCCCAGATGCGGGTTGAAGGTCTTTTTGGCAAGGGCAACACCCTCGGGTACCGAAATCGTCACAGCAATATTTCCAGAAAAGCCGTGCGCGGCGCACACCTCGCGCACCGCCGAAGTGATCATCGCGCGCGGCGTCGCGTTGATGGCGGCCGCCCCCACCGGCTGCTCGAGCCCGGGCAATGTCACGCGCCCCACGCCCACGCCGCCATCGACGGAAACTTCCGATTCGCGCGCGGGCACGTCCTTGCTGCCCGCAGCACCCGTGCCCGACCCCGCATGTTCCACGTGCGCGTACACGAGTACGCCGTCAGTCACATCGGCATCGTCGCCTGCGTCCTTTCGCACGGCGCACTGGGCGCACCCCTCGCCGATGCATGCGTCGACCACGTCCACCTCGACGGGCAGCCCGCCGGGGGTGACGATCGACACGCGGCCGACGGGCTTTCGCGACAAGAGCATCTCGCAGGCCGCCTTCGCCGCGAGCGCGGCGCAGCTCCCCGTGGTGTAGCCGCAGCGCAGGCGGGTCGTCCCGGTATATATGTAGTGCTCGAAGGCCACGCTAGCTGCTCGCCTTCCGATACCCCGTGGCAAACGAAGGGTCATAAAGCTTGCTGCGCTCGTAGGACTCCGCTTGCGCGCCGTCGTGCGCAAGTCCGCCGCGAGCTCCGAGCACGCGGCCCACCACCACGAGCGCCGTGCGGTCGATGCCCTCTCGCGCGCCCGCATCGGCGAGCGTGCCCACTGTGCATCGCACCACGCGCTCCTCAGGCCAGGTCGCCTTGTACACGAGCGCCGCCGGCTCATTGGAGCTGCGGCCCGCGGCCAAAAGCTCGGCGGAAAGCTCGGCGAGCATACCCGAGCTCAGGAAGATGACCATAGTCGAGCCGCTTTCCGCCATGGTGCGCATGCCCTCGCCCGCGGGCATGGGGGTGCGTCCGGAAAGCCGCGTGATCACGACCGACTGGCTGATTCCCGGCAGCGTGTATTCCTGGCGAAGCGCCGCCGCGGCACCGCAAAAGCTCGACACGCCGGGCACCACCTCGTAGTCCACGCCGCGCGCGTCGAGCGCGTCCATCTGCTCCTGGATGGCGCCGTACAGGCACGGGTCGCCCGTGTGCAGGCGCACCACTTCCTCGCCCCGTGCATCCGCCGCGCACATCACGTCGAGCACTTCCTCCAAGGTCATGTGCGCGCTGTCGTAGACGACGCAGGATTCCTTGCACTCGGCGAGCAGCTCGGGGTTCACAAGGCTCCCCGCCCAAACGACCACGTCGGCCGCGCGCAGAAGGCGCGCCCCGCGCAGCGTGATAAGGTCGGCGGCGCCCGAGCCTGCGCCAACGATATGAATCATCCGAGCCTTCCCTTCCCGTTTCTCATCGCAACCGTTTACGCCGCCATTCGCGCAGCGGACAAAACACGGCGCCTGCGGCGGCAATCGGCGCAAATACGCAGGCAGGAGGCGCAATGCCGCCCGCCCTGACTTTGACACGTTCACAAGTGCCCTCTATCATAGTAAAAGTTTCGGCAACGAGCATATGACAATCGGATAAAAGGAAATGACCGGCGCGGCGCCCGCACAGCCCGCGCTGGCTTGCGGAGGGAACCAGGTGGGAATCCTGGGCAAGGGACATTACTGTGTAGGACGCGCAGGCGAACCGTCTCGCGCCCCAAGCCAGACTGCTTCGCCTTTTCCTCACGGCATCGCCGTGGCGTTAGCTCCTTGTGAACCCCGAGGGGCGCGCTTTTCTTTCGCTTGTGCCGACAAGCAACTGTCGCCGGGGGACCGGCAAACCGAGGAAAGGAAAAACCATGTCCGACCAGATGTCACGCCGCGGCTTCATGGGCGCCGCAGCAACCGGAGCCTTCGCGCTCGCCGGAGTCGCGCTCGCGGGCTGCTCCAGCACCTCCGCGAGTTCCGAGAAATCGAGCGAAAAGGAGAAGGCCGTGAAGCCGGTCATCCTCGTCACGAGCTTCGGCACGAGCTACAACGACTCGCGCCACATCACCATCGGCGCCATCGAAGACGCTATCCGCGAGAAGTACTGGCAGGACTACGACATCCGCCGCGCCTTCACCGCGCAGATCATCATCGACAAGCTGAAGAAGCGCGACGGCATCACGATCGACAACATGACCGAGGCGCTCGACCGCTGCGTGGAAGACGGCGTGAAGGAAATTGTCGTGCAGCCGACGCATCTCATGGCTGGCCTGGAATACGCCGACGTGAAAGACGAGCTCGACAAGTACGCCGACAAGTTCGACAAGATCTCGCTCGGCGACCCGCTGCTCACCTCCGACGACGACTACAAGAAGGTGGCCGCAGCCATTAAGGAGAACATGGCGTCCTTCGACGACGGCAAGACGGCGCTGTGCCTCATGGGCCACGGCACCGAAGCCGATTCCAACGCCGACTATGCCAAGATGCAGGAAGTGTTTAAGAACGAGGGCTTGACGCAGTTCTTCGTCGGCACCGTCGAGGCTGAGCCGACCTGTGAGGATGTTATCGCCGCCGCGAGCGCCGCAGGGTACAAGAAGGCCGTGCTCGCGCCGTTCATGGTGGTCGCGGGCGACCACGCGAACAACGACATGGCAGACGAGACCGACCCCGACAGCTGGGCTGCAAAGTTCGTGGCCGCTGGCTTCGAAGTGACGTGCCTGCTCCAGGGTCTGGGACAGAACGCCGCGGTCGACGACATCTACGTCTCGCACGTGGACGACGCCATCGCCAAGCTGTAAACTCGCCGCGCACGGGGGCGCCGGTCGCGTCCCCGTGCAACGGGCATGCGCCTTCCCCGACCGACGGCGCATGCCCGTTGCATTCGCATCCCGCCCGCCCACCGCACGGCGCGGGCGGTCGAAGCGATTGAAAGGAACCCCCTCCATGTTGAAGAAAACCCTCGCCTTCGCCCTGTCGGCGGCGCTTTTCGCGTTCTCGCTCGCCGGCTGCGGCGGAAATTCAATCGACAGCGCAAAGGCAAGCGATGCCGATTCCCAGGAAAAGACCGAACAGGCGGCCGATGCGCCCGAGGGCGCAAGCGCTGCCCCCATCACCGCCGACAAGGTGGCCGACGGCACCTATCCGATCACCGTAGATTCCAGCTCGAACATGTTCAGGATTGTGGACGCCCAGCTCATCGTGGAAAACGGCTCCATGCACTGCGTGATGACACTTTCCGGCACGGGCTACGGCAAGCTCTTCATGGGCACGAGTGACGAGGCTGCCGCCGCGAGCGAGGCCGACTTCATCCCCTATGTGGAAAACGCGGAAGGCAAGTACACCTACGACGTGCCCGTTGAAGCGCTCGACGAGGACACCGCCTGCGCCGCGTGGAGTATTAGAAAAGAGCAGTGGTACGACCGCACGCTCGTGTTCGAATCCGCCGGCGTCGATCTGCGCGCCGACGCACTGAAGTAACGCCATGCGGTCGATTCTTCCCAAGGGGGAAAACAGAAAGCGCCACAGAATCGCGGCGCGCGCGATCGCCTGCGTTCTCGTCGCCCTGCTCGCGCTTCCCTTCGCGGGGTGCAGTGCGAGCCCGAACGCGACCGGTGCCACGACGGGCTCTCAGGAATACACTGTGAGCGTCTCGCTTTCCGGCGGGTCAGGGCGCGCAAGCATCGCCTCACCAACCACAATTGTGAAGGATGGCGACACCTACACCGCGACCATCACCTGGTCGAGTTCGAACTACGACAAGATGACCGTCGACGGCGTGGACTACGCGCCCATAAACGACGGCGGCAACTCCACGTTCGAGATACCCGTCACGCTCGACGAGGACATCGCCGTGTCGGCCGAGACCGTCGCCATGTCGACGCCGCACACCATCGACTACACGATCCACTTCGACTCATCCACCATGAAGGAGAAATCGGGCGACGAAGCAAGCGGCGGCTCCCCTGCGGGAACGGCTTCAAGCGCCGCGGCCGACTTCCACAACGCCGATTTGGGCTGCGGCTGGAAGCCGACGGGGACGCTTCAGCTTGAATACGCCGAACACTTCACTGTCGACGAGTTCGAAGGCGGCCTGCGGCTTATCTGCATTTCGAACGGGGAGCGCTTCCTCGTGGTGCCGCAAGATGCGAAGGTACCTGATGGGTTGAGCTCCGACATCGCGGTCATAAGGCGCCCCGCCGACAAGGTGTACCTCGTGTCGTCGGCGACGATGTGCCTGGTCGACGCGCTCGATGCGAACGACAATATCATCATGTCGGGCACGAAGGCCGACGATTGCTCGGTCGCGGGCTTCAAAAGCGCACTCGAAAGTGGGGCGATCGCCTACGGCGGCAAGTACAGCGAGCCCGACTACGAGCGAATATCGGCCTCGGGCTGCACGCTCGCCATCGAGAACACCATGATCAACCACACGCCCGATGTGAAGGAAAAGCTGCAGAAGCTCGGGCTCGTCGTGCTCACCGAACAGTCGTCGAGCGAGCCCGAAGCACTCGGGCGCGTCGAGTGGATTAAGCTTTTCGGCGTCCTGTTCGACAAGGAAGACGAGGCCGCGCACCTGTTCAACGAGCAGAAGACCCGCGTCGAGCAAACGTCGGGGCTCGCGTCGTCAGGTAAAACCGTGGCGTATTTCTACATTAACTCGAACGGGGCCGCCGTCACGCGGCGGGCGGGCGACTACGTGGCGCAGATGATCGAGCTTGCAGGCGGCAGCTACGCGCTCGATGACGCGCAGACGGCGTCGACGTCAGGTTCATCAGTAACGCTCGAAATGGAGCGCTTCTACGCGACGGCGAAGGATGCCGACATCATCATCTACAACGGCACCATCGACGAATCGGTTGCCACCTTGAACGACTTCGTAGGCAAAAACGCGCTATTGTCGCAGTTCAAAGCCGTGAAGAACGGCAACGTCTGGGTCACAAGCGCCGACATGTACCAGCAGATGACTTCTACCGCCGACATTATCGACGAGCTGCACGGGGCGTTCACCGGCGATGACGCGAGCGACTTCCATTATCTGAGAAAGCTCGGCTAGCGCCATGAGAAGCCGGCTTTCCATGGCATACGACGAATCGGGGCGCGCCGCGCGGTGTCGCGTCGTGACGGCGCTGCTCGCTGTTGCCCTCATCGTGCTCGTCGGGGCCAACCTGTGCATCGGGAGCGTGCTCGTGCCCGCAGACCACATCCCCGGCATCCTTTCGGGCGGCGCGGCCAATTCCATGGAAAGCCAAGTCATCTGGGAGATTCGCCTGCCGCGCGTGCTTTCAGCCGTGCTTCTCGGCGGGGCACTTTCGCTCTCCGGGTTCCTGCTGCAGACGTTTTTCAACAACCCCATCGCCGACCCGTTCATCTTGGGCGTCTCCTCGGGCGCAAAGTTCGTCGTCGCGCTTACGATGATTGTACTTCTGGGCGCGAACCAGGCCATGTCCTCCCCGGCCATGGTGGCCGCAGCGTTTCTGGGCTCGCTTATCACCATCAGCTTCGTGCTCCTCATCGCACGGCGCATAAGTTCCATGGCCATGCTCATCGTGGCAGGCGTCATGGTGGGATACATCTGCTCAGCGGCGACGAACTTCCTCATCGCCTTCGCCGACGACCAGTCCATCGTGAACCTGCACAACTGGTCTTTGGGTAGCTTCTCGGGTTCGAGCTGGGACGACGTCGCGGTCATCGCGGTCGTGGTGATCACCGTGAGCGCATGCGTATTCGCGATATCGAAGCCCCTTTCCGCCTTCCAGCTGGGAGAAGCCTACGCGAAAAGCGTCGGCGTGAACGTCGCACGCTTCCGCGTGGTGCTCGTCCTTCTAGCGAGCATGCTCTCCGCCTGCGTGACCGCTTTCGCTGGTCCGGTGTCGTTCGTAGGCATCGCAGTTCCGCATCTCGTGAAGTCGGCGCTGAAGTCGTCGAAGCCCATCCGCGTGATTCCTGCGTGCTTCTTGGGAGGCGCCATCTTCTGCGCGGGCTGCGATTTGATCGCGCGCACGCTGTTCTCTCCCGTCGAGCTTTCCATCAGCGCCGTCACCGCCATCTTCGGCGCGCCGGTGGTTATCGCGCTCATGTTGAAGAAACGAGTGAGGTAGATGGGGGAATTCATGCCGCGGCCCAAAACGCTCGGAGGGGGCATTCCATGCTTAGACAGTCCTGAGCTCGCGCGAAAGCGCCAGAAGGCACTTTCGGCTCGTGCGGGACTGCGCGCGGAACGCCTCCTCCGAGCGGAGTCGAACCTCGAAACCCCGGTCGAAACGCAGGCTGACGGAGCACCGCTTTTCCGCATAAGCGACCTGTCGGCGGGCTACGACAAGAAGGTCGTAGTCGAAGGCGTCGATCTGGAGGTTCGCGCGGGCGACGTCGTGGCGCTCATCGGGCCGAACGGCTCGGGCAAGTCGACCATCTTGAAAACCATCACACGCCATCTGGCACCGCTTGCCGGCGCGGTCGAGCTCGACGGGCGGGAGATTTCCCGATGGAAGACGGCGGAGTTCGCAAGGAACCTTGCCGTTATGCTGACAGATCGCCCCCGGACCGAGCTCCTCACCTGCCGCGATATCGTAGAGGCAGGAAGGCATCCCTACACCGGGCGAATGGGCACACTCTTGCCCGACGACCATAGTCGGGTCGACGAGGCCATGAAAACCGCACATGTGGAAGAGCTCGCCGAGCGCGACTTCATGCAGATAAGCGACGGGCAACGCCAGCGCGTCATGCTCGCACGCGCCATCGCGCAGGATCCGCGTGTGCTCGTGCTCGACGAGCCCACATCGTATCTCGATATCCGCTACCAGATCGACCTGCTGCGAATACTTCGCCACCTTGCGAAATCGCAGAATGTGGCTGTCATCATGTCCATCCACGAACTCGAGCTCGCGCAGAAAAGCGCCGACAAGGTGATTTGCGTGAAGGACGGTCGGGTCTTCCGCGCCGGCGCACCCGAGGACATATTCACGCGCGAGACGATTGGCGAGCTCTACGGCCTTCAACATTGCACCTTCAACGAGCGCTTCGGCAGCGTGGAAATTAGGCGCCCGCACGGCGATGCGCACACGTTCGTCATCGCCGGCGCGGGTACGGGGTCGGCTGTGTTTCGCCAGCTCATCCGGCAGGGCAAGGCGTTCTACGCGGGCGTTCTGCACGAAGGGGACATCGACTGTGAGCTCGCGCGCGACCTGGCGGCGGAATGCGTGGCCGAGCGCGCCTTCGAGCCTATCGGGGATAAAACCATAGCCCACGCCAAAGAGCTCCTCGTCCACTGTGCGCGCCTTATCGTGTGCCCCGCCGCCTTCGGCACCATAAACGCCCGCAACGCAGAGCTCGTCGAGTTCGCACGCTCGCATGGTATCGAGGTCATGCGAGCGTGCGAAGGCGCATCGGAGGATTCCCAATTGGAGTGGGAAGGATAAACTGGACTTTTTTAAGGATCCTCAGGCTACAGCTCCTACGCCGGCGAGGTCTCCAAGGCGCCGGAGAACCTCGTGAACAGGAATTTCCACGCCGACGAGCCCAACTAGGCCTAATCCAAGCGAGATTCCAGACTCGAAAGGCCGTTGAGCGTGAGGTCGTTGGCAACCTCCGAGACGCGCTCGATAGGAACCGAGCCATCAGACAATGCCCACGTGCGATAGATACCGATAATACCCGACAGCAAAAACGACAGATAATAGTCGAACATCTCGTCCTTGAGACCTTGAGGCAGCAGATCGCGCTCGGCAATCTCGTGCTCGAGCGGCGCACGAAGACGAGCCATAAAATCATCGAGCGGAATGTTCTCGATAAGTTGACGATTAAGCACCAAGTTGTTGCACAGTGCCTCGTTAACGGTTTTAAAGAAGGTCGCCGCCGCGCCAAGAGCGCGCTCGTTGGTGTCGCCGTCCATTGAAGCAAGCGTTTTCTCGACCGAGTCGACAATCATCTCCACCACATCGACGGCAATGGCATCGAGCAGGCCGTCAACCGTACCAAAGTGAACGTAAAAGGTCTTGCGGTCGACATTGGCCTCGCGCGCAATAGCACTCACCGTAATGTCTGCCAGCGGCTTTTCCATGAGCAGGCGCTCGAAAGCCGAAAGGATGGCATTACGGCTGCGAACGATGCGACGATCAAGACGCGGTTTGCTGGTTGCCATGGGCGTGTCCCTTCGATATGCGAGCATTCATCAACAGATGAGAGATAATCTACGTAAGAGGATTATCCCCCATACAGCACAAATATGCCTCGCATCATGAAGAACGCACGACTGCCCTACTGCGACTTAGGGTGCTTCTTCTTATTGAGTGCCGACGGAGATACGCGAATACCGTCTCCTGTCTGACGCACATAGGCCTTATGAGCCGGCTTTGCGGTCCCAGAAGCCTTCTGAGCGTGCTTCTTGGGATCAACGGTAACAGCATTCGTGGGGTGCGGCTTAGTGGGCGCAGAGGGCGTCTGAGGCGTGCGGCCGAGCTTGCGCATCACGCGATCCCAGCGCGCATGGATGCTCTCGTTGTGGGCGCTCTTAAGTCCCAGCAGGGGCGCAGCCAAAATGGTAGGCGCAATAAACGTAATGAGACGCCACAGCAGATAGCCGGCGGTCGAAGCCGAACCGAAGAAATGACCCAAGAACAATGCAAAGCCGCCCTCAGCGCCACCAGTTCCACCGGGCAAGGGAACCGCAGAGCTTAACAGCTGGACAAAGGCGCTCGCGGCCATGACCGAGAAAAAGTCGACCTCGTGGTGGCCAAAGGCAAGCATCAGGAAATACGGAACCAGATAGAAAAACGCGAGCTGCAGCATGGTGATAAACACGGTGAGCAGCATGGAAGAAAAATGTCCGGCCGAAAGCTTGAACTTCTCGGAGAAGGAGTAGATCTCGCCATCGACAAACGTGCGCCAACCCTCGATCTTAGTGGCCGAGACACCAATGCGCTCGAGCCAATTGATGATGCAATGGGCGACGCGCGTGACGGTCTTAGGCATGAGCGCGACGGCGAAGATGCCAAGCAAGATGCAGCAGTGTCCACCAAAGCTAAAGACGCACAGCAGCGTCATGTCGCCGTAGCGTTCGGCAAAAAACGGCATACGGGCGAGCAGCAGGATAGCGCCCCAGGCGACCAGGCCAAACTGGTACACGATAAAACGCGTGAATTGCGTGGCGCCGGCCTCGCCCACGTTTTGGCCCGCCTTGGTCAGGCGGTAGATCTGGGCGGGAGTCGAGCCCATCATCATGGGCGTCAGGTTGCCAAAGAAGATGCCACTCGCCTCGACCGAGATCAGGTCGCGGATGCCGACGGGCGAATTGGGATCGAGCCAGACGGCGATCGCATAGGCCACAATGCCAAAGAACAGGTACATGAACATGCAAAGACACGCGACAACGAGCCATGACGCCTGGACGCTCGACATAGCGGCCCAGAACTGCCCCATCTGCCCGGTTACCACCAGATAGACGATATAACCTACCAGCACGACGCCGATAAAGATGGCGCCGCGGCGTGCGCTCTTATTGTCATCTCCGCCCGAGGCCTCAACCTCGACCTGGGGCTTAGACGTATGCTGAGAGGACTCCGTCATGAGACTCCTTCTAACAGTCAAAATATCTTGGTTATTGTACCCGTAAGGGCCATAGGCAGAACGCAAAGCTCTGGTTCAAACGGGAATTGCAGACGGTTGTTTGAAAATAAAAAACCCGGCCTTCCATGGGAAGCCCGGGTATCAAATGCGTGGTAGCCCGTACCAGATTCGAACTGGTGATCTCCGCCTTGAGAGGGCGGCGTCCTAAACCGCTAGACGAACGGGCCATAAGCCTCAGCAGAAAAGAAGTGGTAGCCCGTACCAGATTCGAACTGGTGATCTCCGCCTTGAGAGGGCGGCGTCCTAAACCGCTAGACGAACGGGCCACATGACATCTGCACTGCCGTGCTGCGAAGTAATATATTACGGGACAAAAAACGTCAGCGCAAGAAGAAATTCCAAATTGCCAAAAAATTGTCGGCAGGTTATGGAACACGCAGGTAAACTGGGTAGCTAATTCAAGTTGAGATGGACCAAAAGAGCTTCGCGATCGTTGGGAATGTTGTCTTCGATCACGGCGTCGAGGGCGGAGTTGAGAAGCTGACCCAGTTCCGGCCCGGGCTTGACTCCGGCACGGATCAGGTCGCCGCCGTTGATGGAGAGCATCTTGAGCGTATAGGGCTCCCCTGCCTTCAGCAGCTCGTGCGCCATCGCGCGCATCTCCTCAATCGTCTCAACGTAATAGAAGCACGACGGGGCCTTGCCAAGTGTGTCGGCACGCTTAAGGTCCATGAGCTCGTCAATCAGGCGGGCCGTGTCGACGCCCTCACCCGAAAGCGCGCGCATCATATTGAGCAGACAGGAGCGCTCGGGGCGCAGCGGCTTGTCATGGTATTTGATGAGCAGGCACACGTCGCGCACCAAGTCGTGCGAGAGCGCCAGGCGATCCATAATGACGCGCGCCTTCTTGGCGCCGAGCTCGGGATGACCGTAGAAGTGTCCGCTACCGGCATGGTCGACCGTGAAGCACTCGGGCTTGGACACATCGTGCAAAAACGCCGCCCACATAAGGCTCGACGAGGGCGCGACGCCGTCACACAGCGCGAGCTCCCCCGCCACCGTCAGCACACGGGCAATATGCACGTAGACGTTAAACGCATGATAGACACTGCGCTGATCAAACCCGCGACCCGCTGCCAACTCGGGCACGGCGGCGCAGATGAGCTCGGGATAGCGGAGCATCGCGTCTCCCCCATGACCGGTCGAAAGAATGCCCTCGAGCTCAATACCCACACGCTCACGCGCCACGGCATCGAGCAGCGGCGCGCACTCGGCAAGCGCACGCTTGGTCTCGGGCTCAATCATAAAGTCCAGACGGCAGGCAAAGCGCACCGCACGCAGCATGCGCAGGGCGTCCTCGTTAAAGCGACGCTTGGGATCGCCGACAGCGCGAATCAGCTTGCGCTCCAAGTCACCCTGGCCGTCGTAGCGGTCGACAAGCCCGCGCTCGGGATGCCAGGCCATGGCATTGACGGTAAAGTCGCGGCGCACCAGATCGTCCTCGAGCGAGGCGGCACGCTCCACACTCTGGGGATGACGACCATCGGTGTAAAAGCCATCCAGACGGTACGTGGTGACCTCGATACGCTCGCCATCGGAAATAGCCGTGATTCCGCCAAATTTAATGCCCGACTCCACAACCGCGATGCCGGCGGCCTCGAGCGCCGCTTTGGACTCCTGCCACAGGCCGCTACAGCACATATCAACATCGTGGCTGGGGTACCCCATCAGGGCGTCGCGCACCCAACCGCCCACGTACCAAGCCTCAAGACCAGCCGCCTCAAGCGCGCGCAGGACGCGCAGGGACGCATCGGACGGTTGAGTACCGTTGAGCGAAACATTGCACATGCCTATGGCCTCCTGCGACTATCAAATTGGCTATCGATTGCGTCTGCAAAAAGTCTAGCAAGAAACAGCCTCCACTGCACACGCAAGTCCGATAAACAAAAACGCATCCGTCCTAGTCTAAGACGGATGCGAAATAATCAAACTATTCAGACAAGGTGCCGGAACTAGCAGACCTGGCGAACCTCGATGTGCTTCTTATATTCGTCCACCTTGGCAAAATCACCCAGACCGGGGCACTCGACCACGTTGGCGCCAGTGGCCATCGAAAGGCGCAGGGCGTCCTCGACGCGCTCGGGGGCGTCGTGCCACACGGACAGGAAGGCAGCGAGCGAGGAATCGCCGGCGCACACAGTCGACAGCAGCTTGACGTCGAAGGTGCGGTTGGCAAACCAGATATGCTCGCCGTTGGAGAAGTACGCACCGGCGCCACCAAGGGTCAGCAGCACGTTCTTGGCGCCCTTGGCGTGCAACTCGGCCATAGCGCCCTTGACGGACTCGTCGCCACCACCGCTCACCTTGATGCCAAAGATGTCAAGCAGCTCGTCGTCATTGGGCTTGATCAGCAGTGGCTCCAGAGCAATGAGGTCTGCCAGCTGATGGCTCGAGATATCGAGCACGAACTCGGCGCCCTTTGCCTTCACGCGACGCAGGACCTCGGCCAAGAAGCCCTCGGAAGTGTTGGGAGGCAGCGAGCCGCTGATGACCAGGCAGGTCATGTCATCGAGCGAATCGATAAGTTCAAACATCTCCTGCTCGTTGGCCTCATTGATGGCGGCACCGGCATTGACCATGTTGTACTCGGTGTCGGGACCGGCGTTGAGGAACACATTGACGCGCGTAATACCGTCGGTCCACACGGGCTTGACGGGCACGCCCAGGGCCTCGGCGCCCTTAACGATAAACTCACCCGAGAAGCCGGCGAAGAAACCCAGGATCGTGGTGTCGACACCATAGTGGTCAAGCGTAAACGAGACGTTGAGGCCCTTGCCGTTGGGCGTGTAGACGGCATTGCGGGTACGCGTGACGGTGTTGGCAGCAAGACCGTCGCAGGCGATGTTGTAGTCAATGGCGGGATTTGCAGTGAGCGTGTATATCATGAATGTTCCTTTCACGAAGCAACGTGTTAATGAAAGTATATTCCACGCATCGGTAAAAGGCTAGGACAACTCGGTGAACGGTGTGGAAGCGATGAAGTACGGCAGGACATCTCTCCCCTATGACGGAACAAAAAGGCGCCCTGGCCGAAACCGGGGCGCCGCATGCGCACGAATATGTCGCGTTTCGATTACTGACGATCGAGCTTGCGGACAGCAACGCGCTTGCTGTACTCGTCAACGTGACCAAAGTCGCCAATGCCGACGGACTCGGCAACGTTGGCGCCGGTGGCCATAGCGAGCTTCATGGCCTCCTCGACGTTGTCGCGATCCCTGTACCACTTGTGCAGGAACGCAGCGAGGGTGCAGTCGCCGGCGCAGACGGAAGAGACCAGCTTGATGTTGAACTCACGCTTGGCGTACCAGATGTCCTCGCCGTTGGAGAAGTAAGCGTCGCCGCGGCTACCACGGGTGAGCAGCACGTTCTGAACGCCAGCGTCGTGAGCCATCTTCATGGCGACACGAACCTCGTCGTCGGTGTCGACCGGCACGCCGAAGATGGCCTTCATCTCGTGATGGTTCGGCTTGATGAGCAGCGGCTTCTTGTGAGCGAGCTCCTTGAGCTTGTCGGAGGACAGGTCCAGGACGACGTCAGCGCCACGAGCCTGAGCGTGCTCCATGACCTGAGCCAGGAAGTCGGGCGTAGCTTTGGGAGGCACGGAGCCGGAGACGATCAGGCACTCGAGATCGCCCGCGGTGTCCAGGATGTTGTAGAGCTCCTCCTGGTGCTGCGGCGTGATCGGGGCGCCGGGGTTCAGGATGCCGTACTCGTGCTGGCCATCGTTGACGTAGGTGTTAATGCGCGTGATACCGTCGGTCCAGACCGGGCGGCAGAGGCAACCCAGGTTCATGACCTCCTCGACGATGAACTTGCCCGTGAAGCCAGCGAAGAAGCCGAGCGCGACGGTGTCGACGCCCATCTTCTTAAAGGCGAAGGACACGTCGAGGCCCTTGCCGTTAGCCGTGTAGCTGGCCGAACCGGTGCGGACGTTCTCGTCGGGCTCGAGCGGAGAGCTCGAAACCGTCATGTCGACAGCCGGGTTAGCGGTTAGCGTGTAGAACATTTACAGTACCCCCTGTATATGTGAGGGCCGCGTGGCCGGCCCATTCCAACCACGCGGTTACCTCTGATACCAAATTAGCGAGCTGCGGACTCGAGCAGTGCCTTGACCTCGGCGGCGGTGTTGCAGGCGAGCGCCTTCTCGGCGAGCTCGTCGCACTCGGCCTTGGTCCACTGACTGATGGTCTTACGGGCGCGCAGGATCGACGGAGCACTCATCGAGAACTCCTCCAGGCCCCAGCTGATCAGCAGCGGCTCGAGCAGCGGATCGGCAGCGGCCTCGCCGCACATACCGACCATGATGCCGGCCTTCACGCCGCTCTCGATGATGTTCTTGAGCGAGCGGAGCACGGCGGGATAGTAAACCTGGTACAGGTTGGAGATGGTGTCGTTGCCACGGTCGGCGCACATGGTGTAGCCGATCAGGTCGTTGGTGCCGATGGAGAAGAAGTCGGCGACCTCGGCAAGACGGTCTGCGAGCAGCGAAGCGGCGGGCGTCTCGACCATGATGCCGACCTCGATGTTCTCGTTGAACTTGCGCCCCTCTTCGGTCAGCTCGGCCTTGCACTGCTCGACGAGCTCCTTGACAGCCAAGACCTCCTCGACGCAGGTGACGAGCGGGATCATGATCTTGACGTCACCGAAGGCGCTAGCGCGCAGCAGAGCGCGGAGCTGGACCTTGTACTGGTCGGGATTGGCCAAGCAGTAACGCACGGCGCGGAAGCCCATGAAGGGGTTGTCTTCCTTGACCATATGCAGATACGGAATCTCCTTGTCGCCACCCACATCGAGCGTGCGGATGATGACCGGAGCACCCTTGAGCGCGCTGGCGACCTTACGGTAGGCGTTGAACTGCTCCTCCTCGGAAGGAAGCTCAGCAGAGTCCATGAACAGGAACTCGGAGCGGAACAGACCGATAGCCTCGGCGTCGTGATCGAGCGCGTTGGGCACGTCATCGGGGTTACCGATGTTGCAGGCGATGATCTTCTTGATGCCATCAGCAGTCACGGACGGCTTGCCACGGAAGGCCTCGAGGGCTGCCTTCTCGGCAGCGAAGGCCTCGGCCTTGGCGGTGTAGGCAGCGAGCGTCTCCTCGTCGGGATCGGCCTCGACGATACCCTTGCCGCCGTCGACGACAACGGTCATGCCGTTGCGCAGTGCGGTGCAGCTGTTGGAGACCGAAAGGACAGCCGGGATCTCGAGGGCTCGCGCAATGATCGCGGAGTGCGACGTGCGGCCACCGGTCTCGGTGACGATACCGGCAACGTGGGCCTTATCGATCGTGGCGGTCATGGACGGCGTGAGGTCGTGCACGACAACGACAGTGTTCTCGGGCAGGACGGAGAGGTCGACGACCTCCTTGCCCAGCAGCTCGGCCAGAATACCGGTGCGGATGTCGGCGATGTCAGCCGCGCGAAGACGGAACATCTCGTCGTCCATGGACAGGAACATGTTCTCGAACATGGTCGAGGTGTCCATGAGCGCCTGCTCGGCGCAGGTACCGCCGTCAATGGCGGCGTTGATGGCGTCGGTCATACCCGGGTCCTGAGCCAGGACAATGTGTCCGCTCATGATCTCGGCCTCGGCCTCGCCCACCGTCTCCTTCATGTGGTCGGCCTGAGCCTGGGTCTTCTCGCAGAAGACCGAAAGAGCGGACTGATAGCGCTCCTTCTCTGCTGCCGAATCAGCAACCTCATGCGGCTCAAACGTCAAGTCGGGATCGACGGCGACCATGACGGTGCCGATACCGATGCCCTCGGAAGCGTTGACTCCCTGATACATTCCCATTCCTCTCTCCGTGTCATGTGATAAAGCGTTTTGCCATATCCATGACAAAAGAGCGCAGTTACCTTACAACAGGTCACTGCGCCCCCAAATATGAACTTAGTTGTTCAACATGCGACCCGTTTGAGTTCTACTCGCCAAGACCGCTCTTGATGAGCTCGATGGCAGCAGCCAGAGCCTCGGCCTCGTCAGCGCCGTCACACTTGACCTCGACCTCGGTGCCGCAGGGGATACCAGCAGCCATGAGGGCCATCGGGGACTTGCCGTTGACCTCCTTCTCGGGGGTGACGACCGTCACGTCACAGGCGTACTTGCCCATGGTGGAGGCGAACAGACCAGCCGGACGCATGTGCAGACCCTGAGGATTAACGAGGGTAGCCTTCTCAGAAACCATAGTTGACTCCTTTTTTGTGTTTAACCCCTGTCATGTATGTGGCAGGAGTCAGATTCACGACGTTGCTTATATTAACTCACATCAAACGGTTTTTCATTATGTTTCGGACGAATTGTTGGACAGATGTGTTTGTCGTCCGCTTGCTCGCCCACAGGGGCCCGTGCGCGGCCTGTGAGATTTCCTGCTCTACAGTCCTGCTCGCACGAAGAGCACATTAAGTGCTCTTCGGCTCGTGCGGAACTCGCGATAAATCTCACAGGCCGCGCCCGGCCCCCTGTGGGCGAGCAAGCTGCAGAAACTCGGTCGGTCCAGAGCAATATCGTGCGAACGGAATTCTGGCTAATGATCTGTTCGCGACAAAGACTCGATAGGTAGCCCCCTCTATGCCCTTTTGTAAGTTGCGGTGAAATAGGGACTGAATTTGGGGTTGAATCGTTTAAACAGTCCCTATTTCACCGCAACTTATGGGAGGGATAGAAAAAAGGCGGAGGCCCTGGGGAGGGACTCCGCCTTATATACAGGGGGCGATGTTATTCGCGGGCTGGGGGATTAGACCAGGCGGGCGTTGATCGTCTTGGCGATCTCGGCGGCGTCGGTGGAACCCTTGACGGTGGCACGGAAGTCCTCGTCCATGAGCGCCTCGGCGACCTTGGACAGGATCTTAAGGTGCGTGGTGCCGGCCTGGGCACCCGGGATGAGCAGCGCGATGGCCACGTTGACGGGAGCGCCGTCCATGGTGTCCCAACCGGTCACACCGGACTCGTCCTTGACGACGATGACGGCAGCCTCGGTAATGGCGTCGGACTTGGCATGCGGGATGGCGAAGCCCTCCATCATGCCCGTGGTGCCCTCGGCCTCGCGGGCCAGGAAGGCGTTCATCACGGCGTCGGCGTCGCTGGCGATACCGGCCTTGACAGCCTGGTTGGAAACGAAGCTCAGAGCCTCGTCACGAGAAGCGAAGTCCTCGGCGACAAAGACATTCTCGACCTTCACGAAGTCGGCAGCCTCGGCCTTGGGGGCCTCGACGGCAGCGGCCTTGGGGGCCTCAACGGACCTGGCTACAGGAGCGGCCTTCTGATTCTTCTCGAAATCGTACTTCTTGAAGGCCACGAACAGGATGCCACCGACCACAGCGCCGATGAGGATCGCGAGGACCCACAGCGGACCGTTCTCGACAACGGGCAGGACCAGGAAGCCGCCGTGAGGCGCCGGATCGTGAACGTTGAAGAAGATGGTCAAGATGGAAGCGATGGAAGAACCGAGCATCATGATGGGCATGACGGGCCAGATGTTCTTGGTCATGAACGGAATGGCGCCCTCGGTGATGTGGGTGCAACCAAGGATGAGGTTGACGATACCGGCGTCATGATCCTCCTGGCTGAAGTACTTCTTGCCGACAACGACGGCGAAGGTGGTGATCAGCGGCGGAACGATGCAAGCGGCGGAGACGGCAGCCATGAAGTTGGTGCCGAAGTTGTAGGTCTCGGTGCCGACGCCAGCTTCGAGAGCGGTACCGAGCAGGAAGGTGCCAGTAGCGTAAGCAGCCTTGTTGACCGGGCCGCCCATATCAAAGGCGCACATGCAGCCGATGGCCAGGCCAAGGATCACCGGACCGGAGTTACCGAGGCTCTGCAGGAAATCCATCATACCCTGGTTAATGGCAGCCATGGGGCCGGAAATACCGAGCATGACCAGGCCGACGATGGCGGTAGAGCACAGCGGATACAGGAAGATTGCCTTCAGGCCATTAAGGCTCGCGGGAATTTTAGAGAAAACCTTCTCGAGCAGCAGGATGACATAGCCGGCGAGGAAGCCGCCGACGATGCCGCCCAGGAAGCCGAAGCCCACGCCGGCGCCACCGGCGTCGATCATGCCGGTCTCGGCGTTAACAGGCAGGCCCTGGATGGCAATCATACCGGCAACGAAACCGGGGACGAGCGCCGGGCGCTTGCCGATGGATTCGGCGATGTAGGCGGAAAGCACCGGAACCATAAGGTTCATGGCGATGCCGCCGATGATCTTGAGCATCGCAGCAAAGCTGTTGTAGTCGGCAGCCGTCGAATCAAAGGACGTGATGCCCCACAGGAACGAAATGGCGGTCAGAACACCACCGGCAACGACGAAGACCAGCATGTGGCTGACGCCGTTCATGAGGTGCTTGTAGATGACGTGGCCGATGGACTCCTTCTCCTCGACCTCGTCCTCGACATCGGCGGCAGCGGCAACCGTGTCGTCGCCCTTGGCGGCGAGCGCGCGGTCGATCAGCTTACCAGCAGCCTCGACAGACAGGGCCTTGGAAACACCAACGGAAACCATGGGCTTACCGGCGAAACGCTCAGCCTGGACATCCTTATCGGCTGCGACGACGACGGCCTTGGCACCGGCGATCTCGCTCTTGGTGAGCTCGTTCTCGACACCGACCTGGCCATGAGTCTCGACCTTAATGGTCAGACCGCGCTCGGCAGCTGCCTTCTCCAGCGCCTCCTTCGCCATGAAGGTGTGCGCAATGCCGGTCGGGCAACCGGTCGCGGCGATGATGTCAAACTTAGCCATGTGTCCCTCCTTCTTGAGTACAGCGCCCTCGGGCGCTCCCCTACACGCGCTTCGATGCGCGTTTTTCCACAACTGAAAGATACCAACCTACCGTCCGCGTGAGAAGAGACAAGGCGCAATTCTCCGGTGAAAGGTTCTTTCATAACCGTAAACGGCAAGTGAAAGTTTACCATCAACACTTGAAACGGCAAGGTGTATCTTGTAATTGAAAATGCCCGTATACTATGGCATTGCAAATCAAGTTAGATTTTCATGCCAACCAGGAGCCATCCATGACCGATAGTAGCAAAAGCGCACTTTCCCTCATTAGTACCCACCAGGGATACAGCGAGTCCGAGCAGCGCATTGTCGACTATATATTGGAGCACCAGTCCGAGGCGCCACGCCTCACGGCGGCTCAGCTCTCGCGCGCTGCCGCCACGTCCGAGGCGACCGTTTCGCGTTTCTGCCGCAAGCTGGGCTTTGGCAGCTTCCGCAGCTTTCAGTTTTCGTTGGCGCGCGACTTAGAGAGTCAGCGCAACGAGGGCCTGACCGACGAGGTCTCGCTCGACAACATGGAGCAGAGCCTTAAAAATATCCTCGCCGCCAAGGTGAGTGAGCTTAATGCGACCATCGACGGCATTGATCACGACACGTTGGCCGCAGTTGTACACGCGCTTAAGAACGCCGGCGTTATTGAGTTTGCGGCCGTAGGCAACACCAACGCCGTCGCGCTCGACGCGACGTTCAAGTTCTCGCAGCTGGGCCTGCGCTGCATGGCGAGCACCATTAGCGAGACATCAATCGGCTTTGCGCTCACGTTACGCCCGGGTGACGTCATCGTGCTAATCTCAAACTCTGGCAAATCGCGCCGACTGAATCGCATGGCAAAAGCGGCTCGCAACTGCGGCGCAACCGTAGTCGTCATCAGCAGCGATAGCAAGTCTCCACTTGCGCGCCTCGCCGACTACACCTTTAATACCGTCAATCACGAAGCGCTGCTGACAACGGGTGACTTCGCATTCTCCAAGATGAGCGCCACGATGATCATAGAGGTCATCTACAACTTCCTGCTGCCCGAAATCGAGGACGCCCGAGAGCATATCAGCTACTACGAAGAGCTCATCCAACCGGATAAGGTCGTGGAGTAAAACGCGAAGTGGGAAAAAAATTCAGTCTATTTTGTCCCACCAACACCGCTGATACGACCTAACCTCGAGCTTCTTCGAGCATCTGCTTTGCGTGCGCCAGGCTAGCCTCGGACTGATCGCCGCTCAACATGCGGGCGATCTCGGCGGTACGCGCTTCGCCGGTTACCTCGTCCAAATGCGTCTGGGGAACATCGCCTGGTTCCTTGCTGACAACATAATGCTTGTCGGCCATGACGGCGACCTGCGCCAAGTGGGTTACGACAATCACCTGATGCGTAGAGGCGAGATCTGCCAGCACGCCCGCGAGTGCACGCGCCGTGGAGCCACCGACACCGGCATCGACCTCGTCAAACACCAGCGTATCGACACCGTCCGCGTTACCGAGGACAACCTTGCTTGCAAGCATGACGCGGCTGAGCTCGCCGCCCGACGCAATGCGGCGCAGGGGACGTGGCGTCAAGCCGGCACCGCTGCGGTATAGCAGCTCGTAGCTCGAAGGACCAACGGGCGTCCACTCAGCACGGGGAAGATCGCGCGACTCCCAGACGAGCTCGGCACTACCCATCTCCAAGCGCGCCATCTGGCGGCCAACCTCGTGGCAGAAGCGCGGGGCCGCCGTATTGCGTGCGCGCTTAAGTGCCTTGGCAGCGGCAAACAACTCGCGCTCGGCGCTCCCGAGTGCCTCACGCGCCTTTTTGATCTGCTCATCGCCATCATCGACCAGGGACAGCAGCTCTTGCGAGCGATCGCGCATGGCAAAAACATCGTCCATGGTGGGACCCCACTGACGCAACAGGCCCTTGAGGTCGGAATATCGCTCACGCATGCGTGCGAGCTCGCGCGGGTCGAAGGCGACGCCATCGCGATAGGTACGAAGCTCGTTCGCGCAATCCTCAAGGGAGATACAGGCATCCGAAAGCGCATCGGCAATGTCGCCCAGTTTGCGATCGACGGTAGCCATTCGGGAAAGTTCTGCCACGGCGCTGTTCACGGCGTCGAGCGCTCCCCCTTCGGAGGCAAGCGATGCATGGGCATCGTTAGCTGTGGCAACCAGTACCTCGGCATGTTCGGAGCGCGGCAGCAGTTCCTCGAGTTCCTCATACTCGCCCGGTTTGGGGTCGACCTCGCCGATGCGCTCGAGCGCAAAGCGCGCTTCCTCGACGCGACTCCCCCGCGCACGTGAGGCCTCCTCGACGCGACGGACCTCCTTGGCAGCCGCGCGCGAGGCTTTAAAGCAAGCACGGTAGTGCTCGAGCGCCTCGAGCGCAGAGCGTCCCGCCCAGGCATCGACCATCGCAACGTGATGCGCCGGATCGAGCAAGCGCTGGTGCTCGTGCTGGCCGCACAGATCCATCATCACGCCGACGCGCTCCGAAAGCTCGCGCACACTGGCAATGCGACCGTCAATCTTCACGCGGCTGCGGCCCTCGGCAGAAAGGCTGCGCTGTACGGTGAACCCCTCCGTGTCGTGAGGCCCGTCGAAGAGTCGCGCCTCGACGCTCGCCAGTGCCTCGCCCTCGCGCACCGTCGACGAATCCGCACGCTCGCCCAAAATTAGCTTGAGGGCCGAGAGCAGCGCGGTCTTGCCGGCGCCAGTCTCGCCAGTCAGGACAGTCAGGCCGGCACTCGGCACCAGCGTCGCCTCGCGAATGAGTGCAATGTTATAAACCTGCAGCTCATCGATCATGACGGACTCCGTAGAATACGCGGCTCACCGAGTTATAGAAGCTCTCGGGGCCGTAATCCAGCAGCAACACATCTCCGGGCCCGCGGCGCACCGCCACGCTCTCAACGGTGCCATCGCAGGTAATAAACTGTCCATCGATGGCGATCGCCGGAACGCTCGGGCGATCATCGGACATAAAGATTTCGACGACATCACTCGGCGAGGTCAAAAAGGCACGAGCCTGAATGGTGTGCGGCGCAATGGGTACGCAGACCATGCCCGTATAGTCGGGGCTCACGATGGGGCCACCGGCACTGAGCGCGTAACCCGTAGAACCAGTCGCCGTGGACACGACCACGCCGTCGCCACGCAGACGGTCGATATGATGGCCGGACACCGTGATGTCGAACTCGACCATATCGGACAGCGGACCGCGGGTAAGCGCCATGTCGTTGAGGGCGAAGGTGCGCACGACATCCTTCGTACCGTCTTCGCGCACGGACACGATATCCGCGGCGATGGTGGCGCGACGGCTCACGTGCAGCTCACCGGACAGGGCGTCGCTCACGACCTGCAGGATGTCGCGCTCCTCGGGGCTCGCAGCAGTTAGAAAGCCCAGGTGACCATAGGAAAGACCGAGGATAGGAATCTCACGATGGTTGAGGATGCGGGCAGCGCGCAGCAACGTACCGTCGCCGCCGAGCGTAATGACCAGATCGGAGCCGTCAATATCAGGCGTGCTCTGAATCTTGGATCGCTGGTCGGCAGCCCATGCGACCTCATAGCCCTGGCGAGTCAGCCAAAGCTCGAGCATCAGGCCGCTCTCGACCGCCTCTTGCTTGTAGTAATTGGGAACCAGAAAGACCTTCATAGCGTTGCAGCTTTCTCGCTCATAACCGATACCTGGGATTGCAGCTCGTCTTGCGAGCGATCGCCGGGGTCAAATCTCGTGCCGTACAGGAAAAACTCAACGTTGCCCTTGGCACCATGAATGGGCGACACGCACACATCGACCGGGAACAGGCCCTTGGCAGCAAAGAGTTCAACCGCCGCCACGAGTGTATCGCGGCGCACGGCGGGATCGGTCACAATGCCGCCCTCGCCCACCAGCGCCGCCGGAGCCTCAAACTGCGGCTTTACGAGCGTGCAGAATGCACCCGTAGGCGCCAGGCACGCCAGTACCGCATCGATAATGTTCGCGATGCTGGTAAACGAGACATCACACACAGCCAGGTCGATAGTGCCGGCATAGCCAAGCTCAGGCAGCTGCGTCACGTTTGTGCGCTCATGCAGCGTCACGCGATCGTCCTGGCGCAACGACCAATCGAACTGGGCGCGACCCACGTCCACCGAGACAACGGTCGCAGCTCCGCGCTTGAGCAGACAATCGGTAAAGCCGCCGGTAGAGCAGCCCACATCCAGACAGGCAAGGCCCGTCGGATTGATGCCAAACGCATCAAGCGCGCCTTCGAGCTTAAGACCGCCGCGGCCAACATAGGGAATGCGCCCCTTCACATGCAGCGGCAGCCCCGGGATCACCTTAAGGCCCGGCGAAGTCAAGCGCTCACCGCCACTCGAGACCAAGCCGGCCATAAGAGTGCGAAGGGCATCCGCGCGATCGGCGCAGATGCCCTGTGAAATCAGTTCGTCATCAAGACGCACGCGTTTCATGAATGCCATCAACCATTCGTATCCGGAGATGCGGCCTAGCTATCCTGGGATTCGTTTGCCGCATCCTCATCGTATTCCTGCTCGAGCTTGTCGGCCTCACGCGGCGTCAACTCAAACTTGTCGACCATATCGACCGCGCGGGAGCCCAGCTCAATCGCTTCGTCAAACAAATCGAGCGAACGCTCCAAGGAGGTATCCTTGGAGCGAACGGTAGCGATGATCTGATCCAGACGGTCCGAAATCTCATCAAAGTTACGGACAGAACCCTCTGGCATGGCTACTCCTCGACGGAGTCGGCCTCGACGGCCTCAGCAGCGTCCGCATCCTCGGCCAACACACCAGCCTCAGCCTGGGCAACCGCAACCTTAGCGGCAGCCTCGGCAGCCTGTGCCTCCTCGCGAGCGCGATCCTCGGCCAGCAGCTCCTGGTATAGGTCCTCGCCCGGCAGCTCCTCGCTGCGAGCGATCTTGCCCAGCACGCCGTTGACGAACGACGCGGACTGGTCGGTGCCATAGGCCTTGGCAAGCTCGACGGCCTCGTTGATCACGATGGCGTCCGAGACCTCCTCGTCGGTGAGGAAACGCATCTCGTAAACGGCGATACGCAGCAGATTGCGGTCGGCACCGGGCATGCGCATAAGATCCCAGTTCTTGGCAACGGAGCGCAGAGCGCAGTCGATGCGGTCGATATGCTCGTAGGCACCGCGGCACAGCTCCAGCGCATAGGGGTCGAGGGGACCCTTCGAGATCAGGAAATCACCCTCGAGGACGCGCTCGAGCGGGCTGTCCGTGGCCTCGGCCTGGAACAGCAGCTGCAGCGCCTGACTGCGGGCAAGCGTACGCCCGCGATAAACCTTAAGGCTCAAAGGTTACTCCTTGGGGAAAACGAGGCCGTCGATGCAAACGTCAACACGCTCAACCTCAACGCCAACCTGGGCATCGATGGCAGCGACCACGGCAGCGCGAACGGCCTCGGCGAGTTTCTTGAACGGATAGCCAAAGAACGCCACGACACGCACGGTGAGTGCGAGCTTGTCGCCAACGACCTCGGCCTCGACAGCCGGCTCGGAAGCCGGGGCCTTGGACGAGAGCATCATGGAGACAAGATTAGTGGCAAGGTCCTTGACGCCAACGGAGGCGATGCCCTCGACATCGGACACGGCGCGCGAGACGATGGCGGTCAGAACATCGGGCGAAATGCCGATGCCGTCAATCTTGATTTCTTGGGGCATGAGTCCTCCTAGAAGAGTTGGTTGCTAAACGCGGGAGACGAACTTGCCGTCGCGGGTGTCAACCTTGATGACCTCGCCCTCGTTGAGGTACATGGGGACCTGGATGACAGCGCCGGTGTCGATCGTGGCCGGCTTGGTGGAACCCTGGACGGTATCGCCCTTAAAGCCCGGGTCGGTCTGGACGATGGTGGTCTCGATGAACATCGGCGGGGTCACGCCCATGAGCTCATCGTCGGCGAAGAGCAGCTGGCAGATGTCATTCTCGCGCAGCCACTTGGAGTTCTCGCCCACCATGTCCTCGGGAACGGGAACCTGCTCATAGGACTCATTGTCCATGAAGATGTAGTCGGTACCATCGTTGTAGAGGTACTGGAACTCACGGGTGGTGAGCATGACGCTCTCGAACTTGGTGCCGGCGTTGCAGGTGTTCTCGACGACGCGGCCGCTCTTGATGTCGCGGGTCTTGTAGCGCACAAACGCGCCGCCCTTGCCCGGCTTGACATGCTGGAACTCGACGATGGTGTAGACCTTGTCCTTAATGCGGAGACCGAGGCCGTTCTTGAAGTCGGCGGTAGAAATGGTAGGCATAGCGACCTTTCTTGTTATGGGCAGAACGCACAAGCGTCCAAATTACATACGACCGAAATTATACACTTGCAGACGGCGCCTGCAGCGAGCGCATAAAAAGAGAACGCGGGGCGCCCGAATCATTTCGGACGCCCCGCCCCAAAAATCTATCGAAATGGGCTAGCAATCGATGACGTGCAGGTCGTGCGGGGTCTTGGTGAAGGGCTCATAGCCGTTCTCGGTGACGACGCCGTAGTCCTCCAGGCGTACGCCGCCCACGCCGGGCAGGTAAACGCCGGGCTCCATGGTGATAACCGAGCCGACCTCGATGATATTCTTGCTGCGGTTGAAGTTGGGCAGCTCGTGGATGTCGATGCCCACGCCGTGGCCCAGACCATGGTTGTAGTAATCGCCATAGCCGGCATCGCCGATGATCTTCTTGGAAAGCTTGAAAATGTCGTTGCCCTCGACGCCAGGATGGATGGCAGCGACGCACTCCTCGTGCGTACGGCGCACGAGCGCGTACAGGTCGAGCTGCTCCTGGGTTGGCTCGCCCATCACGACAGTACGAGTCATGTCGGAACGGTAGTCACAGTAGCCCGCGCCGTAGTCCATCAGGACAAAGTCTCCCTTCTCGATCACGCGGTCGCTCGGGACGGCATGCGGGTTGGCGGTATTGGGGCCACTCGCCACGATGGAGCCGAAGGCCAGGCTGTCGGCACCGTTGGCAAACATAAAGTTCTCGAGCTCGTTGCGAACCTGCTTCTCGGTCATACCGGGCTTAATAAAGCCGAGCATATGCTGGAAGGCGGCATCGGTAATCGACTGCGCGTGGCGCATGAGCTCGATCTCCTCGGCATCCTTGATGGCGCGCATCTTGCGGATATCGTCGTGCATCAGCGGCAGCATGCAGGCGACGGAGCGGTCCTCCAGACCACGCTGGATACCCTGGTAGAAGTTAATCTGCATGTCATCCTCGACGGCGCAGACGCGGCACTTGTTGACCGCGATCTTGCCGGCGACCCAGTCGGGGATGGTGCCCTCGTCCATGTCGTAGACCCAAGGGCTGCCGGCGGGCGTGTTCTCCTCAAAGCTGTTGAGATAGCGCGAGTCGGTGTGGAACAGGCACTGGTCAGCCGTAATGAACGCGGCGTGCGGAAACTCGAAGGTATAGTCAAAGACGCCCTTCACGCCCGTGAGCCAACGGAGGTTGGCCTCATCGCGCACGACGATGGCGTCGTAGCCGCGCTCGGCCATCAGAGCACGGACACGCTCGATACGACCGGCAGGACCGGCAGCAAACTCAGACATGCAGATTCCTTTCTTGATGTCCTCAATAAAAGCGGGACGGGCTTCAAACGAATAGCGGAATCACAAGCGATTCGCAGCCGATTGAAACCCGTCCCTCAAAATGATACGAAAGACGATGGATGTCAATAAAGTTAGAGAAGTTCCTTGCGAGAAGCCAAATACGCCTGCGCATGGCGCTCGAGAATCTCGTCCTCGACATTTGTCAGGCGGATAGCGCCGAGCGCGGCAGGAAGCGGCAGCATGCTGCGATTCGAGCGAGCAAACTGCTGCTTGCGGAACTCCCCAATAAACGCGGTGGACTCCAGGCCGAAGCCAAGCTCCTCGATGCCAAAGTCCTCCAGGCAGTCATCGACCTCAAACACGTAGTCGATATCGAAGTCGCAGGCATCATGTGCTAGGCGCGCTTCAAAGCGCATGCCCTCGGAAAGGAGCTGGTATGCGGGGACGTGTGCCGCGGCATCGCCCAGGCAGGCGCGAAGGGTACGCTCCCCCGTCTTGCCAAAATCGAGCGCATGGCGAGCACTGGGGTTCGTGGCCATGAGCACGTCTTTGCGCGCGGTCTGGGACCACTGCACAGCATTGACGAGCGCGACTTCCTCGCCGGAAAGAATCTCGGGGACTGTCTCAGTAAACTGATTCCAGCGCGATTTGCTGCTGGAAAGCATGGTACCCACGAGCACCGCATAGCCAAGCTTAAGGTCCTCGGAGCTGGCCTCACGGACAAGGTCCAAATTGCACACGACCAGACCGGGCTCGGGGCGCACCGCGATGGCGGGCAGCGCGTGGTCGCCCGAAGCGACGAGGGGCTCCATCGTCGTAGCGACCGTGAGCATGGCGTCGAAGGTCGTCGGCAGCAGTGCGCACTCGGTACGACCGCACCACTGGTCGGCACACCAGCAAACAACCGAGCAGGTTGCGGCATCGCCAACGGCAACAACCAGGTCATCGCAGGTAATACCGTTAGCCGACAGCGCACCAAAGACGGCATCGGCGTCAGCCAAGCTCGCGCCGGCGGGCGAAACCTCGAGCGAAAGCTCCGACACAGCAAAGCCGGCATCGACCAGAGCGTGCTCAACGATCTCGCCAAAGCGGTCGGACACAGCACTGTTCCAGACAACCATCGCGCGCTTGGGCTTGCCCACGGCCGAGACAAACATGCGCGACAGCTCGCTAAACGCGTCAAAGCCGACGCGAACATCTACGCTGCGGTTTTGGAAATTGATGAGTTGACGGCGAATCATAGCAGTCCACGCTCCAAAAGCATCTCGGCACAAACATAGGAAACATCCTCAAAGGACTTATTGCGAATATCGAGGGTGATATCGGCCGCCTGGCGATACAGCGGACGTCGATGCTCGAACAGGAGCGCCGCATGCTCAGGCGAGCGGAAATCGGGACGCGTGTCGGAGCGGCGGATCTGGCGCATCGAATCCTCAAAGTCACCCTCGAGGTACACACAGGTACCCATCTGGTGCATGAGCTCGATATTGACCGGTGTCTCGACTATGCCACCACCGCACGAAACCAGCAGGCTGCGCTCGCTTTGGAGCGAACGGAGCGCCGAGGTTTCGAGCTCGCGAAAACGCTCCTCGCCCTCGGTCTCAAAAATCTCGGTAACCGATTTGCCGCAACGACGCACGACCAGGCGGTCGGTATCGATAAACCGACGTTTGAACATGGTGCCCACGTTGCGCGCGAGCGTCGATTTACCCGCACCCAAAAACCCGATAAAGAAGATATGGTCGCAGCCGTGCTTGGTGTGCTGGGACATGACGAAACCTATTCCTCGCAGGGAAGGTCGCGCAGGGCCCGGCGCTCAAAAATACGGAAGATCTGCGTATACCACAGGTCCTGCGTGGCCTGCGGCTTTACCAGGATCGTATCGACGCCGGCAAAGTTACCGCTCCACACGTCCGTGTACAGCTGGTCACCGATCAGCACGGCCTCATCGGCCGTGGCGCTCAGGCGCTTAAGTCCGGCCTTGAGAGCAAACGGCGCGGGCTTCATGGCATGGCTGATGGCCTCGAGACCCAGCTCGCGTGCGGAGCTCATGACCTGGTCGCGATGCCAGTTGTTCGACACCATGCACAGCTTAAAGCCCTTGGCATGGGCGGCCTCGAGCCAAGCGGAGACCGCAGCAGGAACCTGCTCGGTATCACGCGGCACCAAGGTGTTATCGCGGTCGAGCAAAATAGCGCGCTTGCCGTCGGCCCAAAGGGCATCGAGGTCGATGCGGTCGACCGAGGCAACGTATCGTTTGGGGCTGAAAATCCTCATGTTTAATTCCAAGACTGTTGGTGCTCTTCGTAGGTCTGCGAGAAAAACTCCTCGTCCTGCGTAATGTAGAAATACAGGTCATCGGAGTCGGTCGGCTCAAGGGTTGCCTTGAGTGCCTCGAGCGACGGAGAGCAGATGGGCGTGGGCGGTAGCCCTTCATGCTTATAGGTGTTGTAGGGACTATCGCTCTGCAGGTCGGCGGCGGTAACTTCGCCGCCGGTAACATACATCATGGTCGCATCGCTATTGAGGTAGCGCAGACCGTCGAGCTTGCCGGCAAGACGGTTGTAGAACACCGAGGCGACATGCGCGCGTTGCTCGGCGTTGAGGCCCTCGCGCTCGACGATGGAAGCGAGATTGATGATGTCGTAATCGGACATCCCGACGCCGTAGCGCTCTTTGATCTTGGCCTCGCAACCGGCAAAATCGAGCGACTTGTACTCGGTGCTGAATTGATCGAGCATGGCGCGGATGACGTCATCGGCGCTCGGTTTCTTGCCCAGCGAATAGGTCTTAGGGAACAGGAAACCCTCGAGCGAATCATTAGCAGCGCCTTTGAGGAACGGATAGTCGTTCACATAATTGCTGGCCTTCGCCTGGTTGAGGAAGTCATCTTTGGAGATGCTGCCGTACGCCTGGGCCACACGGTCGGCAACCTGGTCGACCGTCAAGCCCTCGGGGATCGTCAACGCATCGGAGCCGGCATTGGGCCCCTCAATAAGCTGCTGCACGACCTTGGTCGCATCCATCAGCGTTGTGAACGAGTACGTGCCAGGTTGAAGCGACATGTCCGCGTTGAGCTTTTTGACCGCCGCGTAGTAGTCCTTGGGGTTCTCGACAATATGGTTCTCGGAGAGAATCGAGGCGATCGTGTCGCCCGAGGCGCCATCGGGAATCGTGATAGTAACTTGCTGGCCAGCAGCGACGTTTGCGTCCTCCCCGCCAAGCAAGCCCTTGACGGTCGGTACGGCGAAGAAGCCGATAACAGCGAGAACGACCACCGCAACCACAGCGCCGATAATCATAGGCACCGGCGAGCTATTCTTTTGGGCGCCGCGCCGAGCATGCGTGTTATAGCTCGAACGCGCGGCCTGAGCCACGCCATGCGTGCCGTGAGCATGATGCGCGTGCGATTGAGGGGCCTGCGCGCGCTGGGTGGATGTCCGCTGCTTAAAGCGGGCGCCGCCTGCGGGCTGGGCAGCCCGGGCGGCGGACTGCTGGGTAGGACGACTAGCAGGCTGCTGACCCGGTCGCTGACCGGGCTGCGCGGGACGGGAGGAAGGCTGCGCAGGACGTGCGACAGGTTGGGCCGCGCGCGGGGTCAGCTGCACCGGACGCTGGCCGGACGGCACAGGGCGCGACGCAGGCTGTCGTGTACGACTCGGCTGACGCGGATCGGAAGCGCTAGACATGCGAAACCTCCTCGTTTTTGCGATCGAGCCATGTCTGCAAGAACAGACTAGCGGCAATCATGTCAATCTTGCCCCTCATCTGCTTTTCGTTGAGTCCCTGCTCACGCAGGATACGCTTGGCCTCTTGCGAGGACAGACGCTCATCCTCAAACTCGAGCGGAAGATCGAGCTCGTCGGCGATCTTTTGCGCCACGGCGGCAACGCGCTCGGCCTGAGGGCCGGGCTCACCGGCCATGGTCAGGGGACGTCCGCTTACCAGGATGTCGGGCTCATAGTCCTCGACCAGGTAACGGAACGTCTTGGCCATACCGGTGACCTCGGCGGCCGGGAGCACCTTGACGGGCATCGCCATCTTGCCATCACGGCTCGAGACGGCGATGCCAATCCTGGTCTCCCCTATGTCCAGTGCGAGCGCGACCACAGCGACTACTTAGGCACCGAGCGCGGTCTTGGCGGCCGCGAGGGCATCGGCAATGCCGGCAGCATTCTTGCCACCGGCCTGGGCCATGTTGGGACGGCCACCACCGCGTCCGTCGACCAGGCCCGCAATCTGCTTAATCACGTTACCGGCGTGGAAACCGGCCTTCACAGCGTCATCGGAGCCGGCAGCGAGCAGGGCCGGAGTGCCCTTCTCGGTCACACTGGCAACGACGCAGGCGACAGGGCCGGCAACCTTCTGATGCACGGTATCCCAGACGTTACGCAGGTCAGCAGCTTCAAGACCCTGGAGCTCAGCGACGACGAGCTTGTAGCCGCCGAGCTTGACAGCGCCCTCGATAGCACTGGAGATAGCGTCGGAGGAGCCACCAGTCAGGGCCTTCTTGAGCTTATTGGACGTCTCGCGCAGCTCGGTCTGCAGGCTCTCCACACGGGCGGGAACCTCGTCGACACGGCACTTGAGCGCAGCGGCAGCGGCGTCAACGAGAGCCAGGCGGTCGGCCATGTAGTCGAGGGCGCCCTTAGAGGTCACGGCCTCGATACGGCGGACGTTGGAGCCCGTGGAGGACTCGGAAATGATCTTGAACAGACCGATCTCGGCGGTGTTGGCGGCATGCGTACCACCGCAGAGCTCGCGGGAGAACGGCTGGTCCTCGGCACCCACGGAGACGACGCGCACGATATCGCCATACTTCTCGCCAAACAGGGCGACGGCGCCGGCGGCCTTGGCCTCGTCGATGCCCATGACGCGGGTCACGACCGGCTTTGAGGCGAAGATCTGCTGGTTGACCAGGTCCTCGACAGCCTTAAGCTGCTCGGAGGACAGAGCCTCAAAGTGCGTAAAGTCAAAGCGCAGGTGCTCGGGCGTCACCAGCGAACCAGCCTGGGAAACATGCTCGCCCAGGACGTGCTTAAGCGCGGCATCGAGCAGATGCGTGGCGGTGTGGTTGCGGCGCAGGAAGCCACGGCGCTCGGCGTCGAGCGCGGCGGTCACGGTAGCACCGACAGTCAGCGTGCCCTCGGCAACGTGGGCAACGTGGGCATACAGGCCGTTGTGGTTCTTGGTATCGGAAACGGTCAGCACAACGCCCTCGGCGGAAAGCTCGCCGGCGTCGCCCTGCTGGCCGCCCATCTCGGCATAGAACGGGGTACGGTCGAGCACGACCTCGACATCCTCGCCCGCAGCAGCGGACTCGACGGACTCGCCGTTGCGCACGATGGCGACGACCTTGGCACCCTCGATCACATCGTTGTCATAGCCGTCGAACTCAGTCGCAGCGACCTTGTCGGAAAGCTCGACCCACACGTCGTTGAAGCTGCCCCAGGCGTCGCCCTTGGCGTTGGCGCGAGCGCGGGCCTTCTGGTCCTCCATGCAGGCGGTGAAGCCGTCCATGTCGACGTCATGGCCAGCGGTGCCGGCAATCTCGACGGTCAGGTCGATGGGGAAACCAAAGGTGTCGTGCAGCTTAAAGGCAACATCGCCCGGAAGCACGGCGCCCTCGGCAAGCGCTGCCAGGGCCTCGTCCAGGTAGACGCGGCCGTTGTCGAGCGTCGTGGAGAAGCGCTCCTCCTCGGAGGCGACGATACCCTTAACGAGCGCGACGTTCTTGAGCAGCTCGGGGTAGGCCTCGCCCATCTGAGCGTTGACCTCGTCGATGAACTTGGTCAGGAAGGCGCCCTCGATGCCCAGCAGGCGACCGTGGAACACGGCGCGGCGGAGCAGGCGGCGAAGGACGTACTCGCGTCCCTCGTTACCAGGCAGGATGCCGTCAGAGATCATAAAGTCGACGGCACGGGAGTGATCGGCGATGATGCGCAGCGAGCGGCTGGCGCCGGAGTAGTCATCGGCGTCATAGGTCTTGCCGCTAATCTCCTCACCGAGTTTGATGAGGTGCTGCATCAGATCGCCGTCGTAATTGGCGGTCTTGTGCTGCATGATGGCAGCCATGCGCTCCAGGCCCATGCCCGTATCGAGGTTGCGGTGCGGCAGCTCCGGCATGGAGCCGTCCTCCTGGCGGTCGTACTGGGTAAAGACGAGGTTCCAGAACTCCAGGAAGCGGTCGCAGTCGCAGCCGGGCTTGCAGTCGGGGCTGCCGCAACCGACCTCCTCGCCCATGTCAAAATAGATCTCGGAGCACGGACCGCAGGGGCCGGTGGGGCCGGCGGCCCAGAAGTTATCGTCCTCGCCCAGGCGCGAGATGTGGTCCTCGGCAACGCCCAGGGAGCGCCACACGTCATGGGTCTCGTCGTCCTCGGTAAAGACGGTGAAGTACAGGCGGTCGAGCGGCAGCTTGAACTCCTTGGTGATGAGCTCAAAGGCCCAAGCGCAGGCCTGTTGCTTAGAGACGCCGCCAAAGGAGAAGTCGCCGAGCATCTCAAAGAAGGACAGGTGACGGCCGTCCTCGCCGATGCAGTCGATGTCGTTGGTGCGGACGCACTTCTGGCAGGAGATCGCGCCGATCTCCTGCATGGTCTTCTTGCCCTGGTAGTACTCCTTAAACTGGTTCATGCCGGCGTTGGCAAGCAGCAGCGAGGGATCGTCGGGAACAAGGGACGAAGAAGGATAGAGCTTAAGACCGCGCTCCTCAAAGAAGTTGAGGAATTTGGAGCGGATCTCGGCCGTAGTCATTGACGGGTAGTCAGCACTCATAGAGGGAATCTCCTCGGTTTCACATCGAAACAGTTCAAACGTAACGATATTACCATCCCGCCGCGCCCATGCAAAAAAGAGGGCCGCCAAACAGCGACCCTCCAGCGAAAGTGCACGTTATTTAGGACCGAGCAATCCTTTGAAAAAAGGCTGCTGTAGAATTACATATAAGAGTCACCCGAAAGGAGCGATCGATGAAAAGCAAACGATTTGTCCTGAATGCACTTCTGGTTGTAGCACTTTTAGCGCTCTTGGCCTTCTCATGCTGGTACGCAAACCAACCAGCATTTGGCTACGTATTGTATGCAGTAATGTCCGGCGATAAGGCTTATTACACTCTACGCGCAATTGACGTTCTCTTTTTCTATGTAGCCGGCCCCTTATCAATCGCTTTGCTCGCGTTTCTTGTCATTTACAACTTCAAGAAACGTTAATAGGACCTATTTAGAATCCGAATCGTCCATGGAGCCGTCGATGCCGGTTTTGGTGTCGTCGTCCATATTGGAATCGTCGTCCTTGGCGAAGGGGTTCTTGAAAAAGCCTGTCGCGTCAGGCTGAAGACCCGAGAGCTTGATCCAGGGATTATCGAGCTCGGGTTTGGGCATGGCCTGGGCCTCGGGCGCAGTCTCGTTACCGATGAGCTCGGACTCATAGATGAACGTATCGTCTCCAAGCGCGTCATAGGCGGCGACCGGATTACCCTCGGCATCGCGATAAGGCGTGCCCTTAAACACGGCGCCGTCGTATGCCACGAGCTGGCGGCCGGTCTCGTTCTCAAAGTAGTACACGAAGATACCCTTCAGAGCCGCGCACAGCGGGATGGCGACCACCATGCCGATGGCGCCCATAAGCGCCGAACCGATAACGAGTGCCGTCAGACTCATGACGGGATGCACCTGGACCGAGCTCTGCATGACCTTAGGCGAAATGACGTTATCGGTGACGTTTTGGGCCACCATAGTCACGACAAGCGTCCACAACGCCAACATGGGACTGAACATAAAGCCGAGCACCGTGGCGATCGCCGCGCTCACCCAGGGACCGACAACCGGGACCAAGTGCATAATGCCGGTAAAGATGGCCATGAGCGCTGCGTATGGATGGCCAATGAGCGTAAAGCCGATAAAAGCGAGGATGCCACCGCAGATGGACGTCACGACCATGCCACGCATATAACCGCCGACCGAGCGTGAAAGGATGGCGACCATAAAGCGGTACGAGGTCTCCTTTTCCTGACCAATGATGGTGCAGACCTCGTGGTGCATACGGGGGTAGTCGCAGGCCAACCAATAGGCAAGCACCAAGCCAAGGAAGATGACGAACAGCTGCGAGGCCGTATTGGTAATGAGCGGGAATACACCGCGACCGAGCTCAGCGGCAATCTGAGACACATACTTCGATGCCACGGTAACGAGCGAAGAAAGATTGTCGTCCAGATAATCCTTGAGCGGCGTGTTGTTGAGCGTCTTGGCATGCGAGATCAACTCGTTGAGATCGCCGCCCGCAACGCGAAGCTGCTCAGGCAGGCGGCTCAAGACTTCCATAATCTGACCGAGCAAAATAGGCGACAAGATGCAGACAACACCAACGATCACGGCAACGACAACAATGAGCGCGATGAGCGAACCGATGCCACGACCGACGCCGTGATGCTCGAGCCAATTGGTGGTCGGCGACATCACAAAAGCGATAATGGAACCGACAGCTAGAAACTCGATAACCGGCGCCAGGATACCCATAAGGTTAAAGATGACGGCGGCGATGACAATGCAGCCGACGACGGCCCAAATGCGAAGCGTCAGAATACGGGTATCGCGCAGCGTGCGGTCGGTCTGTTGGGGGTGCTCACTCATGAACGAACCATCACTCCGTCGGGGTCGATCTTGTCCTGAATCTTCTTAAGGGTACGGCGCAGCAGGCGCGAGACTTGCACCTGCGAGATACCCAGCTTCTTGGCGATCTCGATCTGGGTCATGCCCTTCACAAAGCGCAGCTCGATCACCTCGCGTTCGCGCGGCGAGAAATCGCGGATGGCCTCCTCGATTACCAGGCGGTCATCGGTAAAGTCGAGCTCGTTGTCGTCATCGACATAGCGGTCGAGAATCGAAGGGGCATCGTCGGAGTCGGACGCGCCAGGAGCCTCGATGGGCACCGAGGTATAGGCCGAAGACGACTCCATGGCCTCCAGCACTTCGTCGACAGTCACGTCCAGGTACTCAGCGATTTCTTCGACCTTAGGCGAGCGCTGCAACTCATTGGTGAGCTTGTCGGTAGCTTGGTTGACCTTTGCCGAGAGCTCCTGCAAGCGACGCGGCACGCGCACACTCCAGCCCTTGTCGCGGAAGTGACGCTTGATCTCACCCAAGATGGTGGGCGTGGCAAACGTGGTGAACTCGAGTCCGCGCTCGGGATCAAAGCGGTCGATTGCCTTGAGCAGGCCCAAATAGCCAACCTGCATCAGGTCGTCGAGCGGCTCACCGCGGTTCTTAAATTTGTTGGCAAGAAACCTTACCAGGTTCATATGGGACATGACGAGTTGCTCACGTGCGTCCGGATCACCGGTCTCTTTGTAGCGACGAAACAGCTCGCGGGTTTTCTCCTTGTCCCAAGCGGTCTTACCGCTCCGGGAACGTTCGGTCATATTAGATATCCGCCTTGAGGTCGAGGGAAAGCGTCAGGGGCGCCGCAGTCTTTTCGTAGGAATCGCACACGCTCGCCAAAATGAGCTCGGCATACACAGCAGCCTGGTCGTCCTCGTCCACAGTCGCCTGATCGCCAAAGGTAAAGGTCATGCCAACGTGAGACTCGTCGACATCGAATTTGATCGAGATGTCGTCGGAATCAACGGCCGTGCAGCCAAAGATGAAGGCCTCCTCGGCAGCCATACGGATGTCCTCGATGCGATCGACGGACATGGAGCACAGTGCACCGACATTAGCCGCCGTCATACGCACAAGGCGAGCCAGACGCGGATCCCCGGCAACAGTCAGCGTGATGGGGCAAGTTGCTTCGCTACTCATCGCAGGACTCCTCGGAGGTCTCGGCGGACGTGTAGGTGTAATACTGGGCTGCTTTAGCAGCAGGCTTCTGTGCATCATCGTCACCAGCAGCGACATCGTCCCCGGCTTCGCCAATCAGGACGCGCTCGGTCGGCTGCTCGGCTTCGGCGGCAGCGGAAAGCTTGTGCTCGGCGTCGGCCGCGGGAACCTTTACCTTGTTAAAGAGTTTCTGAACGGCACCGGCCGCAGAATCGGTCACGCTCGACACAGCATTGCTAGCCTCGGCCATGCTGCCCGTAACCTCGGAAATGTCGCGAACCACGGCTTCGACCTCTACGAGATTGGAGGTAAGTGCGTCGACGGCGGTCTTGCTCGACTTGAGGAGCGGCTCAACCTGCGCCAGCGCGGGGGTGAGCTCATCGACGGCGCCATCGAGCTTTGCCACCACGGGCTGAGTCTCGGCGATGGTGTTATTGAGATCGCTTACGGTCTTGTCGAGCGAATCAACGACGTTGCGAGTCTTGCGCAGCGTGAGCGCGAGCTCGATAACAGCCCACACGCCGGCAACGGCGAGCAGAAGCAGGGCGATTTGAATGGGACTCATGCAAGCCTCCCGAAGGAATTGAAATACAGACGCTGTTCATGGTACCCCAAAGAAGGGGAAAGATACCCAAAGGGAATGCGCGAGATGGCAACGACCTACTTGGGCGCATTGCCGCTACGGTCGCGCTCGCTTTGCTCTACACGCCACTCTTCCCAGCCGCGGCCTGCAGGCTGCCAAAACGCGCCGTGCTCAAGCCCCTCGGGCAAATAACGCTGATCGACCCAGCCTTCGGGATAATCATGCGGATACTTATACACGCCGTACTCGTCGCTGCCCGGGCGATGACGATCGCGCAGATAACTCGGCACCTCGCGAAGCCCACTTGAATGAATATCAGCCAACGCCGCATCAATGGAAGACTCGCACGCGTTGGATTTAGGCGCCAGGCACACATAGAGCGCAGCCTGAGCCAGGTTAATGCGGCACTCGGGATACCCAATGACCTCGGCAGACTTAAACGCGGCATGCGCCACCAAAAGCGCCTGCGGGTCGGCGTTGCCGACGTCCTCAGAAGCCTGAATCATAATGCGGCGAGCGATAAACTTTGGATCCTCCCCCGCATCGATCATGCGCGCGAGCCAATAGATCGTGGCATCGGGGTCACTACCGCGCATAGACTTAATAAACGCACTGATGACGTCGTAGTGCATGTCACCGTTTTTGTCATACGAAAAGCCACGACGTGGATTGGCAATCTTTACGTCATCTACGGTAATGGGGTAGCGCTCCCCCGCCGCCGGCGATGGCGTTCCCTCAGTATCGGGACGCGTAACGGCAATCTCGCTCGCAAGCTCGAGCGTCGTGAGCGCCGAGCGAGCGTCACCCGCTGCCAGCGTGCAGATGGTCTTAACCGTATCCTCATCGGCCGAGAACTTGCCGTTCAGGCCCTGCGGCGCCTCGAGCGCACGCTCGATCAGCGTGGCGATATCCTCGTCTTTAAGATGCTCAAGTTCCACGACGCGACCGCGCGAGAGCAACGCCGAGTTGACCTCGAAGTACGGATTCTCCGTCGTAGCGCCAATCATAATGACGGTACGGTTCTCAACTGCATGCAGCAGGGCATCCTGCTGCGACTTGGAAAAGCGGTGAATCTCATCGATAAAAAGAATGGTGCGGCGGTCGTACGTATTCAGACGTGTCTTGGCCTCGTCAATCACGCGGCGCAAGTCCTTCACGGTGCCCGTCACGGCGCTGACCTCGACAAACTCACTCTTGGTATGGTTGGCGATAATGTGGGCAAGCGTCGTCTTACCCGTACCGGCCGGCCCGTACAGAATCACACTCGACAGCACGTCGTGCTCAATTGCGGCACGCAACCACGAGCCCTTGCCGACGGCCTTTTGCTGGCCCACATACTCGTCGAGCGAATTGGGGCGCATGCGCACCGCAAGCGGCGCATTCTGAAAGGAGCGCTCACGCGTCGAAGCAGAAAAAAGGTCGTCCATAGCCATCCTGTGCATAAATCGAAAACGTTTTCCACCAACAGTATACCGAAAATATACGAACTACCGTTCGTTAATATAGGTACGGTGCGGAAACTTCAATCCCGGGAACAGCTTGCTCGTGAGCTCGCAGAAATAACCGTCCGTCATACTCGCAATATAATCCACGACCGCCTGATCTTTATCGCCCTGCCAGGCATAGGTGCGATCGTAGTAGGAAAGCTGCTGCTCAATGCGAGAGATGTGGTGCTTAAAGATGTAAGAGGACTCGTCGCCTTCGTTTATATCCTGCAGGCAACGGTCGTAGAGCTTTTCAAAGGCCTCGCGTAACTCCGCTTCGGAGTCACCTTCGATGCCGCCCTTGCTATAGATCTTCTCGTAGTTCTCGCGCTTAGCGCGGCGGATTTCCTCAAACAAGCCCTCGCTCATCTCGATGCGCGGCTTGCCATAGCTGTGCTCGACAATATCGATGGAGGCGTGCGTGAGGATCCAGCTGTTGTATGCACCGCCCAGGCCATCGTCAAAGGCGTCGGGCGACAGCAGGCCCGCCGCAATGGCGTCTTGGCGATCGCGCCCAACGTAGGCGAGGATATCCGAGATGCGAACCACGCAGCCCTCGAGTGTCATGGGACGCAGATGCTCAATCGCGCTATAGCCCGCGGCAATGCATTCCTCGACGGTTCGGTCGAACTGGTCAAAGGAACCCGTGTCCGAAAGCTCAAACACGCGTTGCTCGTACTCGCCGTTGTGGCACAGTACGCCGTCGAGCGTCTGGAGCGACACGTTGCGGCCGTACAGCGCGTCAAGCACGCGGACCGACTGCACGTTATGGAAAAAATAACGACCGGTACGCAAGTGATAGATATCGTTGAGAAAGCGCTCGCCGGCATGGCCAAAGGGCGTGTGGCCCAAGTCGTGGCCTAAACCAATCGCCTCGATCAGGTCACAGTTGAGCCCCAGGGCACGTCCGATATCGCGAGCGATGCGCGAGACAAGCTGCACGTGCAGGCCGCGGCGCGACAGGTCGTCGTTGCTGCGAAAACTGAAGACCTGCGTTTTACCTGCATAACGGGTGTATGCGGGCAGATGCAGAATCTTTTCGATATCGCGCATAAAAGCCGGACGCATGAGCGTACCCTCGTCTGCGGCTCGATTGACACGGCGGATGACCTGGTCGTCACCACATCGATAGGGATTAACGACGCCCGAGGCGCGATCGGCAGCGATACGCTCGACCAGCTCGGGCGACAACGCCGCGGGAATGCGATCCATACGCGCCTTGATGGCGGCTGTCTGTTGATTGATTGCCATGGCATGCTCCTTAAAAAGGGCGCGCAAACGATTACAGCGTACTACCCACGACCTCGATTATGGCAAATATAGGCACCAAAAACGGCAGCAAAGGCAGGGAGCGCGATTTTGCAATGAGACAAGCGGCGGCAAGGGTCAGGAGCGCAACCGCAAACGCGACGACACCACCCAGGGGATCGAGGGTGCAAAGGGCAAAGAGCGCCTTGGCGTCCCCCATGCCGATGCCAGGGGCGTGGCGAACACGACGCCAGAGCGACTCAGTAAGCACAAGGGCAAGGTAGACGATAACCGCAAGACCAGCGTGGTCAAGGGCTGTGTTAACGCCCCTGTCGAGCCAAACGCCTGCAAGCGCAGCCACGGCGCACGCGCCGGCAAGCTGATTGGGAAACCGTCGCTCACGGGCATCAATCGCAGCGCCGGCAAAGATGCAAATCCAAAACGGGATATAGAACATCGAACACCTCCTTGGGCAGCAGCTCAAACGCAAAAACCATCACAAAGGTGCCTGTCCCCTTTGTGATGGTTTTGATCATGGTTATTTGGCGCCTTGCATGACCTCGTCGAGGGTAACACTCACGGCGTGCTGCGTCGGCACCCAGTCAACCTTCAAGAACAGAGCAGCCACCGTAATGGGGATATAACTGAACATAAAGATCGGGAAGGTAAACAGGTTAGTCACCAGACGCCACTTTTGCGCGCAGTGAATATGCTTGTACTCAAAGATGGTCGTGAGCAGTGCCAGGATAAAGAACGTCTGATACATCATGGCGAAGGTCAAAATGAGCGAAGCGGCGCACGCCTGCATCTCAACCTCGGTAGCCAAAAAGCCATGCGAAAGACCGCCCACGATGAGGAACGTCGCATTGGCGAGCATCGAGATCAACGATAGCAGCATGCCGGGCGCAATCGTCATGAACATGTCATAGGCGGCAAAGCGATGGTAACGAAAGGTCGATTTGACCAAGTGCTTACCGTAGGTAAAGAATACCTGGTAGAAGCCCTTAGTCCAGCGCATACGCTGTTTCCAGGACGCCTTAAACGTCACGGGCTGTTCGTCAAAGAACTCCGCCGGTGCATAGCCAATGCGAATGCCGTGGATGGCGCAGAACGTGGTGAACTGAATGTCCTCAGTCAGCGTGTGGAACTGCCAACCGTGCATGCCCTCGATAACACTGGCGGAGATGAGGTAGCCCGAACCTGAGACGGCGCAAGACGTCTTGCAGATGTTGCGCGCGTTGTTGAGAAAGCGCGCCTCGCGCAGATACCACGTAGCATTAGCCGCCGAGATCCACGAGCTGCCGAAGTTCTTGGAGTTACGATAGCTCGTGACCACATGAAAGCCCTGGTCAAAAGCATCGTTCATCTTGGATACGTAATCACGGGAGATAACGTTGTCGGCATCGAATATAAAGTAGCCCTCAAACGTGTCGGGATACTCGTTAAGGATGCGGTCGAAGCCAAAGTCCATGACCCAGCTCTTACCCTTGCGGGCCAGGTCGTTGCGCTCATAAACGATGGCGCCCGCCTCGCGCGCGAGCTGCGCGGTGTTGTCGGTGCAGGCGTCGGCAACGACAAAGACCTCGATGAGCTCGGACGGATAGTCCTGATCCTTGATGGAGCGAACGAGGTTGGCGATCACGGCCTCCTCGTTATGCGCAGCAATAAAGAAGGCATAGCGGTGGAGTTTTTTGGCCTTGGGAGGCGCGACCTCGCCACGAAGAGCGCCAATGACAAAGAAGACCACCTGGTATAGAAAGCAGACCGTGAGCAGCGTGACGACAATCTGGTTGAAGATCACGATGGGTGTGTTGGTTTGTAAAAAGGCGAGCATGCAGGCTCCCAGCAACGCGTTACGTAAACAATCGTATATCTTACCGCAGGCTTACCGAGTTCAAGAAACCACCTAATACTGGCTAGGCTTCGAGCAGACCGAGCTGCGGGACGATTTCGTCGCCGGCGGCAGTGCGGCCGAGCGAACGCGGGGCCAGATCGTCCAGAACCGCCGCAAGGTCCCACGGCAGTTCGTCACGGCACTCAATGCGCTCCCCCGTCGCGGGATGGTCGAATGCGACGCGCCAGGAATGAAGGAATTGCCTGGTCAGACCCTGATCGGCGCGCGCATCGCACTTACCGTAGAGCGGATCGCCCACGCAGGCGTGGTTGATATGGCGCATATGCACGCGAATCTGATGCGTGCGACCGGTAAACAGGTGGCACTCGACAAGCGTGTAGCCGTCGTCGAAACGCGTGGAATCAAAGCGTTCAAGCACCTTGAAGGTCGTGATGGCCTGGCGCGCAAAGGGGTCATCGGAAACCGCCATCTTCACGCGGTCGCGTGTCGATCGGGCAATACCGGTGTTGATGGTGCCCTCGTCCATGGCGATGTGCCCGTGAACAAGTGTGATATAGCGACGGTCGAGCGTACGCGTGCGGATGAGATTTTGGAGCGCGCGCTGGGTGTCGTCGTCCTTTGCCGCAAGCATGAGACCCGAGGTATCGCGATCCAGGCGATGCACAATACCGGGGCGGTCCTCGCCCTGCACGGTGCCCAGATGGTCGATACCGCAGTGATAGACCAGGGCATTCGCGAGCGTACCGCTCTCATGACCATGCGCAGGATGGCACACCAGGCCGCGCTGCTTGGAGAGTACAATGAGATAATCGTCCTCATAGCGAATGTCGAGCGGGATGGCTTCGGGAATCACGTCAGTCGGATCGTGCGGCTCGGGAAGGTCGACCGAGATGCGGTCACCGGAGCGCACGGCATACTTTTTTGACAGGCAGGTCTCGCCGTTGACGGCAACGGCGCCGCCCTCGATCAAGTGCGCGCAGGCAGAGCGCGTGGGGCAGCCATCGTTGGCGCCCAGATAGGCGTCAAGACGCTGACCAGTGGAATCGTCGGCAACAAGAATATGGATGTCGGCCATTAACGCTCATTCCTTTCGCGAATCTTGCGGGCACGCTCCCCACGCTGCTTGGCTTTGCGTTTGGCGCGGGCCTCGTCACGGGCGTTGAGCTCGGCGGTCGCATCGACCTCGCGAGCGGCGGGACTCAAGAACATGTAACCGATAAGAGCCAGCACGACACCGACCGTAATGCCAATATCGGCCACGTTAAAGACGGGGAAATCAATGAAGGTAGCGGCAATAAAATCAGTCACAAAGCCCATGGCCAGGCGATCAATCGCGTTGCCGACAGCACCGCCCGCGACCATAGCCATGCCCACAACCTCAAGACGAGCAAGCTGAGGCGCACGCAGCAAGTACACGGCAATGGCGACAATGACCGCAAGCGCCAGCACGGCGAACGCAACGCCATGGCCCTCGCCCATACTAAAGGCGGCTCCGATATTGCGAACAAACAGAAAGTCAATCACACCGGGGATAACGGTCATATGCAGGGCATCGCCCACGGCACGAACCGCAAGCTTGGTCAGCTGGTCAACAAGCAGCACAACAAGCGCTACCCCACCAGCAACACCTAACCGCCAACGCAAAGGCGGCGTCATATCCGCACCACGACCCAAAGAAATCCCCTACCCTCAAAACAATCGAATTCCGTTTAACGCAATTAATCATCTTATATTGTCACACGCAGGGCGCACGACATATCCACCAACGCTAGCGAAATAATCAGCATAAAACGAAAGCGACATTCCGAAAAACAGAATGCCGCTTGAATATGACACAGGTAGTCGTTGGGGACGTTCTTGTTTGACTAGTCGTTTAAGAACGTCCCCAACGACTAGGTCCATAGAAACGCCGCATTACCGTCGCCAACAGCGAAAACGTCCCTAAGCGAGCAAGGTGACGTGAAAAAGGAGGGAAGCGTACTTTGGTACGCGACCGACGATTGAAAGTCAGATTGCCGCTTAGGGGCGTTTGCAGCGTCGGTAGGTTACGGCGTTCTACGAACGCCGTAACCTACAGCGCCTCCGCGCAGCGCTTGCAGATATGCGCATGGCCGTTGTACTCGCCGACGGTGGTGCGGTAGTTCCAGCAACGGTCGCAGCACTCGCCATCGGCAGCCTCGATAGCAACGGAAAGCTCCTCGCCCTGGGTCAGCTCAACATCGGAGACGATGTAGAACTCGGCCAGATCGACAGCCTTGTCACCGGTCAGCAGCGCGTACATCTCGGCGGGAACGACCGCCTTGACGCGGACCTGCTGGCTCTTAGTGAAAGTGCCGGCGGAGCGAGCATCCTCAAGGGCCTTGGTCACGGCGCTACGGAGCTCGAGCGAAGCCTCGAGCACGCCCTCAAACTCATTGGCCTCGTCGACCGTGATAGGCGACTTGTACCAATCGAGCAGCGCGGCGTACTTCTGGTGATCGACGCAGCCGGCGGGCGCATAGGCCATGGCCTCGTCGACCGTATAGGACAGGATCGGCTGCAGGTCGCGCATGAGCATCGAGAAGAGCTCGGCCAGCACGGTCTGGGCGCTGCGACGCTCGAGCGAGCCGGGCTTCTCGCAGTACAGACGGTCCTTCAGGGCGTCGAGGTACACGTTGGAGAGCTCGGTAACCACGAAGTCGTAGAGCGCACGGTAGGCGCGCGGGAACTCGTAGCTGGCGTAGGCATCGTCGACCTCGGCCTGAACCTGGGTCAGGCGGGCAACCATGAGCTTGTCGAGCGGCAGCAGGTCGGCAAAGGCGACGCCGTCGGTCTCGGGCTCAAACTGGCCCTCGAGCTCGGAGAGCAGGAAGCGCAGCGTGTTGCGGAAACGACGGTAGGCATCGGACGTACGGGCAAGGATCTCGTGGTCGATGGACACGTCGGAGCTGGTGTCGACGGAGGCAACCCACAGGCGGATGATGTCGGCGCCCATCTCGTCGCAGACCTTGTTGGGGTCGATGACGTTGCCGAGCGACTTGGACATCTTGCGGCCCTGGCCGTCAAGCGTGAAGCCCTGCGAGACGACTGCCTTGTACGGAGCGTGACCGTTGGCACCCACCGAGGTAAGCAGCGAGCTCTGGAACCAACCGCGGTGCTGGTCGGAGCCCTCGAGATACACATCCGCCGGATACTCCAGCTCGGGACGGTACTCACAGACGGCCTTCCAAGACACGCCAGAATCCCACCACACGTCGAGGATGTCCTTATCGGCCTTGAGGTGATGGCCGCCGCACTTGGGGCAGACGCAGGCCTCGCCTAGGTAGCTCTCGGGAGCGTCGGTGAACCAGGCGTCGGAGCCCTTCTCGTGGAAGAGCTTGATGACGGCGTCGAGCGTGGCGTCGTTCATGACCTTCTCGCCGCAGTCGGCGCAAGTGTAGCTGGGGATGGGCACGCCCCAGTTGCGCTGACGGCTGATGCACCAGTCGGGACGCTGCTCGACCATGGCGCCGATGCGGTTGGCGGCGTGAGCCGGATACCACTTGACGTTCTCGCGGACCTCTTTGCCAGCCTGCTCGCGCAAACCGGTCTTGTCCATCGAGACAAACCACTGGTCGGTAGCACGGAAGAGCACCGGGTGCTTGCAGCGCCAGCAGTGCGGATAGCTGTGCGTGATCTTCTTCTCGAGGACCAGGGTGCCGCGCTCGCGCAGGAACTCGATGATGTGCGGGTTGGCCTCGTCGGTATCCATACCGCTGAAGGGGCCACCGGTGCCAAACTCCTCGCCGGTATAGAACTTGCCGTCGTCATCGACCGGCATGCAGATGTCGGTGATGCCCTCCTTGAGGCAGGCAAAGTAGTCGTCGACGCCGTGGCCGGGCGAGTTGTGGACGATACCGGTACCGTCATCGACACCGACGTAATCGGCCAGCAGTGCCACGCCCTCGACACCGTCAAAGATCGGCTGCTTGTAGTGAATGTGGTGGAAGGTCTCGGCGGGAACCACATAGGGCTTGCCGTCGACCATAACCGGGGTGTACTCCCAGCCAAACTCCTCGCAGCACTTGGGAGCCAGGTCCTCGAGCATGACCTCGGCGCGGCCGTCGTGCTCAACGGCGACGTAGGCGGCACCGGGCTTGAGGGAAACTGCCTGGTCGGAGGGGATGGTCCACGGCGTGGTCGTCCAGATGATGAAGTCGACCGGGCCGTCGAAGTTCTCGAGACCGGCGGGCTTGGAGGTCATCTCGAAGCGCACGAAGATGGAGGGGCTCGTCTCGTCGGAGTACTCAATCTCGGCCTCGGCGAGCGCGGTGTGGCAGTGCTTGCACCAGTGGACGGGCTTGTGACCGCGATAGATCATGCCCTTGTCGAACATGGCCTTGAAGACCTCGATGTCGGCGGCGTCATGCTGGTGATAGAGCGTCAGATACGGGTTGTCCCAATCGCCGAGCACGCCCAGGCGACGGAAGCCGGCCTTCTGCAGCTCGATGTTCTCGACAGCGAACTTGTTGCACAGCTCGCGAATCTTGGCAGTGGAAGTCTGGTTGAACTTCTCGGTGCCGAGCTTCTCCTCGACCTTATGCTCAATCGGCTGACCGTGGCAGTCCCAACCGGGGACATAGGGAACTTCGCAGCCCTGCATCATCCAGTAACGGTTGATCATGTCCTTAGAGATCTTGTTCATGGCGTGGCCGATGTGGATCGGGCCGTTGGCGTACGGAGGGCCGTCGTGCAGCACGAACTTCTTGTGACCCGCGTTCTTCTTTAGAACTTGCTCGTAGACCTTGTTGTCCTGCCAGTCCTTAAGTCGCTTGGGCTCGGACTTGGAAAGACCGGCACGCATGGGAAATCCGGTTTTGGGCAGATTCATCGTCTGCTTGTACTCGTTTGCCACGGTACCCCTTTCTTGTCATGGGCGCGCACGCCCTCTGGGCACCAAAAAAGCGCCCGTCCCTACAAGCTGGGACGAAGCGCCACAAAACGGGCAGTCTGCCCGTAAAAGCTCTTCGCTTAACCACCCAGCTTAGATGCCCTCGCTCGCGTCGCCGCGCGCTCGCATCCGTTACTCGGCTGGTCTGTATCGACGACCATCTCGGCGATATCTACTAAGACGTGCCTGCGCGGCACGTCCGTTGGGACCGCAGCTCCGGGGTGATTTTCATCGGTCGCATGCACGGGTTCTCAGCGCTCCCCGCTCTCTGTGGCATGCGGACGGCCGACTACTCGTCCCCATCAACGCTTATGCGGAGTATGCTAGCACGTTCCGCGCCGGCGAAAAACCCTCAACACTGGTTTCATACGTAAGAAATTTCTCGTGGTCGTTAGCCTTCTCTAGGAGCAAAATACCTGAAAGCACTTTAACTAACGAAAGAAGGCTGCCATGCGCACAATCGGAATGAGCGACTACACCGTCGGCGAGGATTGCTTTACCGAGCTGCCCGCCGCACTGGCGGAGTACGGCGCGAAGAAAGTCGCCATCATTGGTGGCAAGCGAGCCCTAGCTGCGGCGCTGCCGGGCATCGAGGCGGCGCTTGAAGGTACCGACGTCGAGATTCTGGAGACGCGCGTCTACGGCACCAACAGTACGCGCGCCAATATCGCCAAGGTCGTGAACTCCCCCGCTTGCCAGCAGGCAGACGTGCTTATCGCCTGTGGCGGCGGCAAGGCACTCGACACCGTCAAGACAGCGGCAATCGAGCTCAAGAAGATTGTCTTTACGGTGCCGACGATTTGCTCTAACTGTTCCGCCGCGACCGCCATTGCCGTCGTCTACAACGACGATGGATCGCTCGAGGGCTATTCGTACCCCAACCGACCGGCGCACATCTTCATCAATCCCAAGATCATCGCCGAGGCTCCGGCGGAGTACTTCTGGGCCGGCGTGGGCGACGCCCTGTCCAAGCAGCCCGAAGTCGAGTACGCCACGAGCGCCGGCGACCTGGAGCACACCGCCGGCCTTGGCCTGGCTCTTGCCCACACCTGTTCCGAGCCGCTGTTTACCTACGGTGTTCAGGGTCTTGAGGACGTTCGTCAGAATCTGTCGAGCGAGGCCGTCAAGCAGATCGCGCTCGACATCGTGGTCAACACGGGCTATGTCTCGAACCTGACCAACCAGAACGATTACTACTACAACTCGAGCGTGGCGCACGCGTTCTACAACGCCGCCTGCAGCATTCCGCGTGAGGGCACCTACCTGCACGGCGAAGTCGTAAGCCTGGGCGTGCTGGTGTTGTTCGCCTACACGGGCGACACCGAGAACCTTAAGCGCTATGCTGACTTCAACAAGCAGATGGGGCTGCCCGTAACGCTTGAGCAGGTCGGGCTTTCCGAGACCGATATCCCTGCCCTGTGCGAGCACGCGCACGCCACCAACGAGTGGAAGCAAGGCAACCCGGAGCCCTTCACCGACGAAAAATTCGCCGCCGCCATCAAGGCCGCCAACGCCTACGGCCACACGCTCTAGACCCAGGCCAAAACCACCACAAGGGAGCAGCACCTTTGTGGTGGTTTTTTATTGCTCCAGCATGCTGGGGTCGAACTCGCTAGCCGGGATCACGCGATAACCGTGGCGGAGCAGTAAATCAACGAAGACGCCGTTGCCCGCCGTAAGGGTGCCGCTGAATGTTCCGTCGTAGATGCGACCCGCGCCGCACGAGGGACTACGGTCCTGCAGGATGCACGCGGCGATCTCTTCCGGCCCGCCCGCCTGCTCGCACATATCGAGCGCTCGTTGGGCACCCAGGCGAAATTCGCGATCGACCGATATGCCCTCGCAGGTACGAACCTCTCCGTTCACAATCTCGGACGGCTTGCGCGGCGTGGGCAGGCCCCCAAAGACCTCAGGGCACACCAAGAGGACCTCGGTCCCTGTACGCTCGCAGGCCTCGACCAACTCGCGATGGTAGTTGTCGAGCCCGTTATACTTGCAGCTCTCGCCCATCAAGCAGGCGCTCACCACGATCTTCATTTCCATCCCTCTCAAGCAAAACGCCCCATTTGAGAAAGCTGCTCAAATGGGGCGTCGGCGTTTACTGGCTCGGCCGCGGCTTTACTGCTGCTTGGGCATCAGCGGATTCTCGCGCGTGAGGAGGTTCATGAACTCCTCGCCCGTGATGGTCTCCTTCTTATACAGATAACGAGCCAGCTCGTGGAGCTTAAACTTGTTCTCCTTCAGAATCTGCAAAGCGCGGTCGTGCGCATCCTCGATCAGCTTGGCGACAATCGCGTCCACGCGCTCGGCCGTACCGGGGGCGCAGGTGAGCGACGTGTCCTGATTGAGATACGCGTTCTGCACGGTACCGAGCGCCATCATGCCAAACTCGTCGGACATACCAAAGCGCGTCACCATATTACGGGCGAGCTTGGTGGCCTGCTCGATGTCGTTGGCGGCGCCGGTCGTCATCTCTCCAAAGATGAGCTCCTCGGCTGCGCGGCCACCGCAATAGACAGCGAGCTTGTCCAAGACCTCCTGGCGCGTCGTCAGGAAGCGCTCGTCCTCCTCGACCTGCATGGTATAACCAAGAGCACCGCTCGTGCGCGGCACGATGGTGATCTTCGTGACCGGCGCAGAGCCCTTCTGGCGAGCGGCAACGATGGCATGGCCGATCTCGTGATAAGAAACGACCTGCTTCTCGTGGTCGGACAGCACCGTGGACTTACGCTGTTGGCCGGCAATGACGACCTCCACCGACTCCTCGAAGTCGTCCTGGGTTGCACGCTTGCGACCCTCGCGAACGGCGCGCAGGGCGCCCTCGTTGATGATATTGGCCAGGTCGGCGCCCGAGGCACCGGGCGTGGCGCGGGCAATCGCGGTCAGGTCGATCGGCGGCTCGGTCTTCACGCTCTTGGCATGCAGCTCGAGGATGTTCTTGCGGCCGGTCAGATCGGGCAGCTCGACGGGGATGCGGCGGTCAAAACGACCGGGGCGCAGTAGAGCGGGATCGAGACTGTCGGGGCGGTTGGTTGCGGCAAGGACAACGATACCCTTATGGTTATCGAAGCCATCCATCTCGGTCAGCAACTGATTGAGCGTCTGCTCGCGCTCGTCGTTGCCGCTAAAGCCGCCGCCATCGCGCTTCTTACCGATGGTATCGATCTCATCGATAAAGACGATACACGGTGCCTTTTCCTTGGCCTGCTTAAACAGGTCACGAACCTTAGCAGCGCCGCGACCGACAAACATCTCAACGAACTCAGAGCCCGAAATGCTAAAGAACGGAACACCGGCCTCGCCGGCAACAGCCTTGGCAAGCAGGGTCTTACCGGTACCCGGAGGGCCAACAAGGAGAGCACCACGCGGCAGCTTGGCGCCGATCTCCTCGTAGCGCTGCGGCTTCTCCAGAAAGTCGACGACCTCCTTGAGAGACTCCTTGGCCTCTTCCTGACCGGCGACGTCCTTAAAGGTCACGCCCACGTCCTTGGAGGCGATCACGCGCGCGCCGGACTTACCCAGTCCGCCGCCGCCAAAACCGCCGCCGCCAAAGTTCATCGACGGGCCGTCATCGCCCATAGCCTTCTTCATGCGGCGGTTGAGCCACCAACCGATGAGGAAGAAAATCGCCATGGGAAGAATGAGTGTGAGCAGGTAGTAGGTCATCAAACCCGAGTTTTTATCGGGAACGACCGACTCCAGCGAAGCGCCAGACTCAAGCACGCGATCGGTAAAGCCCGCGTCATTCGGCACACCGGTCGTCTTGTAGGCGATGTTCTCGTCCTCGCCCTTCTTGGTGTAATAAATCGAGTAATCGTCCGTGTTGTACTCGACCTTGTCGACGCTCTTCTTATCGAGCGCTTTGACAAACGTCGAGTAATCGGTCTTCGTAATCTGCTGCGTGTGACCGATGTTGGGGAACAGAACGGTCGAGAGCACGAGGTAGACGACGAAGGCGATGAGCACGTAGAGAATCATATTCCGTCTACGTTTGTTGTCATCCATCTCCATCTGCTTGAACTCCATCTACTGGGGTTGATAATGCTTTCTAGAATACCCAACCCGGACGGCGATAAACCGACGCCGGGCACGAAAGGACAGAGATGGCATCACTGTAAGTCGGCAAGGTTCAAATCTATACAGGCGACGGCAAGGGCAAGACGACGGCTGCGCTGGGGCTCGCGCTGCGCGCGACGGGCTACGGGCTCGACGTTCTTAGGCTGCAGTTTGCCAAGAAACTGCACTGCGCCGAACACGATGCCGCGCCGCGCCTGGGGCTGCGCATCGTACAAGCTGACCGCGACACGCCCGAGGCTTGCGCCGCACAGATCATGGAGCTCGCATGCGAGCAGATATCACAGGTCGACGTTCTGATTTTGGACGAACTCGGCGAGGCCATGCGCCGCGGCTTCGTGACACGCGAGGATGTCGAAGCGCTGATCGCGATAAAGCCCGCCACCACGGAACTCGTGCTCACCGGCCGCGGGCTGCTGCCGTTGGCCGACCTCGCGGACTTAGTCACCGAAATACGTCCCATCAAACACTACTTCGACGAAGGCCTCCTAGCCCGCCAAGGCATCGAATACTAATTGATTCGTTTTCCGCCAACACCTACAGCTCATAAGGAAGTTGCGGTGGAATAGTACTTGTTTGACGGTCCGCAAGGGCTTTTCAGGAACTATTTCACCGCAACTTATCAGGGGTATCTGACGGATGAGCTAGGCGGTGGCGCGACCTAGCCAGTTGCCGCTGTGGTGGTAGATGGTGAACATGGTTGCGGTGATGAGCCAGGTTACGGGGTAAACCAGCAGTAGATGCTCGAGCGACGGATCGAAGGGCATGATCGCAAACACCCAGATCACCCTCAAGACAACGGTGCCAAAGATGGTGAGCATCATAGGCTGCAAACTCACGCCGGCGCCGCGGATGGAACCCGAGGCGTTCTCGATAATCGAGAAAATCGCATAGAACGGCGCAATGAAATGGAGGATAGTCGTGGTGTACGCCGAAATCGAAGCATCGTCGACAAACAAACGCGACAGCGGGCCCGAGAACACCAGCAGCACGGCAGACAGGCCACCAATGAGCATAAACGACAGCACGAGCGACGTATGGTAGCCCTTGCGCATGCGCTCGTAGTTGCGCGCGCCAAAGTTCTGCGCCGAGAACGTAGTGATCGATACGCCGAGCGCCTCGGTCACCATCCAGATAATGCCATCCAGGCGCCCAGATAGACCCCAAGCAGTCGTGACATCGGCGCCAAACGAATTAACCGACACCTGGATCAGCACGTTCGAGATCGAATAGGCAGCCGATTGAAAACCGAGTGGCAGACCACACGAGATCATACTCTTGCAAATACCGCGATCGATACCGAGCTTAGACAGCGAAAGACGCCATGCACCCGGAGCGCGCATCATGCGCAACACGATCATCGTTGCATTGGAGCAAATGGTCAGCGCCACCGCGATGCCGCAGCCCAGCGCCTCCATATGCAACACAGCGACAAAAATGATATCCAGCACCACGTTAACCAGGCAGCCAGAGGCAATGATCACGGCGGGGCCGCGCGTGTCGCCCACGGCACGCAGCAGTGCGGTTCCCATATTAAGCAGCAGTGCCGCAACCATCGCGGCAAAATAACAGCGAGCATAGGCCACGCCCTCGGCCAATAGTTCATGCGGCGTGTTCATAAGCACCAGCATGGGCTCAACGAACACTATGCCAAGAATCGAGAAAGCGATACCGCCCACCAGCGCGAGCGTCATGGCTGTATGGACCGAACGACTCAGTCGCTCATCATCGTGCTGACCAAAATACTGACCGGTAATGACCGCGCAGCCGGCGCCGGCGCCAACGCAAAAGCCAATGCAGAGCTCGGTGAGCACCATCGTAGCTTGAATGCCACCTAGCGCGAGCTTGCCGCCAAACTGACCGACGATATAGGTACCGATAAGCGTGTAGGCCTGCTGAAAAAACGAACTAAAAAAGATGGGAACGCACAGCGAAAGCAGCTGCTGCCAAATAACACCCTGCGTTACATCGATAGCCGTAGATTTCTTAGCCACACGCCCTCCCCAAAAGCGTACGTCAACCGACAAAACAGTAATTAAAGACCTAAGCTAATAGCAGCTTAGCACCGACCGACGTCGACCGAAACACCCCGAGTCAGAGCCCGGTGCAAACTATCTGCCTAGTGATACAGCCCCGGCTGGTAGTGATACTCGTTGCTCACGTGCGGGCACAGCTGCCAAAAGGCGACGGCACTCGCCGCGGCCACGTTGAGCGAATCGACCCCGTGCGCCATCGGAATGCGCACGGCTCGGTCGCAGCCCGCGATAGTCTTGGCGCCCAGGCCGGCACCCTCGGTGCCCATAAAGATCGCCAGGCGATCAACCTCCTGCAGCGCAGGATCGTCCAGCGAAACGGAGTCGTCCGTCAGCGCCATCGCAGCGCACGAAAAACCGGCTTCGTGCAGTGCCGCCAGGCCATCGTGCGGCCACACACGAGCCTCGCTGCCAATACGCGTCCACGGCACCTGAAACACCGTGCCCATGCTCACGCGGGCCGAGCGACGGTACAGCGGGTCGCAGCACGTCGGACTGACCAAAATACCGTCGACATTGAGCGCGGCGGCCGAGCGGAAAATCGCACCCACGTTCGTGTGGTCGACAATACCCTCGAGCACGCACACGCGCACCGGGCGCTCCCCCGCCGCCTCGACGACGCCACCCAAGAACTCATCAACCGGAATCTGCCGCGGGCGACGAAACGCCGCGAGCGCACCGCGCGTCACGTTAAAGCCCGTCAGCTGCTCCATGAGTTCCATGGAAGCCACGAACACAGGAACCGGACCTGCACCCTCGCGCACAACCAGGCGCTCAAACAGCGGCATCATCTGGTCGAGCCAGCGTTCGCCCAAAAGAAAGCTCACCGGCTCGTATCCGGCACGCACCGCGCGCTCAATAACCTTGGCACTCTCGGCGATAAAGATGCCCTTTTGCGGCTCTAGCACGCAGCGCAGCTCACGCTCGGTCAGTCGCACGTAGGCATCGAGCCGCTCGTCCTCGAGCGAATCAATTCGCAGAACCTCAACGGCATCAGTCATAGCAGCCTGCCCGCACCCTTCTTTACAGCACATCTATACCAAACGAGGCGACGCTAAGCGCCGCCCCATACATTCAATCAACCCGATAATACCGTTCACGCCAGGCGATTTACGCCTCAACGCGACGATACGTCACGAACTCATAATCGACACCCTCGTCGCCCTCGCCCGAGGCAATCGTGGCAACACCGCCACGCCACGCAATCTCCCACGCGGGATCGGCGTCCAAGTCGGGAAAGTACGTGTCCACGACATGCACGCAGTGGTTATGCGTGACCTCGGCCTCGACGCAATACGGCAAAAACTGCCGATACACATCGCCGCCACCGATCACCCATGCAACAGGCTCATAGGCAACCGCGGCGAGCGCTTCGTCAATGCTATGCACCACGTCGACGCCCTCGGGCGCAAAATCCTCGTCGCGCGTGAGTACGATATTGCGGCGGTTCTTGAGCGGACGCCCACCGGGAAAACTCAACAGGGTCTTGCGCCCCATAATAACCGGGCAACCTTTGGTGCACGCCACAAAATGGCGCATGTCGGCGCGATTGGACACCACCATGTCGCCCTCGCACCCAATGCCCCAATCCTCACACACGGCGACGATAGCAGATAGCTTACACGTCATGAGCACCACCTACACCGCAATGGGAATGTTCTTGACCTGCGGGCCGTGCTCATAGCCCTCGACGATCAGGTCATCGGTCGTAAACGCATAGAAGTCATGCACATCGGGGTTGAGCGTTACCTTGGGTGCCGCAAACTGCGGACGCTCGATAAGCTCGCGGACGATATCGACATGACGATCATAGATATGGGCGTCGGCGATCACGTGCAGCAGCTCACCGGGAATCATATCGACCGACTGCGCGACCATCATCAGCAAAATGGCGTACTGGCACACGTTCCAGTTGTTCGCGGCCAAAATGTCCTGGCTGCGCTGGTTGAGAATCATGTTGAGCGTCGGCTTGTCGTCCTGAGGACGCTGCGTCACGTTATAGGTCACGCTATAGGCGCACGGATAAAGGTGCATCTCGGACAGATCGCTAAACACGTACGTATTGGTCATAATGCGGCGACTATACGGCGTGTGCTTAAGGTCGTACAGCACACGGTCCATCTGGTCGAAGTCGCCCTCGGCGTAATGGCTCTTCTGACCAATCTGATAGCCGTAGGCTTTACCGATGGAACCGGTCTCATCGGCCCACTCATCCCAGATATGGCTGTTGAGATCATGCACGTTATTGGACTTCTTTTGATAGATCCACAGAATCTCGTCCATGGCAGACTTAAGCGCCGTACGACGCAGGGTGAGCGCGGGGAACTCCTCGCGCAGATCATAGCGCGCCGTGACACCAAAGTTTTTAATGGTATAGGCAGGGGTGCCGTCCTCCCACACCGGACGGACCTTTTGGCCCTCGGTGGTGGTGCCATGATCCAAGATATCGCGGCACATGGTTACAAACTGCTGATCAGCTTTGCTCATTGACCCTCCTGTCAGTCGCCTATAAGCGAGATTTATTGTAGCCCAGGCGCGCGAGTGTCGAATTGGACACTTAGTCCGGCACACGCAATGCACGGCAGCGCGGCTCCTCAAGCGGCAACGAGGCATCTTAGCCTTTTTCTGACATATGCCAGAAATGCCTTGCGCCCAACGACTAACGCGTTATCCTATTGTTGACATATGTCAGATAAGGAGTGTGCATGGCAGGAAGACGCGAAAAACTGCGCCGCGTCGGGATCATCCCCGAATACCGCGGCTTCACCCCCGATGGCCTGGCCAGCGGTGATGCCATCGACATGACCGTCGACGAGCTTGAGGTGCTGCGCCTGTGCGACCTGGAAGGTCTCAACCAAGAGGCGGTCGCCCAGCAGATGGGCATCGCCCGTGCAACGGTGGCGGCCATTTGCAGCCGCGCGCATCGCAAGGTGGCCGATGCGCTGGTCAACGGACGAGCGCTCGTCATCGAGGGCGGCAATATCGCGTACTCCCCCATCGCCTCGACGACGGCCGCATGGCCAGCAAAGGAGGTCGGCACCATGAGGGTGGCAACGACGTACGACAACGGCAACATCTTTATGCACTTTGGCCGCAGCGAGCAGTTCAAGATCTACGACATTCAGGACGGCAAGGTGCTCAACGAGCAGGTCGTGGGCACCGGCGGCACCGGCCACGGCGCCCTGGCGGGCCTGCTCGCCAACGGCGGTGTGGACACGCTCATCTGCGGCGGCATCGGCGGTGGCGCCATCAACGCGCTTGCCCAAGCCGGCATCACGGTATACGCAGGTGCCCAGGGCAGCTGCGACGCTTGCGTCGAAGCCCTTATTGCCGGCACGCTCGCACAGAACGGCGAGGCCACATGCGGCTGCCACGGCCATGACCACGGCCACGCCCACGAACACGGCGAGTCCTGCAGCTGCCACGACCATCACGAGCACGAGGGCCACGAGGGCTGTGGCTGCCACTAACGGCAAGCATCTCAACGTCAACACGCTTCCGCGCGTGCGACAACCTGCGAACGAACGGCGAAGGCCGCCTGGAATACGATCCAGGCGGCCTTCGCCATACACGACTCAATCAGTCGTTATTTCTTATTGCGCATCTGCGCTTCCATCTGGCGCAGCAGGTCCATATCGGACTTGGGGCCGCCCGTACCCAGGCCGCCCATGCCGCCCAGACCCATAGCGTCCAGGCCAGGGATATTGGGCATGCGCATCTTCTTGCCCTTCTTGCCCTTTTTGCCCTTCTTGCCGCCGGCCTGAGCCTGATTGGCCATCGTGCGCATGCGGCCCATCATCTTGTTCATCTCGCCCCACTGCTTCATAAGGCTATTGACCTCTGTGGGAGTCACGCCGGCGCCCTTGGCAATGCGGGCACGGCGCTGGCCGTTAATGATGGAAGGACGCAGACGCTCCTCCTTGGTCATCGACATGATGATGGCCTCGTTCTTGTCGAAGATGCCCTCGTCCAGGTTGCCGCCCATCTGGTTGAGCGCACGCTGGCCGCCGGGGAGCATGCCCAGGATGCCCTTCATGCCGCCCATCTTCTTGACGGCCTTCATCTGGTCGAGCATGTCATTCATGGTGAAGCCCTCGCGCAGCATGCGCTCGGCGGCCTCGAGCTGCTCGGCATCGGCGGCCTCCTGGGCCTTCTCGATAATGCCGACAACGTCGCCCATACCCAGAATGCGCTTGGCCATACGATCGGGGTAGAACGGCTCAAGCGAATCGGGTTTCTCGCCCATGCTCACGAACTTGATGGGCTTGCCGGTCACCTGGCGCACGGAAAGCGCGCCGCCGCCACGAGCGTCGCCATCGAGCTTGGAGATGATCACGCCGTCAAAGTCGGTGCGCTCGGCGAAGGTCGAGACGACGTTGACGATATCCTGGCCGGTCATGGCATCGACGACCATCAGCACCTGATCGGGCTTGACAGCCTTCTTGATATCCACGGCCTCCTGCATCATCTGCTCGTCGATCTGCAGACGACCGGCGGTATCGACGATGACCACATCGCGCAGGTGGTCGACGGCCTCCTGGATGGCACCCTTGGCAATGTCGACCGGGTGCGCGCCGTCACCGCGGAAGACTGGCACGCCGATCTCGCCACCGAGCGTGGCCAGCTGGTCGGCAGCGGCGGGACGATAGACGTCGCACGCGGCGAGCAGCGGCGAGCGGCCCTGCTTCTTGAGCAGGTAGGCCAGCTTTACGGCCGCCGTGGTCTTACCGGAGCCCTGCAGGCCCACGAGCATGATGACATTGGGAATGCGATTGCTAAAGACGAGCTTGCTCTCGGTTGAGCCAAGCATCTCGGTGAGCTCGTCGAGCACGATCTTGACGACGTTTTGCGCCGGCGACAGCGACTCCATGACCTCAGCGGTCATGCAGCGCTCCTTGGTCTTGGCGACGAACTCCTTGACGACCTTAAAGTTAACGTCGGCCTCGAGCAGTGCCATGCGAATATCGCGCATGGCCGAAGTAATATCGGCCTCGGTCAGCTTGCCCTTGCCGCGCAGGCGGTCAAATGTGTCGTTGAGGCGATCGCTCAGGGAATCAAACACTAGTCACTCCTTAATTGGACTCGCCCACCAGGGCGCGGCAGAAATCTTTGGCATTGAACTCCTGCAGGTCATCGACCTGCTCGCCCACGCCCACGCGCAGGATCGGGAGCTTGAGTTTCTCGGCCACGGCCATGGCGATACCGCCCTTAGCCGTGCCGTCGAGCTTAGTCATGATAATACCGTCCAGGCCCAGCGCCTCGTTAAACTCGAGCGCCTGGTTCAGACCGTTTTGACCCGTCGCGGCGTCGATCACAAGCACGACCGAAACCGGCATGGGACCGGCGGCCATATTGGCGGCGCGCTTACGGGTCACATTGACCACCTTGGCAAGCTCGCGCATGAGCTCAGGGCTCGTGTGCAGACGGCCGGCGGTATCGATGAGCACCAGGTCACTGCCGCGCTTATCGGCCTCGTCGAGCACGTCATAGCACACGCTCGCCGGATCGGAGCCGCGGTCACGCTTGATAACCGGTACGCCGGCACGCTGCCCCCACACATCGAGCTGCTCGATGGCGGCGGCGCGGAAGGTGTCGGCCGAACCGATCACCACGTTCTTGCCGCGGGCAGCCATGGCGCTCGCGATCTTACCGACCGTCGTGGTCTTGCCGGCACCGTTAATGCCCACAAACAGCACGCAGCTCGGCGTATCGGAAAACGGATCTCGCTCGATGGGCACAAAGTGCTGCTCAAGCTGCTCGGCCAGGGCACGGCGAAGCTGCGGAGCGGTCTTGAGGTTCTTCTTGGCCGCGGCATCGCGCAGGTCATCGGAGACCTTGATAGCGACCTCGGCGCCCATGTCACCCATGACGAGGGTGTCCTCCAGGTCCTCCCAAAAATCCTCGTCGACCTCGCCGCCAAAGTAGAAGACCTCGTTGAGGGCCTCGCGGCTGCGCTCAAGTCCGCGCGAGAGAGCATCGAAGAATCCCATTATGCATTCACGACCTTTCCGGTTTCGCGATCGAGTTTTTGCGAGACGACGCGACTGACGCCGTCGGCTTGCATCGAGACGCCGTAGAGGACGTCAGCGTCCTCCATAGTACGGCGTTGATGCGAGATAACCAAGAGCTGCGTATCGGAACGCAACACGTCGAGTGCGCCGATGAGCTTGGACAGGTTGGCGTCATCGAGTGCCGCCTCGACCTCGTCCAGCACATAGAACGGCACCGTGCGCGTGCGGTACACAGCAAAGAGCAGGGCGAGCGCCGTCAGGCTCTTCTCGCCGCCCGACATGAGCATCATCTTGGTGATGCGCTTGCCGCGCGGCTGCGCCACGACCTCGATACCCGTCTCGGCAGGATGCTCGGGATCGGTCATCTCCAGATGAGCCTGGCCGCCCGGGAAGAGCATAGCGAAGATCTCGCGGAAGTTCGCGTCGACCTTCTCAAACGTCACCAGGAAGGCCTTCCGCATCTTGCGATCAATGGCCACCGTGATCTTGGTGAGCGCCTTGCGCGCGCTCTCCAGATCGGCCAGCTGCTCCTCGATGTAGTCGGCACGGCGCTTGAGCTGCTCGTACTCCTCCATGGCAACTTGGTTCACAGGGCCCAGGTTGTTGATCTGGCGCACAAGCTGGTTGAGTTCGCGCTCGGCGGCATCGCGGTCCGTGGGCGCCGGAAGCATGAGCGCTTCCTCGAGCACCGTCGTGCCATCGGCGGTAATGGCCTTGATGGCAGCCTCGACCTGCACCTCGAGCTTGCCACGCGCGACCTTGAACTCGTTTTGCGTGGCAGAGGCGGTATCGACTCGCTCCTTAGCGCGGGCAACCTCTGCCTTGGCATCCTCGATGGTCTTCTTGAGCGAAGCGGAGTCCGCCTCCTCCAGAGAGGCCTGGTCACGCAGGCGCGCTGCCCAATCCGACGCGCGTTCCAACAGGGCAGAATAGCGTTCGTGCATGGGGTCGACGCGCAGGCGCAGCAGCTCGAGCGAGCGCGAAGCCTGGCGTGTTCCGCGGATACGACGGTCGATGCCCTCAAGACGATGCTCAAGGTCGGGCACGCGGCCCTTCAGCGAACGCAGGCGCTCGCTCGTCTGAGCCAGGCGGACCTTGGCATCGGCGAGCTTACCGGCTGCCTCGGAGTCGTCACGACGCACGCGATCGAGCTCGTCGTTGGCTTCGGCAATCTGAAGAACCAGGTCGCTTGCCTGCGCACGGGCCTCGTCGCGCGAAAGGGTGAGCTCGTCAACGCGCGGGCACGCAGCGCGAACAGCCTCGGCGGCCTGCTCGCGGCGCTTGGAGATGCGCACGCGCTCGACCTCGGCATTGTTGGCGCTTTGCTCCAGACGGCCGATCTCGGACAACAGGGAGCGGCGCTCGCCTTCAAGACGGGCGATCTCGCCGGCGGCATCGCCCTCAGCGGCACGCGCCTCTTCGACGGCCGCATTGGCCTCGACGACCTGATCCGACACATGCTCAAACACGGCAGCCAGATCGGGCTCAAGCCCCTCCAGCTCGCGAATGCGACGCTTACGCTCCAGAGCACCCGAGGCCTCGCCAGCATCGAGGCCCACGCGCACCAGGCCGCCACAGCTTACGCGGGCGCCATCGGGAGTCACATAGGTCACACCGTCAACGACCGGCGCCAACAGCGCGGCAGCCAAGTCATCGACCACGTAATAGCCGCCGAGCAGCGCCTCGACGACGGGTCCGTAGCCTGCGCGCACGGACAGACGATCAACCAGGCGGATACCGGCAGCGCCCTCAGCGGCGGTAGAGCCGCTCACGTCGCGCGCCACCAGCAGTGCTTCGCCCGAGGCCTTCTTTTGGTCCAGAGCCGCACGACCGGCACGCTCAAGCGCGGACGTATCGTCGAACAGAAGCGCATCGATATCGCCGGCGAGCAATTGCTCAACCAGGCCCTCAAGCTCGCGCGGGGCTTCGAGCACATCGCCCAGGCGACCCGTTACGTCATCGCCCAGCGCACCCACCAGACGGCTCACGAGCGGCGAGCTGTCGGCCATGCGCGCATCAAGCTTCTTTTGGCTGGCAAGCTCCGAGCGCACCTCGGATAACTTGTTGCGCGCCTCGCTCTCACGATTACGCAAGTCCTTCAGGGCCGCACGGGCGACCTCGGTGGCCTCACGCGCATCGACCTGAGCCTGGCGCGCCTCCTCAAGAGCGCCCTCAAGCTCCTCGGCGCGGTCGCGACGGGTCTCGAGCGAGGCCGTGACCTCCTCGAGCTGTTCATCGATCTGCTCCAGGCGCGAGGCATACATGTTGTCCTCGACCTCGGCATTGGAAAGCGAATCCTTCACCTTGGCGAGCTCGAGCGCAGCATTATCGGCAACGCGCTGCACATCGCGCTGCTCGCGCGTAAGCTGCGAAATCTGATTGTCGAGCGCAACGCGCCGCTCGTGGAGCTCGGCGGCGGCAGGACCAGCGGCGTCAACGTCCTCCTGGACCTGCATATGCGCGCCGGTCACTTCCTCGAGCTGAGCACGTGCGTCCTCGAGCTCCTCGACCACACGACGACGCTGATGCTCGGAGCTCGAAATCTGCCCGCGCATGTCGGACAGGCGCGACACCATGTTATGGCCCTTTTCCTCGAGCAGACGCATGTCTGAGTTAATGCGACCGACCACATCTTGCATATGGCGGCGTTGCTCGCCCAGATCGCCCACAAACAGGCCTTTTTCCTCGAGCATAACTTGGAGCTTCTCGAGCTCGCGCTCCTTTTCGCCCAAGCGGTACTGCGCAAGCTCAAGTTCGGCGGCGCCCTCCTTAGAGCGGCTCTCCAGGTCGTTCCACTGCGACTGCAGCGAACGAAGCTCGTCGACGGCCAGCATCTGCGTAAGTTCGTTCGCGCGCGAGGACAGCTCTTTGTACTTGCGCGCGCGATCGACCTGACGCTCCAGTGGCCGCAGCTGACGGGCGATTTCCTTATTGATGTCGCGGGCACGCGTCAGATGCTCGTCCATCGACTTAATCTTTTTGAGCGCACGCTCCTTGCGGCGCTTGTGCTTGGAGATGCCGGCGGCCTCCTCGATGAGGGCGCGGCGCTCCTCGGGGCGGCTCTGCAAAATGGCGTCGAGCTTGCCCTGGCTGATGATGGAATGCGTATCCTTGCCCAGGCCCGAATCGTGCAGGATGTCCTGAATGTCCATCAGGCGGCACGGACTCGAGTTGATGAGGTACTCGCTTTCGCCCGAGCGATACATGCGACGGGTGATGGCGACCTCGTCAAAGTCGACGGGCAACATATGGTCCGAGTTATCGAGCACCAGCGTGACCTCGGCGACACCCACCGGCTTGCGCGCCGACGAGCCCGAGAAGATGACATCCTCCATGGCCTGGCCGCGCAACTGCTTGGCGCTCTGCTCGCCCAGGACCCACAGGATGGAGTCGGAGATGTTCGATTTTCCCGAGCCGTTGGGACCGACGATGACGGTCAGGCCCGGCTCAAACGTCATATGGGCGCGGTCGGCAAACGACTTGAACCCTTTGAGCGTGAGGGACTTGAGATACACGGTTCCTCGCTTACACGTGCTTCTTATTCAGAATCACGCCGTTGGTGGTGTAACCCATGCGGTCGAGCGCTTCGAGCGCGGCGGCTCCCTCGGCTTCCTTCTTTGAGGAGCCGGAGCCGCGACCCTGACGAATACCATCGATCAACACCACGGCGGTAAAGGTGGGCGCATGCGCCGGGCCCTCGGAGCCAACGAGCTTATACGCCGGGGGCTCGTGACCGTCGGCTTGCACGCACTCCTGCAAAAACGACTTGGGGTTCGCGGGATGCTCGGCGCGCTCGGAAGCCAAATGCGGCTTAAGCGTACGATGGATAAACTCCGCTGCGGCATCCCAGCCGGCATCCAGGTACAGTGCGCCCACGAGCGACTCGTAGACGTTCTCGAGGGCCGAATGCAGGCCGCGCGCACCGGTACCGGTCTCGGAGGCACCAAAGATGATGATGTCGTCGATGCCCAGCTCGTGAGAAACCTCGGACAGCGTAGCGCCCGAGACAAGCGACACCTTCAGGCGTGTGAGCTTGCCCTCGTCAAACTCCGGATAGGACTCAAACAGGGAGCGTGCGACCACAGCGCCCAAAATGGAATCGCCCAAGAACTCAAGGCGCTCATAGCTGGCAGAAACCGGCTGGCCCTCGACTGCCGAGGGATGCGTAAGCGCCGCGCGCAGCAGCACCTTATTGTTGAACTCGTGGCCCAAGATTTCCTGGGCGCGCGTAAGTCGGTCGGATAAAGCCAAGACTTAGGCCTCCTTGGCAGCTTCGATAGCGTCGACGGCGTCGGCGACAGAGTTGAGCGAGAGAAGGGTCTCGTCATCGATCTCGAGGTTGAACTCGTCCTCGATAGCCGTAACCAGCTGCAGGCGCTCGAGCGAGTTGGCATCGAGGTCGTCAAAGGTGGTCTCATCGCTAATTTCGGCAACATCGACGCCCAGAACGTCAGCAGCGACCTCGGCGATCTTGTCGAAGATTTCGGAGCGGTCCATAGCGCTTCCTCTCATAGTGCATGAATACCAAAAGAATGGTACCGCCCGGGCGGTACCAAGACACGGTTCTGATTCTACCCCACGACGTGCGCCGCGAAGCACATAACAGCACTCTAACTCGCTCTTATAAAACGATACCGTCCATAGAGTTGGCGACATTCTCGACCAGCCCGGCGCGCACGGCTTCGGCCGCCGCAAGCGTACCGTTTTTAACAGCCTCGACCGAGGTGGCACCATGGCCGATCAGGACCACGCCGCGCAGGCCCAAAAGAATCGCGCCGCCCTTGGCGTCGCCCGAAAGCTTGGCTTTAATCTCGCGCATCTGCTTTTTAATGAGCAGCGCGGCGATCTTGGTGCCGAGCGAGGCCATAAAGGCACCCTTGAGTTCCTGCAGCAAAAACTTGGCAGCGCCCTCGGTGGCCTTGAGCGCGATGTTGCCCGACATGCCGTCGGCGACCACGACGTCAAAATTGCCCGACGTAAGATCGGTGCCCTCGCAGTTACCAACAAAGCCGGGAACGGCGGCTTTCATGGCCGGGAAGCAGGCCTTGGTAAAGTTGGAGCCCTTCTCGTCCTCGGTGCCGTTGGCAAGCAGGCCCACGCGGGGATGCTCGATGCCCAGGACGACGCGGGCATAGGCGCTACCCATCTGAGCAAAACGCACCATGTCATCGACCTCCACATCGGGGTTGGCACCCATGTCGCACAGCACCGTCAGACCGCCGGCGCGATTGGGCAACGCATTGGTGAGGCACGGACGCACCGGCTGCTTCTTGCCTTCGGCCTGATACCTAAACGGCGTCACGTAGGCGGTGGCAGCGGCGGTCATGGCACCGGTCGAGCCGGCGGAGAAGAACGCATCCGCGTTGCCCTTCTTAATGGCGCGGCAAGAAAGCACGATCGACGACTTACGCTTGGTCATCACGGCGCGAATGGGATTGTCATCCATGGCGATAACGTCAGGTGCCTCAAGGGCCTCAACACGTGCATGGGAAGCTGCAAAGGGATTGACGATTTCGGCGGGGCCAGCTGCCAAGACCTCGATATCGGAATCGGCGGCAAGCGCAGCCTCGATACCATCAAGAACAACCTGAGGTTTCTCGTCTCCGCCCACAACGTCTACACAAACGCGAACGTTACTCATATACAAGCTCCTTATACAAAAATGGCCGACTCATTGAGCCGGCCATTGTGGTTCCAGTTGGAACGGCATCGCATCCAGAGTATACAGTTACTCGGTAACGATAACCTCGCGGTCCTTGTAGAAACCGCAGCTGGGGCACACGTGGTGCGGGAGCTTAACAGCGCCGCAACGGGGGCACGTGGACTGAGCCGCAGCCGAGATCTTCATGTTGGCGGAACGACGGGTATGGGTGCGGATACGACCCTGCTTTTGTTTAGGTACGGGCATAGTGACCTTCCTTATGAACTATCCAGTGTGGCGATTACGCGCAAGTAGCGATACTACCACAGTTTTACTCGTCAAGCTTGAGATTCTTCAATGCTGCAAATGGATTTTCCGTGGCAGCGGCCCATTCGGCCTCTGCCTGGGCGGCGCAATCGCATTGCTCGACGTTGAGATTGATGCCGCAGGTGGGGCAAAGGCCGCGGCAATCGGGCTTGCACAGGACAACGAACGGCGTGTCCATGACGACCGCGTCGTTGATGGGCTCACCCAGATCGACGATGCGATCCTCGCCCAGCAACTCGTAGCCGTCTTCGTAGGCCTCGGGGTCCTCGGGCTCCTCAAAGAGGTAGAACTCCTCGATCTCGCCTGCGATATCAAACGAGGCGGGCTCTAGGCAGCGATCGCACTCGCCGGTGGCGTGGGCGCGGACCATGCCCGAGAGCAGAACGCCGGTACCGGCGTTGGTAAAGACAACGTCGTAGGCAATGCCGTCCTGCAGCTGGTACTCCTTCTCGCCAACCGTGAAGGCGGCGACATCGACCTTGCCGGTCAGCGGATAAGAGTCTCCGGGAAACTCGAGTTGCTCGGAAAGATCGACGGTTACGCTCGGGAACTCAGCCATTACCACTGACCGTTCTGCTGGGCGGCACCCTCGTTGAGCTGCTGACGGCAACGGGTGACGGTGCCGGTCAGGCTCTTAAGGTTCTCCTCAAGGTGCGTAAAGACCTGCTCTGCGTAATCCTCGGCGGCATAACGCGTCTCGCGCTCGTACTGCTGGGCACGGTCGCGAATGTCGTCGGCCTGCTGCTGGGCTAGGCGAACGATCTCCTGCTCACCGGCAATGGTGAGGGCCTGCTGCTGAGCGTCGGCAATGATGGAATCGGCCTGAGCGGCGGCGGAAGCCATAAGCTCCTCACGCTCTTTGAGGATACGGCGGGACTTCTGCCACTCCTCGGGATAGCTCATGCGGATCTCATCGAGGATGTTAAAGAAGACGTCGGCGTCGATAACCTTCATCTGGGCGTTCTTGCCGAACGGCGTCTTAGCCTCTTCGATGAGCCCCTCGAGCTCGTCGACAAGACTCACGATCCTGTCGCCAGGAAAATTCTCGCCCGGCATCCGGTCTCCTTTCATAGGTAACATATCATCGAGTTAGTTTACCACATGCCACCAGGCAATAAAAAATGTCACGAAAAGCGATGTTTGAGCGCTTCGACCACGTTGGGCGGCACAAACGTCGACACGTCGCTGCCAAGCGACGCGATCTGGCGCACCACCGAGCTCGAGATATAGCCGTACTGCGGAGCACTCATGACAAAGATAGACTCCAGCTCGTTATCCAGGCGGTAGTTGAGGTCGGCCTGCTGCAGCTCGTACTCAAAGTCGGTCATGGCGCGCAGGCCCTTAACGACGGCACCTGCCCCCTGTTCACGTGCAAAGTCGACCAGCAGGCCGGTGAAAGGCAGTACCTCGATGCCGTCCAAATCGCCGAGGGCCTCGCGGGCCAGCGCCACGCGCTCGTCGAGCATAAAGGTGGTACCCACGCCGTTTTTACCCTGCGACTCGGCCACGGCGACAATCACGCTGGGAAAGATGCGGCGGGCACGGCGAATCACATCGATATGGCCAAAGGTGATGGGGTCGAAGGTGCCCGGGACGATCACGCGGTTGATGGTGTCATTCATGGGCGTCCTCCGAAGGCGCATCCTCGTCATTTTCGTTCTCGTCACCATGGTCCTTCACGTCCTCGGCCACCCAGCGCAGCAAGTCAACCGAGGTAATGCCGTAGCGCTTCTCTCGCACGGTCTCAAAACCAGCTGGATGAGCGCCCGCATCGGTTGCGGCATGCTCAAACAGGGCAAAGGCCCCGGGCGTCAGCAGCTCCTGCTGGGAAAGATTTTGCAGCAGCTCCTCGACCGGCTCGGCGCCAAAGGCATACGGCGGATCGAGCAGGACCAGATCAAAAGGACCGCCCGGCACGCGACCGCGCGAGGCACTCGCCAGCACATCGCCGGTAACGACACGCCAACGCGAACGGTCGCGGCACAGCGACTCGACGTTCTTGGTGATCAGACGGGCGGCGTTGCGATCGATCTCGAACGTGGTGAGCGTGCGGGCGCCACGCGAGAGCATCTCGATTCCCAGGGCGCCGGAGCCGCCAAAAGCGTCCAGCACGCGGACCTCGTCCAAATCGAAGTCGAACGCCGACATGACCATGGATGCACATGCCTCGCGCACGCGATCGGTCGTGGGACGGGTGACATCGCGCCCGCGCGGCTCTTCGATCTTACGGCCGCGCCATTCACCGCCGATGATTCTCATCCTCCGCTGACCTCCTTAAAGATATGTCGATAGCGCGTGGCGACCGCGTCGCGCAAGGGACGCGTCGCCACGGAGTCAAGGTTGCAAGCATACCGCAAGAGCTCGACCGCGTCCAAATGGGCCCATTCGATAAGATCCTCGTCGGCGTCCAGGTCCACAAAGCGCAGGGTCACGCCGCCATGCTGACGGTAGCCCAGGATTTCGCCCTCATGGCGCAAGCGCAGGTCCATCTGGGCGAGCGTAAAGCCGTCTGAGGTCTTTTCGAGCGACTGGAGGCGGTCTTGTGCCGCCGACGCGCCGCCGTTGCCCTTGGAGTGCGTCATGACCAGGCAGGTGCCCGACACGCTGCCGCGGCCCACACGGCCGCGCAACTGGTGCAGGGCCGCCAAGCCAAAGCGCTCACCGTTCTCGATGACCATGACGGTGGCGTTGGGCACGTCGACGCCCACCTCGACCACCGTGGTCGAAACGAGCACGTCGATCTCACCGCGCTTGAAGGCATCGATCACGCGGTCCTTCTCCCCCGCCGGCATGCGGCCATGAAGGCGCTCGATAGTAAGCCCCGGCAACGCCAGGCGCAGCCGGTCGAGCTCGGTTGCCGTATCGTGCAGCGGCACGGGGACGGTCACGCGGCCCTCATCGTCGCGGGCGATACCGGGGACATCCTCAAGCTCATCGGCCGAGTCGCTCGGCTCCACAAGCGGGCAGATCACGTAAGCCTGCTGGCCCTTTTCATGCGCCTCGCGAATGGCGCCGTAGGCCAGGTCGCGGCTCGACTCGGTGAGCACACGCGTCGTAACGCCCGCCCCCGGAACAGGCCGATGGCGGATGATGCTCGTGTCAAGGTCGCCGTAGACCGAGAGCGCCAACGTGCGCGGAATCGGCGTCGCCGTCATAACGAGCAGGTCGGCACCCGGGCCCTTGGCACGCAGGGCATTGCGCTGGCCCACACCAAAGCGGTGCTGCTCGTCGATGACGACAAGCGACAGATGCTTAAACGTCACGTCATCCGAAAGGACCGCGTGGGTTCCAAAGAGGACATCGAGCTCGCCCGATTTCAGCTGCGCATGGATCTGCTCGCGCTCGGCTGCCGGCGTGGCACCCGTCAGGAGCGCCCAGGACATGCCGGCCTGCGAGAGCAAGGGGCCGGTCTTATCGGCATATTGGCGCGCCAGCACACCCGTTGGCGCCATAACGCAGGACTGGGTGCCGCTATCGGCCGCAACGGCCAGCGCGCAGGCGGCGACGGCGGTCTTGCCGGTTCCGACGTCGCCCAGCAGCAGGCGGTTCATAACGCGCCCGCCATCGCACATGTCGTGCAGGATGTCTTGGAACGCGGCCTCTTGCTCGTCGCTCAGCGAAAACGGGAGGGCCTGCTTAAGCGCGGCCAGATGCTCGCCCGCGGTGTGGGCGTAGGGAACGACGCCGACCATGCCACCGTCGTTGCGCAGACGCAGCGCCAGCTGAAGGTAGAGGCACTCCTCGTAGGCAAGCCGTGCGCGCGCGATATCGCGCTCGGCCATGCTCGATGGAAAGTGAATTGAGCGCAGCGCACGAGCATTGCTCATCAGCTGGCGCTTGACGCGTAAGCGTGCGGGAATCGGGTCGAAGGGATTGCCGACAACCTCGAGCGCGCCGCTTACGATGCGGCGCATCCACGCCTGGCTCACGCCATCGCTCACATAATGGACCGGCAGTATGGTGCCCGCGGCACGCCCATCCTCGAGCTTTTCGAAATGCGGCGAGGCCATCTGCTTAAAGCCGTAGGCAAACTCGACCTTACCCATCACGGCCAGGCGGTCTCCCTGCTTAAACTGCTGGGCGATCCAGGGCTGACGGAAAAAGGCGACCTGCAGCACGCCCGTCTCGTCCACCAGCGAGACCTCGGTCACCTGCATACGCGGGCGGGGCTGCTTTTGAACGATACGATCGACCGTGGCGACAATCGTGCACACGGTACCGATGGGAGCCATCTCGATGGACCAGGAGCGCGTAAAGTCGAGATATCGGTGAGGGATATGGAGAAGGAGGTCCCCCACCGTCCGAATTCCCAGACGGCGAAGGGCCTCCTCACGTTTACCCGAAACATATTTGAGTCGCGCGATATCCTCGTCGAGCGCATTGCTCTGGGCAAAGCGCTCCGAGGCGCGCGGCACGGAGCACAGCTCGGACATGGGTAGATGCCTACTCGATCGAGAAGATCACGGGATAGAGCGGCTGCTCGCCACGATGAGCATCGATCTCCAGGTCGGGCTGAGCCTCCTCGATGGCGTCGACGATCTCCTGGAAGGCCTCATCGGACAGCTCCTCGCCGGCCAGAATCGTCAGTGCGTCGCCCTCCTCTTCCTCCTGCATGCGGTTGATGCAATCGAGCGTGACCTGCTTCACATCGGAGCCGACCACGTCGATGGAGCCGGCAATGATACCCATGACATCACCGGAGTGAATCGGAGAGCCGTCAGAGGCGCTGGAATCGCGCACGGCACGGGTGACCTCGCCATCGCGGACCTCGCTGATGGCGTCGACCATAGCGGCGACGGCGTCCTCGAGCTCGGAATCGGGCAGGACCGCGAACAGCGCGGAGAAGGCCTGCGGAACGGTCTTAGTGGGAACGACGGCGACTTTCTTGTCGGTGCAGGCAGAGGCAGCGGCCTCGGCAGCCATGCGGATGTTGCCGTTATTGGGCAGGATGATGACCGAGGTCGCGTTGACCTGGTCGACGGCGCCCAGCAGGTCGGCGGTCGAGGGGTTCATGGTCTGACCACCCGAGACGATCACGTCAACGCCGAGGGACTTGAGGATGTCGGCCTCGCCGGAACCGGCGGCAACGGCGACAAAGCCCAAAGCCTTGACAGGTTCGGCAGCCTTTTCCTGGTCCTCATGAATCTTGGCGGTACGGTCGTGGGCCTCCATCTCCATGTTGTGGATAAAGACCTCGTAGATCTGACCAAGCTGCAGCATGTGCTCGAGCACCAGGTTAGGCGTGTTGGAGTGCACATGGATCTTGTAGTCGGGGTAGGCACCCACGAGAAGCTCACAGTCGCCCATGGAGCCCAGGAACTTAAGGCACTCGTCCTCGTCAAACGGGGCGTCGGCCTTAAAGAGGAACTCGTTGCAGTAGCGGAACTCCGAGCCCTCCCAGTCGTCGTTGGCCTCGATCTCAACGCGACCAAGGGCCGCGTCGCGGGCAGAGCCAGCGGAATCAAACGTGGCGGAGAAATCCTCGACAACGGTGCTGCGGCCAAGAGCGGCGGCAACAAAGTTCTCCAGGAAGATGGCAAAGCCAAAGGCGCCAGAGTCGACCACGCCGTTCTCCTTCAGAACGGGCAGCAGGTCGGGCGTGCGGGCGACGGACTGGTAGGCCTCGACGACGATAGCATCGAGCGCGTCCTCGGCCGAGAACTTCTTCTTTTCGCACTCGTCGGCCTTGGTCGAAACATCTCGCAGGACCGTGAGGATCGTGCCTTCGATGGGCTTGCGGACGGCCTGGAAGGCGACCTTGACGGCGCGACGGAAGGCGAAGGCGATGTTGGCGGACGTGATGGGCTCATCGGCAGAAACGAGACCCTCGGCAACACCGCGCAGGATCTGCGAGGTGATGACGCCGGAGTTGCCGCGGGCACCCATCAGGGAGCCGTGCGTGATGGCGCCTGCGATGGCCTCCATGTCGGCATCGGCGGGAAGGGCGGAAAGCTCCTTGGTCACCGAGGCGAGCGTGAGCGACATGTTGGTACCGGTGTCGCCGTCGGGCACGGGGAAGACGTTGAGCTTGTTGATCTCCTCGGCCTTGTCGGAAACGGCAGCCGCAGCGATCGGAAAACAGGTGCGAATGGTCTTTGCAATCATGGGTATTTGAATCTCCGTTTTCGGATGCTAGTTCAGACGGCTCTTGAGCGCGTCGATGTGGATGCCGATCTTAAGGCTGGCGGGATCGATCTGGGCGATCTCCTGCAGGGTGAAGGCAACGGAGCTCGAAAGATTGTGGCAGACGGACTTCATGTTGACGCCGTTCTCGAGCACGACGTGAAGATCGACCGTAAGGCCGTTCTCGTCGGCGGAGACAAGCACGCCCTTGCGGAGGCGCTGACCGGCAAGCAGGCGCACGCTCTCGGCGCCCTGGAGCTGTTCGGCCATACCGACGACGCCATAGCACGTCATCGCGGCATAACCGGCAATATCGGCAATAACGTCGTTCGAGACGCTCAGGCTGCCGTTAATGGTCTCAGACACAAGAATCTCCTTATCTGGTGCTCGCGGCACCATGTCGTGGGAGCAATCATTGCAATATTCTACAACGAGCGCGCCGTGTTGAGGTGGTGGGTCGCGGGATTACATCCTCGACACGAAATGTTGATATGGTAACGTTCGCGAACGGCGACCGCGACATGAAAAAACCCGCCGCATAGCGACGGGTTTTACAACCTGGCTCCCCGGGTAGGACTCGAACCTACAACAGCGCGGTTAACAGCCGCGTGCTCTACCATTGAGCTACCGAGGAATTTAAAGCCCAACGGAAAGGGCTGATAAATTCTGGCTCCCCGGGTAGGACTCGAACCTACAACAGCGCGGTTAACAGCCGCGTGCTCTACCATTGAGCTACCGAGGAATAGGTGCGTGCTCTCAAGCAACGAAGTTTATTATACGGACGAATCAGCTTAGGGCAAGAACTTTTTTGAGATTTTTTCCGACCTAGTCATTGGGGACGTCCCCAATGACCACATGAAAGCGCCCCCAAGCGGATGTGCTTGAGGGCGCTTCTTGCTTGACTAGCTTTCGATATAGTCTTTGAGCTTGCTGCTGCGGCTCGGGTGGCGGAGCTTGGCCAAGGTCTTGGACTCGATCTGACGGATGCGCTCACGCGTGACGCCAAACTCGCGGCCGACTTCCTCGAGCGTACGGGGATGTCCGTCAACAAGGCCAAAGCGCAGCTCGATAACCTTGCGCTCACGATCGGCAAGCGAGTCGAGCACCTGGGTGAGCTGCTCCTGCAGCATGGAGAAGCTGGCGGCATCGGGCGGAACGATAGCCTGGGAGTCCTCGATGAAGTCGCCCAGCTGGGAATCCTCTTCCTCGCCGATAGGGGTCTCGAGCGACACGGGCTCCTGCGAAATCTTCTGGATCTCGCGGACGCGGTCGGCACTCATGTCCATCTCGGCACCGATCTCCTCGGGGGTCGGATCGCGACCCAGGTCCTGGAGAAGCTGGCGCTGCACGCGAACGAGTTTGTTGATGGTCTCGACCATGTGCACGGGAATACGGATGGTACGGGCCTGGTCGGCGATAGCGCGCGTGATGGCCTGACGGATCCACCACGTGGCGTACGTGGAGAACTTAAAGCCCTTCTGGTAGTCGAACTTCTCGACGGCGCGGATCAGACCGAGGTTGCCCTCCTGGATCAGGTCCAAGAACAGCATGCCGCGACCGACGTAGCGCTTGGCGATGGAGACGACCAGACGCAGGTTGGCGCTGATGAGCGCCTGCTTGGCCTCGAGACCCACGTTCTCGATACGGGTCAGGCGACGTATCTCGGCGCGGGTAAGCTCGATCTCGCCCGCCTCGGCGGCCTCGAGCTTCTCGGTGGCATCGAGACCGGCCTCGATCTTCATGGCCAGATCGACCTCTTCGGAGGCGGTCAGCAGGTCGACCTTACCGATCTCCTTAAGGTACATACGAACCGGGTCACCGGTCAGCATCACCGTGGAGGCATCGATGCCGCGCACGCGCGAGCGCGAACGGGACGTACGCACGGTGCGCTTCTTCTTGCTCTTGGAAGAACCCATCTCGGCGTCGGCCTGACGGGCCATCTTAAGCTCGTGATCGTCGAGTGAACCGGAATCGTGCTCGTCGTCATCGAAATCATCGGTATCGCTATCGCTATCGTCATCTTCGACGCCCATGGGAGCGTCGTCGTTTCCGCTCGCGGAGATAATCTGGATGCCGCTGTTGCGCAGCGCGGAATACACCGCGTTGAGTTGCTCGTCAGATACATCGATATCCTTCAGGGCGACCTGAATCTCGTCCTCGGTTACCGAAGTCCTGTTTGAGCCGTTGCCCATGAGCTTTGCAACGTAGGATTCCAGCCCAGTACCCGTGCTCTCACTCTTATTTGGCACAGATTCTCCCTTCATAGTCCACAGGACTCATTACTTTAGCACACACTTACACGTCTATACCCAAAATTCAGACTGGATATAGGCGCAAATACGCTGGTTGACCACAACATCTAGGCCTGCTCGGCGCCCGCAGTCTCCAAACCGATCAAACGGAACGGATCCGCCACGCCGCCGATCGACTTTTGGAGCTCACGCTGGCGCTGAGAATCTTGCATCGCCTGCATCGTCAGCACACGGCGTGCCTCATCGTCGAGCGACCGGTCCTGGCGAAGCTTGGCCTGTGCGGCGCGCATGCGGCGCTTGATGGTGTAGAGCTCGAGGGTGTCGAGCATAAACACGATGTTCGTCTCGGTGGGGTGCTTACTCGTCGACGAAATGCGCCCGGCACTAACAAGCGACGCTGCCTCGGGACACACGGCGCGCGCCGCATCCATGCACGCCGTGGGGTCGGTGCCCGGCGGCGTCGCGAGCACGGCCCACGCGATGGACTCGTGACGCGGATCCACCCACTCGATCGAGCAGATGCGATCGGCATACGTGCGGAACAGGTCGGGGTAGCTCGTGAGCATCGTCAGCAACTCGCGCTCCCCCGCCAAAGACTTTCGCTCTAGGTCGGTCAGCACGATCGGCATCGTCGGCGACGCGGGCGCGCCCATTATATCGGCGACCGGTGCCGCGCCATCCATACCAACCGGCACATCAATCGGCGGCATATCGTCGACAGCCTCGACCGGCGCGGCCCCGTAGGCCTCGAGCGGCACATAGTCGTACGGTTCTTCCTCGACCGGTGCGGACACCGGCGGCGTCGCACCCGCGGCCCAGGCACCGCGAGACGTCCCCAGCAAACCAGACGCCCGACCGCCCGCGCTGCCCGCGCGCTCAGCTTGCGCGCGTTGACGCTCGTAGTTCTGCTCACGGCGGCGCTCGGCGTCCTCGCGCTTGGCAACATCGCGAAACACACGGCCCGAGCTCGAGCGCACCGTCTCCAGATCCAAACCCAGCAGGTCGGCAATCTGGATAAAGTACGTATCGATCATGTAGCTATCGCGCAGCGGATAGATGAGCGTCAGTGCATCCTCGAGCGCCTTGGCACGACCGCCCGGCGTGGTAATGTCGCTCGACTCCTGCAGTGAGCGGTACACAAAGTCCATGAGGGGCTCGGCGGCATCGATGCGCGCCTGCAGAGCCTCGCCACCATGCGCGGTGATGAACTCCATGGGGTCGTTGCCGTCGGGAAGCACCACGCAGCGCAGGTCCATCGAATCCTGCTCGATAAACTGAATCGCGCGGCGTGCGGCCTTTTGACCGGCGGCGTCGCCATCGAACATATATACAATGCGCTTGGCAAAGCGGGTGAGCGTCTTTACATGATGTTCCGTCAGCGCCGTGCCCAGCGTGGCGACGACGTTTTTAATCCCCGCCTCCCAGCAGGCGATACAGTCGGTATATCCCTCCACCACGATGGCGGTATCCTGCGCGACGATAAACTCCTTGGCCCAGTTAAAGCCATAGAGGTTTCGCTTTTTATGGAACACGCTCGTCTCGGCGGTGTTGAGGTACTTAGGCTGGCCGTCGCCCATAATGCGCCCGCCAAAGGCGATGTTATGACCCTGCTCGTCAAAAATGGGAAACATCACGCGGTCGTAAAAACGGTCGGCAAGCTGCCCGCGACCACGGCTCACGGCCACATTGGCGTCGATCATCTCCTGCGGGGTAAAGCCCGCCTGCGACAGATGCGACACCAGCGCATTGCGACCCGGTGCAAAGCCCAGGCAGTAGCGGCGGCAGACATCGCTGCCCATACCGCGACTGGCGAAGTACTCGCGCGGACGGCTGTCCTTACCGCGCATAAGCATGGTGTGATAGAACTGGGCGGTTTCCGCACATAGGTCGTAGATGCGGACGCGCTTGGTGCCGCGCTCGCGATAAGCGCCGGTATCGTGCAGCTCAATGCCGGCACGGTCGGCCAGGTAGCGAATCGACTCGGGAAAGCTCAGGTTCTCGCGCTTCATGATGTAGGTGAAGACGTCGCCGCCCTCGCCACAGCCAAAGCAGTGCCACACCTGCGTGGCAGGGATAATGTGAAACGACGGGGTCTTTTCGCCATGGAAGGGGCAGCAACCCCAAAACTCATGGCCGCGGGGCTTGAGCTCAACCGTTTCCTGCACGATGGCAACCAGATCGGACGCAGCGCGTACCTGGTCTTTTTCCTCATCGCTAATCACGGATGCTCACCCCCTGCTCGCCCAAATGATGACGGATATCGTCAATGTTACCCTCGACGGTCGCGATAAGCTCGTCCAACGAATCGAACAGGCGCGACGGGCGCAGCCAGCGCGTAAACGCCAGCGAAACCGAGGCGCCGTACAGGTCGCCCGCATACCCGATTAAGTTGGCCTCGAGATGAGCCGAGGCGGCATCGTCGGCATACGTCGGCGGCAAGCCCACATTGACGGCAGCAGGCCACACGGTATCGTCGACCAGCACCAGGCCCTCGTAGACACCATCGGCAGGAACCTGGATGCCCTCGGGCACCTGGATGTTTGCCGTGGGAAAACCCATGTCGGAGCCCTGGTGACGACCTCCGGCAACAACACCTCGCAGCATGTACGGGCGGCCGAGCAGCTCGGCGGCAAGCTCAACATGTCCCTGGCGAAGCTCCTGGCGAATACGGGTGGCGCAGACCGTCTGTCCATCGACGCACAGCAACTCGTGGCCATAAACGTCAACGTCGCGCTCGGCTCCCCATTCTTTCATCTCGGCAACGCCCGAGGCACCGCCGCGGCCCAGCCTAAAGTCGCTGCCCACGCGAATCGAGCGGATATCGACCACATGCGACAGCAGTTTAAGAAAGCCCGCGTGGTCGAGTGCCGCCACCGAAGGCGTAAAGGGAACAGCCACGACCGCATCGACCCCGGTGAGAGCCAGGGCATGCAGACGGTCGGCCGTCGTCATCAGTTTTTGAGCAGGCGAGGGGCTCACCACCACGTCCGGGTCGGGATCAAAGGTGACTACGACCGCCTTGCAGTCATGGTCACGCGCATCGCGAACGACCGCGTCGATCAGCTCGCGATGTCCCCGATGCACGCCATCGAACACGCCGATGGCGATCGACGCAGCGCCCAGGCAAGCGCAATCATCAAACGTATCGGCGGCGACGATGCGGGCCTCATCCGACTCGCCCGCGAAAAAAATACGCGCGAGCTCGTGGGAGGCCAGCATCATCGAACACCGCCGATCGCCTGCGGAAAGACATGCTCCATAACAAAGCGACCGCCCTCGATACGGGAGAGTGCCTTGAGCCCGCCATCGAGCACGAGCGCAAACGGCGCCTTCGATGCATCGAAGCCCACAAGCGCGCGCTCAATAGGAATACGACGTCCGCACAGCAGATCATCGGCAAGGTCGCCCGGCAAGTCGACGCGTGTGGCGCCCAGTGCCGCAATGGGATCCAGGGCAAAGCCGGCAGCGGACTCGGCAGAAAGTTCCTCGACCGCATGGCAGGCACCGATGGAAACAACACCGGAGGCCGTACGACGCAGCGCGGAAATATGTGCCGCGTTGTCGCAGGCACGACCTAGGTCGCGAGCGAGCGCACGGATATAGGTGCCCTTGCTCACGGAAAACGCCGCGGTCCAAACGCAAGCGTCGCCCTCGCCGCTCACGGCAATCAGGTCGGCGGAATATACCTCGACCGGACGCGGGGGCAACTCAACGGCATTGCCCTCGCGCGCAGCCTTATAGGCGCGCACGCCGTTGACAGAAATGGCCGAAAACGCCGGCGGCACCTGCATCTGAGGGCCCAACATAGCGCACAGGCGCTCGCGGGCATAGGCCGGATCGCGCAGGTCGGCGGCAATGGGCACTGTGCGGACGGCCTCGCCTTCCGCATCATCGGTATTGGTCTCGACGCCAAACGAAATGTCGGCGACGTAGCTTTTGGTATCGAGCGTGAGCATGCCCAGCAGACGCGTGGCCTGGCCCACGCCCACCACCATGACACCCGATGCCATGGGGTCGAGCGTTCCGGCATGACCGACGCGCCGCTCATGGAGGGCGCGTCGGCATTGCGAAACAACGTCATGAGACGTGCAGCCCACCGGCTTATCGACGGCGAGCAGCATATTAAGTTGAGAAGGTGTACGACGAGCCATGTACCATCCAAAAAGTTAGAGCTCGACGGTCACCGAAGCGGGATCCTCCCCTACCAGCTCGGCCAGCATGGGAAGTGCCGTGGTGAGCGTCTCGGAAATCGTTCCGGCGTTGGTAAAGCCGGCGGCAGCGTGGTGCCCACCTCCGCCAAAGTTGGCCGCAATCTCGGAAACATCAAGATCGCCCTTGGAGCGCAGGTTGCCTCGTACCTTGGTATCGTCCTCGATGCCCTTAAGAAACAGGCAGACCTCGACACCCATCACCGAGCGCACCACATCGACCAGGCCGTCGCACTCATCAGAGGTGACGCCGCATTCCTTAAGGTCACTTTCGTACGCGTAGCTATACGCCACGCGCCCGTGCGCGACCGTCTTGATGCGACCCATGACGATGGACTTGAGGTGCAAGAACTCGACGCGCTGGCTCTGGTAGACCTCGAGCGCGACGCGTGCCGGATCGGCACCGTGCGCCACCAGACGCGAGGCGGCATGAAACGCTGCGGCGTCGGCGTTCTGATACTGAAAACGACCGGTGTCGGTGACCAGGCCGCACAGCAGGCAGGTAGCGATACTGTCGCTTGCGGTAATGCCGCAATCGGCCAAAAAACGGTCGATAATCATGGCGCAAGCAGCAGCATTGACGCACCTAAGGCTGACCTCGGCAAACTCCTCACGTGCCGGGTGATGATCAAAGCAAGCCACGTGGGCCGAACGACGCAGGACCTCGGCGGAATTATTGAGGCGCTCGACGACCGGCACGTCTACCGAAATGAACAGGTCCGGGTTGCCGGTGTAGGCAGATGCCGGCACCAGAAGATCGGCACCCTCCATAAAACGGTAGATACGCGGAACGGGATCGTCGTCTGCCAACAGCAGGGCGATGTCCTTGTCGGGAAACACCTTCATAAGCGAAAGGCCAAGGCCCAACACGGAGCCCAGGGCATCGCCATCGGGAGAGGTGTGACCCGAGATCGCAATGGAGGACGCATCCTCGATAAGCTCGAGGATGCGTCGTTTAATATCTGCAGACTCGCACGAGGCGAGATCGGCGGAATCAGTCATCTAAAGCTGCCTCCTGGGCGGCATCCACAATTGGGTAGCCGTCCTCGTCCTTTTCGATCGCAAGCGTGGCCGGAACGTTTTCCAGCGCACGCGTTATGCGCTCGGCCTCATCGGTCGAGCGATCGATGCGAAAATCGAGCTCGGGCGTGACGCGCCAATCGAGCGAGCGAGCCAACAGACTGCGGATGCGGCCCTTGGCGCTGGCGAGCGCCTCCATGACCTCATCGTAGCGGCTCGCATCGCACGACACGTACACGCGTGCGAACGAACGGTCCACCGCGACCTCGACCGCGGTCAGGGTGACCAGGTCGAGACGCGGATCGGAAACCTCAAAGAGCAGGATATAACCAAGCTTCTCGCGAAGCTGCTCGCCCAGACGGCGGGTTGCCTGCGTTTGCTTCATAGCGCTACCCCCTACTCGGTACGGGCAACCTGGTCGATACGGTAACCCTCAATCTGGTCGCCAGGCTTGATGTCCTGGAAGTTCTCCAGGCCAATGCCACCCTCGGAACCGCTCTTGAGACTCTTGGCCTCGTCCTTGTAGTGGCGCATCGAGGCGATCTTGCCGTTAAAGACCACAATGCCGTCACGTACCAGGCGCACGGAATCGGTCGCGGCGATCTCGCCCTCTTCGACGCGGACACCGGCGGCGATACCGACTTTGGGCACCTTGAAGGTGTCCAGGACGGTCGCGGTACCCGTGGAGACCTCGACCTCGGTGGGCTTGAGCATGCCGATGCGGGCAGCGTCGAGCTCCTCGAGGCACTTGTAGATAACGTCGTAGCAACGGATCTCGACACCCTCGCGCTCGGCAGCGGAGCGGGCCTTGCCGTCGGGACGCACGCCAAAGCCGATGATGATGGCGTTGGAGGCGTCGGCCAGGACGACGTCGGTCTCATTGATGGCACCGACGGCGGAGTGAATCGTGTTGATACGGACCTCGGACTGATCCATCTTGTCGAGCGAGTCCTGAAGGGCCTCGATGGAACCCTGGACGTCGGCCTTGATGATCAGGTTGAGCTCCTTAACCTCGGCGTCGGCGATGGTCTCGAAGAGGTTCTCGAGCGTGACGTGCTTCACGCGGCTCTGCTCCTCAATACGTGCCTTGAGCGAACGCTCATCGGCCAGAGCGCGAGCCTCGCGCTCGTCCTCGAACACGCGGAACTCGTCGCCGGCGTTGGGCACGGACTGCAGACCCAGGATCTCGACGGCGTCGGAGGGGCCGGCCTCGGTGACGGCGTTGCCCTTTGGATCGAGCATGGCACGAACGCGGCCGTAGGTAAGGCCGGCGACCAACGTATCGCCCACGTGCAGGGTACCGCGTGTCACGAGAACCGTGGCAACCGAACCGCGGCCCTTGTCGAGCTTAGCCTCGAGGACGTTACCGGAGGCAAAGGTGTCGGGGTTGGCCTTGAGCTCGAGCACGTCGGCCTGGAGCAGCACGGTCTCGAGCAGGTCGTCGATACCGATCTTCTGCTTGGCCGAGATGTTGACGAACATGTTCTGTCCGCCCCACTCCTCGGGGATGATGCCGTACTCGGTGAGCTCCTGGCGCACGCGGTCGGGGTTGGCGCCCGGCTTATCGATCTTGTTGACGGCGACGACGATGGGTACGCCGGCGGCCTTGGCGTGATTGATCGACTCGATGGTCTGAGGCATGACGCCGTCGTCGGCAGCCACGATTAGGATGACGATGTCGGTCACCTTGGCGCCGCGGGCACGCATAGCCGTAAAGGTGGCGTGGCCCGGGGTATCGATGAAGGTGATCTTGCGGTCGTTAATCATGACCTGCGAAGCGCCGATGGCCTGGGTGATGCCGCCTGCCTCGCCGGCAGCGACGCCGGTATGACGGATGGCGTCGAGCAGGCTCGTCTTGCCGTGGTCGACGTGACCCATGACGGTGACGACCGGGGCGCGCGGCTTAAGGTCGGCGGGATCGTCGTAGAACGAGAAGGTGTTCTCCTCCTCGGGGGTGATGATCTTGATCTGACGGCCCAGGTCGTCGGCAACGAGCTCGACGAGGTCGTCGGACATGGACTGCGTCATCGTAAGCGGCGTGCCCAGCAGGAACAGGCGCTTGATGATGTCGTTGGCCGGAACGTCGAGCGCCTCGGCGAGCTCCTGGACGGTAACTCCCTGGGAGACCTTGATGGCGTCGAGCTCCTCGGGGTTCACGCCCTGGGCCAGCGCCTCCTCAATCTTGCGCTCCTCCTGAGCCTTAGCAGCCTCGCGCTCGCGCTTCTCCTTGCGCTTCTTGCGGCGACCGGTGGACTCGCGAGAGGCCTCCTCGACGGCGGCGCGGGCCTCCTCGAGCACCTTCTCGCGGCTGTACTCCTCGGCCTCACGAGCCATGCGGCTGTAGTGGTCCTCATCGTTGCCGTGACCGCCCTTGCGCTTCTTGCCCTTACCCTGCTTATCGGGGTTGGGGAAGTCCATGCCGGCAGCGACGTTGTTGCTGGCGTTGGTGCGATGGCTGTGCGGACGGCTCTCGGAGGCATTGCGATCGGAGTTGTTGTCGGAGGCGTTGCGATCGTTACGACGGCCACCGCGACGGTCGTTGTTGCCGCTACGACGGTTGCCGCGCTCAGAGGCGCGCTCGGCCTTGGCCTTCTCCTCGGCGTCCTTCTTCTCCTTGAGCACGGTCTCCTGTGCGGCGATCTGGTCGAGCAGCGAGCGGAAGCGCGAACCGGAGTCGGAAGCGGGGACGGCGCGGCGCTGGGCCTCGCGGGCAGTCTCCTCCTTCTCGCGGGCAAGGCGCTCCTGCTCAGCCTTCTTCTTGGCCTCGGCCTCGGCACGGGCGGCCTCCTCGGCAGCCTGGGCGGCGGCGAACTGGCGGCGCTCCTCCTCGCGTGCCTTCTCGGCGGCGATGCGCTCACGCTCGGCCTCGGCAGCGCGCGCTGCCTCCTCGGCGGCGGCTGCCTCCTCCTCGGCCTGCTTGGCGGCCTCGACTTCCTTGGCGCGGGCCTCGATCACCGAGGCGAGCTGCTTGCGGACCATGGCGACGTAAGCGTCCTCCAGGGCGGAGGAAGCGGACTTAGCGGGAATCTTCATTTCGGCAAGATGACCCATCAGTTCCTTGGAGGTCATGCCGAACTCTTTGGCCAGGGTGGACACACGGACTTTTGCCATATGACTTCACCTACCCTTTCTGGCACCTTGGGTGCCTAGAGACTGAACGAGCGTGGAAGACGCGCCGGGACCCGCCCGGCGCGAACGCGCGCTAGATCAGGTCCTCCGCATCATCGAAGGCGTCGGTGTCGTGGACACCGCAGAAACGGGAGCCGGGACGAGCCTGGTTGCGGCACTGAATACCGTCCTCGGACACGTACTCGCAGCGGCGGACGTCCTCGTCCTCCTCGTCACCGATCAGGTCGGCGGCGGGCTCCTCGTGAACGGGAACGTTCTTGAGGATGTCGGCAGCAAGCGTCTCGGACTTGATGTCGATGTGCCAGCCGGTCAGGCGCGCGGCGAGGCGGGCGTTCTGGCCCTCCTTGCCGATGGCGAGGGACAGCTGGTCGTCGGGCACGATGACGCCGGCGTAGGCCTTCTCCTCGTCGATGAGGACGCGGGTGACCTTAGCGGGCGAAAGGGCGTTGGCAACGTAGACGGCAGGATCGGCATCCCACAGGATGACGTCGACGCGCTCGCCACGGAGCTCGCCCACGACAGCGCGAACACGGCTGCCCTTGGGGCCGACGCAGGCGCCCACGGGATCCAGACGGTCGTCGAGCGAGTGGACGGCGACCTTGGAGCGCTGGCCGGGCTCGCGGGCGATCGACTTGATCTGGACGGTGCCCTCATAGATCTCGGGCACCTCCTGCTCAAACAGACGACGCATGAGCTCGGGGTGGGTACGGGAGATGACAATCGGCGGACGGCTGTGCTCGCCACGAACCGGCTGCAGGTTGGAGTTGGGGTCGCGAACGTCGATGATCACGGCCTTGATGTGCTGGTTGTGCAGGTAGCGCTCGCCCATCGGACGCTCGTTGCGCTCGTTCTCGTAACGGCGCTGGTCGAAGTGCGGCAGCTCGGCCTCGACGCCCTCGCGGATCTTGACAATCGTGAAGTCGGGTGTGGACTGCAGCACGGTACCGCTGATGAGGTCACCGATGCGGCCGGAGAACTCCTCGTAGATCTGCTCGCGGGCGGAGTTGCGCACGATGGCGTTGATCTCGGCCTTGGCGTGCTGGGCAGCGATGCGGCTCGTGTTCTTGGGGGTGACGTCAATCTCCTCGAACTCGGTGAAGTTGCCCTCCTCGTCCATGGAATCGTCGATCGGCTCCAAGCGGTAGACGTAGATCTTGCCGGTGGTGCGGTCGATGGTCACCTTGGCGCCCCACTCAAGATGCAGGATCTCGGCATAGCTCTTGGCGAGCGACTGCTCCAGGCGGTCGATCAGGTAGAGCTGGTCGATGTGCTTCTCCTGGCAAAGCTCCATCAGGGCGGACATCATGTCGGATGCTGCCATCTTACTTTCCTTCCTTCGCGGGCTTGAAGTCGTAGGTGGGCTTCAACTTGCACTTTTTAACATCAGAGAAATCGAGGGTAACGGACTCGCCGCCCTCGAGCTCGAGGGTCACGTTCGTCTCGGTGGCGGCGGCAATCTTACCGGCGTACTTGCGACGGCCCTCGGTAGCGGTGGAGGTGAGCTCGCAGTTCTCGCCCACAAAGCGGGTAAAGTCGCACGGGCGGCGCAGCGGGCGCGCCATACCCGGGCTCGACACCTCGAGCGTATAGCTCGAAGAGATGGGGTCGAGCTCCTCAATCACATCGCCGACCCACTTGGTGTTGGCCGTGACGTCGTTGAGCGAAAGGCTCTGACCCTCGGCACCCTCGATACGCACGCGCACGCAGGGGGCCTTGGTGGCACCCACGAGCTCGACGTCGACGATGTCGACATCGTGCTGGGGAGCGACGGCCTCGAGCGCGTCGATGATCGCCTGCTCGGTCTTGGTCTTGACCATTGCGGCACCTCCATCCATACAAAAAAGAAGCGGGGCCGAAACCCCACTTCTTTCAATTACAACTTCATTTGCAAGCAAACTATACCAATAGCTGCGGAAACGTGCAAGCACAGTACGAATCTGCAGGTCAGCGTGCGCACAGCTTCTCCACAAGAATAGGACAATTGACCGAAGACACCATGGCAGGTACATGCAAAACGAGGGACGGCCCAATCGGATCGCCCCTCGTTTGTTGCATGTCAGCTATGCGCGCAGCGCTTACTTGACCACCAGGTTGACCAGCTTACCGGGCACGCAGATGGCCTTGACGACCGTCTTGCCCTCGAGCCACTTGGCGACGGCGGCCTCGGCGGCAGTCTGCATATCCTCATTGGAGGCATCGCGGGCAACGTCGACGCGGCCGCGGACCTTGCCGAGCACCTGGACCACAATCTGCACCGTGTCCTCAACGGACTCGGCCAGGTCGAACTCGGGCCAGGCGGCGGTGTAGGCGTTGCCCTCGCAGCCGAGGGCCTCGTGCCACAGCTCGTCGGCCCAGAACGGGCAGATGGGGGCAAGGACGCTCACGATATCCTTGGCCACGCCGTAGCACAGCGCCTTGTCGCGGGCGGTACCCTCGGTGGCGTTGAGGTAGGCGCTCGCCGCGTTGACGAGCTCCATGACGGCCGAGATGGCGGTGTTGAACTGGCCGCGATCGAAGTCCTCGGTGCACTTGGCGATGGTGCGGTGACGCTCGCGATAGAGTTTCATCGCAACCTCGTCGAGCGCGGACTTGTCGAAGGCCACGTTGGCGTCGCCGGACTGGACGAGCTGCCAAACGATACGCCAGGCACGCTTGATGAAGCGGTTGGCGCCCTCAACGGCCTTGGGATCCCAGTCGAAGTCCTTCTCGGGCGGAGCGATAAACAGGATCGCCAAACGCATGGTGTCGGCGCCGTAGGGCTCGATGACCGAGCTCGGGGGCACGACATTGCCCTTGGACTTGGACATAGTGTCGCCGTTCTCGTCCTTGACCATGCCCTGGCACAGCAGGTTGGTGAAGGGCTCGTCCACACTCAGCAGGCCCAAGTCGCGCAGTGCCTTGGTAAAGAAACGGCTGTAGAGCAGGTGCAGAATGGCGTGCTCGATGCCGCCGATGTAGTTATCGACGGGCATCCAACGGTCGGCGGCTTCCTTGGAGAAGGGCAGCTCGGTGTTGTGCGGGTCGGTATAGCGCAGGTAGTACCAGCTGGAGCAGGTGAAGGTGTCCATGGTATCGGTCTCGCGCTTGGCCGGGCGACCGCAGACCGGGCAGGTGGTCTCGTAGAACTCCTTGCACTCGGCGAGGGTTTCGCCGGCGCCCAGGTCCAGGTTCTCGGGCAGCGTCACCGGCAGCTGATCCTCGGGCACGGGCACGATGCCGCAGTGCTCGCAGTGGATGGCCGGGATGGGGTTGCCCCAATAGCGCTGGCGGCTGATGAGCCAGTCGCGCAGACGGAACTCGACCTTGCGACGACCGCAGCCCATGGCCTCGAGGTCGGCCACGATCGCAGCCTCGCCCTCGGAGTGCTTACCGCCGCGCATGCCGGTGTACTTGCCGGACTGGACGAGCGTGCCCTCGGCAGCGTGGGCACAATCCCAGTCGACAGTCTCGGCATGGAAGGTATCGATGGTCTCGCCGCTGGCCTCGACGGCAGCGCGATCGTCATCGTCCAGGATGATCGGCACGATCGGCAGGTCGTACTTGCGGGCGAACTCAAAGTCGCGCTGGTCGCCGCAGGGAACAGCCATGACGGCACCGGTGCCATAGTCGGCAACGACATAATCGGCAACCCACACGGGGACCTTCTCGCCGTTGACGGGGTTCACCACGTAGCGGCCCGTGAAGGCACCGTGCTTCTCGAGGGTGCCCTGGGCACGCTCGACGGCAGAGATGTGCTTGGAGTCCTCGACAATCTTGGTGACGGCCTCCTCGTACTCCGTGCCCTCGACGAGCTCGTGCAGGCCGGCGTACTCGGGAGCCAGGACAAAGAAGGAAACGCCAAAGAGCGTATCGGCACGCGTGGTGAAGACGGTGATCTTACCCTCGTCGCCCTCGATGGGCTCGCCATCCTTGTCGCACAGGGTAAAGTCGACCTCGGCGCCCTCGGAGCGACCGATCCAGTTGGCCTGCATCTGCTTGACGCGCTCGGGCCAGCCGGGGAGCTTCTCCAGGTCGTCGAGCAGCTCCTGAGAGTACTCGGTAATCTTGTAGTACCACTGCTCAAGGTCGCGCTTCTCGGGCTCGGTGCCGCAGCGCCAGCACTTGCCCTCGGTAACCTGCTCGTTGGCCAGAACGGTCTTGCAGGTGGGGCACCAGTTGACCGGGTTCTTCTTACGGTAGACCAGGCCCTTTTCCCACATCTTCTCAAAGATCCACTGGCCCCAGCGGTAGTAGTCGGGGCTGCAGGTCTTGACCATGCGATCGAGATCGTAGGAGAAGCCCATGCGCTTCATCGTGGCGAGCGCCTGGTCCATGTTCTTATACGTCCAGGCGGCAGCCTGCGTGTTGTGCTTGATGGCGGCGTTCTCGGCAGGCAGGCCAAAGGCATCGAAGCCGATGGGATGCAGCACGTCGTAGCCGCGCATGCGGGCCTGACGGGCCATGGCATCGCCGATGGTGTAGTTGCGCGCGTGGCCCATGTGCAGGTCGCCCGACGGATACGGGAACATCTCGAGCACGTACTTCTTGGGCTTGCTGTCGTCGGTGTCGACGGCAAAGAGGTTGGAGTCCTCCCAGGCCTTCATCCACCTGGACTCAATGGCCTGCGCGTCGTAGACAGGAATCTCGTCCTTATGATCTGTGCAATCGCACATATCAGCTCCTTTGTTATCTCGGTTGGGGCGGGGCGTTCTTACCTTTACTCGCTGCTGCGGACAGTCCTGCTCGCACGAAGAGCACATTAAGTGCTCTTCGGCTCGTGCGGAACTTGCAGCGAGCAAAGGTAAGAACGCCCCGCCACATCGTTAACTCGCATGATGATAGCAAATACGACAAGCGAGATGCCTGCGACTTGCAGGCATCTCGCTTTATCTAAATAACGTGGTTGTGAATCAACCTTTGTCTGAAACTCGTTCTAGCACGAACGGGTTTTCCAGGTGCCGCAGATTGCCGTGAAAGAGGAGCGCCGCGTACTTAGGAACGCAAGCGACGGTTTGAACGGCAAGGTGCGGTGCCTGGGAAAGCCGCTTATCGATAAGACACAGACTGCTGGGAGTCCTTCACGACTACATCGTGGGCGCCGCCTTCGACGATGGAGGTGGAGCTGACCAGCGTTAGGCGTGCCTTTTCCTGGAGCTCGGGGATCGAGAGGGCCCCGCAGTTGCACATCGTGGACTTGACCTTGTAGAGCGTACCGCCCACGCCGTCCTTGAGGGAACCGGCGTAGGGAACGTAAGAGTCGACGCCCTCGACGAAGCTGAGCTTCGCGGCGCCGCCCAGGTCGTAGCGCTGCCAGTTGCGGGCACGCGCAGAACCCTCGCCCCAGTACTCCTTCATGTACTGGCCGTTAACGTTGACGCGCTCGGTCGGGCTCTCGTCGAAGCGGGCGAAGTAGCGACCCAGCATCATAAAGTCTGCACCCATGGCCAGGGCGAGCGTCATGTGGTAGTCGTAGACGATACCGCCGTCGGAGCACACGGGCACGTAGACGCCGGTCTCCTCGTAGTACTCGTCGCGAGCGCGGCAGACGTCGATCAGCGCGGTAGCCTGGCCACGGCCGATACCCTTGGTCTCGCGGGTGATGCAGATGGAGCCGCCGCCGATACCGACCTTGATGAAGTCGGCACCGCAGTCTGCCAGGAAGCGGAAGCCCTCGGCATCGACGACGTTACCGGCACCGACCTTGACGTCCTCGCCGTAGTTGGCGCGGATCCACTCGATGGTGCGCTTCTGCCACTCGCTGAAGCCCTCGGAGGAGTCGATGCACAGGACATCGGCGCCGGCCTCGATGAGCAGCGGCACGCGCTCGGCATAGTCGCGGGTGTTGATACCGGCGCCAACCATGTAGCGCTTGTCGCCATCGAGCAGCTCGTTGGGGTTGGTCTTGTGGCTGTCGTAGTCCTTGCGGAAAACGATGCCCATAAGGTGATCATTGTCGTCGACGATGGGCAGGGCGTTGAGCTTGTTGTCCCAGATGACGTCGTTGGCAACCTTGAGGCTGATGTTCTTGTCGCCCACGATGAGCTGCTCACGCGGGGTCATGAACTCGGAGACCTTCGTCTGGTGGTCATCGCGACTGGGGCGATAGTCACGGCTGGTGACGATGCCAAGGAGCTTGCCCTTGGGAGTGCCATCGTCGGTAACCGGCATGGTGGAGTGGCCGGTCTTCTCCTTGAGCTCAATGACCTGCTCCATGGTCATGTCGGGGGTCAGCGTGGAATCGGACTGAACGAAGCCGGCCTTGTGATCCTTGACAGCCTTGACCATAGCGGCCTCGGACTCGGCGCTCTGGGAACCGTAAATGAAGGACAGGCCACCCTCGGTAGCGAGCGCGACACCCATGTCGACGCCCGAGACGGACTGCATGATGGCGGAAACCATGGGGATGTTCAGGGTGATTGCCGGCTTCTCACCGCGCTTAAAGCGGGTTAGCGGCGTCTTAAGAGAGACGTTGTTGGGGATGCACTGCGAGGACGAGTAACCAGGGACCAGCAGATACTCCGAAAACGTGTGGGACTCACCGGGAAAGAACGTAGCCATGTTTCTCCTTTTTCCATGCGACCGGTCGGCTGCAGGCCTCGTAGGACCCAGCCCAACCTTGGGCGCCCAATACTGGGGAAGTATCTTAACGCACTATGACTGCTACAATGCATGATTTAAGAAGAGCACACGAGGGTTTGACGCAGGCTTTGCGTTTGCCCAGCAAACACTTTAGCGGGGAGACGTGGAGCACATGGAGTACAAGACGACGGCAAAACTGGTCATTCAGTCGTGCGACAAAGATCTGCCGGGCGTGTTCGGCCACGGCTGCGTCTTGCTGCTGCAGGGTATTGCCCGCGAGCACTCGCTCAACCGCGCCGCCAAGAGCATGGGCATGGCGTATTCCAAGGCCTGGCGCATCGTGAACGAGGCCGAAGGTCAGCTGGGCTGCAAGCTCATCGAGCGCGACGGCGCCCGCGGATCCACCCTCACCCCCGCCGGCGAGCGAGCCATAGCGGTCTACGAGGAGCTGCAGGCCGACATCAACAACGTCATCGCCACCAAAGCAAACGACCTCATCGCCAGCATCAAAAAGTAGCTGATTTGCGGAGGGCGTTGTCTAGGACGGACGCTACGACCAGGGGATTGTCGGTACCGGCGAAGAGGCGGATGGTGCTCCCCTGCTTACCTCGCGGAGCAGAGAGGCGCGTCGTTGCGCCGCCGGCGGGCGATGTGCGGAACTCCCCCGACAAAGCATCGAACAGCTCCCCTGCGCTAAGCTCGATAAGATCGAATTCAACTGCCGGGCCAAAACCATGCTCGAGGATCCCCGTTGCAACCACATGGTCGGGATGCGAGCTCAGCCCGGGATAGCGCACGTTGCGTACCATCTCGTTCGCAGCCAAGTACTCGGCCAGCGCACGGGCGCGGTCGAAATGTGCCTGCATGCGGACATCGAGCGAGTCCAGCCCGCGCTCCAGCACACCGGCCTCGTCAGCAGGCATATCAAGCTTGGCCAAGCCACAGCCCTCAAGCAGGGCATGCGCGCACTCAGCCGCGGCATCCACACGATGACGCTTGAGCTGCGAGCGCGCCACCGAAGCGGCAACGAACTTGCGCGGCGCCTTACCAGCACACACGCGGTCGAGCGCCTCGAGCGACAGCACGGCACCCAGCCGCAGCGGATCGCAGCCAAAAGCCGACGCCACGGTGTTGTCCACAACCAACAGCGCATGGGCCTCGCGAGCCGCACGACCCAGCGCACGCAGATCGGGCACGCGCAGACCAAACCCGCCGATGGAGTTGACAAACCACCACAGGTGCGGCCCCTCGGCATCAATCGAAGCATCATAGCCCTCGGAAGCAGCAGCAAACGCCGCAACCGACGGCGGGTCCACGAGAACAACATCGCAGCCATCAAAGCCGCGCTCAAACGCATCGGTAAAGTCATCGGCAAACGCGACCAGGCGGTCACCGGGACGCACAATCCCCAGCTGAGACAGCGCTGCTGGCACATGCGAGGCCGCAAGCAACCGCACCTCACGCGCGCCGGCTCTCAAAGCCCAAGCCTCTTCTAGCTGTTGCACGTCCACGCGGCACCGTCCCTTCACAAACAAAAACCCACGATGCGGGTGTTACCCGCATCGTGGGCAACGGCTGCAGTATAGCGCCGATATGCGACGAATCGCCTAGATGTTGAGCGTGTGATAGTTCACGCTCGCACCCGGAGCGTCAACGGTCACACCATAGGCCTCAGGATAGATGCGCGTCGAGAACACCAGCGCGCCATCGTTCACAAACACCTCGACCGAGGAGACATCGCCAACAATGCGCACGTTACGAACCTCGTCGACGGGCTCCCAACGCACGGTACGACCGCAGCCGGCAGAAGCGCGACCCTCATCGGTAAATCGCATCTCAAAGCGCGAGGGCAGTCCGCCCTCGGCGGGCACATACGCCAGCTTCAGCTCGCCATCAACAATCGCGGTAAACGCGCCGTCGACACCGTCGACAGCAAGGTCAAAGCAGGTATCGCCGTCAACCTCCAACGAGCCCTCCCCCACACGCACCGAGGCATAATGGCGCTCGATCTCGCACGCCGGCTGCTGCAGCACCACGCCGCCGTCACCGGCCGTAAGCTCGCGCGGCACCGTCATGCAGTGCTGCCAGCCGCACGCCACGGTGGGCGCGTTGCCATAGGTCGGCTCATCGGGCATACCCATCCAGCCAATCAGAATGTGGCGACCGTCCTCGGCCGTGAACTCCTGCGGAGCATAGAAGTCAAAACCGGCGTCCCACAGGCGGAACTCGCCCAGCTCATAGACACCGTCACCACCCGTAATGTCGCCCGTTACAGGCATGTAGCCCGCTGCATACACATTGCCGCGGTCCCAACGACCGCCCTCGAGCCCCTGGGGCGAGAACGACAAAAATGCAGCGGTATCGCCATTCGCATCGAGCTCGATATAGCCGGGGCACTCCCACATAAAGCCAAAGCGCTCGGGCGTAGACACACGACTCTCGAGCTCCCAACTCAGCATATCGGCCGAGCCATACACCAGGATCTCGCCCACATCGCGCCCGGCACCCTCGCCGTGCATGGCGCAAAATCGACTATCGACATGCGGCCCATCCACGCGACGACGCGCGCCCAGCACCATGTGGTAACGCCCGTCATCATCGCGCCACACCTTGGGGTCACGCACGTGGCAGGTCAAATCCTCGGGATAATCATCGGACGCCAGCACCACGCGCTTTTGGCTGAACTCCCGACCGGCAAGGCCATCAACGCTCTCGACATAAACAGTATCGGCGCGACGGCCGGTATTGACGTAGTCGTACGTGCCGTCCGCATCGGAAAGCTTAACGTTGCCCGTATAGAGCACGCGAATGCGGCCGTCCTCGGCAAGCGCGGAGCCTGAATACACGCCATGGCAATCGAACGGCTCGTCGGGCAGCAGCGGGGCGCCAACATATTCCCAGTTCATAAGGTCGCGGCTTGTGGCATGGCCCCACATCTTTACGCCACCGTTCACATCAAACGGGGCATACTGGAAGTACGCGTGAAACACGCCGCCCGCTTGGCAAAGACCGTTGGGGTCGTTGAGCCAGCCCGCCGGCGGCATAATATGGAAGCGCTGGCCATACGCGCCATGGCCGCACTCAGAGGCGGCAGCGTCAACAGCGGCAACCAGCTTTGCAAGGTCGCGGCCAAGTGCATTAGACATATCAAAGTCCTAACGGATCGAAAGTAACAAGGCGCCAGAGATCGACACCGGATACGGGAAACGCCCGCGAGCATACAACCCGCGGGCACCCTTCAATCAAAAGCTCTTAGGCCTGCTCGGAAGCCTTGGGCTCGTCCTTGTACAGGACAAACGAGACGCCAAAGGAAACCAGCGCGGCGACCGCAAACATGATCGCGTACTGCACGGGCTGGGCCAGGCACAGCAGGATACCGAAGATACCCGTAACGCCCGTACCGGAAGCGGCGAGCGAGGTGAGCGCGCAGACCAGGGCGCCGCAGCCGCCGCCGATGCAGCCAGCGATGAAGGGCTTAAAGAAGCGCAGGTTCACACCAAAGATGGCAGGCTCGGTAATACCCATGAAGGCGGACAGAGCCGAAGGAAGCGCTAGGCCCTTGATCTTGGCATCGTGGGTCTTAAAGGCAACGGCAAGCGCGGCGCCGCCCTGGGCGATGTTGGCGGCACTGGCAATGGGCAGCCAATAGGTCACGCCGTACTGGGCAAGCTGGCCCAGGTCGATGGCGGTGTACATCTGGTGAATACCGGTGACGACCGTGGGGGCATAGAACAGGCCGACGATAAAGGAACCGATGCCAAAGGGCAGGGTGAGCAGAGCCTGGATCAGACCGAGGACGGCATTCTCGGCCCACACAAAGACGGGACCGACGGCGATAAGCGTCACGAGCACGGTCACGAACACGGAGACAAGCGGGGTTACAAAGAGGTCGAACATCTCGGGAACGATCTTGTGCAGACGCTTCTCGAGGAAGGCAAGGATCGCGCAAGCGATGACGATGGGGATGACGTGGCCCTGATAGCCAACCCACTCAAAGCTGTACACGCCGGGGATGACGGTGACCATGGTCTGCACGCCCTCGGAGGCGACCGTGTAGGAGCTCTGCAGCGAGGAGTTGATGAACGCGCCGCCGACGACGGCGCCCAGGTACGGATTAGCGCCGAAAGCCTTGGCCGCGGAGTAGCCAATCAGGATCTGCAGGATGCCAAAGGACGTACCCGAGACCAGGTCGGCAATCTTGTAGATGCAGTTATTGGTGTCGAGCGCGATAAAGCCGTTGGAGGCCATAAAGTTGAGGGCGCTCATGATGCCCAGCAGCAGGCCCGAAGCCACGATGGCGGGAATGATGGGAACGAAGATATCGCCGAGGACCTTAATGGCGCGCATAAAGATGTTCTGCTGCTGCGCCGCGGCCTCCTTGACCTCAGCCTTGGAAGCAGCATTGATGCCGCCGAGGGCGATGAACTCGTCATAGACCTTGTTGACGGTACCGGTGCCAAAAATAATCTGGAGCTGGCCTTGGGCCTCAAAGACGCCCTTGGCACCGTCGATATTCTCGATGGCTTCCTTGTCGACCCTTGCGTTGTCGGCAATCACCAGGCGCAGACGCGTGGCGCAATGCGCGGCCGACACGACGTTGCCGGCGCCACCGATGTTGTCGAGCACCTCTTGGGCTGATTTGCGGTAGTCCATGACTTCCCTTTCGTCTAACGGGCGTTTTACACCCGGCCATCTTTGACACTTACACTGTAATCGTTTTCAGTTTCATATTACTGTAATCGTTTTCATATAGCGGTAAACGGTAGATTTTCGCCGGTGAAAGGTAGTTTGGGACAAATAACAGTGGTCCGAAGATAGCGGCGGGCGCCCAAAACCTAGACATTCATAAGCTGATGACCGAGCTTGAGCGTACGCAGGCCGCCCTCCCCTTCCACGCCATCGAGCGTGTCGAGCAGCATATTGGTGGCCTCGACGCCACTGGTCAGATAGCCATAATGGACGGTGGGAATGCCGCCCGTCAGCGCGCGCAAAAACGCGTTGTCGCCAAATCCGCTCACGCGATGTAAGCCCTCGCCCACGCCACGCGCCTCATCAAGAGCGCGCAGGGCGCCGGCGGCCATGGTATCGGTCGCGCAGGCGATAAACGAGACGTCGGGCACGTCGGCCAACAACTCGCGCGCCGCACGATATCCCGAGTCGAGCGTGAAGGAGCCACGACGCACCAGGTGGGGATCGAGCACAACCCCCGCAGCCAGCAAGCCTGCCTCAAAGCCACGGCGTCGGTCGTAGCCCGCGGCGCGGTCTTCTTCGGTAACACCGATGTAGGCGATCTTTCCCTCCACGCGCCCCACGAGCGCATGGCCCAGCTCATATGCCGCCTCGTAATCGTCATGGTAGACGCAGGCCGCGCCCTCGACGTTTTGGCCAATCAGCACAATGGGCACGCGGCACGATGCAATAGCCGCACGATGCTCATCGGTAATCATGGTCGCTACCAGCACGATGCCATCGACCGGGTGGTTCTGGAACAAGTCGAGGTACTCGAGCTCACGCTCGGCAACGTTGTCGGTGTTGGCGAGCAACATCTGATACCCGCGGCGACCAAGCACCTGGCCAATGCCTGCGGTAATTCGGCTCACCGACTCGGAGTTAATCTTAGGCACGATGACACCGATGAGCTTGGTAGAGCCGGTACGCAAGGCACGAGCCTGGTTGGACCGCACATAGCCGGTCTGCTCGATCGCCTGTTTAATGCGCTCGGCCTTATCAGCCGAGATATATCCACCGTTGAGATAGCGCGAAACCGCGGCGTTCGAAACACCCGCCAGCTCGGCGACATCCTTCATCTTTACCACGAGTACCCCCGTCGTTGAAATCGCTTTCAACATGATACCCGTGCGAACGACCGCATGACGTAGCGATTACATGATAGAGAAACGCGTGGAAACTAATGAGTCACTTGAGACACGTCGAGTGATAATCACTTCGCGGCCAGTTTTACCAGACGAGAATCACCCTGGCTGCATAATCGAAGAATACGGCCATGCAGAACTTGACCTGAGCGGCAGCCTCACGGACTTATCCAGGAAGGCCTCGGTGCCGCGTCTCGAAGAGTCGCAATTCACAATCCCGGTCAATCCTCTGCCAAGAACCCGTTGCGAACTTAGACTTACCAACAACACGTCAGCAAAGTTGCATACAAGCAGATAATCGCACGCAATTTCGCCTATTCTCAATTGAGATGTAAGTTTTGACAGGCCGAATCTTACATCCAAACAAAAAAGAGGGCCGACGCATCAACCCTCTTCAGGTGTCGCCCGAAGGCTCCCACCGCAATTGACTTTAATTTAGCCGATATCCCTTGTTTGTCTACAGGCTCTGCCACAAGTAGAAATTATCTTCACTTTTAGGGAGCAGCTCTTAAAAAGCAGCTATGTAACTAAGAAGCGCATCCATCTTGTTCCCAACCCCAGTCGTTTCTATCTCATGAAAGTCCAAAGAAGACAGGGGGCCATGCAAATCTTCAGGGACGCCAGAGAGGTCGCCGCGGTAGGTCTCCCGGTCAGCCGCCATCGCGGTTCCTAAAAAGAGGAAAGGCAGCCATCCCAAGAAGGACAGCCGCCTTTCCTCTGGACGCGGGACCCGTAGGTTACCCTCGTCAATACCGCTTTTTAGATAGGCTACTGATTATCAATCCGTAAGTCAAAGCTGCAAATTTGAGGCAAGCGACAATCATGTAATTCAAATCAAGACACACATGATTTTCAACCAAATCAAACGATGTCTGGCTAGCATATCAGGCATTGCACGCATAAAAAAGGGCAAGACTCTCAGTTTGAAAGCGTCACCCTTAAAGCTCCCAAAGAGCTTTTGTATTGCAGGAAGATACTCTACACCATCTTCCCTTGATTGGCAGGTCGAAACAGACACCATTGTGATTTCAAGCAGAAAGCGTTATATTAAGTATGCATTTGCACGTGGTGTTCGCACTATACGCTCAGATGCCATAGTTTACAAAGACGGCCTTCTTCATAGACGCTAGGTGGGATTACTCACTAGTAGCCGATATGTCGAAGGCCTTCTTGTACTTAAGAAAATCATACATTCTAATAAGCCGTTTTAGCTCGCTATTAACGTGGATTATCTTGCGATCGTCCGTGATGAGCGCCCTCAGATACTCGAGCAACTCACTTAAATCGAGCTCATCCTCCTCAAATAGCCACAGAGAATTGAGCACAGGGGTCATTTAAAAGTGAACAGTTTAATCAGGAGCGCCGCACCCCTGGGAGCGGGGCGCAACGCTCGATCCATTGTTCTCCCGGACGGGCAATTTGGCGAGATCACTCGGAAAGGATGGATGAAGCAGCCGTGCGGTTACACCAACATTTCCGACGCGATCGTAATTGAATCAATGGGTGCCTTGTTCATACTTAATCGCCTCATGATGAAAGAGCTCAACGAAGTCGCATATCAGACAATAGATCGCTCCAGGCTGTTTAAACTGTGCGATTCTATGGACGAAACCGAAACATCAATCCACTACGGTAGCAGCGGTTTCCCATTACAATCAATACGTGAGGCACCCCATGCGCGGATATAACAAGGGTCCGAAAGCTGCTCGAGGCCCTTGGATTCGTTGGGCGAATTAACGACGATTCCGAGCTCCACGGACGCCTTGAGGCGTTACGTTATTTACCCCGAAGTCAAGATATTATCGATTAGATTTCCTGAAAGGAGGCAATATGGACAACCTTCGGTTCAACATCTCGATACCTTCCGATGAAGACGGCTGCGTACTTTTCCAATGTCCGAACTGCGGAGAGCTATTCAAAGTCGTCGTTGATGAGTATGAGAGTGATTCCGTCCTAGATATCCACTGCCCTCTGTGCGGCCTTATCTCGGACAACTTCTTCACACCGGACGTCATCGACCTGGCCTTATCAAAAACAGCGAATGTGGTCGTGCCGGAGCTAGAAGAACTGCTTAAGAAGGAGCTTGGCGGAAAGGGCAATGATCACGTCTCTTTCAGTGTGAAATCATACAATGAAGAGGAACCCGAGATTCCCATCCGGCAAGCAATCGAAGCCCTTCAGAAGGTAACCTGCAAGGACTGCAAGCGCATATCAAAGGTGTCCCCTGCACTTGCGATGTCTTTATACACATGCCCCTACTGCGGAATAGGACAATTCAATGGATTCTGAGAAGATTGAGCTGCGAAAACTACTCTTCAAGCATAGTGCTGAAGCCAGCAATCTTTTAAGGTCTGACTACAATGGCCTCAACACAGCCCTCACTCGCTACCTCAACTTTATTGATGGGCAGCCTGTAACACGAGCGTTCATTGAGGATTGCGTGGCAAACCATTTGCCTAGCGGGTTCGACAAAAACGCCGAAATCGATGAAGTAAATTCGGACCCATATACCATATTTAACTTCCCGCCTAGCTGCGAGGGCGAAAGCGCCGTAACGTATCTCGTACTCAAAGCAATAGTCGACAGAAAGCTATGCCAGTCGTTTCACCTCCTTCTAGGCTATGCACACGGTTCAAGGAAATATGACGATATGGCCGAAGGCTTCCTGAATGACGTAGCGAGACGCCTCGTAAACGGAGTCAATCAGGCCATCACACTAAAGGGCATCGAACTAGGATTGGATGAATCCGTGACACAGGTAAACAATTTCGGCAACTCGGGAGCCGCCATCGCTTCCCAGACAACGAACGGGTCAAGTACGACCATCAATCAGTCAAACGGCATAGACGTTAACGCGCTCAACGACATAATCGGAAAACTGGAAAGCTCCCTCCACGAGCTTTCCAGTGAGAACAGGACAATTGCTGCGGATGCAATCGCCGCGATGAAAGACGTTTTTGAGACTCCGCAGCCTAAACCGTCAATACTAAAGTCGCTATGGAACACCCTAAAGGGCATCAACGAAGGGGCTACGTTTATTGAGAACGTAACGAAGCTGGGCGTACTCATCGCCCCTATTCTTCCTGGAATTATCGGATAGACTAAGTATGGTCGTCCCTAGCCCCCCATGGCGTTTCCAATCAATTTGAGATGGCATATTCAAGGCGTTGACCGGAATTGAACATTCCGGTCAACTGCCCACATTCGAAATATCTCTACACAACAAAAGGAGTGTGAAATGAGCGACTCTGTTTCAAAATTACTAATAGAGAGATACGGAGTGATGGTCTTTCTCGTTGTAATATTCGTTCTTGCAATAATTGCGATCTTGCATTTTGGCATCAAATTCGACATCAATATGTATATTGCAAGCCGCAAAGAACGACACCGAAAGTTAGCACAGAGCTACTGCCCGCATTTGGATTTTATTCCTCGTGATGATAATAGTGTTCAAGTTAGCCCGCTCTTTTACTCGCCGCCAGGAACACTGAACTGGTTTTGCTCTCGATGCGGGGCCGTTTTACCTTACGAACCCAATCAAGAGGAAGTCGAAGCTAAGGCGACTTATTATCTCAACCATCCAAAAGCTTACAAAAAGCAATGAAGAGTTTCGATAAGCATGCGAAAAAATCTCTCTAGATTATTATTAACGTCCATAAGGTGGTATCGGCAGCTGCGAGTGAGTGAGTATTTGCCCGCATAAGCACCGCTAAATATTGCGAATCAACACGGTCAGTATCGGCATGGTCAAGACCAGCATTTGACAACGACATAAGGTCAGCCGCTGACAAAAAACGACAATGGACTATTTGCCGATTCAGGTGCCCAAGCACAATAATGTCGGCACTGTTTCGCAATATTAAATTGTACTCAAGCGCGCAAGAACTAACAAAGTTTCGCCTTAGTCTTAACCAATGACAAACAGACGGCCAGCCGTTATTTCCGCTGAATCTTAAGGCCCCTCCGATTACTAAGGAGGTAAGCATCTTTATGCTCCTTAGAGATTTCGAAGCTTGAGAGAATCTTATTCTGAGATTCAGGCGACCAATAAATATGAAGTCTTTCTCGCGCCCTCGTTATTGCCGTATAAAACACACTGTGAGTAATGCGCTCCTCAACGTCCTTCGTAATAATCAGCTTTACGGATGAGTACTCTAGTCCTTGCGCTTTATGGACAGACACCGCATACGCCACCTGAAACGGCACGATACAGTCCTCGCCAACATCCTCACCGTCTCGATCCTTGGCTTTCTTAACTGAAAAGCGCAGATACGTCTCTCCATCACGAAAATCTAAATACTCCAACCCGTCGTAATGAAGAACGGAAAGCTCGGAGGCGATAATGGGAACAGCAACCGTAAATTGCATCTCGTCTTTGGAAATTGCTTCCATTCCCACAAGACGCCCTTTTAGATTGTTATATAACAACGGATAAAACCGCTCAGACTCATTGAACAAAATTGGGTCGCCGACTTTATACGTATGATAATTCCAGACAACGGCCTCGTTCTTATTTCCCGACTGCAAGATTTTGTTCATATTATTAATGCCATAGAGGCCATCATAGTTGAGACATAAGACAATCTCATCATCATTCATTCTGCTAATTACAGAGTCATCAAGATTCGACGTAAAATCGCAAGAAATAAGAATTTCAGCGATATCAGGACTCACATTCCTGACAGCATGCCATAGTTTTAGCAAATCATCATTCTTCGTGCGCCATGGTTTATCAAATTCATGGATGCACTTATCAGGCAAGAAGTCTCGAGCCAATGAAAACCAGTTTCCAAACTTAATGGACTCAATCTGTCTCACATCGCCAACAAGCAATAGCAGTTTAAACCGATTAGAATCAATAATAGATTTCATATCGCTATTGCAGACAGTGCTGCATTCGTCAACGATTAAGATGTCGCAATCTGGCACACGATTCAAATACTTCGCGACGGTCATAAATTCGCAATTCTTATCATTTATTTTTCTTCTAAGGCTATCTACGGCAGGATTTGTATTAGCGATAGCAAGTTTGCTTTCATTTTGCAGAAAAGCGCAAACGATGTTGACCATGGTTGTTTTTCCGGTACCAGCCGAACCGTAGATGAACGCGACGCTCGTTTCGGCAAACATGGACTTTAGAGCATCTATTTTTTCTGAATCATCCAACTTGCAGCTTGGATCTTTAAGCCATGATTCACATAAAGCAGTATAGCCTTTGACCCCGGCACCAGACAGTTTTAAAAGCCCGCGTATAATACAAGTGAGTTCGTCTTCGACTCCCTTAACAAATAGATGCCCGTTCTCATGCACGAGATCCCTTGAATGATGTCTAAAATACAAAGCGCTATTAAATGAGGCAATCAGTTCATCAACATCCGAGAAGGTTGTAATTTCGGTATCCCTAAGATACAGAGCATTAGAATCGATTGTCTCCGCGGTCACCCTACGAGCAAGAAAGTTATCTTCATACGGATCTGGATCAATACATTGATACAAATCCTCGACAGCGACTACATGCCCAATAAGACTCGTGCAATACGGCTGCCGATCAAAGGGGGCACAGCCGTTTTTCAAATAAAGGTCACCGAGACGGCTATTCGGACTTACAGTCAATTGTTCCTCTATAACCCTGTTACGAGGTTTAGACAAAAGATACTTTAGAACATTAGATCCATTTGAGCCAGCACTCAAAAACTCATGCGCAGAGCTAAGCAAGGTGTGTACCGGACAGGCATTTCCCGAAGATGCTATCTCCCCCATCACAGAAATAAACTCGTCATCAGGGAGTAGAGCAATGTCGCAAAGCGTCATCCCGGTATGGGTCATTAGGTTCATAAGTGATCTATAGCTAGTGTATTGGCCAGTAAGCCACACTGCATCAGGGCCTCTAAGTATCTTTATAAGATTATTCAACTCACAGGGGCGTACTGAAACCGCATATGCATCAACAATCGTAACAGGAAGAGTAAAGCCAAGACCGTCGATACTCGTGCGCTTAGTCGAAACCACCACTGAATAATTAGTGGGCATTCTGAAAGATGAATAAACAAGTATACGATCAAATTTGCTACAAGAATCGAATGCGGGGACAAGTGTCGCCTCATAATAGACAGAATCCCCAACAAAGAAAGGCTTAGCAGCTCTAACGTAAAAACGGTCCTTCTCAATTTCAACAGCATTGGCACTCATGAAATCATTGATTTTATGAGCTATCTCTTCATGGTATTTAGCCAAGCCGGGATCGGTGTCCAGAGGAATCTTACTCAAATTGGCAAGAATTGTAAGGCCGAGTTTATCGAATGCATAACGTTTCAAGCACAGCAAATTTTCGTAATACTTCAACAAAAGGCGCTCTGCAGAATCTTCACTTGGAACATAGTGCGAAACGACCTTTTGTAAATAATGATGGAACTTAGCAATAAACCGAGTCTCGCTGTTCTTGCTCATATCTTTAATAGCAACCGAACATAATTTAAAGTAGTCGCCTTCGATGGGCCTGTTGCCATAAGTTGCATACATTGCAATGTGCTCAACAAGATGACGCAGATAACCCACAACGTCTCTTGAAACGGCTGACCTGCCCTCGAATTCAAGTCTATCAATTGAATGCTCTACAGCGTCGTTTGCATTGTAAAGCTCCTTAAGAGGGTTTCTCATAAGCCTCGCTCCTCCATCGTAATTTTCGACCCCCCAATATGGCTTAACGGCCAAGAAATCTTTACATCAATTAAGATGTCCATCCGATGTCCATCAATAATGATAGCCGCACCCAAACAACACTTCCGAGCCAAACGACGAAGCCGGGTAACGCATAATTGCTTTCACAAATTGACAAACACATAGAGGAACACGGTCCACGCGTCGTCATATGATTTCAGGCGAGTAAACAACAAATCATCGACGAAAGGGGCGCGAGCCGAGTCCGCAAACATCGCATCGATCGACGATGGGTCGCTCGACGCGCTGCTCGACGAGGAGGCGTCCAAGCTTGTCGGGGCCGAGCGCTATGAGAGGACGGCGGGCCGGGAGGCCTACCGCGGCGGCCACTACGCGAGAAAGCTCGTCACGGGCGCCAGGGAAGTCGAGCTCAGCGTGTCGAAGCTCCGCGGGGCAGCCGCTAGGACGATGCGCGACGGGTTCGCCGAGACGCTTGCCTACACGGAATTCCCGCCGGATCGCTGGAGCCAGATTAGGACGAGCGACGGGATCGAGCGCATCAACCGCGAGATCAGGAGGAAGACGAGGGTCGTCGGGACCTTCCCGGACGGCAACTCGGCCCTCATGCTGGTGACGGCGAGGCTGAAGTACATAGTGGAGCACGAGCGGGGCAAGAGGAGGCACCTGGATATGTCGAATCTGGACGAGATGGACGAACTGAAAGGAAAGTAGGAGGGCTAGAAGAGGACGGGGCCGAGGACAGCAAAATCAATTTGCAAAAGAATCTTGACGGTACCCCTCCCCAACATTCCCCAGAAAGTTCGCTGATGTTGACTGGGGTTCTCGTAAAATAAACCCCAACAAAATATGTGCGGAGTGCTGGCCTGGAGCTGCCTCCGGACCCCATTGGCTGCTTACCGAGAGTCTCCGCTATGAAACGACCCCTTTACTACCTGCTCTGCGCGATCGCGTGCATGTCCATGGTCAGCTCCGCGATGCCTATGCCAGCCATCACGGAGGCCATCCAGCCTCAGGCAACCGCGAAGCAGCAGGCGCAGGCCGTAAACAACACAAACTGACGAACCAATTGCCGACATGAACGATTTCGTCCCTGCCGGCATTTAAGCAGGGAGAAAGATTGGCAATATTGTCCATTATCTAACTGATTCAATAGCGGAATGAAGCCTGCAGCAGGGGCCAAATTCGGAAGTAAGCGGCAAATCCAAAACCTGCCAAGCACACCGGAATGCCACAACGCTTCTACCTGCGTTTTCTTTACGCAAAAACGGCGGTGTGCTCGAGGATTCTAGAATTTGCCGCATACTTCCGGCGGGCAATTCCGAAAGTGCGGTGAAAAACCGAGAACTGCCGACCAGACCCCTGTTTTAAGCTTCGACGACCTGCGGTTTTGTTACCGAAAATCGAGTTGCGCTCGGCGGTTTCCGATTTTTCCCCGCACTTCCGGAAAAACGCGGTAAAAGCGAGTGTCTGAAGCGGAAACACGACAATTGCTCCTCGGAAAACAGCCCACTAAACGCAAAAACCGCCTTTCGGCGGTTCCCACGGACCAAGCCGGACGTACCGTCGCTAGGCCTCATCAAGGGTTACTTTACGGAAGAGTCGGGCTGTGATCAATCATTTTTCAGGTTTGGGAACAAAGGTCGAGCTACATAGAAAAGCTGATCTGTGGCAGATAAAGCGGCCCCCATACCCCACCGGCAGCAACATTCTCAATGATGCCCTTTGCAAAGGAATACAGGTCTTGCATGCCGAAGCTAAGCGCCTCCCTATCAAATGCCTCATCGTCTAAATCAGACGGAGCACGATAGATACCGGACACGGATATTTCGGAACGATAATAGTGGCCCTCATCACTGGGAATGAGCTCTATGACAAGGTTGAGCTGCCGAAATCTAACTCCGTTTTCATCAAAGAAGGCACTCGTTATGTCATTTCTAACGTTAAACTCACCGTCTGACTTATTAACTCCCTCCTTCGGGGCCATTCCGCCATCAAATGAAAACCTATCGACTTTTTTAGACACGCATGTAATCGACGAAGACTCAATGCGCTGCTTCTTCAACGAGTCCATTTACATCTCCAATCGGAAGGAATTCTCATCAACCAAAGGATCAGAATCCCTATAAGCAGGGGCTTTTCCTCCTGGTATTACAGACAAAAGCGGCGAGCTAAGAGTTGCGGTCCTCTCATGGAGAGCCAAGCCCAGGTATTCGCGCGCCTCGGGAACATCGCGAATGAGCCTCATAAGGATATTGGCAGTAACAGTCTGCTGAGACGCTCCGTTCTCCCATCGAGATGACGTTGGTTTTGAAACTCCTAAAAGTGACTCAAATTCATGCTGAGTTAAGCCTAGATCTGAGCGCAAATGCTTTATTTCCGAGGGAGATAGAAGCTCATGAGCCTTGGCGTATTGCGCGGCAAGCGCATGGGCGAGTTTAGTCGCCTCCGCAGCGGTCATTTCATCATTGCCGCACTCACAAATATAATGCCCAATTCCTTCAACAGTATTTTTCTCGCCACGGTAAATTTCAGTCATTGGCGCCGTGGTAAATTGCATTTCCTTGCCACATTCCATGCAACGCATGACTCCTCCTTTAATGAATATATCCATCGATGTTCGCAGACAAGACGTTTAAATGCGCCTTGCCTTCAGAATCGATTGAAAACTTAACGTACCAATCCTCACATTCAAAATCCCGACAAACATAGACGTCTGCGTAAACATCGTGCAAAGGCCCATCCATATCGAGTGCGATGGATTTCCTGAAATCGCTGGGCTTTAGGTAATCAAATAGATCGGCGAGAAAACGATCAATATCCAAATAGCCATAGTGGTTGATCAGGTGCCTGCGCACCTTGCCGTTGTTAGCGCCGGGCGATTTTAGCCGCTAATAGTCAAACTATTTTGACCAATCCCG